>Ga0265292_1001939_pt1 | contig 16029 bp, 13 predicted proteins | sample Munlanlewell296A_FD_189080 | JGI IMG/M metagenome (GOLD analysis project Ga0265292, IMG submission 189080) | Leachate microbial communities from a municipal landfill in Southern Ontario, Canada - Leachate well 296A | ecosystem: Engineered > Solid waste > Landfill > Unclassified | place: Canada... | reverse complement strand
GCGCCGCGTCGAGATCCCCGGCGTCCTCGGTCTGCCAGATGTTGCACATCAGGCACCGGGCGTTACAGCGGTAAGTGACCGCGATGACTGCGTCGAAGGGAAGGCTGATGGCTCTTACGTCCTCTTGACTTGTTGATATGTCTTAATAATTTTATCATAGTGAGTCTGCGGTGAATATTCTGTCTCTATCAGATGCCTCGCGTTCTTGCCCATGGTGATTGCAAGCTCCGGATCTTCCCAGAGGCGCTCCACCTGTGCGCGCAGATCGGCCTCGTCTCCAGGCTCCGCCAGCAGTCCGGTCTTCCCGTCCCTCACCATTTCGGGAATGCCGCCTATGCGGGTGCCGACGACAGGCTTGCCGCAGGCGAATGCCTCGAGTGCCGACATCGGCGCGTTCTCATACCACTCCGAAGGGACGCAGGCGAAACGGCTGCCTTGAACCAGACGGCGCACTTCCTCTTCAGATTTAAATCCGAGGAACTCGATGTTGTCGGCCCCGAGCTCCCGCGCCAGCTGACGAGTCGGGCTGTCCGCCATCCCGGAACCGACTATCTTCAAAGGCACCCCGGGAAGGCCGGCCAGAGCCTTGATAAGCGTCACTATCCCCTTTTCCTGTGTAAGTCTTCCGGAGAACAAAACATAGTCGCCACCCTCGCCATCGGGCTTCCAGCGAAGTGGATCGACGAAGTTGGGGATCACCACTATTTTTTCAGGCTCGAGCCCGCGCGTAACCAGCTTGCCCGCCACGAACTGGCTGGGGGCGATGAAACGGTCGATCCTGCCGGTGTAGGCATGTGTCAGATCGTGGTAAAACATCTCAGTGGCACACAACAGGCTGGCGGCGCGTGAACCATGAACGCACCTGCCCGATACGCAGCTGAAATACCTGTAAGGCCGGCAGCGTTCACAGACCTGGCCCTTGTTATAAAAACGCAGGGCTGGACACACAAGCTTGTAATCGTGGATTGTCATGACGATGCCGATACCGCGATCCACCAGCGGGTGCAGGATAGACGGCGACAGATGATGATAGATGTTATGCATATGGGCGATGTCAGGATGGGACAGATCGGCCACGATGGAAATACGGCGCTCTGACTCCTTGGAGTTGAGGATGCGTCCCGCGATGGCCAACCGTTTCCACAAAGGCAGGCGATAGGGATCGGAAAGCTCGACCGGGGAAACAAACAGTGACTGATAGCGGCTGGGCTCGTTTGCCGGATCCTGCATGGCGAAGGGGATAATCTCGTGACCACGCTCGATCAGCATGCGGGAAAGCTCGAAAACGTAACGCTCACTGCCGCCGCGCACCCGCCAGAATTTATTGACCTGCATCACTTTCATGTTGCTGGCTTCACCCGTTCTTTGATATTTGCCGCGTTGCCGATACATCGGTTGCGCTATATACCGCCATGGTCTCAATGGCTATTTTATCCCATGAGAACAAAGGTTCGGCCTTTTCCCGGCCGGACTGGATCCGGCGGCGAATTTCTTCGTCGACGGCCAGACTCTTCATGGCCTGTGCCAGTGCCTCCACGTCGCCAGGCGGGACGATCAGGCCCGCTGAAGCCTCACTGACCGTCTCGGCCAATCCGCCTACATCGCTTGCTATCACCGGCTTACCAAAACCCATGGCCAGGTGGACGATGCCACTGGTCGAAGATTCCCGGTAGGGCAGCACCAGCGCATCCGACGCTTTTAAATAAATCTGCACATCGGCTACCGGTATGTGGCCCACATGCAGGCTCACGCTGTGCCCAAGGCCAAGCTCCTTTATGAGCTGCTCATATTTTTCCATCCCGGGCGCCTCCGGGTCTCCCGCCACCAGCAGCCCCAGGCTGCGGTCCCCTTGCCCGACCGATACCATGGCCCGGCCGAGCGCCTCTATCGCCAGATCCAGGCCCTTGTAGGGTGCGATATGACCGAAGAACAGAAACCAGTAGCGGGTACTGTCCAATTGCAGCCGCTCGCGGGCAGCCTCATCGCTCAATGCCGCGTCAGTATTGAAAAAGCCATAGTCGCCATGCGGCACGACAGCCAGCTTGCCTGGCTTTACACCAAGTCTGGTCTCCATGAAATGCGCGCCTGAGCGCGAGTGGACTATTATCCTGTCGAACAGGCGATAGTACCATCGAAACAGCGGCGTGTGATATGCGCGCGCACCGTGAGGAAGCCAGTCATGGGCCGTGAAAACCAGCCGTGTTCCCCTGCTCTTCTGTAATTTTAGCAGCAGCAGTTCGATAACGGGAAATTTGAGCGGCGCCTGGTAATGGACGAGCTCCGGACTCTCACGACGATACAAACGCCAGAACCTGAAGATGTGGAACATATAAAACCTGCTGCGTCCAAAGACCTTGATCACCGGGAAATCCGCGGGCAAGAAATCCAGCTCGTAATTTTTATTGGTTACGAGGGTGACCTCGCAACCGGCCGCATGAAGAGCCCTCGCCAGGCAGTAGCTGTAATGGGTAAGACCGCTGTTGCCGGTGAAGACGACAATCCAGATCTTCCCCGATGCAGCAACCACGCTTTCCCTCATGGATTTTTTCCCGTTTTCGCCGTTCATTTCAGTTTGCTTGCCTGCTGCAGGGCCGCTTCGAATTTTTTCGCCAGTACCGGCCAGTCATATTTTTCCTCCGCCAGCAGGCGAGCGTTTCGGCTCATTTTTTCATAAAGCTGTCCGTCTTCCAGAAGTCGTACAACGGCGGCCATAAAATCCGCAGGGGAATCCGCAACGAGCAGATGCACACCGTCTTCCGCCTCAAGGCCTTCCGCCCCGATCGATGTGGAGACAACGGGGGTTCCCGCCGCGAACGCCTCGAGGATTTTAAGGCGCGAGCCGCCTCCCGCGCGCAAAGGGACAACGAGTACGGCGGACTCCCGGTAAAGCGGTTTCAGATCATCAACAAAACCGAGCACGCGCAGATTGAGGCCGTTATCGAGGCCGGTGACCTCTCCGGAAGGCTCACCACCTGCCACATTGATCACTACATCAGGAAATTTTTTCAACAGCCGGGGGAGGATCTCTGCGGCAAACCACATGACCGCGTCGACGTTTGGCTCATAGCTCATAAGCCCGATAAACAGCAGCGACCGCGCGGATGCCCGCTCTCCACTGGCCAGCTCGCGGTATTCCTCACAGCTGACACCGTTCTCCACGACGACGGGCATCATGCCTGGAATCATCCGTGAAAGCGTCCCGGCGTCGGCAGTACTGACGGCGACGATCTCCTGCATCATGCCAAGCATCTTTTTCTCATAGTGTCCCGTCCACACAGCGGACGCCTTCCTTGCCCAGCGAAGCGGCAGTTTCGCCCTTGCCGCCAACGCCCTCGCCAGTTGACCTTCGACGTTTTCTTCCACAAGAACTTTCGGGCAAGTGAGGGTCGATATATAGCGTGCCATGAACAGATGTTCGGCCACGGCGACATCAAACCCCTCATCCGACGCCAGTCTCTCGATGCGATGGAAGATCGGATCCTCCCATGAGAGCATGAAAGACAAGGGGACTCCCCTCGCCAGGCGGCGCAGGTAAGACATGACTTTTGCCGGATGCGACATCGGATGTTTTTCAACAGTTATCAGCTTGGGTCCTGCCTCGTCTATGGCTTTAGCCTGGTCGGCGCTGACCTGTGAGGTGCTCAGGCAGAAGAAGTGGACATCGTGACGACGCGCCAGCTCGCGGGCGAGATAAAATGAGCGGACCTTCAGCCCCGATGAGGGCGGCCATGGCACAACCGGAAGGGCGTACAGTATCTTCATGACCGGCCACCGGATATTTCAAGCCACTCGTGACGGCACCTGCCCAGCTTGACGGCCATGAAATCGACCAGGCCAAGCCAGAGAGCCGCGATAAATGGCGCTGCGGCGGTACGATGGGCCCTCAGCATCATGTAGCTCTGATAGACAACCAGATGCCAGCCAAGCCTGAAAACCGTTATCGAGAATCTGCTCACGCCGAGGTGGCCTCGGTAGACTTCCAGCAGATTACGCGTCAGATAGTAGTAATACACAGGCCGATAGGCAGCCCCCATGGAACGGGAGACCCTGTGCCGGATCACCGAGCGTGGTTCGTAAAAACAGCGATAGCCGGCGCGCCTTGCCCGAAGACAGAATTCCAGCTCCTCGGCGTACATAAAGAGGCTCTCGTCGAGGAGGCCCATATCCTCGAACAATCCGGCCCGCACCAGGAAGAGACAGCCGGTCACATAATCGACATAGCGAGGCTTGTTGAAGGCGGAAGCGTCGGGGACGTCCTGACCACGATGGCTGGTGAACCCGCGACGCCGGTCGATCCTGCCACCGGCGAACCAGATAATATCGGGCGTGTCCGCATAAAGAATCTTGCCTCCAACGATGCCCGCGTCCGGTGTCGCGACTGCCCGCTCCACCAGGGGTTCGATAAAACCCGCCTCCACCAGCGTGTCGTTGTTGAGCAGGCATATGAACTGCGCACCGGCATCGAGCGCCGCCCTTATACCGAGATTCGCGCCGCCGGCGAAGCCTGCGTTATCCTCCGAACGGATGTGCTCCACTTGAGGGAACCGTTTCTTAAGTCCAATTCCTGAGCCATCGCTGGAACCGTTATCCACAAGCGCCACGGCAAGATCGGGGTATGTAGACGCCGCTAGCGACTCAAGGCAGTCGGCTGTATCACCGTACGAGTTGAAATTGACGATGACGACCCATACAGATGGCATATCTGGAGCATGTGTCAAATCAGAAACCTCCCGTCTTCCCGCCGGTTTTGAGCTTCCGGAAATAACCGAGATCATCCCTGGATATTACCCCGGTAAAATAGAGAACCAAAGGATAAATGACGATACCGGCCAGGACGGCCAGCGGGCTGGAGTAGCGCTCGGCGACCACCAACAGCAACAGGACCCCGACGGCGACAAGGACCGGAGCCAAAAAAACCTCCACCATCCTGACATGCCTCAGAAAGTGCGCCGTAAAGCTATAGAAGAGCAGGAAGCTGAAGATCTCGGAAACGAGGGTCGTTATGGCGGCGCCCATGGTGCCGAACTGGCGGATCAGCACCAGGTTGAGACCGACGTTGACGGCCAGCGAAGCCAGTGACCAGCGGGCCATCCTCGCCTGTACATCCATGGCTATGAAAAGGTTGCCGAACAGGACGCAGCCCACCATGAAGGGGAGCGATGCTCCCAGCACGATGAGCAACCGTGCCGCCGGCTCGTATTCGGCGGGCAGAAGCAGCCCTACGACCGGACGTGACAGCGTGGCCATCAGGACCGCCACTCCGAGCCCGACGATCCAGATGTACTTTATGGTCTTCTCAAAAAGCAGTAGCAGACCGTCGCGGGATGTCTGGTAGAGCCTGGACATCAGCGGCAACAGCGCCTGCACCGCCAACCAGCCGAACATGATGGGAACCTCGAAAAGCTTGTAGGCCGCCGCATACCATCCGACCTCTGCTTCCGTGCGAAACATGCCCAGCAGCAGCACGTCCACCTTGTAGTAGGCGAGGCTGACCAGCTGCCAGCAGAGGACGGGAAAAGATTCACGGGCCATGTGCCAGAAATCGGCGCCGCTGAAAAGCCAGCCGCCCCTGAGACGATCACGAAGTAAACGGTAGGCGGTCATTGAATAAAGCAGGCGTACGCCGCTGGCAGCGAGATAGACGATCGTCATAGCCGTAACGCCGCCGCCCATGTATACAACCATCACACCGACAGCCGTGAGGACAACCGAAAAGACGACGTCGGCAAGAGCGCTCAAGTCCATCCGCTCATGGGCCTGCAGGCCGGCCTCCGCCGCAGTCGCCAGAGACGCGGGAATGATGGAAAGAGCCGCTATCATCAGCGGCAGCGCGAAGCCACGCTCGATATCGCCCAGGATAACGGTCAGGAAAACGACTGCCGTCACGAGAACCGTGGTAATCAGACGGAGCAGCAAAACCGGGGCGAGCAACGAATTGGCACGCTCGCGCCGGCGGCTTATCTCTCTTACAAGGATGCTGGCTGTACCGAAATCCGCCGCCATGGCCGCCATCATGACGATCACAAGTATCAGGGAATAGCGTCCGTAACCTGCGTCGGCTAGCTTCCGCGCCAGCGCAAGGTTGAGGGCAAGACCAAGGAAGCGGCTCGCTGCCTGGTAGGCAAACAGAAAGGATATGTTGCGGGCGACCTTGCGGACTACGTTCATGCGAGGAGCTTACCCCACACCTTTTTTACTCCGGCTCGCCAGACAGATGGCCTCGGTCATTCCCAGCATCAGCGCCACCACCGGAACGGTGGCAAAATCATAGAACTTGGGAGCCGCGATGTTGGCGACCAGCAGGGTCGCCAGGGAGAAGGCGAATCCGAGCAGGCTCGCCTGCAGCAGGGGATCCCTGATGTGCTTCCAGTAAAAAATGCTTCTAAGCATCGCAACCGCCATCATGCCAAGAAATGCTGCCAGTCCCAATATGCCGTAATAGGTCCATAGCCAGATATATGAGTTATGGATGTAAAAACGAAGGTTGTCCAGCATGCCCGGGACCGGTGGACGATAAAGCTCATTGAGCCCGATTCCCAGCAATGGGGATTTCCTGATAGCCTGCCACGCGTAGCTTTGTTCGATCTCTCGGCTGACTATACTCTGGGATTCCATGGCCTGAGACGAGAAAGCTGACCCGTAACGGACCATCACGGCGTCGTAGTATTTCCCCAACTGCCCGGTCGCGGCGAAAACCAGCACCAGGCCGAGCAACGTGATTGAAACAGTGGCCAGGAGTTTTATCCTCACCATTTTCTTGTTCAGGAAAAGCGCCAGCACGATCAGAACCATCATGGGGATGACATAACTGCGGTTGAACTCCAGAAGAATGCCCACCAGCATTACCAGCGTCAGCGGAATGTAGATCGCAAGCAGACGCCGCCTCCACGGACGGAGAATGATGTTCATCAGTCCAATCCAGAAGCAGGCCAGCACGATGGTTCCTCCGGGCGCCCTTAAACGTTGCACCGAGAGGTCGACGGTCGGGGTCTCATCCGCGAGCGGCTGGGCTACCGACACCAACTTAAAAACCTGCCAGTCGGGAAACAGGAGCTCGAGAAGTACCCGCATCATGATCAGCGAGGCAAGGACAAACAGAACAGTAACCATCCATTTCTGCCGGGCCTCCGTGTTCATGAGCAGCAGAACCGGAATGAAGAGGAGGTAAAAAGACAGGCCACGGTTAAATGCGTACATCTGGCCCATGGAGCCTCCTCCGAAACGTTTTTCGATAATCACCACCATCGCCTTGATAAGCACGATGGACAGCAACAGGATGATGGCGACAGCTTGAGGTGAGGCATAAAGCCGCTGGAAAACGCCGGGCTCCCCGACCTTGCGGGTCCTTCCGCTTGCCAGGATGGAAGCAGTCACTACCAGCAAAAGAAGGACTTCTATCGCGTAATAAACCGTGTTTGGCGTCACGGCGGCGGCGAAAAATTCCGGCGCTGCGATCGTCGATGTGATCGATAACAACAGAACCAGGCCCCATTGGGGCCATTTTGCTACAAACCACGTCACCGCAATTGCCGCAACTAACACCACCAGACGCTTGTAGTCGAAGCTCGATGTCAGGTAACCGATAGCGACTGAACCCGTCACAACGGCTGCGGCCACGGTTAATGCAACCGGTATGCGCCCGTTCATTAATTGCCCCGTGCGTGGAGCTCTGTGTGTTTCGCTGTTCATGCCGAAATCCTCATAATCTCATCAAAGTTTAGACCATGCAGCTCTTATTCGATACTTCGACGATGGCTCCGCCGCGCCTCCATGGTCTGATCTGCGCATATACGCCTGCAAGCGCTGCTGTCATCACCAGGCTCGGTTTGTCATATAAAATCATCAGGTGACCACCATGCATCAGAATGATCACAAGCGAGAACAGCAACACAACGGCGGGTCCTCGCGGATCCCGCCATGCCCTGATTCCTTCATACGCGAAGACCAGCAGTAAACCTCCAAGCAGGATGAGCCCTGGCCAGCCGAATTCCATCATCCAGGTGAGCGGTAGGCTGTCGGCCGCGTGGTGGTCGGATTCAGGTGTATTATGCAAGCCCACCCCCAGGGGATACTCTTTCAGCACCTCCCAGGCAAAGGGATAAAGGCTGATACGATTATCGAATGAAGTAGAACGGGAAAGCCATTGTTGCACCACTACCGAGGGCAGTTTCAACCTACCCTTTGTGATTGTGACCCTGTCAACCGTGAAAATGCTGTCGTCATCCACGATGCGAAAATCGGCGGCCTGGTTCTGACGGCCCTCGAAGCGCGGCTGCTCCAGGTAGAAAGCAGCCGTCGTCCATTCCTGGCTGTTGGTCTTGTTGATGGAGGGCGTCGCCGTATAGGCTCCGTTTTCCTTCCCGACGCTGTCATCCATGCCGTCATAATCAACGCGAACGGCGCCCGCGCCCTTGTCAAAAAAGTGGACGGTGACGGTGACGGGACCCTGATTTCCCCTGTAGAAACTGTCATCCACGTCAAAATAAATGAACTTGTTGTAGGGTTGGACTCCATAAGCCTGTCCGCTGGTAACCACGACGGGACCATCGTTGCCCTTGATCCAGTGAAGACCGTTGTCGCGAATCTGTGATCCCAGTTCCGCCCAGAGCTCGTCGCGGCCCCAGTAATCGAAAACCAGCAGCATGAGTGGCACCAACGTCAGCGGGATGATCCACCTGAGATGGTGTCTTGCCCAGTAACGGGCGCGAATGAAGAACGGGGGGACGAGTACGAGCACGCCAATAAACCAGGATCCCCTGCTGAATGTAAAGAAAAGGGTAAGACCCAATAGAACCAGCGAAACAAACATGAGCGCCCGGCGTTGCCAAAATATCAGCACCGTCAGAGGCATGGCGCCTAGCACTATCGCACCCACGAAACCCGGGTGCGCTATTAGTGAACGGATTCTATAGAACTGGCTGCTGGCCGCGACCCGCATGTCCATTCCAATCACATCGATCTGAATGGAATCAAAAAGGGGATTGGTCTTAAAAAGGTATTCCACCATACCGTAAAGACTCAGAACGAGAGTGGCGCCGACGATTGCCACAAGCACCAGGCGCACGTCTGAGGCATCGCGAATGCCGTGCTTTATCAATAAAAAGACTCCCGCGCCGGTCAGCAACCAGTTTATGGTCAAGCCCAGCGTCTCCGGCGCAAACAGGCCCCTGAGAAGAAACGCGACCACGAGCACGGCTACAAGGAGATCAGCGCGGTCCAGACGAGGGAAGCGCCGCTCCGACACCAGCCCGTAAAGCAAAAGCAGCCAAGATGTGAAGAAGGAGACGCGGAACGGGGTCAACAGGATCGGTCCCGCTTCAAGACGCCCAAACCCAACAAGATTGAGCAGATGCAGCAGGCCCGTAAAGATTACAACAACGACGCTTGCGCGCCAGAGCTGATGCAGAAGATGCTTGCCCGGTAAGTTCAAACGCTCACCATGTCTCTCTGTTTTTTTTCCCATCGTCTGAACTTGCCCGAAAGCGGCCAGGCATCGTCTTCAGCCGCCCTCCTACCTACCGAGAAACTTCTTCTGAATCAAACGCTTCGGGCTCCGTTTGGGCAAAAGGTCTACCTTCGCCATGGCGATTTGCCTCTTGATTGGTATGTGATATGGGCATTCGCGCTCGCAAACACCGCAGTTATCGCAAGCCTCCAGATTGGGCACGAACCCATGGTACTGTTCCCGCGCCCAGTCCCAGGAATGATAGCGGTCAAAATATTCATACCAGCGCAAAATGGTCCTGATATCTATTTCCTGCGGGCACACGACACAGGTTTCACAACGGCGGCAGAAGACCTTGAAGCACCTGCGCTCGGATTGCGATATGGCCTCGAGTATTTCTTCCTCAGACACTTCACCGCCGGCAGACTCAGCGTCGAGATTCTCGTTAAGTTCCTCGAGCTTATACGTGCCGACGATTGTGGCGTCCGGTTTTCTGCTGAAAACATATTTCATGGCCAGAGGCGCATTCGCGGCATAGCCAAAGACCATCGGCTTGATGGAAACAAAACCGATGCCACGCGCCTTCAGCTCTTCCAGCAGCCGCTCAGACCCGTCCGCGGCCTCCCGATCCACGAAGTTTAATGGAAATTCGACTACGTCGAAGGCGGCCATCTCAAGCGCCGTGAGGATCGTCTCAGGCTGATGGGCACTGATACCCACGTGCTTGATATAACCTGCGTTGCGCATCTCGTCCAGGGCGCGATAGGCACCGCCGGGACTCATGATCTCCTTGAGCACTCCCAGTGTCAGCACATTGTGCAACGAATAGACATCGATCGCATCAACGCCGAAATTTGCAAGGCTCTGACGGACCTCTTTGAGCACTTCCGTCTTCTTGCGCTTGTGCGTGCTGGTGCCGAGCACGACCTCATCGCGAAACCCGCGTACCGCAACGCCGATCTTCTTCTCGCTGTCTCGATACATACGCGATGTATAAACAAGATTGACGCCACGGTCGTGGGCGGTGTGGATTATCTCATTGGTCTCGGTCTGACTGATGTACTGAAAGGGGATGCCACCCAGCCCGAGACGGGATACTTCCAGACCCGTGTTCCCAAGTTTGTTATTCTGCATTCTGCGCCCCTGTTTCCTGTGTCTCAATCTTTCTATCTGTGTCATCAGCAGTTAAGCCTGCCCGTCCTTCTTCCGGCGCCTGCTTGACCGCATAGACCGTCATCGCCGATGACCTGTCGCTGCCGTTAACCATGCGTCGATAGAGCGAGAGCATCTTGACCATTGCGCGGTCGATGAGCGTGGGCTCGTGCACGACATCGTTCTTCCTGCCCAGCCGCCGTTCCTTGAAATACTGCCAGTTCATCTGGCAGTAATATAGGGGGGTTTCAAAAACCGTCTCGACCACGCTGAATCCGGCCGTGGCCAGCAACGTCGCCAGCGAGTCGGGAGTAAAGCTGTAGAGGTGACGAGGCACCTCGTAAATGAACCAGTCCTGACCCAGCCGGCGCGCCTCCGGCGCGCCGGCGTTCTGAGTATATATAACCAGAAGGGCTCCATCCGAAGTTATGCGGCTGATCTCCCCGATGGTCCTGCGCGGACTCTGCACATGTTCGAGCACGCCCCAGAGAGTGACGACATCAAAAACCTCTTCAGCAAAACCCGCGTCCTCCAGCTCGCCGACTTGAGCGTCGATGCCGAGTTCATCCTTCACCAGCTCGACCATCTTCTCGTTGAAATCAACGCCGGCGACTTCCCAGCCACACTGGTTCATAAAGTAGAGGAAGGATCCGTCTCCGAAGCCGATATCCAGCAGTCGCCCGGTCGGCTGGTACTTGTCTATTTTTCCCTTGCGTGGACCGAGCAATCGTCCCAGTTCGTCCATGCTCCGGTCCTTGAGGCCGGCCGCCTTGTTGTAAAGGTCGTAATCATCCTGCGGATAAAAGCGCGCCATCTCCTCGAAAGACGGTCTCGGACTTACGAAGATCAGGCCGCAGTCCTGGCAGCGAACCAGCGGGAAATCTCCCTCGATGCCAAAAAGGCGATCCGAACCGATAAACATCAGCTCCTGATGCGTGCCACCACAGATATCACAGGAGACGCTCCTCATACCCAGCCCTTCGGGGTCGGATACCAGATGTTCCTGGTATAAGCCCAGTAATTGCAATTACGACAGAGATCGATCTCGTTCCAGCGTCCATGTTTGTGCCGCTGACGATAGCGGTCGAACTCCGGACTCTTCCATATCTCCTCGATGGTCTGCTCTCGCACATCACCGACGATGCCGAGGTGATTATAATCAACGTTACAGAAACTCACCTTGCCGTCGTAGTTGATGGAAAAGGAATTCCAGAGAAATGTGCAGGGATAGCGGCGCGCCGGCAGCTGCATCAGGCTCTTGACCTCCGGCCGGTGGCCGCCCCAGTTGATAGCAGGGATCAGAAGAACATCGACTTCGTGAGGTCCCCACTTTTCCTTGAAGAGACCGATTTCATCTTTGGTCTCGGCCATGACGATGAGCTGCACCTTCACCTTCGGCCAGACATATCCGCGCTCCTTGCGCATCTTAAGGAAACGCTCGATGTTGGTGATGACCTTGTCGTATTTTGTCGACCCACGCACCTTCTTGTAAGTCTCAGGCGTGGCGGCGTTGACGCTGAAAAGCAGGATGTCCAGCTTCGAATCCAGGATACGGTCGGCCTTCTCCTCGTCCAGCAGCAGGGCGTTCGTGTCCATGTTGAGCAGTGTGCTCGGCGCCACAGTCTTGATGTGGTCGATGAGGTCGAATATATGCGGGGCCATGAGCGGCTCACCGTCCTTGTGAAGCCTCACCTCGGCCGGCGCGTGGCGCGAAATCTCATGCGCCAGCTTGTCAAACAGATCGATGTCTATCTCGCCCACCGGGCGTGTGAGGTCCTTGCGCGGACACATATTGCAACGCAGGTTGCACTGATTGGTCGGCTCGATATTGATGCGGTTCGGAAAATCGGTCACGATCTCCTCGGCCCGCAGGGCCTTGTTCTTCACGAGTGTTTTTGCTTTTGTCTTTATTGACATGATTACCTACCTGTTGAATCCGGCACAATCATCCTGTTAGATCAAGAGGTTGCTTCACTTAATCAGGCTATGGGCTCGAATGTTCCCTTTTTGAAGGTTTTGAACAGGAACCATTCCAGCGGCAGGGCGTAAAAACCGTTTTTTGTTCTTGCCCGGGCCAGTCCGTGCATAACTTTATAGGGCCATTTTTTTGCGCCGTGCGTGAGACTGACCTGCATGTTGCTGTCGGGGTAGGCGAAGGGATAGTAAAAACCGTTGATTTTTTCTATCATCCTTCGCTCCGCGTGCGTGACCCACTGACTTTCCTGGAGAGTGGCCGGATTATAATCAGCCCACTCCTCCAGCGATTTTGGTTCCGGCATCCCATACTTCAGCGAAAGATCATAAAGCGGCGTGCCGGGATATGGTGTGAAAACAAAAATCTTTGTGCGGATGTCCGAGTGGATCTTTTTAACCTTCTGGATGAAGTCAAGCAGATCCTGCGTCGTTTCCTGGGCCGGCGTGCCCGGCGGATGCGGAAAGCCGGTGATGAACGTAAAGGTAGCGCCGATTCCGTAGTCCCGGCAGACCTGGGCGCTCTTTAAATGGTCCTCCGCCGTCGCCCCTTTACAGATAAGCTCCAGCACGGGTTCCGATGCCGACTCGGCGCCGACGATAATGCGCTTGCAGCCGCTCTCGCGGATGAGTTTGAGCACCTCCGGTTTATAGCGGTGGAAGGTGTCCGGACGCGCGGAGGCGACCCAACGGATATTGAGCCCCGATTCGATGAAACCTTCACATATCGCCATGACCCGCTTCTGGTTAGCGAAGAAATTCGCGTCGCTGAAATTGACCTGGTCAAGATTATAGGTCTTCACCAGGCTGGCGACTTCCCTGACAACACGCTCGGCGTCCAGGCCGGTCCAGTGGCGCTGGTAGAGCTGGGCGTCGGCGCAATAACCGCACTTGCCCGGGCAGCCCTGGCTGGAATGAAACTCGGTGGTGCGGATCTTTTCGTTATTTGTTTTCTGGTTAAGCTCGATAGCGCGGTCAACGTCGATCAGATGAAATGGCGCCGGCAGGACATCATTGATGTTCGTCAGCGGCCGCGGTTGATTGACAACAGTTCCTTCGGGTGTCCAGTACGCGCAACCCGGCACGCCCTCAGGCTCTCGACGATCTCCTTGAATGTCTCGTCCCCCTGCCCCACGCAGACAATATCGCATGCGACCGATTCACAGCATTGTTCGGGAAAGAGCGACGGGTGATAACCCCCCCATACGACAGGCACGTCCGGCGCAACCTCGCGCACCTTCCTCGCCATCTCGATACCGCGTTTTATCTGGAACCCCGTGATGGAGCTGATACCGACACAAACCGTGTCGTCCAGATTTTTGAGGACTTCCTGTTCGTAGTCGGGAGTCACCCTCTCGTCAATCAGGTGCAGCTCGTACTTGCCCTCGAGAGGTGCCGCGATCACCGCGAGCGCCAACCCCAGCTCGATGCGATAGTGACCATAGGCGGGTGTCGGGAAGAAGAGAACTACTTTCTTATTACCGCGCCGGTCGTAACTGGTTTTTCTTTCGGTTTTAATCATAGGACTTCCATTATAGTAACAGCAGTCAAGGCTGCGCTAGGTCAGCTTCAGCCAGCGGGCCAGCTTCCATTCCCATGGAAGAGAGTAGAAACCAAGCCCCACCCTGAGCTTGCATGCCTGCGAAAACAGCCAGTAGACGGGCTTGACCTTGCTGCGAGCCACTTTTTCGCGAGCCAGCTGGTTGGGATAGGCCCAGGGCAGATAGAAATCGGCTATCTGTTTGACCCTCGTCTTCTGTTTCCTCGAAATCCACGGGGTCTGCACCGAGCGGGCGTCATAAACAGCCCAGTCGGCCAGAGTGTCCGGCAGGTTGAATCCGCTCTTCTCCCCCAGCTGTGTAAGCGCCGTTCCCGGATATGGCGTAAAGAACAGCGTCGTCGTGCGGGTATCGGCATATATCTCCTTCAGCTGCTTCATGAAGTCGAGCGTGGTCTGCATCTGTGCCCAGGTTTCAGTCGGAAAGCCGAATATGAATACGTAGGACGGCTGGATGTTGTGAGCGCGGCAACGCCTCGTCGCCTCCAGCACGTCGCCCGCCTCGTTGCCCTTGTTGATAAGCTCAAGAATCGCGTTATCGCCCGATTCCGCCCCCATCATGAACTTGGTGCAGCCCGAATCCCGGATAAGCTGCAGGTCCTCGTCGTCAAAGGCCATCACCTGGGTGGGCCGGATCGTGGCAAACCATTCGAAACTGCGTGGCGCCGCCTTGAAACCTTTACAGATCTCCCGCACCCGCCGCTTCGAGGCAAAAAAATTGTTGTCATCGAAATAAAAGCGTTCCAGATCATAGCGTTCCACCAGGCCGGTTACCTCCGCGACGACGCGACCGGCCTCAAGACCCTTCCATTTGCGTCCATATGCCTCGGGATTTGAGCAGAAACCACAGGCGTGAGGGCAACCGAAACTGGAGACGTAACTCACCGCACGCCGGGTATCGCCATGAAAACGGCTGTTGAACTCGATGTACCTCTCTACGTCGACAAGATCGTAGGGCATGGCCGGGAAGACGTTGATATCGGCAACCTTGCGTTCCGGGTTGTGAACTACGGTTCCATCGACCTTCATCGTAAGACCGGGGATGTCCCCCAGCTTGATCTCGCCCGCCAGCCATCGCGCCAGCTCGACACAGGTCTCCTCTCCCTGTCCCCTTACAGCCAGGTCTATATTTTCATCAAGGATGGTCTGCTGCGCCATCAGTGAAGGATGGTAACCTCCCCATACCACGGGCTTTTCCGGAAACATTTTCTTGACGGCGGCCGATACCTTAAGCCCGTCTGAAATCTGATATCCGGTCATCGAGCTGACCCCAAACAGGTCGGCGTCTTCCATCAGGCCAAGGACTTTGGCCTCATAGTCCGGCTCCACCCTCGCGTCGACGATCTCAACCTCGACGCCCTCCTTCAACAGGGGGGCGGCCAGAGCGAGCAGGCTCAGGGGCGGGCTGACCTTGTGCTTGTTGTCCTTGTTGGTGAGGGGGAAGAAAAATACGAATTTCATGGTCTGGTCTTTGAGCTTATGAGTTTGCGCCGGATTTCCGACTGTAGGATTCAATCTCGATTCCATGACCTATCCGCGGCATGATCCGCTCGGCCGGCATTATTATTAACTTGCGCAATATGCGGTCCATTATTGAGGAGGGAAACACTTTACCGCGGCGATTCTCGATGCTGCGCTCAGTAACGTATGCCGACCCATAGTGAAAAAGATCGTCCTGACTAAAACCATTATTCATCAACAATTGCTTGAGAGATTTGGGCGTAAAATGCCAGACGTGACGGGGCGCTTCAACGTTGAACCAGTCGGGCCCGAAATAGCGCGCCTCCAATGAGGCGATGTTATGCGTCTGGATTACCAGCAGGCCACCGTCAGCAAGATGCTCGTAACAACGCTTTAAGCAGGCGTTCGGGTCGTCGAGATCTTCAACAACACCAAACAGTGT
>Ga0265292_1001938_pt1 | contig 16033 bp, 11 predicted proteins | sample Munlanlewell296A_FD_189080 | JGI IMG/M metagenome (GOLD analysis project Ga0265292, IMG submission 189080) | Leachate microbial communities from a municipal landfill in Southern Ontario, Canada - Leachate well 296A | ecosystem: Engineered > Solid waste > Landfill > Unclassified | place: Canada... | reverse complement strand
CTGAAGCGCGGGCACAGCTCATCGAGCTTGCGCCTTCATATCAGCCCCCGGCGCTGCGCAACGATATCGCCTTGCCCGGCAAGGGCGGGGCCATGGCGCTCGTGAATGCAACTCGCGGCTATGTGGAGCGCGGGCTCGCTACCGAGTACGACGCCTTCGTAGCCGGCAAGCTCGCGCACGTGCTCGCAGGCGGGGATCAGCCCTCGCTGCACACGGCTACTGAGGAACACCTGCTGGACCTCGAGCGCGAGGCGTTCCTCTCGCTCGCAGGAGACCCCCGCACGCGCAAGCGCATAGAGCACATGCTGAAGACCGGAAAGCCTCTTAGGAACTAAGATAATGGCCACGGAGTACTAAGGAGTTCATTGATTACTGTACATCCCCCTCCTTTGTAAGGAGGGGAAAGGGGAGGTAGACCTTGGGAAAATCGTGTTACACAAGTATCTACCCCCTGTAGTCCCCCTTACAAAGGGGGACATAATTATGAGACATATATATAGATACTAAGAACTCTTTAGTATGATTGGATGTCGGTCATCTTTATTATTATTCAGGCAGTGTGTCAGGAGTGGCCTTGCCCGAGGAGAGGGTGAAGATGTTGTCGGCAAGGCCGGTGTTGGTCTTTATGTCGCTGAACTTATAGCGGCTCACGTTGCCCGACGTGTTCTTCACGACAAGTTCGATCAGCATGTGGCTGGGGCCGAAGAGCGCCTCCAGGGATTCGTACGTCGGGTTCTTGGAGCGTGGCTGCAGGTGCAGAGGCGTTGAGCCCGCCGGCGCGTCGGCAAATGCGCTGCTCCCCGAGACCTTGAACTCGTGCGTCAGCTTGCCGAAACCGCTCATGAAGGAGAGCGCCTCCTTGGGCACGTTTTTGTCGTTAACCGCAAAGGTCTGCAGGCTGGCCTCGTCGCCGGGGATGTAGGTCCAAAGGATGTTGCCGTCTGATACGTATCGCTTCCCGTCTTTTCCCTCGTATTCTATGCGCAGTTTTCCGCCCTTCTTGAACTGGAAGATCCCGCGTTTTGTGACGGTGCGGCCGACCAGCGCCACCTCCGTAGTCTGAACGAACTTGGCGGTGAGATCGGCAGACGAGCGGTACGCGGACTCGATCGCCGCTATCTCGTCCTTTGGGGCCGAGGGCTCTGCGGCAAACGCATGCGAGCAAAAGATCACGGTTATGAGACAGACAACAATTTTTGAGATGGATCTCATTGTGATTTGGAGTTTGTTTACATTTCCCCTCTTTTGTAAGGAGGGGAAGGGGAGGTAGAACAATATCTACCCCCTCTAACTCCCCCTTACAAAGGGGGAGGATCGCTAATAACTCACGTATTCATATTGCTCACTAGCACCTGCCTTGGCTTGCTGCCCTCGGCCGGCCCGATCACCCCCTCGGCCTCCATGCGCTCGATCATCCGGGCGGCGCGATTGTATCCGATGCGCAGCCTGCGCTGCACCATGGAGATCGATGCCTGCTTTGTCTCCGCCACTAACTTCACCGCCTGATCGTAGAGCTCGTCGTCGCCCTCTTCGAACTCGGCGCCGGCCGCACCCGGAGCCGGATCCGCTACGATCGACTCGTCGTACACGGGCTCGCCCTGTTGCTTGATGTGCGCAACCACGCGCGAGATGTCGTCATCGGTCACGTAGCAGCCGTGGATGCGGATTATGTTTCCGCCCTGCGGCGTCATGAAGAGCATATCGCCGTTGCCCAAGAGCGTCTCCGCGCCGTTGCCGTCCAGGATCGTGCGCGAATCGTGCCTTGCGGTAACCTTGAACGCGATGCGCGCCGGGAAGTTGGCCTTGATGAGTCCCGTGATCACGTCCACGCTCGGACGCTGCGTGGCGAGGATGAGGTGTATGCCGGCCGCGCGCGCCATCTGCGCCAGCCTCGTTATGCACTCCTCCATGTCCTGGCTCGCTGTCATCATAAGATCCGCCAGCTCGTCGATGATGATCACGATGTACGGGAGCGGGCCGGTATGTATCACGGCCTCGGGATTGGTCGTGGAGAGCTCCTGCGCCTCCTCGGGAGTGGTGAGTTTCACTTCACCCGACTTCACGCGCTCGTTGTACCCGAGGATGTGTCTGGCTCCGGCGTCGGCCAGTGTCCTGTAGCGGCGCTCCATCTCGCGTATCGCCCAGCGCATGGCGGCGACCGCCTTCTTGGGCTTGGTGACCACGGGCAGGAGCAGGTGAGGTATCCCGTCGTACACGGAGAGTTCGAGCATCTTGGGATCCACCAGTATGAACCGTACGTCGGCGGGAGACGATTTGAGCAAAATGCTTATGATGAAGCTGTTGATGGCGACGCTCTTGCCGGAGCCGGTGGCGCCGGCCACCAGCAGATGAGGCATCTTCGCGAGATCGGTGACCACCGGATGCCCCGCTGTGCTGGAGCCGAGCGCAATGGCCAGCTTGCTCTGGGCCTTTGCGAACTGCGGGCTGGAGGCGGTCTGACGCAGCCAGACGGTCTCGCGGTCGCTGTTCGGGATTTCGATGCCGAGCGCCGCCTTGCCGGGCAGGTGAGGCACTATGCGCACGCTGCGGCCTCCGAGCGTGAGCGACAGGTCGTCCTGCAGGCCTACGATCTTATTCACCTTGGTGCCGGCCGAGGGCTCGTACTCGTACATGGTGATGACGGGGCCGGGGTGGATCGCGACTACCCGTCCATCCACGTCAAAGTCCTTGAGCTTTTTCTCGAGCAGCATCGAGTTCTTCTTGAGCGTCTCCTCGTCGATCTCGATCTTGGATCCCTCGCCCGCGTCGAGAAGAGATATGGGCGGCGGCTCGTATCCTTCCGCCGAGATCCTCTGGAACTTGAGCTGATCCGCGCTCGGGCGCGGCTTTGCGTCCGCGCGCTTGAGTATCTTTGGTCCAGCCGCAGCAGATGTCGTCGCTTCGGCCAGCCCCGCGGACTTCGCTGCGGCCGACGTCTCTTCGGCGGCCGGCGAGGCCTCGGCAGGTGAAGCTACGTGCAGCTTCAGAGACCCCTTAGGCTGGCGTATCGGCGCCAGCGTCACCACTTCGTCGTCCCTGGTCCTCTTCAGGCGGAGAAACTTTGGTTCAGGCGCCTCGTTCCTCACGATGACCGCGGGCTCAGGCTTCTCCTCTTTTGTCTCCGGCGCCTGCTCGCGGCGGGCCTTGACCCGCGTAACGCCCGCGCGTGCCCCGGCTATGCCGCCCTTGAATGCAGTGGCGAGGCCTTTGCCCACGAGGTCTCCGCTCTTGCACAGGAGACGCCATCCTATCATGACAAAGCCTCTGCCGATCTTGAGCATCTCTGAGAGGGTGAGCTTTGTGGCCAGCGTCGTGAAGAGCAAAAGCGCAGCGATCGATATGAGGTAGGCGCCCGGCCTGTTGAAATACTGCGACAGCGTCTCGCCGAGCAGGCCGCCGATGATGCCCCCGCCGGCTAGCGCGTGTCCGCCGAGAGAGACCGTCTCGAACTTTAAGTGTATGAGCGATGCGGCGAACGCAAGCATCCCGACATAGTAGAAGGCCTCGCGAACGCGCAGGCGCAGCGGCCTGCCGAGAAACTGCAGCACGCTGAGCAGGAGGAGGACCGCGGAGGTGAAGTATGCGCTGATCCCGAAGACTATGTAGAGCACGTCGGCGATATAGGCGCCGACGATCCCGCCCAGATTCTTCACATACGGCACATTGGAGGCGGAGTTCAGCGCCGGGTCAGTGGGGCTGTACGAGGCAAGGCAAAGCGCTGTGAAGACGCCGAGCGCCAGGAAAAGTATGGCGAATATGTCCCTTCGAAAATCTATAGGGGTTCGTTTGCTGGGCGGCGGCATGACTGGTTCAACCCTTTATCATTGTTGAGTGCTGCGTGCTGAAAGGCATAAAATTTTATACGCCTCAGAGGCGAAACTGTCAATGCGCGAACCCTTTGAAAGCGAATGCCGATGCGGCCGTGGCGTTCATCCGGCTATCAGGCCGGTGAATTTGTCTATCAGGTCCGGGTCGAACTGTCTGCCCGCCTGGCTGCGCAGCTCGGCCAGGGCCGCGTCGAGCGTAAGCGGCGTCTGCCTGTATGGTTGCGGGGTCGTCATCGTGTCCCATGCCTCTGCGATGGCCATAATCCTGGCCGCCAGCGGGATCTCGCCGCCTCCGATGCCGTCCGGGTACCCGCCGCCGTCATAGCGTTCGTGGTGGTGCAGCACGGCCTCGATCTCAGCTGCGAGCAGGGGCGGGCGTCCGAATATCTGCAGCGCGAACCCGGGGTGCTGCCTCACAAGCGCCTCCTCCGGCTCCGAGAGGCGTGACGGTTTTGTAAGTATCCCCTGGTCGATGGCGATCTTGCCGGCGTCGTGAAGCAGGCCGGCCCTGTACAGAGAGCGCGCCGAATCGCCCGTGAAGCCAACGCACTCCGCAAGCCTCTGTGCAAAGAAGGCGACCCTTTCGGAGTGCGGGAGCAGGAGCTTCTTGACCACCGGGATATCGCCGATCGCCTTCATCAGCGACCGGAAATACGAGAGCTGGGCATCGCTCGTGAGCGCGGCTATGCGTTCCGATAGCTGCTCGATGAGCTGTCGGTTCTCCCTCAGCTCCCTCCTGCGGGACTCGACATCGTTCGAGGTGCAGATCGTTCCCCCGCCGTTGCGTTTCGCCACGATGAGCGCGCCGAGCGCAGTCTTGAGAAGATCCTCCTTCGTGAGCACGGTGTGCGAGAGCGCCCCGATGCCGGAACTCACCGCAACGTGAGCGAGCGCGCCTTCGCCCGGCAGCGCGATGGAGGAGAGCGCATCCCGTATGCGGGCCGCGACGATCGCTGCGGCCGCTTCGTCCGACTCGGGCAGGATGACGGCGAATTCGTTGTCGCCGTATCTGGCCGGGATATCGACCTCTCGTACGGCGCCCCTTATTATCTCAGTGGCGCGCACGAGCACCCGATCCCCCTCGTGATGCCCCAGCGCCTCGTTGAGCGCCGTGAAATTCTTGATGGATACGATCACCAGCCCCAGCGGCCGCTTGTAGCGGTTAGCCTTCTTGATCTCGCAGGCGAGGAGTTCGTTGAAATGGCGGTGATTGAAGAGCTTTGTGAGATCGTCGCGGATCGACTGCTCCTTTAAGCGATGCGACACCTTTCGGAGCTGCTCCTGAAGCCTCTGGCGCTCCATGAGGTGATGGATCGCCTGTATGAGCCCGATTCCCTCCATATCGGCTTTTGTGATTATGGCGCGTCGGCCTGTGAGGTGCCGGCTGAATCGCCTCACCTCCGTGAGGTCCTTCACCACGAGCACTATCGGCGTGTCGGCCTGGGAGTCGAGTATGTGATCGATCCTCGCTTCGTGGGCTGCATCCGCGTCGACGATCGCAAGCGATGCGTCCGACTCATCCATCTCGTCCTCATTCGCTACGGCGCGGATCGTTGCCCCGGGATAGACGTGCGCCAGAGCCTTCTGAACGAGTTTTACGTCGGCAGGAAGCTTTGCTAGGATTGAGATTGAAAGCTTTGCGTCAGGGGATGCCGTAGCCGTCATCGATTGCGTATAATAGACGAGGAGGGTCTTACTTGCAACGCATATCGAGTGATGCTACTCGGAGGATTATGAACAGAGCGATCGCGATCTTCCTGTTTGTGGTTTGTTTGTCGTTCCCGGCGGGCGCAAGGGCCGGCGTGGCGTTTGCGGAGTGCGCGAACAAGGATGACGAGGCCATTGCGGCAAAGGCGATGGAGGGTCAGGGGAAGATATTCGAGAGGCGCTACGTTGAGGCAAAAGCCATATTCGAGGCCCTGGCGCGCGAATACCCCGACTCGCCCGCCGGCGACTTCGGCCTCATGGCTACGGCGGAAGTCCAGATGCTCGAGCGCGAGGATTTCCATCTCGAGAATGAATTTCTGGCTGCCGCAAAGGACGGGATCAAGCGCGTGAACGGGATCATGCAGTGCTATCACCCCAGCTCGTGGCAGCTCTTTCTATCCGGCTCGCTCATGGGGCTCGACGGTTTCTTCAAGGCGCGCAAGGACCAGTGGTGGGACGCTTACGTCGCGGGCGGCAAGTCGCGCCAGCTCTTCCGGCGCGTGAAGGAGATGGATCCCAAATTCATGGACGCGGATTTCGGGCTCGGCATGTACCTCTATTGGCGGTCGGTTTTCACCCGGGATCTGTGGTTTCTGCACATGTTCCCCGACAAGCGCGCTGAGGGGATCTCAATAGTGGAGAGGGTTGCGCGCGAGGGAAGCTTCGCAAGAGACCTCGCCCGCGTTAACCTCGTCATAATGTATTTCGAGGAGCGCAGGTTCCCGGATGCGAAGCGGCTGCTGGATGAATACCTCGCGCGCTATCCGAACAACGTTATTTTCAAAAGGCTGATGGGCAAGACGATGATAGCGCTGAAGCAATACGACGCCGCTGTGAATCATTTCCGCGGTATCATTGCCATCGATCCTGCCATCACCCAGCCGCACTTTTTCATAGGCGTTGCGCTCGTTCTAAAGGGGGACCCATCGAAGTTCGATGAGGCGGAGAAGGAGCTTAACGAATTCATCCGCCTGCAGCAGGGCGGGCGATACTGGCCGGCCTATGCCCATTACTGGCTCGGTCGCCTCGCAGAGCTAAAGGGCGACAAGGAGAAGGCAGCGAACGAATACAAGGCCGCCGTGCTTCTGGAACCCAAGATACAGGATGCGGTGAAGCGCATCCGCGGCCTTGGCGGCGGCGTCTAGAATCTTTTTCCCTGCCACGTATCCCGTCTTACCAATTCCGCTTCCACCGCGTTGAATACCGCGAGCTTGTTGATGGACCACAGCGGCGCGACCGTGAGGCTGCGCCGGCTGTGGCCCTGAAACCTGTGGATCACCATTTCGGGCGAGAGCGCCTCTAGAAAATCGACGGCCCATCCCGCATAGGTCTCAAGCGATGGCAGGTTCACTTGCCCTTCATCGTACATGCGCCCAAGCTTTGTGCCCTTGAGCACGTGAAGGTTGTGGATCTTCACGCCCCATACGCGCGCTTTTATGAGGAAGCGCGCGGTCTCTATCATCATCTCAGGCGTCTCTTCCGAAAGCCCCAATATCACATGCGCACAGGTCATTATCCCGCGGCTATGCAGGCGCTCGCAGGCATCGGCGAACTGTGCGGCGGTGTGGCCGCGCTCCATCCATCTGAGGGTTGAGTCGTGCGACGACTGCAGGCCGAGCTCCACCCAGAGGAGCGTCCTCGCGCTGAATTCGCTGAGCAGGCGCAGATGGTCATCGGAGATGCAATCCGGTCTCGTGGATATAGCGAGTCCGACCACGGCCGGATTGTCGATCGCATCATTCAATAGCGGTTCGAGGACGTCTGCCGGCGCGTACGTGTTTGAACCGCTTCCAAAGTGGGAGATGACCTTATATGCGCCGTGACGCTTACCTATATAATGAAGGCCTTCCCTGATCTGTTCTCGGATAGGTCTGATGGGATGATTCAGGGCCGTATTGGACTTGAGCGAATCCGGATGGCAGAAGATGCATCCCTCGTTGCCCGCCGTGCCGTCCCGATTGGGGCATGTGAGACCGCTTTCAAGTACGAGCTTAAATACCCGCTCATGAAAACGGGACCTCAGCCACGCGTTCAAGGAATTATATCGTTTATTCAAGTAATTACCCTCGCCTGACTTCTAGTATACCTCTAACCACATGCGCAATGGGTATTAACAAACCATCAGTCAAATCGATGACAATAAACAAACCCATTAATAACTATCTGTAATAAAATAACATTATCATTATGATATGGTAGAAATGATATCAGAAGGTAAATATTAACCCATATAATAAGACATTTAAAATAGGACGCATATGTAACTATTTGAATATTAAAATAAAATAAGGCCAAAATGATTGGCAACAGGCTGGCACGTACCTTGCTCATTAACGGGTCGGAGGGCAAGGGAAAGGAGCCAGCCATGAAGCCGAGGGGGAAGAGGGGATGGGTAGCCTGCCTCGCAATTATGTTGGCTGCGACTTTAGCAGGGTGCGGCGGTGGGTACAATGCAGTAGGCGACGGCGTAACTACAGAGGGTGGTCAGACGAGCGGCACCGGCACCACGGTGACCGCTCTTCATTCGATGCCCAAGGAACTCGCCGTAGGCGATGCGATGATTGTAGATGTGGGCGATGCCGGCGAGATAAGGATCGACTTCAGCGGCGTCGATTCCAGCGCGAAGTTCATCCTTGCGGTCGGATCTTACAATGAGACCGGCGCAAGCACTTCGGTGCAGCTCTCGGCCGACCTCTCCCTGCCTGAGATCGATCCTTCATCCAAGGCGATGGCCGTAGAGTCAGAGCCGATCCCGGAAGATGAGGGTTACGGCGCGGAAGAGATCATGAGCGCCTGGCTCAGGGCCTCTGAAGAGGGCCTCGCCGATCAGGAAGTCCTCTCCGCCAATGAAGGAATGTTGAAGTCGATGAGCATCATCAAGGCAATGAGCATCGGCGATACGGAGACCTTCAGGGTCCTGTCGAGCCTCAGTTCAGTCAACTCGTACGTCGAGGTGCGGGGCAGTGTGCGTTGCGTGGAAGACTCGGTGGCCTTCTATGTGGATGCCACGATTTCTGCGGATGTGCTGAGCGATGCGGACGTCCAGGGCCTCTGCAGCGAGTTCAACCGGGTGGTTGCCGAGGAGCAGGCGCTGTTAGGCAACACCTCGGACGTTGATGGTGACGGCAGGGTTCATGTGCTGATGACGAGCCAGATCAATAAGCTGGGCGCGCTCGGCGGCGGCGTGATCACCGGCTACTACTACGCTGGCGACGAATACGAGCGCAGCCAGTCGAATCCGACCTCGAATCACAGGGAAGTCATCTACACGATGGTGCCGGACGAGGCTGGGCAGTTTGGATATGCGATAACCAAGGCGTTCGCCATGCAGAACCTCTTGCCCGCGGTTCTCCCGCACGAGCTGCAGCATGCGATCAGCTACAATCAGCACGTGCTCGTGAACGGCGGACAGCCCGAGGAAAACTGGCTGAACGAAGGCCTGTCGCATCTTGCTGAGGATCTCATGGGGCACAACAGAGAGAATCCATCCAGGTATTCTCTCTATCTCGCGAGCCCATCGACCTACGGGTTCCTCACCCAGTCTTCGCCCAACCTGATGGAGCGCGGCGCATCGTATCTCTTCCTTCGTTACATGTACGAGCAGGCTTCCGACGGCAACGCGTTCATGAAAAATATAGAGCAGACCAATCTTCGCGGCGTCGCTAACCTGGAGGCAGCGTTTGCCGGTGCCCAGGACTTCAGTCAGTTTCCGCAATTCGTGAGCCGGTGGGTCGTGACCCTGGCGATGTCCGATCGCGGGATAAGTCAGGACTCCCGGTTTACCTATCGGCCGCGCACGAAGAATGCGGCGACCGGTGAGTGGCAAGGCGTAATGCTGGAGGGCGATGTCGAAGACGGGCGCGGCACGCAGCTCAACGGCGTGAATCTCAATCAGTACAACGGCTATCACACAGCGTCCATCGACGGCACGACGGCGAAGTTCTACAACGTCACGACGGTTCCCGAGGCGATTACAATAGCGGGATCGCTCGGGGGTGGAAATTTTGGCGCACTGATCCGCTATCAGTAACTATTACCAAGCTCCTTTTCCCAAACCACACGGGGCGGCCTTCAATAGTGACAGGCCGCCTTCGTGTATGTGGAGGCGAGAAAGGCCAGTCAAGCCAGCAACGCGAGCAATGTGGGAGATGTCATGATCTACCTCCCCTGCCCCTCCTTACAAAGGAGGGGAATAACGTCTCCTCCCCTTTGTAAGGGGAGGTCGGGAGGGGTAGATCATGCAGCAGTCCACCCTTGCTGGCTTTGCTGGCTTGACTGGCCTTGCTGGCAAAATTGATTCTACTTTACTTCTCATCGCCCATTCCTTATAGAAATCGCCTATGTATCCGGTTCTATTCAAGATACCGCTGTTTGGCGGGATAACCATCTACAGCTACGGCGTGATGGTTGCGCTAGGATTTATCGCGGGCATGGCCTGGGTCGTGCGCGAGAGCAAGCGCATGGGCCAGGACCCGGGCCGGGCAATGGATCTCGTCTTCTACATCATTCTCTCTGCCATAATAGGGTCGAGGGTGCTCAATGTGGCGGTGAGCGAGCGGGAGCGCTTCTTGAGCGATCCGCTGATGATCTTCAAGATCTGGGAGGGCGGACTCGTATTCTACGGGGGGCTCATAGCCGCTATCGCGGTAAGCCTCTGGTACGTCAGGCGCCATCGCATGAACTTCCTCATAATATGCGATATATTCGCGCCGGCCATAGCGCTCGGCCATGCCATCGGCCGCATCGGATGCTTCCTCGCCGGCTGCTGTTACGGCCGCGCGCTCGATGCATGCACGTGGTATGGACTCACCTTCCCGCTCGACCGCCATTCGTTTGCGCCCGGAGGGGTATGCCTCTATCCGACGCAGCTGATGGAATCCGCGGGGGAGTTTATAAACTTCGGAATCCTTGTGCTGCTCAGGCGCAGGAAACGGTTTGACGGCCAGATAATCGCCACTTATCTCATGATCTACGCCGTCCTGCGCGCCGTCGTGGAATTCTTCCGCGGCGATGTAGAGCGGGGTTTTGTGGTGGAGCCGTGGCTCTCTACTTCGCAGTTCATCTCGATCATCATGTTCGGGCTGGGCGCAGTCCTGTATGTCAAATTCTGGAGGTCGAAGAGGGCTGGAAGCTGAAAGCTCAAAGCTGAAAGGAATTTCCTTTGAGCTCCAGGAACAGGAGGAATTATGAAAAAGGCCCTCATATTTTGTGCGCTGATCGCGCTCGCTTTTGTTTCTTGCTCCAAGCCGATGGCGAGCGCCAAGGTCGCTAAGGACGTTCAGTATTACAGCCATACCTATGCGGCGAATGCGAACGATACCTACTATGCGGTGCGCTGGGCGCTCAAGGAAGTGGGCATGCCCGTGGCAACCGAGGACCTGAATGCGGGCATCATCACCACGAAGTGGGAGCCTGCGACCTCGGATTCGCACTACGTCGATACGTTCGGCAGGCCCGATTACGGGGTCACGAATTCATATCATCAGCTTGAGGTGCAGATAAGCACGGATCAGGGGCGCTCGCTCGTCAAGGTAGGCTCACGCATAAAAGCGCTCGCTGCAAGGGTCAAGAGTTCCGGGGTAATGGAGCGCAAGGTGCTGGAGGCGGCTGGCAATTTTCTCCGGAACGCTGAACCCGATGTCACGAATCTCGGCATTAACGAATGAGCTTCCGCAGGAAGAAGGAATTATGGAGACGAATTACAAGGAAACGCTGAATCTGCCGAAGACTGAATTCCCCATGAAGGCCAACCTCGCGGCGCGCGAACCGCAGCAGCTGGCGCGATGGGAGCAGGAGAAGCTCTATCACAGGATGATAGAGGCGAGGGAGAACTGCCCGCGCTATATCCTCCACGACGGCCCTCCTTATGCGAACGGGCATCTGCACCTCGGCACCATCCTCAACAAGATCCTCAAGGACATAGTGGTGAAGTACAAGAACATGTCTGGTCAGCGTTGCGAATTCGTGCCCGGGTGGGATTGCCACGGCCTGCCCATCGAGCTCGAGGTGGACAAGAAACTCGGGGCGGCGAAGCGCACGATGGCCCCTGAGGCGGTGCGGCTTGCGTGCCGGGAGCATGCCGGCGCGTTCGTGGATATCCAGCGCAACGAGTTCAAGCGATTGGGCTGCCTGGGGCGGTGGGAGAAGCCTTACATGACGATGTCGTTCGATTACGAGGCTACCATCGCGCGCGAGTTCGGGAAGTTCGTGCGCGCCGGCTCCCTCTACAAGGGCAAGAAGCCGATCTACTGGTGCGCGTCCTGCCGCACGGCGCTCGCTGAGGCCGAGGTCGAGTACGCGGACCACACGTCGCCGTCCATTTATGTGAAGTTCAGGCTCAAGGACGATGCCGACTTCCGAAAGGAATGGAAGCTCGGAGCTGAGCCGATCTATCTCGTGATCTGGACGACCACGCCGTGGACGATCCCTGCGAACCTCGCCATCGCGCTGAACCCGGACCTTCCATACGTCGCAGTAAAGGTTGAAGAGGAGATCTGGATCCTTGCCGAGGGGCTGCTCGATTCGGTGATGGAGGCGGTTGGACGCTCGTACAGCACGGTCGTGGGAAGGCCCTCGCCCGCAAAGCTCGAGCACAAGCATTGCGCGCATCCGATTATCGCGCGCGATTCCCTCATAATACTCGGCGAGCACGTGACGCTCGAGGCGGGCACGGGCGCCGTGCACACGGCACCCGGCCACGGGCAGGAGGACTACGATGTAGGCCAGCGCTACGGTCTCGATGTGCTTGCGCCCGTGGACGACGCCGGTCGCTTCACGGCGGAGGCCGGGCTCCCCTGGCTTACCGGCATCTTCGTGGAGGATGCCAACGCGCCGATCATTGAGAAGCTCAAGGAAGTAGGCGCCCTCGTGAAGGTGCACGAGATCGCCCATTCTTATCCGCATTGCTGGCGCTGCAAGAAGCCGATCGTCTTCCGTTCCACCGATCAGTGGTTCATATCCATGCAGAAGAACGGGCTGCGGACAAAGGCGCTCGAGGCGATCGAGAAGGTGGAGTGGATACCTCCGTGGGGCAGACAGCGCATAGCCGGCATGGTCTCGGTGAGGCCTGACTGGTGCGTCTCGCGCCAGAGGCTCTGGGGCGTTCCGATAGTGGCGCTCGTGTGCGGCGCGTGCGGAAACTCCCACACGACGCCGGAACTCGTCGATAACGCAGCGGAGCTCTTTGCAAAGGAAGGCTCGGACGCCTGGTTTACGCATCCGGCGGAGGATTTCAAGCCCGCAGGATTCAAGTGTCCGTCCTGCGGTGAGGCCGAACATTTCGGCAAAGAGCCGGACATCCTCGACGTATGGTTCGACTCCGGCGTCTCCTATGCGGCAGTTCTCGAGAGCGAAGAGGGGATCAAGGAGCAGGCCGACCTCTACCTCGAAGGGAGCGACCAGCACCGCGGATGGTTCCACACATCCTTGCTCACCTCCATCGGGACGCGCGGAAGGGCTCCGTATAAGCGGGTGCTCACCCACGGATTCGTCGTGGACGGCGAGGGAAAGAAATATTCCAAGTCTGCGAAGAACTATGTTCCGCCGGAGAAGCTCATCAACGAACACGGCGCAGAGATCCTGCGGCTGTGGGTCGCCGCGGAGGACTATCGCGACGACATCCGCTTCTCGGACGAGATTCTCACTCGCTGCATAGAGGCGTATCGGAAGCTGCGCAACACAGCGCGCTACATACTGGGCAATCTTTACGACTTCGACCCCGAGCGCGACCTTGTGCCGGACGAGGAACTGGTGGAGATAGACCGGTGGGCGCTTGAGGAATTCTCGTGCGTGGCGAAGAAGGTGCTGGAGTCGTACGAGAAGTTCGAGTTCCATGCGATCTCTCAGACCCTCAACCGCTTCTGCACGGTCGAGCTGTCGTCGTTCTATCTGGACATACTGAAGGACAGGCTCTACGCCGAAAAAGCCCGGGGAAAACTCAGGCGCTCCGCTCAGACGGCGATGTGGCGGATCCTCGACGGCATGATAAGGATCATGGCCCCGATCTACTCTTTCACAGCCGACGAGGTCTGGCTCGCGATGCCGCGCAGAAAGAACAGCGCGCAATCCGTCTTCCTGGCCGACATGCCTTCGGCTGCGGCGGCTGACGCGAAGCTCGTGGAGCGGTTCGAACGGCTCATGCAGATACGCTCTGCCGTGACAAAGGCCCTCGAGGCGGCCAGGGCCGACCGCTTCATAGGCAATTCGCTAGCGGCAAAGGTGACGATCGAGTGCGGCGGAGATCTGCGTTCGTTCCTCGAGAGTTTCGGAAAGGTCCTGCCGGACCTCTTCATCGTCTCCGGCGTGCAGTTCGGCAGCGCCGCCGGGACGTACATCTTCCCGAGCGAAGAGGTTCTGGGGCTCAAGGTCTCCGTCGACAAGGCCGACGGCATTAAATGTGTCCGTTGCTGGAAGTACGCGACTACCGTAGGAAGCGATTCGGATCATCCAACCATATGCGCCAGGTGCGCCTCTGTTCTCAAATAGCGCACTATTTCCCTCCCCTTTGTAAGGGGAGGGTTAGGGTGGGGTAGATTCCGCAGCCAACTGATCTACCTCCCCTGACCCCTCTTTACAAAGGAGGGGAACTGAAATGTGATATGAAAACAAAAAACAAGATACTAATCGCGATGGCCCCAGCCATCTTCCTGCTCGATCAGGTCACGAAGCTCGTCATCGTGGACGCGGTCGATTTTGGCGCCCGCGTGCCGGTGATACCCGGTTTTTTCGACATCGTTAACTTCCGCAACACCGGAGCCGCGTTCGGCATGTTCTCCGGGCTGTCGGATTCCGTGCGCGGCCCGTTTTTCTTTACCGTGGCGGTCATCGCCGTGGTGCTCATGGTCCTGCTCTTTCGCTCCCTCTCCGACAGGGAGCGCATCATGCCAATGGCGCTTTCGCTCGTATTCGCCGGGATCGCGGGCAATATTCTGGACCGCATAAGGCTGGGCTCGGTGGTGGATTTTCTGTCGTTCCACATTGGCGATGCGGTCCTCGATTTTCAGGCGTTCGGCAGGCACGTGAGCATACCGCTGGAGTGGCCTGCCTTCAACGTCGCGGACAGCGCGATTACTACGGCGATGGTGCTGATATTGATCTCCGCGGTAAGGCGGCAAGACAGTTTAGAATAAAATATGTCCCTCCTTACAAAGGAGGGGAAGGAGGCATCGTGAGACCTTTCCTTTTTCACATAGGCAGTCTGGGCGTTCCTTCCTTCTTCTTCATGATAATGATCGGAGCTCTGGCAACGACATTCTTCGCGGCGTACATGGCGCGCCGCGAAAAGGCCGACCCGGTGGCCATGCTCGATTTCGGCATCATAGCGATCATCGCCTCCGTGCTCGGCTCGCGCATCTTCCATGTGCTAGTCGAGAATCCCGGCTACTACTGGGAGAATCCGATCCGGGTCTTTTATTTCTGGCAGGGCGGCTTCGTCTCCATAGGCGCCTACATCGCGTCGCTGACGGGGTGGCTCATCTACCTCTGGAGGAGGAAGCTTGATTACTGGAGATATCTCGATATCATCACGACCGGCGTGCCGATAATCATCTTCTTCGTGCGCGCCGGCTGCCTGCTCGTGGGCTGCTGTTACGGCAGGCCGACCGACTTTTTCATTCACCTCGTATTCAATGATCCCGCTTCGACTGCCGGCTACTTCCACCTGGGCGAGAAGCTGCATGCAACTCAGCCTTACTTCATGGCGAACGCGCTGGTGATGTGGGGCGTGGTGCTGCTGGCATACAAGTACCGCAAGTTTTACGGCCAGGTTCTTGCGACGTTCTTCATGTACGAGGCGGTCTCGCGCTTTTTCCTCGAGTTCCTGCGCGGCGACGAGGACCGCGGCATTTGGCTTAACGGCATGCTTTCCACGGGCCAGATCGCGATGATGTTCTTCTTTGCGGTGGGCGTGGCGATATGGATTCTCCGCCGCAAGACGCGTATAGTCGAGGTGCCGAAGTGAGTCTGCGCCGTTCGCTCGCTGTAGAAGTGGCCGTCACGACCGCAGCGATGCTCGTGGCCGTGCATCTGCTCTACCTGGCGCACGGCAACAGCTTCGTGGGTCCCAGGATCTCCTACATCGTCGCCTATCTCCTGCTGGGCATCCCGGTGCTGGTCCTTTGGCTGCGCAGGCGGCCGCTCGATTTTTTCGATATCGGCTGGGGGTCGATCAAGAGATCCGCGATCGTCTTTGCGGTCGCGGCCGCGGTGATTTTTCCGCCTTTCCTCATCGCTGCCCATGGATGGCAGCATATCGTGATGGGGAAGGGCGCGTTTGTGGCTGCAGGATTTCCTGATTTTGCAAACGCGCTGCTGTTTCAGCTCTTGCTGGTCGCACTGCCGGAGGAGTTCTATTTCCGCGGCTACGTGCAGTCCGCGATGAACACCATCTTCGCGCGACGATGGAGGTTTCTCGGCGCCAGCGTCGGATGGGGGCTGCCTGTGACCGCAGCCATATTCGCGGTGGCGCACACTGTGGTCACCTACCAGTGGTGGCAAATCGC
>Ga0265292_1001936_pt1 | contig 16037 bp, 5 predicted proteins | sample Munlanlewell296A_FD_189080 | JGI IMG/M metagenome (GOLD analysis project Ga0265292, IMG submission 189080) | Leachate microbial communities from a municipal landfill in Southern Ontario, Canada - Leachate well 296A | ecosystem: Engineered > Solid waste > Landfill > Unclassified | place: Canada... | reverse complement strand
GCCCATCCTCCAGTTCTCGAACTTGACGGTGGAGCCCGCGTCGGCGACCGCGGGCACGCTCGTCACGGCGCGGGCGCACGTGGCGAACGTGGGCCTCGCGCCTGCCAACGTCACCGTCGCTCTGCGCGAGGGGAATGTCTCCATCGCGAACGCGACCGTCACGCTGGACGAGGGCGCGGAGGGCACCCTCGTCTATCGCTTCATCGCCATCGGCCTTGGCCCGCACGCCCTCACATTGGCGGACTTGACGGCGAGCTTCGAAGTGGTCGCGGCGCCCACGCCAGCGCCGATCAAGGACATCGGCGACCTCAAGGACGACCCAGCGACCCAGCAGGCCGTCGCTGCGGCGGCGAAGACCATTCCCGCAGGTCCAGCCGTCCTCGCTGCACTCGCGGTGGGCACCCTCCTCATGCGTCGCCGCCCCTCATGATGGGGCGCAGCGGGTCGCGGATCCATTCGCTCCACGAGCCAGGATAGAGCGCCGCGCCCGGGAGCCCCGCGACATGCATCGCCAAGATGTCATGCGTCGCAGTCACGCCGCTGCCGCAGTAGAACGCCGTGTCCCTGGGCAGGACGCCGGCGAGGGTAGCGTCATACTTGCGGCGAAGCTCATCGCGCTTCAAGAAGCGCAGTTCCGCGTCCAGGTTCGCGCTCGTTGGCATGTTCTGGGCGCCAGGAATGTGCCCTGCGATGGGGTCGATGGGCTCCTCGTCGCCGCGATAGCGCGGGGGCGCGCGAGCGTCAACGAGGCATCGTGGCGCCCGCATCGTGAGGTCCCACGTCGTCACTGTGGGCATGGCGCCGGGGCGGCCGTGGAAAGCGCGCCGCGGTAGGGCGGTTCGATCGGCCGTGAGCGGGAGGCCAGCCTTCTGCCAAGCTTGGATGCCGCCGTCGAGCACGGCGACCGCAGAGTGCCCGTAGTAACGCAGGAGCCACCAGGCGCGTGAGGCCCAGATGCCGCCCGCGTCATCATACGCCACGACCTGCACACTCTCGTCGATGCCCCAGCGCGAGCAGCAGTCGATGAAGGCATCGACATCCGGAATGGGGTGGCGCCCAGTCCGGGAAGAGGGGCGAGCGCTGAGTTCCGCGTCCAAGTGCGCGTGCTGCGCGCGCGGGATGTGCCCCGCTTCCCACTGCTTCTGGCCCCATCCCGGATCCTTGAGGGCGTGGCGCGCGTCGAGGACGACGAGGTTGCGGTCCGGCAGCGCGCCCCCGCGCAGGCCAAGCGCGTGCGCCAACGACTCGGCGTCCACGAGCGTCGTCCACGGGCGCGGCTGCACGAAGCGCCAGCTGCCCGTTTCGCATTGAGGATTGCGGCTCAGAGTGTGTACTCGTCCGTGTCCTCCGCCGTTTCTTGGCCCCCACCAAGCGAAGTCTGTGTTATGGCGCTCGCTTCGAGGACGTGCGTGCCCTTGAGGTCCATGAACGGCGTGTCTTGCGGGATCTCGAAGATCACGCTGCCATCCTCGCTCGTCGTCACCGTGATCGTGCGAAGCAGGATCTTGCCCGCGCCAGTGATGGGCTCGTAATAGACGTTCAAGGTGACGGTCGCGTTCGCGATGCCGGTGCCGTCCCAGTTCGTGACGGTGGCTCGCGCGGGCGTGCCTGAGCCGTCCCCGAGGTCGGGGAGAGCCTCGATGACGAGCGCGACGTTGTCGTCCACGCTTACGTTGAACGTCTGGGTCGTCAGCATGCCATCAGCGTCCGTGGCGCGCACCGTGACCGCGAAATCACCGGTGGCGGGGAACGCCCACGTCACGTTGGCGCCCGTGCGTTGTGCTTGGAAGCCGTCCGCCGCGTCGAAGTCCCAGGCGATGGTGGGCAACGCCGCGCCGTCTGGATCGCTCGCGTTGGCCACGAACGCGGTCGGCTTCAGGACTTCAGCCGTCACAGGCGCCTTCGTGCCCACGAGCGGCGCCAGGTTCTCGGTGACGGACATCGTGAGCGTGGCGTGCACCGACAGAGCGCCATCCGTGGCTTCCACGCCAAACGAGTGATCTCCCACTTGCGCCGTCGTGGGGCGCCAGGTGATCACGCCGTCCGTGACCGTCGCGCCATCGGGCAGGCCAGTCACGACGTTTGTAAGTGCAACGCCATCTGGATCCACGATTGGGATGCTCATGCTCAGCGTGCGGTTCGCCTTGATCGTCACGCTCGTGGGGCCAGAGACGATGGGCGCGCGGTTCACGTTCGTCACGCTGATCGTCGCGTTCTCCGTCGCGCTCGTCGTGCCGTCGGAGACGTGGAAGGCGACCGTGTACGAGCCGGCCTGCGCGAAGTCGGGCTGCCACGAGAAGACGCGGCGAGCCGCGTCAAAGCCAGCGCCGCGCGGCACGTTGGATGCGCTGTACGCGAGCGCGTCGCCGTTCGAGTCGATGGCGCTCACGACGAAGTTCAAGGCGTCGTTCTCGCTGACTGTTCTCGAACCAATCGGCGTGAAGCTTGGGACGCCGTTCGCGGGCGCCACGCGGATCGTGACGGTCTCGCTGACCTCCGCGACCCCGTCTGTCGCGCGAAACGTCACGCTGTAGTCCCCGCGCGCGTGCGCTCCCGGCGTCCACGAGAAGACGCCAGTGCCGTCGTGGCGATCCGCGAAGCTCGCGCCGGCAGGAACGGGCGAGACGATGAGCGTGAGGACGTCACCCTCGGGGTCCGTCGCGCCTGCTTCGATCGTCATCGCAGCGCCCTCGAAGGCCACCTGGCTTCCGATGTGCGCGAGCACGGGCGGCCGCTGGACGTCAGCCACGGTGATCTTCGCCCTGCGCGTGTCCGCGAGGGTGCCGTCGCTCGCGACGAGGCGCAGCGAGTGGATGCCCGCCTGCGTGTAGGTGGGCGTCCACGAGAAGGCGCCGGTGACGCTATCGATCGAGGCTCCCGCAGGCAGCTCTTCACCTGAGTACGTGACGGCGTCGCCGTCGGGGTCCGTCGCAGCGAGCGTGAAGCCGATGGCGTCGCCCTCGCGAGCGCTCTGGTCGGGAATCGCCGCGAGCGCTGGCGCGCGGTTCGTGTTCACGACCGTGATGGCGACGTCGATGGAGTCGTTGAGCGCGCCGTCGCTCGCGGTGAAGGTCACCACGTACGTACCGGCCTGGTCGAACGTTGGCGTCCACGAGAAGACGCGCGTCCCGTCGACGTACGACGCGCCCACGGGGAGGCCTGCCGCCGTCACGCTCACGCGGTCGCCGTCCGCGTCGCTCACGGCGATGGGGAAGGCGAGGGTGCTCGTTTCCGCGACCGCCTTGTGGCCGTGGTGCGCGATCACCGGCGGCGCGTTGCCCTCGCGCACGATGAGCGTGGCGACGCGCGTTGCCGTACGGCCCTGGTCGTCAGTGATGGTCAGACTCACCGCGTACGTGCTCGCGGTGGCGTAGCCGTGCAGGGGGTTGCGCGCCTGCGAGGTGCCCCCGTCCCCGAAGCTCCACGACCATGACGCGATGCTTCCGCCAGGCGCCATGGACCAGTCGGTGAACTGGTACGCGTGCGCGCCGTTCGACGCGTACGCGAAGGAGGCTCGCAGATTGGGCCCTGCGCCCGCGAAGGGGCTCATCGACGGCGCGTGGTCCTGGGGGGCCGTGTCGGTCTGCGTCGTGCGGATCCCGTACGGCGTGTCGCCGCGTCCGTCCCCGTTCGCGTCAACACCAGCGTAGTCGGACCAGTGGTTGCCGTCCCAATCGCTTCCCGACGACTCGTCGGACCCCTGGGCGTTGGAGGCGCCCCGGAAGTTGTTGCCCGTGATTCGGTTGCCCGGCGCGAGCTGGGTCACCTGGACGCCATCGGGGTTGCCTAGGATGTCGCAGCCCGTGACGAGGTTTCCGATCGCGTCGTCGGCAAAGTAGGCTCCAGTGTACGCGTTCGAGGCGGAGATGCAATCCTGGAACGTGTTCCCGTTGGAGTAGGCCGCGTAGAATCCGTCGCCGTTGTCGTGGACTGCGCAGTCGCGAACGACGTTCCCTTGGGAGCCCGAGATGCCCACGCCAAAGCCGTTGCCGAAGGCCTCGCAGGACTCGATGAGGTTGTCCGTGGAGCTGGCGATATACACGCCGCCCGCGGCGTTGTCGTGGACGCTCAGGCCGGTGACGCGGTTGTTGCTCGATGAGTCGATGAGGAGGCCGAAGTCCGACCCGTACGCGACGCAGTCCTCGATGACGTTGTCCGCTGATCCCGCGTATATGGCGATGGCCACGGGCGAGTCGAACATCGTGGGCTGCGCGATCCGGGTGCGAATGCGGCAATCGACGATCGAGGACTCCGTGGTGTTGGCGAGGACGACGCCTTGCGCGTTGAGAGCGTCGATCTCGAGGTTGCGGATCGTCACGTTCCGGCTGTCCACCAGGGCGAGGTACGCCGTGGGCGTCGCGGCCGCATCGAAGTCGAGGTCGCGCGCTCCCACGAAGTACTGGATCGGGACGCCGTCGATGGTGTTGGAGGCATCGATGTCCTGGTTGAAATCGCGGGGGTAGCGCAGAGCGCCGGATGGGTTCACGCCAAAGCCGCTGCCCAGCATCGTGTTGTTTCGCAGGATGTTGTCGGGGGACCATCTGATCTGGATGCCGTAGGTGTCGTCCGCGAGCGTGCAGCCCGTGACCGCTGTGCCGTTGGAGCGCTGGTCGATCCAGACGCCGATCCTGCCCTCTCGCATGTCGCAGTCCCGGACGGCGTTGCCAGAGGAGCCCACGATCGTGAGGCTGGCTCCTTCAAGGTTGTCGCCGCCACGAATCTTCAACCGCGTGAGAACGTTGTCGTTGGAGCCGTCCTTCAGGCGCATCCCGGTCGTTTCGTCGGTGAGGTCGCACCCGTCGAACGTATTGCGGCTCGACGCGATGAGGGCGATCCCGTGCGACGATAAGGCGGTGGTCCTGTGGATGGAGCAGTCCAGGATCGTGTTGTCGTCCGAATTCACGAGGCCGAAGCCTCCGTAGATGTTGTCTTCGCCCACGATTCCGCTTAGGACGTTGTCCGACGAGGAGAGGAGGCCCAACGCCCAGGTGGTGTTGGAGAGTCGGCAATTGGAGATCGTGTTGTCCCGGGAAACGAGCAGCATGATGCCCACGGAGCCAGTGTCGTGGACGGCGCAGTCCTCGACGGTGGAGCCGGTCACGTTCGTCAGGAGCAACGACGAGTCTAGCGTGATGCCGCGGATCGTGACGTTCGTGCTTGAGACGAGCCCGAGCCAGCCGATCCGGTCCTGCCACGTCTCGTCGATGACGAGGCCGTCCTCGTGGCGGAGGTAGTAGATGGGCTTCCCGTTGCGCGTGTTCGACGTGTCGATGTCGATGTCGAACTCCGCTGCACGGGGGTATGCCTCATCCGCCGGGGAGATGCCAAAGGTGCCGCCTTCGAGCGTGTTGCCGCTCATCCGCCCCCCGTCCATGGCGCCGACCTCGATGCCGCCCATCCCAGGTGAGCTGCGGACCGTGTTCCGCTCGACCACGACGTCGGCGGACCCCCAGACGCCGATGCCAAGAGTGTTGTCGTCGAACTCGCAGTCCCGGACGACCGCTCGGGGGGACCCCCAGACTTCGACGGCTCTTCCTGGGCCGTTGAAGTGAGAGATGGTGCAATCGGCGACGACGACGTCGGCCGAGCTCCAGAGCACGACGCCGTCTGTGTAGGCGGTGGTGGACCACTCCGCGACGAAGTTCTCGAGCCTGCCGTTGGGCGCGCCGTGCAGCATGATGCCGCCCCAAGCTTGGTCGTGCACGTACACGTTGCGCACGACGTAGTGGGCCGACGTGGCCTCGATTGTGATGCCGTAGATTCCCGCGCCTGCGCCGGTCCCGTCGATGTTCCACCCTTCGATGATGTAGGGGTCATCGCTCGTGCCGGTGCCGTCGGTGACGCCGTTTTGCGCCGTGAACTCGGAGTCGCCCTTGATGTCGATGGGTAGGTGGGGGATCTGCGCGGAGCTGATCGTCGCGGGCGAGGGCGCCCTCGTGGTGAAGCTCCGCACTGTGGAGGACGCGTCGGCTTCTCCGTCCGTCGCCGTGGCGTACCACTCGTACGTCGTGAGGTAGGCGCGGCCCGGCCAGTAGAGGGCTGCCTCGGAGCCGCTTGTGACGCCATCGCGCTCTCCGATGAGGTCGAACGCAGCTTCGTCTTGCGCGCGCCCGTAGAAACGGACGCGCGTGAGGTCCGCGTCGAGGTCGCTGACCCAGACGGCGAGCCTCGGGTTGGGGGAGACGAGGAGGGCGTCGTCCGCTGGCGCGCTCTGCATCGGCTCGCCAGGCGGCGACTGCTCGCCTGGAGCGGCGGTCGCGAAGCTCCACGTCGCGCCAATCGTTCGCGGCGTGCCCCACTCGCGGACGACGACGCGCCAGTAGTACGTCGTGGAGCGCGCGAGGACGCCGGGATCGAACGAGTCCGCAAGAGAGCTCTCGGCGACGCTGGGCGGATTGGGATCCGTGCCGAAGTACACGTCGTACGTGATCGGGTCCCCTTCAGGGTCGGAGGATGACCAGCGCAGAAGGGGGCGCGAACCCACCGCGGCGGCACCGCTCGCGGGGGATGGGTCTGCCGGCAGGAACGGGGGAAGTCCCGTGCCTCCGCCGGTGGGGAGGAGCGGATGCGCATCGCCCGGACCCCATGGGACGTCCGTGTCGCCGAGGCCGTCTCCGTCCGTATCGCTCCCGGGGTAGTCGCCCCAGAAGTTGCCGCCTAGGAAGGGGCCGCCAACGATGTTGGTGCCTGCGCTCTTCGCCACGTTGTATGCGTTGGCGTCGTCCGCGGCCGCGAAGTTGCGCTCGAACTCGATGGCGTTCCAGAAGTAGTTGTTCGAGATGCGGTTGGCGGCTGGCTTACCACTCTCGTCCTCGACGACGCCGAGGCCAACCGCGTTCTGCCGCAGGGCGTTCTCCTCGATCACGTTGCCTTTCGCGGCATTCCCGACGAGGCGGATTCCTTCGGCCTGGTTGTCCTTGATCTCGCAGCGCCGCACGACGTTGGCGTCGCCGGAGAGGATGACGCCTATCGCGTTGTCGTGGACGACGCTTCTTTCCAACGTCGCGTTGCCCTTGAGTCTGATGCCGGGTGCGTCGCTGCTGGAGGAGACGTTGCATCCGGTGATGAGGGTGCCGGGGGAGCCTTCGACGACGAGTCCCTCGACGTTGTTGTCTCGGATCACGCAGTCGCGCACCACGGTTTGCGGCGAGTCATAGACTTTCAGACCAAACCCGTAATAGAGGCCCGCGTCGGAGTTGTTGTGAGAAGAAGACTCAGTGACCTCGGTACGCGGCGAGTTGGCGACCGAGATCCCGCCCGCCGTGTTGTGGTCCGTGGTGCAACGTTCCACCTTGGCCTCAGGCGACCAGTACACGAGGATGCCGTAGTGAGATGGGGCTGATGGGGCAGCCCTCACTCCGTTTCCGCTGCTCGTGCAGTCAGATAGCGCGAAGGCGGGCGAATGCCGGATGAACACGCCTTCGAGCGACAGCGCGCGTGCACTCACGTTGTTCATCGATCCGTTGGTCACTGACATTACGTAGAATCCGCCGACCCCACCAGTCTGCCCGCTGTCGGCCCCGGCCCCGAGGACTTCCGTGCTTTGGACCACGAAGTGCGCTTCGGTGTTCCTTATGTCGATGGCGTAGAACGGATTCGTCGTCACGAACCGGGCTTCCTTGGGGTGCGTGAGGACAGCGGGCTCCGCGAGGATGGTCCAGCCCTCGATGACGTAGGGGTCCTCCGCGGTCCCGTCGCCGCTGACGACGCCCGTCTTCGCGCGCGTCGCGTCCCAATCGACAGCGTCCGTGGTGGGATCACGCACAACGAATCCGTTCGAAGCGTCGCTCCCGTCAATGAAGATGGGGGCGTGGGGCGTGAGCGCGCCAGTCGTCGCACCCTTAAGGGAAGGTGATCTTGGGGATACTTGTCCCAAGGGGGAGACTGCGGCTGTGGCCGTGCTGGTGACGGCGAGAGCCACACCGGCGAAGACGAGGATGAATACGGCTGCTCTGGCGTAAGTGCGGGCGTGCAAGTTCTCCGGCCTCCCTTGGCGAACGCGGGCTGGTGCCGACGTCTGGCGATGAGGGCCCGGGGAGGGACTTCAAGTTTCTTGCGCCGTTCTCAATCCGGAAATCGCAGCGCAAGCGGAGGAAATCACAGCGGACGTGACGCGCGTGTGAGTCACGCAGGTGGCGAAGCGGTCTTCAAGTGGAGCCCCCCCGATGCCGGTCGCGCGCGAGGAGTGGTTAGGACGAAGGTCGAGAAGCTCCGATCCGCCGCGAACGGAGCCGCATCCGTCAACAGGGTGCTTGGTCACCTCTACGCGACCGATCGTCGCACGCCTGAGGAATACGAGGCGACTTTCGCGATCTGTCGCGAGGGAATAGCACACAGCCTCGATCTTTCCGCATCCACCGTCGCGCGCTCGCTCGCGAGGCTCATCGAACAAGGCCACGTCGTGGCGCACAGGCGCGTCGTCAAACTCGTTGGAGGCCGGCGGAGCGTATTCTTCTTGACGGACAAGGGTCGCGCGGCCGCGCGCGAGCTTGCGCAGACCACGGCTGGAATAGGCGCCAAGAGTGCCAGCCACGCTGAAGGCAAGCGGCCGTTCGTGGGTCGCCCAAAGGAAGTCGCGCGGCTGCGCGCCTGGTCGAACCTGCCAGGGGGGGTTGTGATCGTCGAGGGACCCGCGGGGATTGGGAAGACGGCGCTCGTGCGGCATGCCCTGACGGGTCGATCGCGCGACCCCGTGTTCTCGTATGCGATCAACGCTCGCTCAACTCCTCGCAACCTTGCGGTGTCCTTTGCCGAGTTCTTCTCCGCACGCGGTCGCCGCGACGTCGCCGGCGTGCTCGCTGGAAACGGAAACCCAGACACAGAAGTGATCAGGCGCGCTATCATATCGTCGCTTGACGGCTGGAGAGGTCTCCTCTTCGTGGACGACGTCCACAAGGCCTCCCCAGAGATCCAGCGGATCCTCTCCTCCATGTTCTCGATGGCCGCCCGAGGTCACTGCCGCCTATTGCTGGCGGGCCGCGAAGTAGGCGGGCTCGTCACGCTTGGGCCCGATGGGGAAGGCTTCCTCGACGAGATCACGCTGGGCCCACTCGACATCGAGGAGAGCCGGCGCGTACTTCGGGCACGCGGCATTCCAGACGACGAGATCGATGGCATCGCACGCGTGGCGAGCGGGGTCCCGCTCATTCTCTGTTTGGCCCAAGCGGGAGTGCGCCCCGTGCGCTCGAGCGGAGTCGTGGCCCACTTGCGCGCGGTCAACGCTCGGCTTTCGGACCCAGAACGGAGGATCCTCTGGAGGGCCGCGATCCGTCGGGTCCCGGCTCCCGCCGAGACCATCGCCCCTGATGAAGGCAACGTTCATCTTGTGGGGCCACTGGCCCGAAGGGGTCTCCTGCTCAAGGACGACCGAGGTTGGGTCGTCCATGAACTCCTCCGCGACCACTATCTCGGCATCCTGCCAGCCGGCATCTCCCACGCCCTCCACGCAGAAGCGGCGCAGCGCTGCGCGATCGATGGGAGCACGGACGAGGTGGTGGAGGCGATGCACCACTTCCGGCAGGCGGACATGGATGACGAGGCAGCGGCACTCGTCGTCTCCCACGGACGAAAGCTGTTCTGGGAAGGATACCACACCGAACTCAGGAGTGCTCTCGAATCTCTCCGTGACGGGCGACTCTCGCCTCGCCAGCGGAGCTGGAGAACGGTGCTCCTCGCAGCCATCATGAACCATGCCGGACGCGAGGAGGACGCCATCGCCCTCGCGCGCCAAGTGATGTCGCACCGGATGGAGGACTCGGACCCGGAGCTCGCGGCGTTCGCCGCCTACGTCGCGGGGGTCGGTCACAGGTTCCTGCGCCGGTTCGACGAGGGGATCCAATTGCTGGCGGAAGCGCTAGAACGGCTCGATGGGTCCCGGGGAAAGCCCCACTACATCGACCTGGCGAACATGCAGGCGTGTCTCTTCGGACTCAGCGGGAACCACGAGAAGGCGTGGGAGTTCTTTGATCGGAACCGTCGCGACCTTGAGGCACTTGGCGGTGACCCCCACATACTGGCAAAGACTCACAGCAACCTGTGCGAGTCGCTGCGCTACATGCATCGTTATCCCGAGGCAAGGGCGCACGGAGAGTCGGCGCTGAGGCTCGTCGCCGACCACGACCTCCAAAGCCTGCGCTTCGGCGTCAACCTTCATCTCGCCTGGCTCAACATCGAGATGGGCGACTATGCTAAGGCTGCGTCTTCCATCGAGCAAGCCTCCGCGACCAACCGCGCGCCCATGTGCGGAAACGAGCACGAGTTGCTCTGGGCCAAGGGGCGCCTCTTGGTCGAGACGGGCGAAAGTGAGCAAGCAGTACCCGTGCTGGAGCGCGCCGAGGCGCTCGCCAGCCAGGCGAAAGATGCCGCGGCACTCCGCGCAATACGGGAACTCGCCGACAGGGCGAGGTGAGAGCTTGCGCATCCTGAAGTGCGCCCAGCCGTTCAGAGTACGTATGCGTCAGCGTCCTGTCCAGTTTCCTGGTCTTCGCCAAGCGACGACTGCGTGATGGCGCTCGCTTCGACGACGTGCCGGCCCTTGAGGTCCGCGAAGGGCGTGTCTTGCGGGAGGACGAACAGCACGCTGCCGTCCTCACTAGTCGTCACCGTGAACGTGCGGGCGAACGATCTACCCGCCCCCGCGATAGGCTCGTAGTAAACGTTCACAGTGACTGTGGCGCCGCTGATCGGCGTCCTGTCCCAGCCTGTCACGTTGGCTCGGGCGGGCGTTCCGCCCGAATCATCCGAAGCACCTTGGAGGACCTCGATCATGAGTGCGATGTTGTCGTCCACGCTGACGTCGAACGCGCGCGTCGTCTGCATGCCGTCCCCGTCCGTGGCGCGCACTGTGATCGTGAATCCCCCAGTGCCCTCGAACGTCCACGTCACGTCCGCACCAGTGCGTTGAGCTTGGAAACCGTCGGTTGCGTCGAAGTCCCAAACGATGGTGGGTGCGACCTCGCCGTCTGGATCGCTCGCGTTGGCCCTGAAGCTCGTCGGCTGGAGCACTTCGGGCCACGCTGGAGCAATCACCTTCACGATCGGCGCTTGGTTCTCTTGCACTGATATCGTGAGGCTCGCGCTCGCCATGAGCGATCCGTCCGACGCACTCATCGCCACCGCGTGATCGCCCACCTGGTCAGGCGAGGGGCGCCAAGTGATGACGCCAGTCGTCGCGTCGAGCGCCGCACCATCCGGCAGATCCTGGACCGTGTACGCGAGCACATCAAGATCAGGGTCCGCGAAGGGGGTGCTCGTCCTCAGCGTCTGATGCGCCTTGATGACGGCACTAGTCGCGCCCGAAACAACGGGCACCCTGTTCACGTTCGTCACTGTGATCGTGGCGTTCTCCGTCACGCTCGTCGAGCCATCCGTCACGTGGAAGCTGACGACGTACGAGCCAGACCGCGCATAGTCTGGCACCCACGAGAACACGCGGCGTGCTGCGTCAAAGCTCGCACCACGCGGCACGTTCGTCGCGCTGTATGTGAGCGTGTCACCGTTCGAGTCGATGGCGCTCACGACGAAGTTAATCTGGTCAGCTTCACTGACCGCCCTATTGCCAATCGGGGTGAAGCTGGGGACGCCATTCGTGGGAGCGACTCGGATCGTTATCGTCTCGGCCGCCTCGGCAACGCCGTCGGTCGCGCGGAACGTCACTGCGTAGTCGCCGCGGGCGTGCGCTCCAGGCGTCCACGAGAAGACACCCGTGCCGTCACCATAGTCCACGAAGCTCGCGCCTGCAGGCAAAGCCGAGGTCAGCAGCGTGATAGCATCACCCTCGGGGTCCGACGCGCTCACGCTGACGCTGAGCCCCGAGCCCTCGAAGCCGGCTTGGTTGCCTATGCGAGCGAGCACCGGGGGTCGTTGGACGTCCGCCACGTCAATCATCATCGTGCGCGTCTCCGAGTTGAGCGAGCCATCACTCGCTAGGAATCGTAGCGAATGCTGGCCTGCTTGCTGATAGCTTGGCGTCCACGCGAATGCCCCCGTGGCGCTGTTGACCGTGGCTCCTTCTGGGAGTCCGTAGCCGAAGTACGTCACGGCGTCGCCATCAGGATCGCTCGCGGAGAGCGTGAATCCGATGGCGTCGCCCTCTCGGCCACCCCAGTCTGGGATCACCGCGAGCACTGGCTCGCGGTTCGTGTGCGCCACGACTATTCTCGCGGTCATCGGCTCGCTTTCCGTGTTCGACGAGTCGGTAGCCATCACGCTGAACGAATGCGTTCCCGCTGTGCCGTAGGCTGGAATCCACGAGAACGTCGCCGAGTTGTCGCGGTTGTCCGTGAACGACGCGTCTGCGGGAAGGTCCGCCGCACTGATAGTCACGACCTCGCCGTCCGGGTCGCTCGCGCTCACGGTGAACGTGAGGAGGGAATCCTCCTGGCCATCCTGGTCGAGGATCGCGGCCAGGATCGGCGCTTGGTTGGTCGTGTAATGTTCCACGAGCGTCTGGGCGAATGGGTCGGATTCGTAGTAGCCGACGGCCCAGCAGTGCGTTGACACGCACGCGACGCCCGAGAGGTAGCTGCGCTGGGCACCCCAGTTTGGCGAGCTGACGATGGTCCACGAGGCCCCATCCCACCGCTCGATCAGGGTTTGAAAAGTGTGGCCGTCGTAGCCATAACCGACGGCCCAGCACTCCGTCGACGCGCACGTGACGTCAACGAGGTAGTTGCGATCGGTGGCACCGGTGTTGGGCGAGCTGACGATGGTCCACGAGGCCCCATCCCACCGCTCGATCTGCGTTTGATCGAAGATGCCGTTCGAGTAGCGGCCAATGGTCCAGCACTCGGACGCCGATGCGCAAGTGACACTGGACAGCCTGTTGTCCTGAGTGGCACTCGTGCTGGGCGAGGGGACGATGGCCCACGAGATGCCGTCCCACCGATCGATCAGGTTCTGATATGAATCAGCGTCGTAGTCGTAGTAGTAGCCGACGGCCCAGCAGTCCGATGCTGACACGCAGGTCACACCGGAGAGGGTATTGTGCTCGGTGTTTGGCGAACTGACGATGGTCCACGAGGCCCCGTCCCAATGCTCGATTAGTGTCTGATAGTAGATGCCGTCGTCGTAATAGCCGACGGCCCAGCAATCCGACGCAGTCACGCACGTCACATCGTAGAGGTAGTTGTTCAGGATGGCGCTGGTGTTGGGCGATGGTGAGATGGCCCATGAGGACCCATCCCAATGCTCGATAAGGGTCTGATAGACGGCGTTCTGGGTGGCATCAACGTAGAGGTAGTAGCCGGCGGCCCAACAATCAGAACCCGTCACGCACGTCACTCCCCAGAGATAATTCTGCACCAACGGACTGGTGTTGGGTGAGGCGACGATGGTCCACGATCTCCCGTCCCAACGCTCGATCAAGGTCTGATCGATGCCGGTGTTCTCGTCCTCGTAGTTGCCGACGGCCCAGCAGTCCACGACTGATACGCAGGTCACGTCCCAGAGGAAGTTGGGCTGGATGCCGTGCGTGACGGGTGAGCCGACGATGGTCCATGAGGTTCCGTCCCACCGCTCGATGAGACTCAAATCGACGTCCAAGCTGTCGTCGTGGTAGTAGCCCACGGCCAAGCAATCCGACGGCGCCGCGCACGTGACTCCCCACGGGTAGTTGTTCTGGGTGGCACTAGTGCTGGGTGAGGAAACGGCGGTCCACAAGGTCCCGTCCCAATGCTCCATCAAGGTCTGGAAGACGCCGCTGTTCGCGTCGTAGTAGTAGCCGACGGTCCAGCAGTCCGACGCGGACGCACAAGTCACGCTCAGGAGGACGCTGTCCACGGCCAAGGGCGGCGGCGACGAGTCCGTTGTCCATGCAGTCCCATCCCAGTGCTCGAGCAGGCCTTGATCGTTGATGCCGGTGCCGTAGTAGCCCACGGCCCAGCAGTCAGACGCCGACATGCACGTCACGCCCAGGAGGGCGCTCTCTGAGGCCAGGGGCGGCAGCGAGGAGCTGACGATGACCCACGAACCCCCGTCCCAGCGCTCGATCAGACTCTGATCGGCACCGAGGGTGTCGTCATAGTAGAAGCCAACGGCCCAACAGTCGGAGGGCGACGCGCACGTCACTCCCCAGAGGCGATTGTCCTGAGTGGCGCTGGTGTTGGGTGAGGAAACGATGGTCCACGAGGCCCCGTCCCAATGCTCGATGAGGGTCTGATAGACGCTGCCGTTCTCGTCGTAGTAGAAGCCGGCGGCCCAGCAATCGGAGGCCGACGCGCACGTCACTCCATAGAGGACGTTGTCCTGCGTCAGGCTGGTGGTCGGTGACGGGACGATGGTCCACGAGGCCCCGTCCCAATGCTCGATGAGGGTCTGGGACGCGATGCCTGGGTTAACGAATAGGCCGACGGCCCAGCAATCCGACGCAGTCACGCACGTCACCCCAATGAGGTAGTTGTGCTGCCACGTCTGGGAGTCGGGGGAGGGAACGATGGTCCATGAGGCCCCGTCCCAGTGCTCGATCAAGGTCTGATAGACGTAGCGGCCGGGGCCGACCGTCAACTGGTAACCGACGGCCCAACAATCGGACGCCGTCACGCACGTCACGCCATAGAGGACATCGTAGAGAGTGGAGAGCGTGTTGGGTGAGTCCACGATCGACCAGTCACTTGGTGCTCCCGAAGGAAGTGGCGCGTTCTCAGACGCGGCAGCCGGCGACACACCTGGCGGAGCGGGTCGTTGGTTGGCTGTGTCCGCAGAGGCGCTGTGGGGCAAACCGAACTCTGGAGCGGTGGGCGCGAGGAGTTGGGCGCGCGCCTTTAGGGCTAGATCGCCCGTGTGGGGGACTGCGGTCTCCACGGCGTCGGCTTGGCCCGTCGCGAGGGTGATCAAGGGCGCTTGGAGCAGGAGCACTCCAACGATTAGGGGGAACCGTGGCAAGCTGAGCAGCCTCCGACGCTGCGGGGGGGCTGCCCGAGACCATGAAGATTGACCCGGCGCACACCGGCAATTCACTCTTGCTGTCTTCCGGCGCGCTTCTCTTGCGACCGTCGCCCCGCGCGCCCCCGTGCTCCCGCGGCGAGTGCTGGGTGCGCAGCGAGTGCGCCTCCGACTCGCTCCAGGATGTGTAACTCGGCCTTTCGGAGGTGCTCTTCGAATGTGGAGCGGGAGAGACCCAGCGACTTGGCGAGTGCTTGCGCGGGAGTGCGGCGCGGCGACTCGTAGTAGCCTTTGCGGATCGCTAGCGTGATGGCTTCGAACTGGCGCGGCGTGAGTCTCTCCGTCAAGTCCGCGAGGGGAACGTTGATCGCGAGCTGAGCGGCCTCCACCTCGCTGACGCTCTCCACGCGCACGTCGCCGATCTCGGAGAGCGTTCGCACGAGCACGTCGAGGCGGTCACGCGTGGGCGCGATCACGGTATAGCGCTCAAGCCCGTCTTGCCAAATGGCGGGCCACAGGATGCTGCAGCCGCTCTCGTTTATCGTCGTGACGACGCCCCACGTGGGGGGCCGCGCGCGGAGCACGACCGTATTTGGAGTGCGCAGCACGATCTCAGCTGGCCCCTCCTCTGTCTTCTCGATGCCGTCGATGAACGCCTCGATCTGCTCGGGACGAACGGCGTGCATCACGAGGACATCGCCCGCTTGGTCCGCGCTCACTTGCACGGCCTTCGCGCCGTCGGTCAAACCCTCGGACACGATGCAGCCCCAGTGGCGCACGACGAGGTGCGCTTGGAGGAGGGTGGGGGAGCGCGGGGCATCCACGAGAGATGACACGCGGCGCGGGAGCGATATAGGCTCGCACCGCTTTGTAAGCCCGGGATGAGGTCCCCCATCCCACTTTCAGAGAGCTTAAGAGGACCCGGCGAGACATCCGGCAAGGTATGCGCGCGCTCGTCCTCTCCGGTGGTGGTGGTCGTGGCGCGTACGAGTTGGGAGTGTACAAGGCGTTCCACTCCAAGGGGCACGATTTCGACGTGCTCTCGGGTAGCAGCGTGGGGGCCATCACGGCGGTCGCTATCGCGTCGGGCCTCAGCATGGCAGAGCTTGAGGCCATGTGGGGCCGCATGCACACGTTCGGCGTGATGAAGCCGCGCG
>Ga0265292_1001935_pt1 | contig 16041 bp, 20 predicted proteins | sample Munlanlewell296A_FD_189080 | JGI IMG/M metagenome (GOLD analysis project Ga0265292, IMG submission 189080) | Leachate microbial communities from a municipal landfill in Southern Ontario, Canada - Leachate well 296A | ecosystem: Engineered > Solid waste > Landfill > Unclassified | place: Canada... | reverse complement strand
GCCTGCCGTGTGGCCGCTCCAAACGCCGTTCGTCTCCTCGTAGATCCAGAGGCCGTTCCCGGTCACGTAGTTGCGGTCGTCCACGTAGAACGTCGTGTCGGCCGTTCCACCCGTCACTTGGAGGATGCCAAGCGCGGGCTGCTGGCCCGCGCAGAAGTCAGTCGGTGCGGCGGTGGTCGTTAGGAGCGGAAGCAGGAAAAGCAGGCCAAGGAACACTCTCATGTCATCACCTCAGAAGAAGTACATGTCCGGAGGGACGTTCCAGTCGTCTGTGCAGATCTCGCAATCGTCCGGCAAGAAGTCACAGTGCGAGCCCCGCTGGAGGCTCTCGTGCTGCGGGTCGCCGAAGTACACTCCCGCGGGCTTCTCCTTCCAGATGCCGTTCGTCTCTTGGTAGATCCACAATCCGTTCCCCAGGAGGTAGTTGCGATCGTCCACGTAGAACGTGAAGTCCGCGCTGCCCGGCGTGACCTCGACGATGCCCAACGCGGGATAGCCCTTCGAATCGCAATCGCCGTACGAGGCGTGCGCCATTGTCACGACCGGAAGCACGAGGAGCAGGGGAATGAGGAGTTTCATGGGGTCACCGAGTCCAGGTCGCATCAGAACACCATCGTGTCAGCGTAGGCGTAGTCGCAGTCCCAACCCCAGACGGGCGGCTCGTCGGGTGGGATGATGTACGTGATGCCGCCACGCTGGAGCCCTTCATCGAGGTTGGATTCCTGCCAGACCCAGATCCCGTCCCCGAACAAGTAGTCCCGGTCGTCCACGTAAAGAGTGATATCGCCAGCGCTGACCGTGACCAAGCCCAGCGCAAGCGGGTCCTTCGATTCGCAAGCGCCTTTGGTGATCGTGACGCTTGGGTCGGCCAGCACCGTGAACGGCAGCAGAGCAAGCACGAGGAAGAACGGGGTACTCCTGAACACGTCGAGCCTCTCCCATTGGCTCCAGAGGCCCGCCGGAGGATAATTCTTCTGCTTCAGCGCGTCACGCCGCTGGAATCGCGCCGCCCCTTCGCGCGGACCTTTGGCTTCACGCGTTCGGCCTCTTGCCGCTCTGCCTCGCGCTCCAGGACCGCGAAGACCTTGAGGCCCAGTGGAGAAGGGTAAACCCAGGAGCGCACGCGCTGCTTGGGCTTCTGCTGGACGAGGATTGCGACGAGGTCGAACTTCGTTAGCGTATCGACCGTCTCCGTGGGGAGGTCGTCGGCCTGCATGCGCCCGCGGTTCACGACGTCCGACAGGATGCCCAAGACCTCGGGAGGCTCCTCCAGAAGTTCGGCCAACAAGTCGTCGAACGAGTGCACAGACAAACTGTGCATCTCCCCCCTCATGAGTCTGCGGTTCTTCCCCCAATAAGAGCGGGCCAAAGGGTTCAAGAGGGGTTTTCGGAACGGGGGGTCGTTTCAGCGTTCGCCAAAGCCTCAAGCGAGAAGGCCGACTGCGCACGGCTGTGCTCTCCAGCTGGGGCAGGTTCGTGTACCGACGCAGGGTGCCCACCCTCGTTCTCTCCGGCGCCCTCCTCCTCGTGACGCTCGCCGCGCTCTCGCAGGGCGGGCAACTCCTCGCTTACCAGACGCCCAAGGGCGCCGAGTCCACGCACGCCATCGAACTCGTCGCGAGGGAGCTGCCGGGCTTCTCGGAGAGCAGCTTCTTCCTCGTCCTGAGCGACCCGAACATGGATGGGAGGTCGGACGAGTTCCGTGCCGCTCTCGACGCGGCGGTCCAGCCCCTACGCGACGATGCCCGCGTCCAAAGCGTCGTCACGCCCTACGGGCCGGACGGCATCACGGACTCCATGATATCGACAGACGGGCACCGCGCCATGGTGCTCGTGGCGCTGCGCGCGCAATTCGACGTGGCCCGCTCGCAGTACAAGGACGTTCGCGCGGAGGTCCATTCGGACACGCTCGAAGTGCTCGCAGGCGGCGGCCTCGCGGTGAACGCGGGCGTCGAGACGACGCTCCAGCAGGACCTGACCCGCGCCGAGGTCGTGACCATCCCGCTCACACTCCTCCTCCTGCTCTTGGTGTTCGGCACGCTCGTGGCGGCGCTCCTCCCCCTTGGCGTGGGCCTCCTCGCGGTCGTGGGCGGCGTCGCGTCCCTCTTCGTCGCGTCCCGGTACACTGACATCAGCGTCTATGCGCTCAACATCGTCACCCTCATCGGCTTGGGCGTGGCCATCGATTATTCGCTCTTCATCGTGAATCGCTACCGCGAAGAGACGGCCAAGGGGAAGAGCACGGAGGAAGCGCTCGCGCGGACACTCGCCACGGCAGGGCGGGCCGTAGCGTTCTCGGGGCTCACCGTAGCGGTGGGGCTCCTGGGCCTCGCGTTCTACCGCGGGATGTACTTCGCCTCGATGGGCCTCGCGGGAGCGCTCGTCGTCACGTTCGCCGTGCTGTACGCGCTCGCCTTCCTTCCCGCGCTCCTCGCCGTACTGGGCAAACGTATCGAGAAGGGTCGAGTCCCGCTTGTCGGTGGAGGCATGGCCGCGGACCGCAGCGGCCGCGGCATGTGGCACCGAGTAGCGATGGGCGTGATGAAGCGCCCCGCCCTCGTGCTGCTCGCGACGACGCTCGTCGTTCTCATCGCCGCCTCGCCATCGCCATCACGGTGGACGCGACGCTCGTCCGTGCGCTCATCGTGCCCGCCGCCATGCGCCTCATGGGCAAGTGGAACTGGTGGGCGCCGCGGTGGATGCGGCGGGTGCTCGTGCCGGCGGAGCACTGAGTCCCCGCGGCCTTGACCGAGAACTAGCCCCCCGAACGCCCAGAACACGAGACGTTCGCCATCGCGCTGTTCGTTGTGGTCTCCGTGGTGAAGAACCTGGCCTCGGTCCCCAGGTGCCCTCGCCCATAACTCATATACTGGGTCCGCGGGACGGTTGACCCGTGAAGCTAGCGACCGTCATGACGCTCGTCGCTGCCGGCTCCGCGCCGGTCCTGGCGGGCGCGGGCATCGATTGGCTTCACATGGATGACGTGAAGGCCGTCCTCGACGGCGGCAACATCACGCAGATCGCGGCGAACATCGCGAAGCGCGAGTTCACGCCAGACGTGCGCCTCACGCTCGTGACGCAAGCGGACTCGTCCACCATCGAGGGCGAGTTCGGTGACACGATCCATGCGAACGATGGCGAGGCGTACCGTCACGTGACCTTGGAAGTGCTCAACGCAGGCCGTCTCGACGTGGCCGTGCACACGTTCCACTTCACCGCGAGGGACGACATGCGGCACACGCACAAGGCCGAGCTTGGCATCAAGCAGAAATTCGAGGTCACGCAGCTCCCGCAAGGCAACACGACGGTGGGCGTCGTCATCTTCCAGGTGCCCAAGGGCACGCAACTCGCCAGCATCACTTGGCAAGGCGAGCTCGCCAACAGCACGCTCGTGCTGATGGATCCAGCGTCACCCCGACCCTCCAGCCCCTCCGGCACGATGGAGCCCGCGCCCAACCGCCCCACAGAAGCGTCGCCCGCGTCCCCCGACCCCTGAGGCTTATCCGCCGCGGCCACTTTCCTTGGAAACGTGAAGCGCGGCTTCCTCGTCACGTGCGAGGGCATCGATGGCAGCGGCAAATCGACCGCGGCCGCCGGCCTCGTGGAGGCGCTTCGCGCGCGCAAGCTGGACGTGCGAGCGCACTCGGAGCCCACGAGATCGTGGTTGGGCGAGGCCGTGCGCCGCGGCTTCACCGAGGGCGCAAGTCCGTGGACCGAGGCATTGCTGTTCATGGCGGACCACGCGTCGCACGTGGAGCAAGTGAAGCGCGAGCTATCGGAGGGCGCGCTCGTCGTGAGCGACCGCTGGTCAGACTCCACGTTCGCGTACCAGGGTGCGGCGCTCGAAGCTCCAGGCGTGGACGGGCTCGCGCTGCTCCAGCAGATGGAGCGCCCCTTCGACATCACGCCGGACCTCACCCTCCTCTTCGACCTCGACGCGCGGGAAGCCATGCGACGCGTGGGCGCTCGGGGAGCGACGGAGAAGTTCGAGCGCCTCGACCTCCTCGAGCACGTGCGCCGCAACTACTTGCGTTTGGCGCGGGCCGAGCCCAAGCGCTTCGTGGTCCTGGAAGCGTCACGCTCCAGGGAGGACGTGCTTGTGACTGCGGTCGCGGCCGTCATCGGCCGCATGCCGCCCAAACAAACTTGATATGCGGGGAAGGCGGGTCGCGTGCTTCGTGGCCACGGCGAAGCGCAAAGCGCCTCCGACGCACCCCACCGTCTGGATCGGCTTGGGCCTCGCTGCCGTCGGCCTCCTCGTCGCGATGTTCGCGTACAGCGGCACACGCGTGTATGATATCACCTACGCCATCATCGCGGTGGTCGGCGCCGTCGTCGCGCTCGCCGGCATCCTGTTGGCCGCGTGGGGCCGCGCCGTCATGTCAGCGCGCGCGCAACGCTCCCGCCGAGCGTTCACCCACGAGGACTCGCTCACGCTCACAGAGGGCGTCGGCGCGCCGCCCACCGTGGCCGAGCCACCAAGCAAGAAGCGCTTCGCCTTCAAGAAGGTCGATAAAGCGCCCCTCGAGCGACTGCAATTGGAGTGCCCCGAATGCAACACACGGTTCCAGGCCGAGGGTCGCCGCCCCTTCGTGGCGAAGTGCCCCGCCTGCGACCACCAAGAGCCCGTGTGAGGGGAGTGGGCACCGTTCAAGGCACTCACCATACACTTGATACGTAGTACAGCGGAGGCACGTCGTGATGAGGCACGCTTTGGGTCTCGCCGCGCTGGCCGCGCTCGTGCTGTTGCCCGTGGCCTCGGCCTGCGTGAGCATCGACCCCAAGACGGGTCTGGCCCCAGGCGACGAGGTGGACGTGACGGACCACATCTGCACGCTCGCCTTCGTCGTGGCGGACCTCAATGGGTTGTACTTCGCGACGGCCGGCCACTGCATCCAAGTGGGCCAGACCGCGGCGAGCCCCGTTGTCGGGAAGTTCGGTGTGGGCGCGTTCCACTACCTCAAGCCCGAGAGCGACCCGCAGGCCGAGACGGATGGCGCGCCAGGCGACGACTTCGCGCTCATCCGCATCGATCCCGGCTACTACGCCAAGATCAGCCCGAGCGTCTGCGGCTGGGGCGGCCCCAAGGGCATCTACACCGCGACGCCCGTCAGCAATGGCGTCAAGCATTTCGGCCACGGCACGCTCGTCGGCGAATTCGGACCCACGCAGCAGCGCCAGGGCTACGCCCTCACCACTGACGCGAACGCATTCTACTGGACCGGCGCGGGCGTGCCTGGTGATTCTGGTAGCTCCGTGCTATCAGACGACCTGAAGGCCGTCGGCGTCCTCACGCACATCGTGATCTCACCTCCCGCCGATAACGGAGGCACGCGCCTCCAGCGCGGCTTCTCCCTCGCCGAGAAGGCGGGCTTCACGGGCTTGCGCCTCGTGCTGGAGGGTGAGGACCCCGTCGCCGTCCTTGCACAGATGCAAGCGAACGCGACGAACGCTCCTACACCAGCTTCGCTCTCGACGCCCACGAGGACGAACGACACCAATGCGCCCGGCTCGGGCAACACGACCGCTCCGCCGCAGTCGGGCTCGCCCGGCGCCAGCCCCACGCCGCCCCCATCGAGCGGCCAGGCCTTGCGACCAGGCGCAGTGCAGCAGGAGGACGGCGCGCAGAAGGCGACGCCAGGACCCGCGCTCCCGCTAGCGCTCCTCGCCGTCGGGCTCGTGCTACTTGGACGACGGAGTCGCAAATAGACTGGACACCAGCCCCGGGGCGCAAACTGCCCCTTGCAACGCTGGGCTTGGAACCTCAGCTTGTCTGCGGGCGACAGATTCGTCCACGCCAAGAAACGAATACGCCAAGACGCCAAGAGAGAAGTTGTGCCCCGGGGCTCCGGACACCGCAAGGTATTCGGCCCAGGGTCGGCACTGCCCGAATCGTGCTCCAAGGCCTCCCGGCAGCGTCGTTCTTCCGGCCCAGCGCCTACAAGGACTGGAAGTTCGAGCGCCGATTCTACCGCAAAGCGTACGGAGCGAGCACCGTCGTCCACCTCACGCACGGCGAATGCATGGACGGCGCGACATGCGACGTGCTCGTGCGCAAAGCGTACGGGAACGGCGCGGTCGAGACCGTGTTCCTCGAACCCCACGAGACCGCCGACGCGCTGGAACTCCTCCTGCGCGTGCCGTCCCGCGCCCGAGGCCTCGTCGTCAGCGATCTCTCGCTCCAACGCGGCGAGGGCGAGGGCGTCGCGCAGACCTTGCAGCAGCTCGCGGACGACGGGTGGCGCATCTCGTGGCGCGACCACCATCACAAGCAATGGGAAGGCGTGGACCTCAGCACGATCGAACGCTCGACTGACGTCACGATAGACTTCAGCGGCAAGGAATCTGGCGCGAGCCTCGTGCAGAAGGCGCTCCTGCCCAAGGACGCTTGGGCCGCCGAACTATCGCAGGTCGCGCGCGACCACGACCTCTGGCTGCGGCAGGACCCACGCAGCATCACGCTCTTCCACAGCGTCGTCGAAGCCGGCACACAGAAGTGGGTCCGGTACTTGCTATCACACGAGGTCATCGTGGACGCGACGATCGAGCGTTGGGCCGCACGCGACCGCAAGACGAACGCTGAACTGGTCAAGTGGGCGCTCAAGCGCTCGCGCACCCTCAGCGGAAGGCGGGCAATGATCGCGATGGCGTACGGCCGCGTGCCCACGAACGAGTCGCTGCACGCGCTCCAGGAGATGGGCGCGCACCTATCCATCCTCGTGAAGCCAACGGGGGCCTTCTCGCTGAGAAGCCGCAAGGACGTGCCAGTGTGCCACGTCATCGCGCAAGAGTTCGGTGGCGGGGGGCACCCCAACGCGAGCGGCGGCCACCTCGGCCTGGGTGCCATTGGGCTCGCGTCGCTGTGGATGCGGCGCCTCGACCACCGCGCCGCACGCGTCATCGCCAAGCGCGCTGCCAATGAAGTGGACGCGTTCCTGGAAGCGCACCCCGAAGTCCCGCTCGGGGGGAGCCCCAAACGTTCTTAGAGGGGACACGCCATCGGCGCGCACCCCGGGTCAAGCCGGGAAACGAAGCTGCGGACGTCGCCTAGCTCGGTATGGCGCGAGATTGGAAATCTCGTGTCTGAAAGGACTCGGGAGTTCAAATCTCCCCGTCCGCGCTTGGGAAGGAATCCGGGGGGAACCCGCGTAGGGTTCCCCCAGAGTGGCCTCCTCGCCCCCTCTGGAGTTCCTCTGATGGCCCGGCGCAACAAAGGTGAGGAGCGGACCATCGCCAAACTGCGCGTCGAGCGCCTCGTGAAGCTCGCCGTGGACGCCCTGCGCTCCCAGCATGAGGACCGCGCGCACCGGTACGCGGAGCACGCGTGGCGCCTCAAGACCGCGTACAAGCTCCGCGGCTCGGCCATCGATGGGCGCGTGTGCCGCAAGTGCCACGCGTTCCTGCAACCCGGGCGCACGAGCCGCGTGCGGCTGACGGGCGGCAAGCGCACGACGACGTGCTTGCGGTGCGGCGCGATGCGGCGGCGACCCATTCACCCCATGTAGATGCCGCCGTTCACGTTGAAGATCTCGCCCGTCACGTAATCCGCGAGGGGGCTGGCGAGGAACGTGACGGCGTGCGCGACGTCCTCGGGCCTGCCGAACCGGCCAAGCGGGATGTCCGCAAGGATGCGGTCGCGGACCTTCTCTGGAACGCGTTCGAGCATCTCCGTTTCGATGAAGCCGGGCGCGACCGCGTTCACGGTGCACTTGTCGCGCGCAAGCTCGACGGCGAGCGTCTTGGTGAAGGCGATGATGCCTCCCTTGGTGGCCGCGTAGTTCGTCTGGCCGTAGTTGCCGCGTTGGCCGACGAAGGAGGAGATGTTCACGATGCGGCCGCCCGGCTGGCGGGTCATGTCGTCGAGGAATGTCTTGGTGCAGCCGAAGACCGCGGTGAGATTCGTGAGGACGACCTCGTGCCACGCTTCGGGCGTCATCTTCTTGAAACTCATGTCCACGTTGATGCCGGCGTTGTTGACGAGGATGTCGAGGGGCCCGAGGCGCTCGTTGATGCGCGCTTTCATGCCCTTCACTTCGTCGAGGTTCGTCACGTCCGCTTGGATCGCGAGCGACTTCACGCCGAGGTTCTCGCACTCCCACGAGACGAGTTCCGCCTCCTTCTGCCTCGCGCGGTAGTTCAGGACGACGTTTGCTCCCTGCTCGGCGAAGCTCATGGCGATCGCACGGCCGATCCCTCGCGAGGCACCCGTGACGAGCGCGGTCTTCCCGCTCAACAGGCGGGGCCTATCGGTGAGAGGGGGTTGTGCCATCATGTGCGACTCCAGCCTGGAACGGCATGGGGCAAGAAGATAAAAGCTGATGGGGAAGAGGGCTCGGGACGAGAGGCTTGCCTAACAAGTGAACGCCACGCCTCCTTGTCCTCAGCGCCCCAGGCGCCCAAACCCAATGCATAACCCCCTTGTAGGAGCACGGTGCCATCCGAGAGTACTACGAATGACCGACGAGCAGCGACTTCCCCCAATGTCCCCGATCCTCTCTGCCGCCCTCGTCTTGCAAGCCGCGATGCTTCGTGGCGTGAGCAACTCGTTCGCTGCTGGCGCGAGCATCCAGCGCGCTGCGACGGAGCAGATGCACGAGAGCGTCACGTCACTCGCGACGCCCCTCGCCTTGCCAGTGGCGGGGCGCGATGCCCAACCGGAGGCCACCAAGCTCCCTGGCACGCCTGCCGACGTATCGGTCGGCATGGAAGTGCTGTACACGCGCGAGGTCACCGATGGCGAAGTGGAGGCATTCGCTGAAGCTTGCGGCGACCGGAACCCCCTCCACTTCGATGAGGCGTACGCGCAGCGCAACACGAGCTTCGGTGGGCCCATCGCGCATGGTCTCCTCACGGCTTCCTTCGTGAGCGCGGCCCTCTCGCGCCTCCCGGGCGTCGCCATCTACCTGGATCAGGACCTGCACTTCGTGAAGCCCGTGCGTCGCGGCGACGTCGTCACGGCCCACCTGAAGGTCATCGAGCGCCCGGCGGGCAAGCCGTGGGCGCGCATCCAGACGACGTGCGCGCTCGCCGACGGGACGGTAGTCCTGGAGGGGCACGCGAAGGTCCTCCTCCTCCCAGAAAAGGCTTAGGTTGCCATTCCAAGCCATTTACTGGTTCTTACTGGCAACGTATTTATGGTCGAGGCGCCAGTGACGGGCTCAATGGTCGAGAAAGCCCCCCCGACGCCAGCGGACTTGGCCCGACTCCCCTTCGACTGGATGGGGCGCGCGGTCGCGTCCCAAGCCCACCTCGTGGAGGATTGGGCACGCCTGATGGGCAACCTCGCCCACACGAACGCAGTCTTCAAGACGCGCGTCCAGAAGGGGGGCCGCATCTCGATCCCCGACGCCGAGCGGGACGCCTTGGGCCTCGACGAGGGAGCCCTCGTCCAAGTCATCGTCGCCCCCATCCGCAGCGAACGGAACAACAAGCCAGCCAGAGACAACCAGAACGGTGATTGAATTGCACGAATCCCAAACCAAGGTCTCCAATGCCGTCCAAGCGTTCTTCGACGCCCAGCTTGCCCTCCAGAAGGACTTCTTCGCGGTAGCGACCGCAGGCTTCCAGGGCGCCATCGCGCTTGAGCGCGCCAGCCTCAAGGCCGCCGCGCGCGCCGCAGAGACCAGCATGGAATACACCAAGACCGCATCCGCCAACGTGCCCAACGCGGTCAGGAACGCTATCGGCGTCGTCCCCGGCGTGGATGCCGAGACCGCTGAGCGGCTCGCAAAGGAAGCCGGCACTGCCCTCGCCACCATCCAAGCCACCTCCGAGAAGAGCGCCTCGGCGGCAAGAGAAGCGGCCGCCATCGCCACGCGGCAGTACGAAACCATCCTCGCGGACTTGGAGACGCGCGGGGTCGAGACCGTCAAGGCCGCCGAAGCGGGCATGGCCCAATCCACGCAAGCCGCGCGCGACGCCGCCAACAGCGCCCTCGAAAGCGCCTACGCCGCCGCCACGCGAGCCACCGCCGCCGCACGCAACGCCCAGCCCACGCTCTGAGCGCAAACCGCAGGGTGAGACCACATGAGCGACGAAACGCAGGCCGCCACCGACAGGACGACCGAGCAAGCCATCAAGGCTTCCGAGCAAGCGATGAAAGCGTTCGCCACGAACATGGAGATGGGGCACGCGTTCCTCGAAACGTGGACGCGAAGCCTCGCCCACATGCAGGCAAACGCACCCAACAACAAGCGCGAGGCCAGCGACGCAAGCTCGCAGGCCCCCTTCTCCGACGCCACACGCGCTTGGGTCAGCGCAGTGACCGAAGTCACGCGCCGCACGCAGGAGGCCTTCGCGAAGGGAGAGACCCTCTCTCCTGACACGTACACCGATATCTGGTCGCAAGCTGCTTCCCGCGTCGCCCAGGAGATCGTGAAGGACACCGCGTTCGCGAAGATCACTGGCGAGTGGGTGAACGATGCCGCCAAGACGAAGGGACAAGCGCGCGAAGCCGCAGAAACGCGGCTAGCCGAACTCGGATTCGCCACGACCCGCGACATCGAAGAGGTCGGAACGCGCCTCATCGAAATGGAGCGTCGCTTGCACCAGATGCAGACCCTCATCGAGGACCGCGTGGTCCCCGCCCTCGACGCCAACAAGCCCCAGCCAAGGAAGGGCCCCAAGTGAGCACCACCGCCCCCCAGCAAGTCGCAGGAGCGCCAGACGTCCTCGACTGGTCCATCAAGTGGACGACCGCGATGGCCGAATCCGCCTCCCGCACGGCCAAAGCACTCGAGACATACGCACACCCACCAGACGTGTACGTAGGCGAGACCCCGGCCGACGTCGCGTGGAGCGAGAACAAACTGCGCCTGCTCCACTACCGGCCACTCGCGCCGCGCAAAACAAGAACACCCCTCCTCATCGTCTATGCGCTCGTGAACAGGCCATCCATCCTCGACCTCCAGAGCGACCGCAGCGTCGTGCGCCGCTTCCTCGAAGCAGGGCACGACGTCTATCTCATCGACTGGGGCACGCCCACGCGCCTCGACCGCAACCTCACGCTCGACGACTACGTGAACCGCTACATCCATGGCGCGGTCCGCGCGATCAAACGCGAAAGCGGCGCGACCAAAGTCTCCATCCTGGGCTACTGCATGGGAGGCGCCATGAGCGCCATGTACGCGGCCATCCACCCCGAAGAAGTGCAGGCCCTCGCGCTGATGGCGGCCCCACTCGACTTCACGGACGACTCAGGACTCCTCACCGCATGGGCGCGCCCCGAGCACTTCAACGTAGATGCCCTCGTGGACGCGTTGGGAAACATCCCCCCAGACTTCCTTGCGGGCGGCTTCCAGTACCTCAAGCCCTACGAGAACACGATGGGGAAACTCATGGGGCTCCAACGCATCGCGGACGACCAAGGCGCCCTCGAGAACTTCTTCCGCATGGAGAAGTGGAGCAACGACGGCATCCCCGTGCCCGGAGAGACCTACCGCCAGTACATCAAGGACCTCTACCAGCACAACCGCCTCGCGCGCGGAGAAATGGAGATCGGCGGGACTCGGCTCAGCCTCGCCCACTTCACGATGCCCATCCTCGCCATCACTGGTGACCACGACCACCTCGTGCCATCCGGCACGACGGTGGGCTTCGTCGAGAAGCTCCCCACGAAGTCGAAGTCGTTCCTCCGATGCTCGACCGGGCACGTTGGCCTGAGCGTGTCCAGCCGCGCGCACAAGGAAGTCTGGCCCAAGGCCGCACAATGGTTCACGGAGCACGGCGAGTCCCCCGCTTGAGGATCAGTTGGGTCGTCGGTCGTGTGGCCGGCGACCGCATGATCCGGCCCGCTTTCGGTCCGTGCCGAAACATCCCCGCTTGCCCCGCCGTCGCCGTCGCCCTTATCTGAGATGCTCTCCTCCGCCGTTTCATGGCCCAACTTACGCCCTCCGACCTCGCAGCGCTGCGCGCCACGGGCCAGTCGCTCGAGGTCGCCTTCCAGGTCGGCAAGGGTGGTGCGTCCGAGGGCGTCGTGAAGGAGCTACAGGCGCACCTCACGCGCGAGCCGCTCGTGAAGGTCCGCATCTTCAAGTCCGCGTCCGAGGACGCTGACACGCGCTCCGTCGCGGAGGCCATCGCGACGGCCGCGCGCGTCACGCTCGTCGAAGTGCGCGGGCACACGGCGCTCTTCCATCGCCCTCCGCGGCACAAGCGCGGGCCTGACGACTTCTAGCGGCTCACGCGGACTTGAACATCTTCTCGACGAGTGGCGCGTAGTTCTTGAGGATCACGCGGCGCTTCTTCTTGAGCGTGGGCGTGAGCTCGTCGCGGTCCATCGTGAACATGTGCTCGGCGAGCTCCCACACGCGGATCTGTTCGTACTCCGCGCACTTGGTGTTGCAGGCGTCCACTTCGCGTTGGTACGCTTCGCGTACCTTGGGGTCCTCGACGAGGTCGCGGCCCACCGAGTACGTGGTCATCTGGCCTGTGGGGTCGGGCTTCACGATGACTTTGGCCTTGTCGTAACGGATGCCTTGCTCGTCGGCCCACGAGACGAGCTTGTCGAAGTTGGGTTGGATGATGCAGCCAGCGAACTTGCGGTCGTTGGCGGTGAGGATCGCTTCGCCCACGAATGGTGACAGCTTGAGCTTCTCTTCCACCGTGACGGGAGCGATCTTCTTGCCCGTGTTGAGGACCTCGAGCTCCTTCTTGCGGTCCACGATCTTGAGGTAACCGTCCTCGTCGAACTGGCCGATGTCACCCGTCAAGAACCAGCCGTCGCTCGTGAACGACTCGGCCGTTTCCTTGGGCAGCTTGTAGTAGCCCTTGAACAGGTTGGGGCCCTTCATGAGGACCTCGCCATCGTCCGCGAGCGTCATCTCCATGCCAGGGAATGGCGGGCCCACGGTGCCCGGCTTGAACTTGGAGGGCGGGTTCACGTTGCTTGGCGCGGACGTCTCGGTCAACCCGTAGCCTTCAAGGATGGGGATGCCCACGCCTTGGAAGAAGTACAGGAGGTCGGGCCGAATGGCAGCCGCGCCAGTCGTGCCGTACACGAACTGCGTCATGCCGGTGGCCTCGCGGATCTTCTTGTACACGAGCGCATCGAACAGCTTGTGCTTGAGGCCAAGGAAGAAGGGCGCCTTGCCAGCGTTCGAGATGGCGCGGCCGTACTCGCGGGCGGTCTGCGCGGCCGCGTGGAACACGCGTTGGCGCGCGGGCGGGTCCGACTCGATCTTCTTCATGATCTGCGCGTACATCCGCTCGTACAAGCGCGGCACGCTCGCGATGAGGAAGGGACGCGTTTCTTTGAAGTCGTCCACGAGCGAGCTGGTCGAGCCGAACGCGATCGGCATCCCGGCTTCGAGGCACAAGAAGAGGTGGATGCGACCGTAGCAGTGGGCCAGCGGGAGGAACACGCACGTCTCGGCCTCGGGGTGCTTCGCGTACTGCGCCTGCAAGTCGAGGAGCTTCTGGGCGGCCTTGAGGGCGCTCACGAAGTTCCTGTGCGTGAGGATGGCCCCTTTGGGCGTGCCCGTCGTTCCGCTCGTGTACACGAGCGTGGCGAGGTCTTCGGGCTTGCCCGCGTCGATGCGCGCTTGCAGCTTGCCGGGGTTCGCGCTCGCGTACGCGCGCCCCTCGTCACGCAGCGAGTCGAGCGAGCTCGTCATCTTGGCGAGGTTGTCGGGCACCTTGCAGGGCGTGAGCGTGACGTACCGCCTGACGGTGCTCGCGCTGGTCACGATGGTGGCGACCTTGTCGAGTTGCTTCTGGTCCTCCACGAACACGAGGCTCGTCTCGGAATCGTTGAAGAGGTACGCGGTCTGCTCGTTCGTGAGCGTGGGATAGACGGTGACGGTGACGCCGTTCACGCTGAAGATGGCGAAGTCCGCCAGCGACCACTCCATGCGCGTGTCGCTGAGGATGGCCACGCGGTCGCCAGGCTTCACGCCAGCGGAAAGCAAGCCGTTCCCGATCTCGGTGATGATGTCGCCGACCTGCTTGAAGGACCAGGTCTTGAACGGCTGACCCTTCGCTGGGCGCGCACGGAACCCGTTCTTCGAGGGGTTCGCTCGGGACACGCGCCAGAACATCTGGGCAAGCGTCTCGTTTGGCACATCGAGCGGGCCACCAGAGTAGATCTTCATGGGACGACCAAACTCCCCACGGGATTTGGTCACCTTAAAGCCTACCGCATGAGAAGTGGTCCAAGAAAACGTGGAGAAGTTCCTCCAAGAAGGAGGAGAAACAAGAAAGATATCAGTCTGACGTCACGCGACCGTCTTCGTCCGCGTTCCGGCCTGGCCCTTCTTGCCTTGGAACTTGGCCGCGTCAAGGTCGAGGTCGAAGTCCTTGTCCTTCGCGTTGGCCACGTCGAACGTGTCGCCCAACTCTAGCTTGACCTCGGAAGCCTTCTCCGACTTCGCCTTCTTCTTCAGCTTGCGTTGTGTCATCGAGAGTGACCCCTGGAACTGCGACCCGCGCGGGCCGCACGCGCGCTGCTGGGCTCGTGCGAGCTGGGCAACTCCACCTGCTCGAGGTCCAAGTCGAGCTTCGCTGACGCAGTGTGCTTCTCGTAGCCACGCAGGCTCGTCTTGACCGCGTCGCGAAGGAACTCACTGCGGTTCCTGAACTCGCCATCGTCCACGAGCCGCTTGATGGCGGCCCGGTCACGCGAGCCCAAGCGGAAAGCGACCATCTCCTCGTCCGCGCCACTTGTCATGTGTATTACGTTCGTATTACAATGGCTTAAGGGTTCTGGTTCGGGGGGCCCCGGGGCGCAAACCCCCCTAAGGTTCGGGAAGCCTAAACAAACGACCCGCGGCCCCAAGCCCAGGGTCCTGTTCACCCGCCATCTACCTGCGCGGCCTCCTACGCAGTCCCCAACAGCAGCAAGTTGGGTTGCTGGAGCAACGATATCACGAGCCGGTGGAACTCGGCCGCGATACGGACGTGTCTGCATGGAAGGAACTGGTTTCTCGCGCTCAACACCTTCAAAATGGCGGCGCGCTAAAGTTCTGTGGTGGGGCGCGCCGAATGACTCCCCGCGCGGCGCGTATTGAGTCGTCATGTTGAAACCCGTGAAACCACTGGGAACAAGTTAACCTTCTTCGTGGAAGGCACGATTCCGCCGGGGCCAACCGTGCGTCGCTCCACCTCATAGTCCATCGGTGGCAGGGAAGGAGTGCCCCGCTGAACTACGAAACAGACCGGGACCTCGGAAAGGCCCGATGAAACCACGCCGGGTCATAGACATGCTTATGACCCCACGGTGACCCTGGCGATTCGAGGCTGGCCAGGTTGACGGGGAGGTCTAGATTTGCTGCAACCCGCAGAAGCGGGAGCATCCTCGTGGTGCTTATGCTGACGTGGACGGCACTCCCGCAACTTGGGTTCGATCTCTTCCCATCGGTCGCGGCTGACTCACTCACGACACTCGATTGCAAGCTGCCGACGCCGCGGGACGGCACGAGCGCGGTCTACACGGGGTCGAAGGCGTACGTCTTCGGCGGGTATGGGGACTACTTCCTCAATAGTATCATCGAATACTCTCCGGGCGGCTGCACGCGCTCCATGAGCGCCGTGCTCCCGACAATCCGACGCTTCACAACGGCTGTATGGGATCCGACGGATCGCCCGTCATCCGGCTGCCCCGGCGGCTGTGCCTACCTTTTCGGGGGCGAACAACGCGGGACATCCGACAACGAGGTCCATGATCTCGTTCGGTACAATCCGACGCTGGATCAGACGACGACCATTCGCACTGGCCTCCCGACAGCATCTGAGAGCGCGGCAGTCTGGGATAGCACTGATCGGCCGGGCGCGGGTTGCCCTGGCGGTTGCGCGTACGTCTTCAACATCCAGGACCACTCGACAAACATTCTTCAGTACAACCCCTCGGGAAACACATGGACGATCCTCTCAACGAGTCTGCCAGACTCCGCCAGCTGGGCTGCAGCCGTTTGGGATCCACGAGATCGCCCCGCAGCGGGGTGCGCCAAGGGTTGTGCGTACATCAGTTGGGGTCCTGGCGTCTTCATCCAGAAGTTCAACCCGTCCACGTCTACTGCGTCCCGGACGACGACCCGGAGCGAGTGC
>Ga0265292_1001934_pt1 | contig 16065 bp, 17 predicted proteins | sample Munlanlewell296A_FD_189080 | JGI IMG/M metagenome (GOLD analysis project Ga0265292, IMG submission 189080) | Leachate microbial communities from a municipal landfill in Southern Ontario, Canada - Leachate well 296A | ecosystem: Engineered > Solid waste > Landfill > Unclassified | place: Canada... | reverse complement strand
TAAAGACTCTGCTCGCTGACCAAGCCCATGAAATGCCGGGCTTTGGCGGTTTCCTGCGCCTGCGTGATGTGCCAGCCCGCAAAATTTGATGAGCCGACGTAAATCACCTTGCCCTGCTGGACGAGAACTTCCATGGCCTGCCAGATTTCCTCCCAGGGCGTGAGACGGTCCACGTGGTGCATCTGGTACAGGTCAATGTGGTCGGTCTGCAACCGCTTGAGCGAACCTTCCACCGCCTGGCGGATATGCAGGGCTGAGAGACGCGATTCGTTCGGCCAATCGCCTATCTTCCCGTAGACTTTGGTGGCAAGCACAACCTTCTCGCGTCGTCCGCCACCCAGGGCAAACCAGCGCCCAACGATTTGCTCGGTGACACCCTCGCCGGTCTTCCAGCCGTAGACGTTGGCGGTGTCAAAGAAATTAATGCCCAGTTCGAGAGCCTTGTCCATGACGGCGAATGAGTCCTTCTCCTCCGTCTGTGGACCGAAATTCATCGTCCCCAGGCACAGCCGGGAGACCTTTAAACCAGTACGACCAAGTTGCGTAAACTCCATATTTACCTCCTGTGTAGGGGCAACCCTTGTGGTTGCCCTGGTTAATGCCCGCAGTGCGAGCAGTTCCCGCCGCTGCACGAATCACACGACGGCTCGGACAACCCTGAGACGGCTTTGCCACCGCTCTCGGCAAAAAAGACTGACAGTTTGCGTTTGGTGTGCTTCCCGCCGCAAACCGCACACGGGATGGGCGCGTCGGACTGGCTCATCGGGCGAATGGTTTCAAACACTTTTTCGCATTCCTGACAGACATATTCGTAAATAGGCATAATCACCTCGATGTGTAGTAACGACTTACCCGCAGGGCGCTTCGCGGAGTCGTTACTAGACAAAAGTGGGTTGTAGTGGCGACTTCAGTCGCTTTTTGTCACGAAACTAACGACTGAAGTCGTTACTACGAGATGTTTTTTAAGTTATGCAAGATATCTACTGCATTTTAACCTTTTTTACTTCCGGTTGAAATCGGCAGGAATTTCGCCCCAGGCTTTGGTGTCCCATTTCAAAACCGGATTGGCCGTTTTATGTTCGGCCAGCCAATCTTCGGCGCGGTTGATGAGTTCAAACAACGGCGCGTTCGTTTTATCGGCTGCAAGGTCAGTATTGCATTGCCTCGCTTTCACCCAGGCAATGGCCGTCTCCGAATCCGAGTAGACCGGCGTGGTAGTCCCGGTTCCAGCACGGGGCGTGGTAGTCCCGGTTCCAGCACGGGGCGTGGTAGTCCCGGTTCCAGCACGGGGCGTGATAGTCCCGGTTCCAGCACGGGGCGTGGTAGTCCCGGTTCCAGCGGAGTAGTCCCGGTTCCCGCGTGGTAGTCCCGGTTCCCGCACGGGGGACGGGGCACGGGGCAAAGCACTTCTCTGCTCTTCGAGCAGTGCCAGCGCGTGGACAATTGCCAAAAACTCGCCGACGTTGTTAGTGCCGTTTTCGTATGGTCCCTGCCGGAAAACTTCCTTCCCGGAACGAAGGTCAACGCCGCGGTATTCCAACCGTCCGGGACTGCCGGAGCAGGCGGCGTCCACCACAACACTCTCGGCGACCGGCGGGTTGGGGGCGAACAACCAATCCCCGCTGGAAACGGGTTTGCCAACATGGGCAGCATACTTTCCCCGCAAGGCCTGCTCGGCGGCGGCGCGGCTGGTAAAGGACTTGTACTGCGCGCCGGTATACCCCTGTACCTGCGCGGCACATGCTTCCCAACTGGAGAAAACCCCAGTCCTGCGCCCTTTCCAGACCACGTAGAATTTCGGTTTTTCAGCCATCCTGTTTACTTGTCGCTAATTTCTTTTGCCGTGGAATCGATCTCTGTCAATACGGACGGAATCTGATCCACCGGGAGGTTGGTTTGAAAAATAACTTTTGTCCCATCCTCCAGCACATAGCGGACCTTGCGCCAGGAGGCCAGTTGCGGCACCCCTTGAGCCAGGGACAGATCCCCGACTGCCGCGTCCCATTGCGGGGAGGCAGTGCGGTATGGGCCGATCATTTCCAGCACAGAATTGAGCAGCGGGAAGAGCCCGGTCGCTTCCACCCACTGGGCCTGGTTTTCCGGCGAGAGCAGCCAGCGGGCAAACAGCCAGGCCGCCAGTTGTTCCTCCGGCGTGGATTTCAGCACGCTGTATGACGGGCCATAGGTTACCAGCACACTCCCGGTAGTGCCTGGGATGGGCACCAGCGTCCACTCGTCGGTGTTGTTCAGGCGGGACATGGATTCGTTCGCCATTGGCACTTCGGCCAGGTCGCCGCTGACGAAGAGTGCTGAACGCCCGGCGAACGAATCGAAAGGTGTCGGCTCGGTCGAGAGCCAGGCGCAGTGGTCATCGAACAGACCTTTCAGGAATTGCAGGGCGGCCAGATTCGGGTCCGTGCGGAAGCCATAGGCATTCCCGTCCACCACACCGCCGCCGAAGGCCAGCAGCCAGGAGTAGGTCGTTTGCCAATCCGTGTCCACAATCCAGCCGCCGTAGCCGTCGTTCTGCAGGCTGGCGTCGGTGCGAAAGGAGGCGTTGGCCGCGCAGGCTTGCTGGCGGAACTCATCTGCTGTTGCGGGCGGGCTATCGAAGCCCAGTTCGTGCGCCCAGGTCTTGTTATAGAACAGGAAGCGGGCCGAACGCTGCGCCGGGACGCCCAACTGCTTCCCGTCCAGGTTATCCTGCGCCCAGAAGACTGGCGGGAAATCGGCGATAACGTCACGCCCCGGACCCCAGGCCGGGTCGCCAAGATAAGGGGACAAATCCACGACCGAAGCGGAGGCGTCCCACGATAGAGTCTGCTCCGGCAGGGCGGCCACCAGGTCGGGGGTCCCGCCGGATTCGAGGGCGGCGTTGACTGCATCGAACAGGGTCACGTAGTCGCCGTAACCGGTCTGGGTGACGGCGAACCCCCACTCGTTGACGGCATTGAACAGGGCAACCTGATTGGTAAAAACGCTATAGGCTCCTCCGGCGAAGGCGTGCCAGACCTGGAGGCTGACCCCGCGTAAAGCCACCGGGTCCACGCCGATGGGCGGAGTCTGCGCGGGGGTGACGGTGGGGGTGGGACCGGTCGTCCCGGTGGCGGTAGGTAGGTCCACGGTCGAGGCGGGTGTTGGAGAGCCCGGGCTGCAGGCGGAAAGCATCAGCGCCGCAAGCAGGACAAGCTTCAGTGAACGAAGAGCGCGGATTGTCATCTAGAAGATCACATAGGGAACGGGGGTCAGGACGAGCAGGAAAACCACCAGGATCACCACCGCCAGGATTTTGCGCCTGGAGTCGAGCGGGGTGATCTGGTCGAGCGGTTCGGCGTGGGAACGGCCCAGCAGGAAGAAGAGGAGAAAAGACCACAGCCACCAGCCACTCCAGAAGAAGCCAAGCAGGAGAGTGGCGACCAGGATGACCAGGAAGACTTTCCCGACACGCTTGCCGAACAGGGCATAGAGCACGTGGCCGCCGTCCAGTTGGCCGGCCGGGATGAGGTTCAGGAAGGTGACGAGCAGCCCGGCCCACCCGGCCCAGGCGACCGGGTGCACCAGCACATCCTGCCCGCCGACCGGGATGGGATGGCCGGTGAAAATGTAACGGATCCAGTAAAGCAAGGGCGGCACATCATAACTCACTGGAGAGGGCAGGAGCTCGCCTTTGACAATGTATTTCAATCCCAGGTAGAGCAGGGAATTGCCTTCCAGCAGGTTGTCGTCCGGGCAGGAATAGGAGTCGCCGATATTGGCGCTGTTCTGGCAGACATCCAGAGAATTGGCGGTCTTGGTGTAGAAGGTGTTCTGGGTGGTCCCTACGGAGGAAAGCGCCAGTCCCAGGATGAGCACTGGAATGGCAACCACCAGTCCAGCCAGCGGACCGGCGATGCCGAGATCGAACAAGGCACGTTTATTTTTGGGGAGTTGCTTCAACTGGATGAAAGCGCCCATCGTTCCCAGCATGCTGACCGGAAGGGGGATAAAATATGGCAGCGAGACCGCCGCGCCGCGCGCCCGCCCCACAAAGTAATGCCCGAACTCATGCGCCAGCAGGATGGACAACAGGCTGACGGCGAACGGCCAGCCGGCCCACAGATGCGTGACCAGGGTCCAGGTCTGGCCGAGGGTGTCCTCTGGCAATGGGCCGCGGTAACTGGATATCGCCCCGGCAAACAGGACGCTCAAAAGGGTCAGAACAAACAGGAGAATGTTGACCCACACGCGTCCCGGTTTTAGGTGGATGGTGCCGCGCATCAACAGGAGGGTCTGGCGCTCGTCCTCTACGCGGAAGAGCGGGGTGATATCGTATGGAAGCAGGGCTGCGGCCAACTGGTCGTAGGCTTCGACCGAGTCGCGGGTCAATTCGCCCCGGTAGCGCAGAAAATAGCCCTGCGTGGTAGCCCCGGTTCCAGCGGAGTAGTCCCGGTTCCCGGACGGGACACGGGGTGTGGTAGTCCCGGTTCCAGCGGGGTAGTCCCGGTTCTCGCGTGGTAGTCCCGGTTCCCGCACGGGGGACGGGGCACGGGGCTTCGGGTCGCCGAGGGTGACCTCTTCAACGCGGAAAACTCGCCAGACGATGGAGGTGATTATGTCAGTTTCGGGAAGAGTCATCGTTCACCTGTAAGCGGAATGGATGCCAGGCGGGAGTGGATGGGAGTCGAACCCACCGCGGCCCGCAACGCGACCCGCCACCGGTGTTGAAGACCGGGAAGTCCTCCGGGACCTAACCACTCCCAACGATAAGGATAATCGAAGGAGAAAGGTTTAGCAAGGATATAAAAAAGTAAATACTTGGGGTGATCAAGGTGCATCCAGACTCAGGGTATGGCGCGCTATGAGGGGCGGGTCATTTTTACGCGAGCATTGCCCCTTCCAATTTCAACAGCCATGCCTTTGTCTTCAATCCCTCCGCCATGCCGTAGCCGTGCAACTTCCCATCCATGCCGATCACGCGATGACAGGGGAGTACCAGCGGCATCGGGTTGGTGGCTTCGGCGCGTCCCACTGCCCGTGCCGCGCGCGGCCTGCCGATGTGCCTGGCAATTTCTTTATAAGTGCGTGTCTCGCCGTAAGGGATTTCGTAGGTGGCATGCAGCACCGACTGCTGGAATTGCCGCAGCACCGTCCAGTCAATGACCAGGGTAAAAGCCCGCCGCTGGCCGGATAGATATTCCTTCAACTGCGTTGCGGCCTCGCGGACGTGCTCCGGGGCGTACTCGACGGTCCGCTTGAAGCGCTTGGAGAGATAGGCATCGAATTCGGCCTGGGTCTGGCCCCATTCCACCGCCACCAGCCCGAGGTCCGAGGCGGCCAGCCAAAACCTTCCCAACGGGGTCTCGCCAGTCTGATCAATGTAGAGTTTATCCATCGCGCCTCCTCTCGCAGAAAGGTGTTTCGGTGTTCCCGTTCTCCCGGTCAAAGGCACGTGGCACGGGGGACCGGATCACGGGAAAACACCTAATAATTCGTCGTCCGGTCAATCAGACCGCGCTCGCGTGCCTGCCGGTCGCAGGCGCGGAAGACGAACACGGAAATCACCCCGAACAGGACCGAAAGCCCAACCAAGATACCGAGTAATTCCAGATTACTGAAGCGGGCCAGGGTCTGGAAAACCTGGGCCACGTTCCCGATCAGCGACCGGCGCATCAGTTCCAGCCAGTATGTGATGGGGATGGCAAAGGGTGGCATGAAATACTCCGGAAACGAAAAAAAACGATCATGAAATTGTCAAATTGGCGTAGGGGAAACGTAGGGGAAGCGTCAAGTACATTTTAGACCCGGATGGTAAGATATTGGCGTAAGGCGATTTCTCTTCTCCTCCTTTCAAGAGAGCCGGGGCCGGCGTCCCCGGCTCTCACGATTCTAACACAATGTTATAATCCCTTTTGTCCGCAGACTATCGCCGGGGATTCCCGTGATGCTTTCCCACCTCGCTTACCGCACCCGCCAGTTCTGGAATGCCCTGCCCGGCCCCCGCAGGCGGGTCGAGACCGAGACGCTTCTTCCCCATCTTTCTCTTTCCCAGATTGTCCTTTTTCGCCGGATGCAGCCCTCCGAGCAGACCCATGCCTATCAGATGCTCGTACGATTGAAAGCTTCTGGTCAGGCCGACCCGGACCTGCTGGCCGCTGCCCTCCTGCACGATGTTGGCAAAGTCCTGGTTCCGCTTTCCTTACTTGACCGCGTGGTCATCGTGCTGGGCAAACGCTTTTTCCGGCGAAGAGCCAGGCGCTGGAGCGAGGGGACACCGAGCCGACTCCGCCGCCCATTCGTTGTGGCCGCGCATCACCCCGACTGGGGTGCAGACCTGGCAGAGCAAGCGGGCGCTTCTTCCCGGACCGTGGACCTGATCCGCCGCCACCAGGATATTCCCTCCGTTGATGACTCCTTGCTGTCCGCATTGCAATCTGCGGATGATGAAAATTGATGCACGGGCAAATTGCCAGGAACGTTTACCACGAAATCACCAAATCGCCAAGTTTTTAATCATTTCGTGTCTCTGTGCCTTCGTGGTTAGATTAGTTAGAATGAGGAAACAATGACTGTAAAAATCACCATCATCGGCCTCGGCCAAATTGGCGCTTCGTTGGGATTGGCGCTGGCAAACCACAAAGACCAGGTCACCACGCTCGGCCACGATAAATCGCCGGAGACCGCCCGCAAAGCCCAGAAGCAGGGGGCGGTTGAGAGTATTTCCTACAACCTGCCCGCCTCCATCGAAGGCGCGGACGTTGTCGTGCTGGCAATCCCCTTCGATGAGATTTATGAAACATTGAAAATTATTGCACAGGATGTACGCGAGGATGCCGTCGTGATGGATACTGCGCCGGTCAAATCGGTGGTGGCAGAATGGGCGAAAGAACTCCTGCCGCCCAAACGTCATTACATCGGCCTGACCCCTGCGCTCAACCCGGAGTGCCTGGAGGATGCCGCGCTGGGGCTGAACGCCGCTCGCGCCGACCTGTTCCAGAAAGGGGTGATCGCTGTCACTGCTCCGCAAGGGACGGTTGAAGGGGCACTCAAACTGGCGGCTGATTTTGTCGCCCTTCTTGGCGCGCAGCCCTTTTTCGCGGACCTGGCTGAAGTGGACGGGGTGATGGCCTCGGCCCACCTCCTGCCGGGATTATCCGCGGCTGCACTGACCGAGACCGTCACCGGTCAGCAAGGCTGGTCCGACATCCGCAAAATGGCCGGGAAGCCTTATTCAGCCGCCACGCAGCCGCTCGACGGGGAAGAGGCCACCGCGCTGGCCGAGGCCATCCTGCATAACCGCGCCAATACGATCCGTGTGCTGGACGAATATATCGCCACCCTGACATCCTTGAGAAAGGATATTGCGGAAGAAAATAAAAAGGAACTGCAAACCCGTCTCGACCGTGCCCGCCGGGGACGCGCCCAGTGGCAATTGGAGCGCGCCAAAGGCGACTGGCTATCGGTCGAATTCGGTGGGCAGGAAATGCCAAAAGTCGGTGATATTTGGAAACGGCAGATCGGCGGCCTGGATAAAATCTTCGGTCGGCGCGACAAGAAACCGGAGGCGGATTAACCGCCCTCTATGCCCTGTTATTGCTATATTCTTGAATGTTCTGACGGGACCTATTACACCGGCTGGACGACCGATCCGGAGCGACGCCTCCGCCGGCATAACCGCGGGAGAGGCGGTCGGTACACGCGCAGCCGGCGTCCGGTCCGGTTGGTTTACGTGGAGGAGCAGCCGGACCCGAGCAGCGCGATGCGAAGAGAGATCCAGATCAAGCGGATGAGGCGGGAAGCAAAAGGAAAGTTGATTGAATCAAAATAGAGGCGGCCGCCTCTATTTTTGTTTGATGCCCTTATAGTTTTACTAGTTGAACGCCGCTGGTCGGGCTGGGTCGGCAAAATGGGCGAAGACTTCTTCGAGCATCTGCCGGCTGGTGCGGTAGTTCGAGAGCGGTGGGAGATGTTCCAGGTCAAAGAAATCCACCGCCGAGGTCTCGTTGCTGGGACGGGCTTCGCCTCCGGTGATGGTGCACAGGAAGATGAGTTTATAGGCGTGGTAGAACTCCATCCGGGCGCCGGGGACGCGGTTGGCATCGTAGACGGCGACCAGTTTCTCCACCCGGACCTCGTACCCGCTCTCCTCCCGAACCTCGCGCGCCACCATTGCGGACGGAGTCTCGCCCACATCACCCCAGCCACCGGGCATGGTCCAGCCGCCGTCCGAGCGTTCCTGTACCAACAAGATTTTGCCGTCCTGAATGACCGCGCCGCGCACGTCGATCTTGGGCGTGGCATATCCTGGCTGGACACGGAAATTTTCCAGAATTGCTTCTGTGGGAAGCGTGGTGTGATCGGAGACGATCTCCGCGGCGATCTCTTCCAGTCGCCGGTAACGCAGAATATCGTATTCGCTCTGCGAATATGTCAGGCCAGTCTGGGCCAGCGACTGGATCTCGCGCGCCCAGTCGAGCCATTTTGGAGTGGTTTCTGCCATGATAACTCCTGAATACAATCTATGAAGTTGTTTTCAGAAACGTCCGCGTCGCTGTGATTTTCTCTTTATCTACCTTTCCCGTCTTCTCCCAGTAATCCAGCAACTCGGTGATGGTCAAAACCGCATGCAGACGGTACCCCGCCGCCTCCAGCGCCTCCTTCGCCCCGGACTGCCGGTCGATCAAAACCACCACGTCCCGGACCTTCAGCCCGGCTCCGGCCAGTTTCTCGATGGCTTCAAACTTCGAGCCGCCGGTGGTGGCGAGATCGTCAATCACCACAACCGTCTCCCCGGCGTGGTATTCGCCCTCGATCTCGGCTTTCGTCCCGTAGTCCTTGACTTCCTTGCGCGGGTAGATCATCGGGTAGTTGCCCTGCAAGCTGACAGCCGTGGCAATCGGGATGGCGGCGTAGGGTAGACCGGCAATGCGCTGGAACTCGAGTTTTTCCAAAATTGGCAGGTACGCCGCGCCGACCTGTTCCAGCAATTTGGGATAGGTGATGATCTGGCGAAGGTCAATGTAGATGGGGGATTTCAGCCCGGACTTGAGGGTAAACTCGCCAAACTTGACGCAGCCGGCCTCGAGAAGACCGTCGGCTAGAGCTGATATTCGTAATTCGGTATTCGGAATTGGTGAACGGGGGAACGATTTACGACTTTCAAATAACGAATATCCGATATTGACCATTTCATCCCTTAACTTCGCCGCTACCAGCCTCGGATTTTCCGCGCGGGAGATGGCTCTGGAAACGTTGACCAGCATGCCCTTCCCGTCTGCCCGCAGACCGGACCGGAGCGCTGTTTCCAGGTCTCCGCCCTGGGCACCGACACCCGGGACGAGGAACCACAGGCCGGGCGCGGCGGCCCGGACGCGGGTCAACGCTTCGGGCTGGGTCGCGCCGACGACGAGGCCGATGTTGTTTCCTGTATTCCAATTTTGGGCAAGATAGGCGATATGCTCATACAGCGGGACGACGGACGACGGACGACCGACGACGATGGTCTGTGGTCCATCGTCCGTGGTCACCAACAAATCCTGCAAATCCGCCGCCCCCGGATTGGACGTTTTGCACAGCAGGAAAACGCCCTTCTCTTTGTACGTCAGGAATGGGTCGATCGAGTCCTTGCCAAGATATGGTGAAAGCGTGATGGCATGGACGCCAAGATGCTCGAAAGCCGATTTGGCGTAGGCTTCTGCGGTGGAGGCGATATCGCCGCGCTTGGCGTCGAGGATGACCGGGATCATCGAGCCGAGCCGGTCGGACTCCTCATGCACGGCAGCGATAACATCCTTCAGCGCGGACCAGCCCTCGGGTCCGTAGAGTTCGAAGAAGGCCGCGTTCGGCTTGAACGCTGCGGCGTAGGACGCAGTCGCTTTAACGAGACGCAGGCAAAAAGTCCGCGCCGCTTCGGCAGTGGAAGCGGGCAGATCGGACGGGTGCGGGTCGAGGCCCACGCACAGAAGCGAGGAGCAGTCGTCCACGCGTTTGGCGAGAAAAGAGAAGAAGGTTTCCATCGTGGATTAATCGCCTGTTGTATTTTGAGATGGACCGAGTTGATTCTGCAGTTTGGCAAGCATCTGGCTGACCTGTTTGCGGGAAGTGCCTGCCGTGACGAGGCTCTGGTCATCCTTTTCGAGCAAGCGCTGGTAATAATCGGAAAGTGCCAGCTGCGTCTCGACCGGGAGGGCGCGTCCTTTCAATCGTTGAATCAGTACTTCGACCTTGCCAATATTTTCGGTGGACAGATTGGCAGCCTCAGACAGAGCCACTTCCAGAATAAATCGCAATGCGCGGGCGAAAGCAATGGAACCTTGAACCGATTGATCCAGCTTGAAAAGGATTTCGCCTTGCTCCTGATAGAGATCCGCTAGGATCGCCAACCGACCGACGTCCAATTGTCCTTGCGTCGTCAGCATACTCAGAATGCTACCGTCATCCATCTGGTCGACGAGATTTGCGGGGAGAGTGGTTAACTGCTCAATTGCCTGCTGGATGGCCTGCCGGGCTTCCGAGTACTTACCGGCCTTCCTTAAACCAATCGCAGTCATCAGGGCAGCGATGGCCTGGTTGATGATGCGCATCAGATAATCTTCAGTAAACATTGGCAAGACTCCCGTACCAAAACGCCAAGGGTTTTTGCTTACGCTTTTCCAAGCACCATTGCCAGTAACGCCATTCTAACGTATAACCCGTATTCCATCTGGCGGAAATAGGCGGCACGCGGATCATCGTCGAATTCGGGAGAGATCTCGCCGACGCGCGGCAGGGGGTGCATCACAATCATGCGTTCCCTGGCGGCTTTCATCACCTTCGGGTCGATGACGTAAGCGCCCTTGACGGACTCGTAGACGGCCTCGTCGGTGAAACGCTCTTTCTGGACGCGCGTGACGTACAGCACGTCAGTCTCGGGCAGGGGCTGATCGAGCGTGGTGTACTCGGTCTGCTCGACGCCCTTGGTTTTGAGTTCGTCAATCAGTTCGGCGGGCATGCGCAGGATCTCGGGTGCGACGTAGTTCAGTTTGACCTTGTAAAGCGAGAGCAGGCGCGCCAGCGAGTGGACGGTGCGCCCGTGCTTCAGGTCGCCGAGCAAGGTGACGGTGAGACCGTCAAGGTTGCCGAGTTCTTCCTTAATGGTGAAGGCGTCGAGCAGGGCCTGGGTGGGATGCTCGCCAATGCCATCGCCGGCGTTGATGACCGGCTTGCGGGCCGCCTTGGCCGCCTGCGCCGCCGAACCGACTTCCGGGTGGCGGATGACGATCACATCGGCATAGCATTCCAGGGTGCGGACGGTATCGGGCAGGCTCTCGCCCTTCGAGACCGACGAGTACTTCACCTCGTTGATCGGGATGACCGAGCCGCCCAGCCGTTCCATGGCGGCGGTGAACGACGATGAGGTGCGGGTGGACGGTTCGTAGAACAGGTTGGCCAGGATCTTGCCTTTAAGCAGGTCGAAGGTGCCGATGTGGTCAACCATGACGTGCATCTCGTGCGCCACGGCGAAGATGTACTCCAGGTCTTCGCGGCTGAACTGCTTGACCGAGATGATGTCCTTGCCATACCAGGGCGCGTTCTTGTGGTCGCCGAAGGGCAGGTGGGAATTATTGGGTTGGGTGGGCATGGGTTACTCCTTATTATTGATTGAAGATTGAGGATTGATGATTGAAAAACATTTTTATATGTAATTGCGGCGTGGCAATCCCCGCGCATGAAGAGATTGCTTCGCTTCGCTCGCAATGACAGGTAGATACGCGCGACCGGGCCCGTTGCCAAAAGGCACACAAAAGACTATAATTGGCGCATGAAAACCTTTTCGTGGAATGACGAAAAGAACGCGCTGTTGAAAGCTGAAAGGCAAGTCTCTTTTGAGGAGATTGTCCTTTATATCGAGATGGGATGTTTGCTCGACGTGCTGGAACATCCCAACCAGGAAAAGTATAAAGGACAAAAGGTATTTGTGGTGCAGGTGGATGATTACGTTTATCTTGTGCCATTTGTCGAAACCGACGATGATGTATTCCTGAAAACCATCATTCCGAGCCGCAAAGCAACAAAGAAGTACTTGAAAGGAAGTGCAAAATGAGCGACCTGAAACTCCAACCGGACGAACTTGAACTGCTGGCGTCTTATGAAAATGACGAGTGGCAGTCGGCGAAGAATGTCAAAGAGCAGAAAGAACAATACCGTGTCTACGCCCGCGCCACCTTCCGAAAGGGTCAGCGCATCAATATCCGTATTTCAGAAAAAGACCTGCTCGATTTGCAGAAACGCGCCGTGCGCGAAGGCATCCCGTATCAAACCTTGATCTCGAGTGTACTGCACAAGTATGTCACCGGGACGTTGGCCGAGAAGTAAAAATTTCTCAAACCATTTCACCATCTAGAGAGCACGGAGAATCATCTCTGTGCTCTCACTTTTTTAGGCACGCACATTTCTTCCAAAACCAGGTTCTACAAGAATCTTACCATCCTTGAAAGCCTCACACCCATGTAGCAGGACGCGGGTCACGCGGCCTTTCACCTTCCAGCTCTCGAACGGCGTCCAGCCACAGCGGGAGTGCATCTCGGCGGAGCGAATCTCGTAAGTGGCATTCTCATCCACTTCGACCCAGGCCTCGGGCTGTTCGGGCAGGTTGAAAATGCGACGCGGGTTGGTGACCATTCGGGATAGAACATCGTTAATGGTTAATCGACCTTCACTGACGGCGGTCAGCAGAAGCGGCAATGCCGTTTCCAGGCCGGGGAATCCGGGTGGCGGATTGTCGCTGTCCTTTTCGGCCAGGGTGTGCGGGGCGTGGTCGGTGGCGAAGCAATCGATGACATCGAGATTGGCCCACAGGGCTTCCACATCTTCTTTTGTGGCTAATCTCGGACGAACTTCTCCGCGGCCAACGTGGGCAGGTACAAGACCTGCCCCTACGATGGATGGGATATCATCCTTCGTGAGAAACAGATGGTGGGGGCAAACCTCGCATGTGACCTTAATCCCGCGTTCCTTGGCCGCTTTGATGAGCAGGATTTCCTCTTTCAGCGAGATGTGGGCGATATGGACAGGCCGGTCGTAAATGGCCGCCATCAGGATGACCGCTGCCATGCTGCGGCTTTCGGAGTGGGCCACGAGGGGTAATTCCTTGGGCCAGTGCTGAAAATGCTGCTGCCAGAGGGTCATCGAATCAAGGCATAGTTCACCGAAGGTCTGGTCGAGGTACATTTTCAGGCCCGCCGCCAGTAGGGGCAGCGCCTTGTGCCTGCCCCAATCGGTGTTATCCGGCCCCGCGCCGAGGAACTGGGCGTAGTCACAGCGGGCTTTTTGTTTGGCCGCGTCCAGCGCTAGGTCGAGAGTCTCAGCGTCGAAAATGGGTGGCTTGGTATTGGGCATGGCGAGAACCATCGTCACGCCACCCGCCAGCGCGGCGGAGGTGCCTGTGTCCCAGTCTTCTTTATGGGTGGCGCCGGGTTCGCGCATATGGACGTGGGGGTCAATTAATCCGGGAAGTTTAATCATAGGCATGGGAAGGGGCAGGGAATTGTCCCTGCCCCAATCTTATCGCACTGCCGGGAAGGTTACAAGCGGCTATTCTTTCGGCTTGAAGATCAAGAAGATGAGATTGAGCAGGATGCCGACGATGGCAGCAAAGACAATGGCCGGGATACCGCTCGGGAAAAGGTAAGGGATCTGGAACGGGAACATGCCGTTGGGGAGTGCCAGATTGCCGCCGATGCCGCAGATCAGGATGACGGCGCCGATTGCCAATTGCTTGGGGTCAAACAGGTTGACCTTTTCGGATTGGATCAGAGCCACACCCTGCATACCGATGATGCCGAACAGGTAGATGCTCAATCCGCCTACAACGGCCGCGGGCATGGTGTTGATCAGAGCCACCAGCTTGCCGAAGAAGCCAATTACAATTGCCATGACACCGGCGGTCATCAGCACAGCGGTGGAGTAGTTGCGGGTAATGGCCATCAGGCTGTTGTTCTCACCGTAGTTCGTCCCGGCGCAGCCACCCAGGGTGCCAACTACCAGGTCGTCCGCGCCGTCCGCCACCAGGTTCAAGCCGATGAGTTTCTTGATCTCGAACGGCTTGCGGCCCAGTTCAGCGGCCAGCGTATCAATATACAGGCTCATCTGGTACAGGTGCGCAGTGCTTTCTGGCACGGTGGCGATGAAGATCAGGGCGATGCTCAAGGCCATGCCCCAGGCCTCTGGATTGGTGAAGGCCGGGAAGGTGAATTTCGGCACGGCGATCCAAGAGGCGGAAACGACATTCTCGAAATGCACCAGCCCGAAGGGGATGGAAACCAGGTAGCCGAAAATGGCGCCGAACAGGATTGGCAGCATACCGAGCAAGCCCTTGCCTCGCAGGTACACCGAGAACAAGATGGTCGCAATCAGGGTGATGAAGGCCACCAGCCAGGTTCTCCAGGCCACGTCTGCTGCAGCCCAGTTACCGGCATTGCCCAGGGCCGCGTTGGCCAGTGCAATACCAATCACCATGGCCATCGAACCGGTGACAATGGGAGGCAGGATTTTGTCCAAAGCGGTCTTACCGATGCGCATGATCAGAAAACCGATGAGGATCTCGAACACGGCGGTCAGGAGGATGCCCACCTGAACGATGCGCACGCCGTCCGCGCAGTAGTACTGCGTCGGGTCATTGAAGCAGGCCGGGGCAAACTTGCTCATCACCGTGATGATGACAGCAATATATGAAAACGAAGAACCGTAGTACATCGGGATCTTGCGCTTGGAGACCAGCAGGGCGATGATGGTTCCCAGGCCGGAGGCCAGCAGGGTCACGCCGATATCGAACTTTGTCAGGATGGCGACCAGTACGGTGGCCGGGAACATGGTCAGGAACTGCTGGAAACCCAGGCTGAGCATGGCTCCCACGGGCGGGCGGTCATCGGGCAGATAACCGAGGACCTTCCCCTGCGGGGATGATGAGGGTTTGGATTGCGTTTCTGCGGACATTCTTCCTCCTCTGAGAATTGGGTTGGTTTTTGTGTCTATTCCGTCAATAGACAAAAAAAGAGAGCCATAGAAATGGCTCTCCTAAAAAACAAAATCCGTGGGCTTGAAAACCCGCAAGCGTTGAAAGTTGCGGAAGCAGCGTTGTTCAGACATTGGAAGCAATTTTATACGAGATAGGAATTTTGTCAAGGGTATTGGGGTATTTTGGGGTATTTGGGGTATTGTATTGGGGTATTGTGTTATTGGGGACAGTGTATTGGGGACAAGTGTATTGGGGACAAATTCGGGAAATTTTCATCCAACATCCAGCGCAATTTGATATAATCCGCGATATATCGAAAGGAGAACAAACAATGGCATACACGCAGTTCAAAGTCCCCGTGGGCGGGGAGAAAATCACCATCAAGGACGGCAAATTACAGGTTCCGGACAAGCCGATCATCCCATTTATCGAGGGCGATGGGACCGGGCGCGATATCTGGCGCGCCTCCGTGCGCGTCTTCGATGCGGCTGTCCAGAAAGCCTATGGCGGCAAACGCGAGATTCACTGGATGGAAGTCTACGCCGGGGAGAAAGCGTTCAGGCAATTTAAGACCTGGCTGCCCGATGAGACGGTCCAGGCGTTCACCGAGTTCCTGGTGGGTATCAAAGGCCCGCTGACCACACCCATCGGCGGCGGCATCCGTTCGCTGAATGTGGCCCTGCGCAAGCTGCTCGACCTGTATGTCTGCCAGCGCCCGGTGCGTTACTACAACGGCGTTCCCTCGCCGGTGAAGCACCCCGAATACGTGGACATGGTCATCTTCCGCGAGAACACTGAGGATATTTACACCGGCATCGAGTTCCAGTACGGGACGGACGACAACGTGAAGTTCAAGAAATTGTTCAAGGAAGCCTTCCCGAAGGAATACGCCAAGATGCGCTTCCCCGATACGGCCGGGATTGGCATCAAGCCGGTTTCGATGGAAGGCACTGAACGGCTGGTGCGCGCCGCCATTCAGTGGTCGCTGGAAAACAAACGTAAAATTATGAGCCTGGTGCACAAGGGCAACATCATGAAGTTCACCGAAGGCGCATTCAAGGATTGGGGCTACGGCGTCGCCAAGCGCGAATTCC
>Ga0265292_1001933_pt1 | contig 16071 bp, 14 predicted proteins | sample Munlanlewell296A_FD_189080 | JGI IMG/M metagenome (GOLD analysis project Ga0265292, IMG submission 189080) | Leachate microbial communities from a municipal landfill in Southern Ontario, Canada - Leachate well 296A | ecosystem: Engineered > Solid waste > Landfill > Unclassified | place: Canada... | reverse complement strand
GGAGTCGTGCCGATGGAGTTCGACCGCGACTTGGTGGATCTGGCAGTCGGTTGCACCTATAAATACGGCAACTCCGGACCGGGCGCCCCTGCTTGGCTGTACGTGCGAGAGGAACTGCAGCAAACCCTAAGCGTGCCGATTCAAGGGTGGTTCGCTCAGGACGACCAGTTTGCGATGGCTCAGGGATTCGATCGAGCGAGTGGAATTCGTGGATTTCAGATTGCCAGCCCATCGATAATCGGGTTGCGATGTGTGCAGACCGCATTTGAGATGATCGTCGAAGCCGGTCTACCCGCAATTGCAGAGAAGGCCGCCAAGGGAACCGAATTGATGATCGCGTTAAATGATGCGTGGCTGGCCAAACTTGGTTGCACAGTCGTCACTCCGCGAGATGCGACTCGTCGCGGCGGTCATATCACTATCCGCCACGCGGAAGCGCGACGAATCTCGGAAGCATTACGTCGATTCGCCAATGTCGTTGCCGATTTCCGACGCCCGGATTGCCTTCGGTTGGCGATGTCTCCACTCGCAACTTCATATGTTGAGATTTGGGAAGGGTTTAATCGATTACGTGAATTGATAGTGACTCGATCGTTCGAGCAAATCGGTGAACCGACTTCGCGGGTGACGTGAGACGACTACTTCCGTTTGGCCTGCACCAATTGTCAAACGTTGCTTCCGGGGTTGGCAACGGTGTCGTGCTCATCGTCATTCCTTGGCTTGTGCTCGACCGCACTGGTTCGGCCGCCTCGGCCGGAATTGTGGCGGCAATGGCCGCGCTTCCAGGTATTTTCGTTTCGCCATTAATCGGCGTAGTGATCGATCGAATCGGCCGAAGACAGGTCTCGATTGGCGCGGACATCCTTTCGGCAATATCGGTATTGCTTTTTCCCATCTTCAACGCGGTCGGCGATCTCACGTTCGGAATTATTTTGGCGTTGGCGATTCTGGGCGCGGTCTTTGATCCGGCCGGGTACACCGCCCGAAAATCGCTAATACCTGATTCCGCAAAGGCCTCGCACATTGACATCAATTCCGCCAACGGCATTCACGAGGGATTTTTCTCCGCCGGATTCGTCATCGGACCGGCACTTGGTGCGGTCCTCATATCGACAATCGGTGCGGTTCACGCCCTTATTGCGGCCGGCGTGATGTTTGGAGTTGCCGCCGTAAGCATTGGCTTCCTTCGAATATCCGACGCTGGACAAGTCGCTCGAACCGCGGCGGCGAATCGTGAATCGTTTGTCGCCAGCATGATGGAGGGACTGCGCATCTTGCGTCACGACCGAGCCCTGTTCTTGATGACAATCATGGTCATGATTGTTTCTGCTGCATACATGCCAACCGAGACGGTCATTCTTCCCGTTCACTTTGAATCGCTCGACAACGCGGCGGGTCTTGGTTGGACGATGTCTGCGCTCTCCGTGGGCGCGATGCTCAGCGCGTTCTCATTTGGTTGGATTGCCAAACGTCTGACCCGCTTTCGCATACTTTTGGCAATCGCTTTCGGGATTTCCATCGCCATCATTCCGATGTCGTTGCTTCCCGGCACGCTCATTACGGTGATCTTCGCCTTCCTGCTGGGCGCTTCGTGGGGACCGTTCAATCCGTTATGGAACACTCTCGTGCAAGCACGAATTCCGGCAGAGGCTCAAGGTCGTGTGTACGGGATTCAACTGAGCATGTTTATCGCCGCGGTGCCGATTGGTCAGCTGATCACCGGAATCTCGATCGAACAATTCGGGTTGCGACCGACGTATCAGGGAATCGCGGTGACGTTTGTCGTGATCGCATTCGCGATCGTTGCGCTGCCCATATTCCGCGATCTCAACCGAGACCGAGTAAGCGCGTCTTGATATGCGCCTCCCGTGGCCAATGGTCTAACCTCGAACCTGAGCAACGAAGATGACAACGACGTCATATCAAACCTATTCGGCACTCGAAGCAGCCGAACTTCGCATTCGCCAAGCCGGCGAATGGTTGGACCTTGATGACGGCCTGATCGAAACCATCGTCGCTCCACGACGAATTCTTGAAGTTGCTATCCCGTTTCGCCGCGACGACGGTTCGCGCGATCAGTTAACGGGTTGGCGGGTGCATCACAACACGACCCGCGGACCGGCCAAAGGCGGAATTCGCTATCACGCAGAGGTCACTCGCGACGAGGTCGTTGCCCTGGCCATCGGCATGTCGCTCAAGACCGCAATCATGAACTTGCCGCTCGGCGGTGCCAAAGGCGGCGTTGCATTCGATCCGAAGAAGTACTCGCTCAGCGAAATCGAACGGATCACTCGTCGATACATTTCGGAAATCGCGCCGTTCCTCGGACCGGACCGTGATGTGCCTGCGCCAGATGTAGGAACCAACGCTCAAGTCATGGCCTGGGTCATGGATCAATACTCCACCGGTGTCGGACATGTGGTACCCGGAGTCGTGACGGGAAAACCGATTGAACTTGGCGGATCGCTCGGTCGCGAATCGGCGACGGGTCGCGGAGTGGTGGAAGTTGCCGAACTGATTTTGCACAAGATGGGCAAGTCGCTTTCCGGCCAGCGGATTGTGATTCAGGGATACGGTCAGGTTGGATCGTGGGCCGCCAAGTTGGCATCCGAGCGAGGGGCGATCATTGTCGGACTTGCCGATGTCGGTGGAACCGTGTATCAGGCGAACGGTCTCGATCTTGGGCGAATCGATATTGCGTTGCATGGCGGCGCAACGAGTGTTACCGAAACCGGTATCGGCGATGTCGTGGCCAAAGGGATCAACGGCTCGCGCGAACTATTTGGATTGGATGCAGACATCGCCATGCCGTGCGCACTGGAAAGCGCCGTTCACGACAAGGAAGCGCTGTCGATGAAGGCCCGGCTCGTCGTCGAGGGCGCCAACGGACCGCTCACCCCGGCCGCAGACGAAATTCTTGCCGACAATGGCGTCATCATCATGCCCGATGTATTGGCCAACGCTGGCGGCGTCACGTGTTCATATTTGGAACAGTGTCAAAATTTTGCTCACCTCAGTTGGGATGAGGATCAGGTGAATGCGCGCGTCACCGATCTCATGCGCGCGGCATTCAGCAGGTTCTACACATTTGCCGAGACCACGAAACTCCCCTACCGACTTGCCACAACTGTGTTGGGAGTCAAGACAATCGCCGATGCCCATCGGATGCGCGGACTGCACCCTTAGGCAATTCAAAAATCTGCAATAACTCTGACCTCACCAACCGGTTTGCCGTGACCGAAAATCGGTGAAGCAAACGCACGTGGATCGACCGCACCGATATCGATACCAAGACTCTGCAAAGCGGCTCTCATAACGGGTGGTCGAGCCCGATTGGCTCCGTCTGAGACTTTCAATGCAACTGCTCGACCGTCTGGTAACGCTGCGGCGAATACCCCGTCGGCACCGTCCTTGGCCATCAAACCGGGGATTCCCTGCATGAGCAAAGTGACATCGCGTGTTGGACCGCCAACCATCTGCGGATATTCGCGCATGGCCGAAGCAACCGAACCGGCCGGCGAATTTTGATCAGACATGACGATCGCCCGAAAAGCCCTAGCCAACCCAACGAGTGAGAATGCGTGGGCCGGCGCGCCGCACCCGTCGACTCCGATGTGATCGACCTGTTCCCCCACCAAGTCCTGGATCGTCTCTGTGATGTGCCTCTGTAACGGATGATCGGCCTGAAGATACGACTCGTCGTGCGCCCAGTTGTTGTGTTTGCACGTGGCAAGCATTCCGGCATGTTTGCCTGAACAATTCATTTGCACGGGCGAGCGAGATCCACCGTTGCGTAACACTTCTTCCGCTGCCTTGGTGTTGAGCGGGAGGTCTGGCGTGTTGCGCAGTGACTCTTCCGTGAGGTTCACCATTGACAAAATTTGGCGCGCGCCAGCGATGTGTTCGGGTAGGCCGTCATGACTACCGCAAACCAAGGCAAGCAATGATGGCGGCAAAGTGAGACCGCGCGAAACCATTGCAGTCGCCTGCATCGGTTTGTTCGACGAGCGCGGGTAGACGACAACAGATGAATCTCCCAACGCGGTTTCGATACTCCCGTCCTTGCCGAGAGTGACGACGGCCCCATAGTGAAGCGACTCATCGCGTCCACTGCGGGTTGTGACGGCAAGTTCGACGAATGCCGAATTGAGCGGAGACGCTGCAGTCACTGCTCAGCCTTGCAACGCATCTATGAGCATCGATTGAAACAATTTGCTGTTGGCACGAGTAACAACTTTGGCATTGGGAGATTGACCCATCACACCCAAGGTATCCATAACGACCATGCCGAGAGTTTGCGGGCCGGTTGTTTCCACCGTTAAATACATGTCTCTACATTCTGTGGCGATGTTGCCGTTAATGGCATACGCCATCGCAATCGGATCGGGCAAATCGAATCCATCGATCTGAGTGACGTTGGCGCAAAATTCTGTAAGTGTCTTCTGAATGTCCATTGCAAATTCGGCCAGCGGCGTTCCCATGTCACGAATTACCCGCGCCTGTGACGGCGAGATCGTCCCGTACAGTCGCGAAATGTCCCAGCCGACGAACTCCAGTTTCATTCCCGAACTCAAAACAATCTCGACCGCGTGTGGGTCACACCACATGTTGAATTCGGCGACCGGAGTGACATTGCCAATGTGATCTGCGGCAGCCCCCATGACAACGCAGCGGGCGATCTTGTCAGGCAGTGTCGGATCCTGCTGCAAGGCCAAGGCGATGTTGGTCAGGGGACCAAGAGTGACAAGCGTCAGTTCACCGGCGTGATTGTTTGCGGCGGCGAGCAGAGCATCGATGGCGCTTCCGCTCGCCGGCTTGCGCCCGCCAAGTGGCAATCCGATATCACCGAGCCCGTCAAATCCGTGGACAACCTGGGCGGTCATCAATTCGCGAACAAGTGGCTGGCTGGCACCCGCATAGACGGCCACAGATGAACCGCACAGCTCGACCGTGTACAGCGCGTTCTGTACGCCCATTTCCAACGGCACGTTTCCGGCCACGACCCCGATGCCGACCACTTCGACATCGGGATGGCGCAGGGCAATGATCAGGGCGACTGCATCGTCACTTGCGGTGTCTGTATCAATAAAAAATGGTCGCGTCACGGTGTGCAACCGTAACATTTTTGCCTCTCGCCTATCCTTGATCAAGTGGGGAAAAAGGGGCTAAGGGCGCTGACGTGCGCTGCGATCATTTCTTTTCTGTGCACATTCCCTGGCCAAGCCCACGCCATTTGGCAAACCTCGAACGACAACGAAAATTCGATCACGCCGTCGACAACGATTGCACCGAAGTATGTGTTTCCATTCTCACGAGTCGCTGTCACTTATAGTCCCGATCACCTCAATTACCCGGCATCCGATGTTGAAGGTTGTTACGCAAAGGTTCTTGCTCCAACTTCGGGAACGATCACTCATACCCGCCGAAAAGACACGTGGGTCGAGGAGATAGACGAGGTCGGCACTCGTGGCGGAAAAACAATCACCATGATCGGCGATGACACCGTTCGCTATTTCTTTTCCCATTTAGGAAGGGTCAAGGTGAAAATTGGACAGCGCGTCGAAGCCGGAGACTGGATCGGAGTCATCGGATCATCCGGCAATGCCCGAATCACGGTCTGTCACGTTCACCTAGGCATGTCGCGAATATGTCCGCTGGCTGAAGTATCTCTGTTGCAGGGTGAATTGTGGCCGTGGAGATTTTTGGATGCCTGGCGACAAGGGATTCAAATGTCGCCACGCAAGGCAAAGAACAGGTTGATCAATCTCACTCCAAATGGTTGCGCCGAAGCCACCGCATCATTTCGAGGCGAGAGCCAACACAAAGGCGGCTAGATCACTCGTTAGATGAGACCAAGCTCTCGTACGGCGTCGCGTTCTTCTCCCAATTCCTTAACCGATGCATCGATCTTCGACCTGCTGTAGTCGTCAATTTCTAGTCCCTGGACGATGCTGTAAGCGCCGTTGGCACACGTGCATGGAAACGAAGAAATGAGTCCCTGGGGAACGCCGTAACTTCCATCGGAAGGCACCGCCATCGAGACCCAGTCATCTGCTGGAGTTCCGAGCACCCATGACCGCACATGTTCCATAGCCGCGTTAGCAGCCGATCCGGCCGATGACGAACCTCTCGCTTTAATCACCGTTGCCCCGCGCTTAGCAACGGTTGGGATAAACGTATCGTTCACCCAAGTTTGGTCGCCGACGAGCGTTGCCGCATTTTTTCCGTCGACCTCGCAATGCACAAGATCCGGATACTGAGTGGTGGAGTGATTTCCCCAGATTGTCATTTTTTTGACAGACGAAACCGGTTTGCCAAGGTGCGACGCGAGTTGAGAGATCGCCCGATTGTGATCCAAACGAGTCATTGCGGTGAATTGTCGAGGATCAATATTCGTGGCGTTACTCATCGCGATAAGCGCATTGGTATTGGCCGGATTTCCAACGACGAGCACCTTCACATCTTCTTTGGCGTTGGCGCTAATCGCTTGACCCTGAGGCTTGAAGATTCCACCGTTCGCCGCAAGCAAATCGGCCCGTTCCATGCCATCCTTGCGCGGCATGGCACCGACGAGCATGGCAATGTCTGCATCGCCGAAGGCGACATTCGGATCGTCAGTCAATATGACATCGGCAAGTGGCGCAAATGCACAGTCGTCGAGTTCCATTTTCACTCCGCCGAGCGCGCCGAGGGCGGGCGTGATCTCGAGAAGCTGCAAGATGATTCGTGTGTCTGGCCCGAGCATTGCCCCTGAGGCGATACGAAACAGCAGGCTGTATCCGATTTGTCCGGCCGCGCCAGTGACGGCGACTCTCACTGGTGAAGACATGAAAAAACGTTACCGCCCGATGGCCTGCATAATGAGATCGGAATACACCTGTTGTCCAACTTCGTTGAGATGAACCTGATCGCGATACAGATATTCCGGATGCGCCTCGGCGATGGCATACCAATCGAGAATCTTGACGTTCCCGTATTCTTCCGGCAACGCGTTGAGCAGCTCATTATTCGCATCTTGCCATGGTTTGCTGGGCACATGCGTTGTGAGGAACAACACGATTGGTACATCGGCCAAGGCCACCATGATCGAATCTAAAGTTTCTTTACTGACGTAATTATTTGTGCCGAGGTGAATGATGACGGCCTCGCCTAATCGATTCACCGATTTCATGTAGTTGACAATTTCCAACGCCTGCGTAAACGGCCGACTCTTCAACGCGTCAACGACGATCCCTCGCACCGTCAGGATGTCTGCGGCGCCAAGCATGACCGAATCGCCGATGGCCAAAATGTCGATGGTTTGTCCGTCGAGGACAGTGGTCGTGACGGTGGGAATAGTCGTAACGAACGGCGCCAGCGTGGTAGTGCTGACGGCCACTGTTGTCGACGTCATCACGTCGACAACGAAGTCTTCGTTGTCTTTGAGACCTTGGGCAATTTCGTCAAGTTTTACCTCGGCGGTGGCCATGCTGACCAAGGCAAATACCGGCAGGATCGACATCAGCAGGGCGAGCGCCGAAAATCGTCGACGTCGACGGTATTCCGACTCGAGCCGTGGATTGCGAATGTTGTGCCACCACGCCGAGAGCGCTCCCCGGCGAACCGGCATTTCGATATAGCGATACGACAAACCCGTGACGAGCAACGCCACCAACATCAAGCCGCCGAACTCCCCTGCATTCAATGGTTCGCCGGCAAAGTGTCGATAGAACTGAAAAATCGGCCAGTGATACAAGTACAACCCGTACGATCGCAAACCGATCCAACGAAATACCCGAAAATCAAGGATGAAATGGGTAAGGCTTCTTCCTGGATATACCGCCGCGGCGATCACGGCAATGCTGGCTAGCCCGACGAGCAGGAAACCACCGCGGTACAACAGGTCGTAACCGCGGGCGCCGCCTTCTGCAGAACCCTCTATGGCATTGCGGAACTTCCACATCATCACGCCGAGCGCGGCAATCCCGCCAAGTCCTACAACATCAACGCCGCGTCGCAAACTCGGTCGCCCTGGTCGTATACGTTCCCAGGGTCTCCAGAACATGGCGAGAGCGGCTCCAATAAGTAATCCGCCGGCCCGACTAAGTGTTCCCAAGAATAAGTAGTCGAGTCGCAAGACCGGATGGCCGACGAGAGACAGATAGTGGTTTGGTGTTTCTTGCAGTGTCCCGGCAACTCCAGGTTGGTACACCGCGGCCACATACATGCTGATCGTTACCGCCCCTAGGAAAAACAGAAGACCAATCGAATGTAGGTAGCGGCGCCCAGCTTTGAGTAGTACCAACATGACGAGCGGCCATACGAAGTAAAACTGCTCTTCAACGGCCAGCGACCACAGGTGGCGCAGAGGTACGAAGCCAAATGCGCTGAAGTACGACGAACCGACCCAAATCTGAAACCAGTTGAACCCATACACAAGCGAACCGATAACGTCTCCGCGCAATGTGCCTAGGGCGTCTCGTTCGAACAGGGCGCAATAGATCGTTACAGCAAGCAAAAGCGTCCACAGCGCGGGCAAAAGCCTTCGCGCGCGACGTAACCAGAACGCTTTGAGGCTTATTCGGCCTGTGGTCGCCCGTTCGGTGACGAGCAATGTCGTGATCAGGTAGCCGCTGATGACGAAGAAGACTTCGACGCCTAGAAAACCTCCGCCGAGCCATGCCTTATTGGCGTGGTAAATGATGACCGAAATGACTGCGACGGCGCGTAGACCGTCCAGACTCGGTAAATAGGGAAGCGAACCAGGTTGTTTCATTGAAAAGCCACGACTAAGGGTAGTCAGTGGTGCTAGCGAATTGACTTCACTATCTCCCCCATTAACGCGCCTGCTTCAGTTGGGTTCAGTCCGATTTGTACTCCGGCGAGTCTCAGCGCTTCCATTTTGCCTCGCGCAGTTCCTTTGCCTCCTGAAACGATCGCACCGGCGTGTCCCATTTTTTTGCCCTCTGGCGCGGTCACTCCCGCGATGTATGCACTCATCGGTTTCGTGACATGTGAACTTATGAAATCTGCGGCCTCTTCTTCTGCCGATCCTCCGATTTCACCGATCATCATGATCGCGTGTGTTTCGGGATCCACTTGAAATTGCGCCAAGCAATCGACAAACGACGTTCCCGGTACGGGATCGCCACCAATACCAACGCAGGTGCTCACGCCGATCCCCTGCTGCTTGAGTTCGTACAGCGCTTGATACGTCAGCGTTCCGGATCGCGAGACGATCCCGACGTTTGGGCGAGTGTCAGATGGGAGTAGTGCAATTTCTCCTGCGGTGATACCGATGTTGCACTTGCCTGGACTAATAATTCCTGGACAGTTTGGTCCAAGCAATCGCGTCATCGGATAGTCGCGCTGCAGAGTGGCAAATACGCGTGCCTCGTCCTGTGCAGGAACACCTTCGGTGATGCACACAACGAAGTTGATGCCCGATCGCGCAGCTTCGAGAATCGCGGCTGGCGCGGCCTTCGGTGGCACGGCGATGAACGATGCAGTTGCACCTGTGGCCGACACTGCATCGGCGACGGTGTCAAACACCGGAATGCCGTCAACATCTTGTCCGGCCTTGCCTGGCGTAACTCCGCCAACTATTTGTGTTCCGTAGTCGCGGTTTCGCAGTCCATGAAATCGTCCCTGACCTCCGGTTAGTCCCTGGACGATCACCTTGGTCTGTTGATCGACGAAGATTGCCATGATCTGCGACCCCTACTTGGCGAGCTCGACCGCGGCACGCGCCGCGTCAAGCATCGTTGGACGAGTGGATAGTTGAGACGCTGGAATTCCGGCATCAACAAGGATCTGACGACCTTCCTTTGCATTGGTGCCGTCGAGGCGGATGACAATCGGCGCCCGTAACTGGACTCTCGCCACGGCCTCAACAATTCCTTTGGCCACCTCGTCTCCCCGAGTGATTCCACCAAAAATATTGATCAGGATGCTTCGGACCTTGGTATCCGAATTGATCACTTCGAGAGCGGCGGTCATTAATTCGGCATTCGCCCCACCGCCAATGTCTAGAAAATTTGCCGCCGTACCACCCACCTGGTTGACCACATCGAGGGTGCTCATCGCTAGCCCAGCGCCATTGGCAATAATTCCGACCGTTCCGTCAAGGCCGATGTACTGGAGGTTCTTTTCGCGAGCAAGCTTCTCTCGCGGATCAAGTTCTTCGGTGGCGCTGAATTCGTCCCACTCCGGGTGGCGAAATGCCGCATTTCCATCGAGGCTGACCTTTGCGTCGAGCGCGTGGACTTCGCCGTTTGGTTTCAAAATGAGTGGATTAATTTCGGCGAGATCGCAGTCGCCTTTTGTGAAGCACTCGTACAGTTTGACCAAAATATCGGCAACGCCGTCGAGCGCCTGAGCCGGAATCCTTGCCTCGATCGCCGCCCGCCTCGCACTTTCGACGCTTAGTCCGACGATCGGATTGATATGCAACTTGACGATTGCGGTTGGGTCGTGCGCGGCGACCTCTTCTATCTCCACACCCCCTTGGGCCGAGATCATGAGTAGATGCTGTTTTGCGGCGCGATCGAGTGTGAATGACGCGTAATACTCCTCTGCAATGTCCGAAGCGTGTTCAACCCACACCCGTTTGACAATGTGACCCTTGATATCCATGCCCAAAATATTTGTGGCGTGAAGCCGAACCTCATCGGCATTGTGTGCCAACTTGATGCCGCCCGCCTTCCCCCGACCTCCAACCTGAACTTGGGCTTTGACTACGACCGGGTATTGCGCGTCGTTGGCCGCTTTGACGGCCTCGTCAACTGTCGTCGCGACTCCGCCCGCCGAGACCGGAATGTTGTAGCGAGCAAAGTATTGCTTGCCCTGATATTCATAGAGATCCATTGTTCTACTTTCGCTTATCGAGAGTTGTTTCGAGCCAGGTGGCGATGTCCTGCAACGGAGTACCCGGACCAAAAATTTCGGCAACGCCCTGAGCGCGCAATTCTCGCGCGTCGGCGTCCGGTATCACGCCTCCTCCAAATATGAGTACTTCGGCCATGTCCCTTGCTCGAAGTTCGTCCATCACTCTCTTAAATAAGGTGAGATGTGCTCCCGACAAAAGCGAAAGCCCGACCGCGTCGACATCTTCCTGCAGCGAGGTTTCGGCTATCTGTTCAGGTGTCTGATGCAAACCGGTATAGATGACCTCGAAACCGTGATCGCGCAAGGCTCGCGTGATGGATTTGGCACCCCGATCGTGACCATCCAAACCTGGTTTGGCGACGACAACACGATACGTACGATTCATGAATATACGACTCTAGGCTCAGTGTCCGCACACGCACCAACTCGACGATTTGTGTGAATTTCGCTCCCATTTGCGCCACACTTACATGATGCCTGTCAATTTGCGATCTCCGTTTCGGCGCGCGATCGTCCCGATCATCGGCGGAATTGCTTTCTTCACCGCTCTGTTCGGTATCACCTGGCTCATGGCGGTGTACATCACCAACAACGCTGACGTGAAAACGCAATTAGGCGATCGCACATTCGTCGTCGGTCCCGTCGTCGATATCGCCAAGTCGATTGCCGAAAACGGACCGGTGCTGTATCCAGATTTACGAGATTCAAGTGGAACCAGATCAATTGTCATTGAACATTTTGGCGATGAGCCGGCCAAAGGTTGGCAGGTGTACTACGCCTACCCCGCCGACAAAGACTCGACGTGCCTAGTCAAGCAAGTCGAACGAACCCATACCTTCACCGATTGCGACGGTCGGACGCTGAGGTCCGATCAGTTGCAACCTCCGGCCGATGTTCGACCAATCGTCGAAAATGGAACGACTTTGCTCATCGACTTGCGCGGTTCCTCAACCACTACTTCGTCGCCGTAAAGCGTACGAATTAATTACCGCTCGATCTTTTTCAACGGTGCCCACGACAGCGAAAGATGCTTCGTACCCACCTCGCTGAAACGTATTGAGGCCTCGGCCTTTTCATTTTGCCCACGGATGTCGATGATTATTCCCTCGCCAAATGTTGGGTGGATGACATCGTCACCCACTCGGAAACCGTGCTCACTCGGTTGAGCAACGCCATGAGGACCTGAGCGACCGGCACTCAATGCAGCGTCCACCGCCCTGTCAATAAATTCAGAACTGGTTCGCTGCGCTGACGGGCGTTCTGCCCGAGGGCGAAAACTTGCCCTGCTCGAATCGATTCCCGAGTCGACGCTTCCCTCGCGTTCGACAAGGTCTTCCGGAATCTCGTCGAGAAATCGCGATGGCGGGTTGTACTGGGAACTGCCATACAGGTTTCGGCTCCATGCGTGGCTGACCATCAGCTGCTCTTTCGCCCTTGTGATTCCCACATAGGCGAGTCGGCGCTCCTCTTCCAGTTCGGTCATGTCATTGAGCGCACGGTTGTGAGGAAAGATGCCTTCTTCCATCCCGACGATGAACACAACGGGAAACTCGAGCCCTTTGGCCGCATGAATCGTCATTAGGGTGACGTGGTTGTCTGAGTCAAGTTGATCGGTATCCGACACGAGCGCAATTCGTTCGAGAAATTCATCGACATGGGTGAATTCCTTGGCCACGCCGATCAGTTCCGAGATGTTTTCTAACCGGCCGGCGGATTCGATCGTGTCCTCTGCCTCTAGTTCCTTCGTGTACCCGCTCTGCTCAAGGGCGTATTGCAACACTGGGCCTGGCCCTTGTTCGAGTAGGGCCGACAAGTCATCGATGAGGTTGACGAAATCGGCAAGGCCTCGGGCAGCGCGGCGACCGACGCCTGCATCGATTGGGCGGCGCATGGCGATCGAAAAACTGACGCCGTTGTCGGTGGCATACGCATCCAGTTTGGCCAACGTGCTTTCGCCGATGCCTCGCTTTGGCACGTTGATTATTCGCTTGAGATTGATCTCATCATTTGGATTGGCGGCGCATCGCAGGTAGGCCAGCGCGTCCTTTACCTCGCGACGATCATAAAACTTCGTACCGGCGATGATTTTGTACGGCATCCCGGCATAGACGAGAGACTCCTCGAGAACTCTGCTTTGGGCGTTGGTCCGATAGAACACGGCGAGATCGCTCCACGCACGGTGGTCATTGTCGTGAAACTTTTTTAGGCGTGAAATCACCCACTGCGACTCATCGAATTCATCGTTGGCGAAGTATCTAACGATCTTCTTACCAAAGTCCTTGTCCGTCCACAGGTCCTTCGGTTTTCGTTCAATGTTGTTGGTGATGACGGCGTTGGCCGCATCGAGGATCGTTTGGGTGCTTCGGTAATTCTGGGCCAGAATCACGGTCGTAACTTCTGGGAAGGCGTGCTCGAACTGCATGATGTTGCGATAATCGGCGCCGCGAAATCGATACACCGATTGATCCGTATCGCCCACGACGCAAACGTTGTGATGCAACGCGCCCAACATCAACACGATCTTGTTTTGAGCCATGTTTGTGTCCTGATACTCGTCGATCAGAATGTGCTCAAATCGCTCCTGGTACGACTTCAACACGTCTGGATTGAGACGAAGCAGTCTCACCGTGTTCACCAAAAGGTCGTCAAAATCCATTGCCCCGGCATGTTCGAGGCGCTTCTGATACTCGCGATAGATTTCGGCATACTTTTCCTCAAAGATGCTGTCAGGAGAGATCGCAGCGTCGCTAGGTGTCACCAATTCGTTCTTCCACAGACTTATGCGTGCCTGTACCCCGCGGGGAGGAAATCGCTTGGCGTCGAGTCTCATATCGCGAATGACATAACCGATCAAGCGTTGTGAATCAGAAGAGTCGTAAATCGAAAACGATTTTGGATAGCCAATGTGATCTGCCTGAGCACGAAGTATTCGCACGCATGCAGAGTGAAATGTGCTCACCCACATTTGATTGGCGACGTGGCCAACTAGCGCCGCCACGCGATCGCGCATTTCCTTCGCCGCTTTGTTTGTGAACGTAATCGCCAAGATGTGCATCGGGTGCGTTCCCTGAGAAATGAGATACGCAATGCGCTGGGTGAGCACGCGAGTTTTTCCTGAACCTGCTCCGGCAACGATCAGTAAAGGTCCTCCCGGATGGATTACCGCATCTTGCTGATCGGGGTTAAGCCCCGACAGATCGAAAGGTTGTTTCGTCGGGCTTTGTGACACGAACTAGCCGCGCTGCACGATGCGCACGGGTAACTTTCGCGGTCCACGAACTTGACCAAGGCTCCACGTCACTGCATCCGCATCTGCAAGTTCGAAATCCGGAAACCGAGCGAGAAATTCTTCGACCGCGACACGCAACTCGAGACGGGCCAGATTTGAACCAAGGCACCGATGGATACCCAGGCCGAATGCGGCGTGGCGATTGACCTGTCGATCAATGTGCACCTCGTCTGCATCATCAAAGACCTCTGGATCACGATTGGCCGCGGGAAACGGCAAGAGCACCGCGTCGAGGCGTTTGACGGGGCATCCGTTGATTTCTGTGTCCTTGATCACCATGCGGGCCATCGTCACCGGTGCGTAGGCACGAAGAAACTCTTCGATCGCCATCGGCATGAGTGATGGATCGGCAACCAAGCGATGGCGGTCATCGGCATGGCCAGCAAGATGCCAAATGGCTGACCCGATTGCGCTCCACGTGGTGTCAATGCCGGCGACGAGCAACAAGACGATCGTGCCGGTGACATGTGACGGACTCAGCGGTTGGTCATAAATCTTTGCGTTAAGCAAAAAACCAATGAGATCATCCCGTGGATTGTCGATGTGATCCTGCACGTGTTTCGAGAGATACGCGTCGAGTTTCTGAAAGCCATCCTTACGTGCGCCGAACTCTGCGCCCACTGCCTCGAGGACGAGGTGCACTGTTTCTCGGAAATAGTCGCTGTCTTCAAGAGGCAATCCGATCATCCGGGCGATGACGTTGACTGGAATGTGTTGGGCATATTCGATCGCGGCGTCAAATGTTGGCGCATCACCGATCTTGTCTAAAAGTTCACGGCACAGCCTGCGTATCTCTGGTTCCCATTGGTCGATGACCTTTGGACTGAACGCCGGAAGCAACACTCGACGAGCATCGTGATGAAACGGTGGGTCCGACGTGATCGGCGGTGCGCCACCGACGGGAGCCTGCGACTCGACGTTGTCGTTGCGCGGGGCATTGGAAACGACGACCACTTCAGATGAGAAGTGCTCGGTGTCGTAGGCGATCGCCGAGATATCCGCGTGACGAACGGGCAGCCACACGCCCCCGTAACGGTCGGAGTGGGCTACGGGACATGTCTCGCGCAGGTCGTCCCAGATCTCGTAGATGTTTTCGTTATATGAAGGATGGGCGTGGTCGAAGTCGGTCTGCCAATCGTCGACTGCTCTAACTATTGGATCGTGGGGGCGCTGGGCGGTATCGGTCATTTACATTGTTTCCGTGTATGTAATGGCGAATTCTGGACAATTGGCCACTGCGAGTTTTGCCTTCTCCACCAAATGGGCAGGGACGACACCGTCCCCAATCGCGTGAGCGTTACCTAAGTCGTCGACATCGAATAATTCGGGGGCAAGGGCGAAACAGCGATTATGACCCTGGCATTTTTCGGCAATCACCCTGACGCGCATGGCTGAATCTTACTGGTGGATGACGCAGACATTCTTCCCGTGGTCGACTGATTAATCTGCACAGATGGAGATGCACGCCGCCACCGTGTGGGAATCCATCTCCGATGTGATCGGCGATGCGCCCGCCGTGACTCACGGCGCTACCGAGCGTTCGTGGACTAAGTACGACGATCGGGCGGCCCGTTTGGCAACGGCATTCGTCGAAAGCGGACTCTTGCCCGACAGCAAAATCGGAATATTTCTATACAACTCGAATGAATATCTGGAAACGCAATACGCGACATTCAAAATGCGTGGCGTGCCGATCAACGTCAACTATCGATACCTGGATGAAGAGCTCTACTACCTGCTCGAGAATGCCGACGCAGAGGCGCTGGTATTTCATTCATCGCTAGCTAGCCGGGTGTCCCAGATTGCCCATCGCCTGCCCAAGCTGCGCCTATTGATTCAGGTCGACGACGTCGAGTCTTCCGAAGTCGTTTCCGGAGCACATCGCTACGAGGACGTCGTCGCTGGGCATCAACCGA
>Ga0265292_1001932_pt1 | contig 16076 bp, 12 predicted proteins | sample Munlanlewell296A_FD_189080 | JGI IMG/M metagenome (GOLD analysis project Ga0265292, IMG submission 189080) | Leachate microbial communities from a municipal landfill in Southern Ontario, Canada - Leachate well 296A | ecosystem: Engineered > Solid waste > Landfill > Unclassified | place: Canada... | reverse complement strand
CAGTCGGACCGGTAATGTCGTTTATATAGATCAGCTTTTGGATCTGGCAAAAGAGGAGATTGTCGAGAAAATTAAGGATCGGGGTTTTTCGAAGAAAGAGGAGGAGGCGATTTCGGAAAAATTGGGAATAGGCAGCGTTAAGTATTCTATTTTGAAAGTAGGAAGACTAACGGATATGGACTATGATCTGGAAACTTCAATTTCATTTGAAGGTGATTCTGGTCCTTATCTCAACTACGTTTATGTCAGGACAAAAGGGGTCATGAAGAAAGTTGGTAATGAAAAATCAGATGTAGTGGCTGATGAATTGTCGGAAACTGAAAAATCAGTTTTGAGGTGGATAGCTAGATTTCCTGAGGCGGTCGAGGCGGCTGGAAAAGACTTGTCTCCAAATTTGGTGTGCTCATACTTGTTTGAGCTTTCCCAAAAATACAATTCATTTTATGGTAAGAATCAAATTGCGGGTGGGGGAAAGTTTATGGGAAGAAGACTGGCAATAAATAATGCCGTCGGACAGATAATTAAAAACGGACTGAAACTTTTGGGAATCGAAGTGGTGGAGAAGATGTAATTTGACAATTACAGGTTTTTAAATTAGTATTGGGAAAAGTTAAACAAAGGCGTTTGAGGGGAGTCGCGATCCCCGAGCTGTCCGCCAAAATGCGGACCGGGTAAGCCCGAAATAGCAGGAATAAGTAATTAGGGGTGGTACCGGCTTAAAGAGTCCCCCGTCTGTTTTGATGTTTTCGAAATAGACGGGGGATTTTTTTATTAGTTACTTGTTAAAAATGAAAATATCAACGGAAATACTAAAACAGACAGAAAAGCAAAAGTGGGGATATCGACAGCCAGTTATCTTGGTTGAGTCTCAGTCGGCACCGGTATTGTTTGGGGATTCGGCGGAGCAGGCCTATATGAGAGGATGTAACATCGCTGGAAGGGGAGATTTGGTGGTGACCGATTTTCCTCTGAATAGGTTGTATGTTGAGGAATACTTGGGGGGCATATTGGGTTTCGATTTACCTGAGTATCTGGTGGTCGATCGAGTGGGCGCAGGGTGCCTCTCTGACAACTTACTTGATCCGAGGAATCAAAAGAGCTTGAAAAAAATGGAACAATTCTGGTTGGCGAAAGGGAAGCTGCCAAAGCTCCAATTCTTTAATGTGACTGAACACGAACTTTCTCTGATGAGAACTCTAAAGATCGGGGCGACCTGTGGAAGTCCCAAGATGGCGATTGAGGTCGGATCTAAGCCGGGGTTTAGAAGGCTTTGTGAAAGTTTGGGAATTCCGATGCCGAGAGGAGTCATCTGCCACAGTCTTGAGGAAACAATTGAAGCAGTTTCTTCCTTATTGGCTGATGGGAAAGAGGTGATGATAAAAACGGAAAATGGCACAGGAGGGACAGATCTTAAGAGTAACGTTGTAATTAGAAGAGCGGGTGAGGTCTCGGAAAAGCTGGCTGATTTTGATGGGTTTTTGGGCAAAGAATGGGTAGTTGAGGAAAAAGTCGAGGGAGACGATGGATCAATTCATGTTTTTATTCAGGACGGCCAAACGGCTGAAAAGTCATTTGTTTTGGGAGCAATCTCTTCGGACAATTCTTATGTGGGTGGATACTTTCCTTTCGAACCAAGTGAAGAACAGGTTAGAATGATGGAGCTGGTTGACGAAGTTTTAGTTCCACAACTACAGGAACTTGGTGTATTTGGACATCATTGTCTGGATTTTAAGGGAGGTTGTTTCTTGGAAGATAACGTTCGACCGGGGGCATTGGATTTTATTCACGGGATGGTGATCCGGATAGCGGAAAAACATTTTGAGGGAAAACCATACGCATACTGGCATTGTCATGTGTCGACAAGTGAACCGACTGATTTTAATCGAGTTTATAGAGTCCTTTCCGAATATCTTGATCCCCAAAAGGCCCAAGATGGTTGTATGGCGATGGTAAGTAATCAGGAAGTATTACCCTTTGGAAGGTCATTGGATTTAACAACGATTTCATTCGGAGATGATGCCAGTGTAGAAAGGGCGAAGGCGTTTTTTGATATGCTGTCTGAAGTAGTTAAGGAGAAGTTATAATAATCCCGATGAAAACATTGTTGGAACAACTAATTGCTATTAAGTCTTATTCGGGTGAAGAAAAAGAACTTCGAGACTTTATTACCCTTTGGCTGAAGGAAAAAAAAATAAAGAGTTTTGTTCAAGGTGATAATTTGGTGGTTCATTTGAAAGGAAAAGATTCGAGAACGGCGTTTGTTTTTAATTCCCATATGGACACAGTGTCGGCAGGCGATACTAAGTTATGGAAAACCGATCCTTGGAAAGCAACTAGAGAAGGAGATAAAATGATGGGTCTTGGGGCTAGTGATATGAAGGCGGGATTGGCGGCTAGTTTATTAACCTGCGCCGCTTTTTCTAAGAGTGTTCCCCCGATAGATCTATGGTTTACCTATGTAGTTCGGGAGGAACAGGACGGTTCCGGAAGTTTGGATTTTGCAAAGTGGTTTAAGAAGGAAGGATATGTAAAAAAATATAAAAGAATTGGAGGAATTTTTACCGAACCAACCGGATTATCGGAAATTGAACATGGTCATCGCGGAAATATCTTTTTGTGGGCGAGGACGCGGGGTGATTCTGGCCATGCGAGTAGGCCAAAAGATATAGCGATTCATTCGGTGAAGAAAATGGTTAAATTTGCAGACACTTTGGAGAAAGAAATTGATAAGTGGGCCAAAGAATATCGGAGTAAAATTTTTGACACACCTTCGGTGGGAGTTTTTACCTCAATCAATGCTGGTGTAATAGCGGGGAAAGACCGTATCGAGGTTGAGTCTCCTAATAAATTTCCGGCCAATTGTAGCGCCAGTTTCGATATTCGAACAATACCGGGATTTCATGAAATAGCTTTGCCTAGAATCAAGTCTTTGGCAAAAAAGATGGGAGTAGAAGTTGGATTACTTTTCCCCGTAGCTCCTTGTGGTTATACTGATCCTCGCGACAAGCTGGTTCAAGTAGTAAAGAGGTTGGTGAAAAAGGTTAAACTGACTGTTGCCCAGGGATCAGCTGATATGGGCTTTCTTTCTGATATTGGAGTGAAGGCGATTATTTTCGGTCCGGGTGAGAAACGACAGAGTCATATGGTGAATGAATATTGTTATCCGGATCAGGTTGAGAAGGCGGCTGTGCTTTATAAGCAAATTGTGGAGGATCGGATTTCCTAGAGATTGTGTTATATTGCGATGATGGGCCCGGAAGTTTGGGAAAATAGTAATCGACTTGCTAAAACTCGGGGTCGAGTTGTCGAGGTATTGTCTGGTTTGAAGAGTGTATCGGTGGTGGTGGCTTTAGATTGTGATGGAGGAGAAGTATTGGGACTTTATCGGCCCGAAGGAGGAGTTCATTTATCAGTGGATCCCAGGATTCCCAAACCATCTGAGTTATATAGAGATGCAGAGTATGCAAGGATGTGCAGAAAAGTTGGGTGGTACTTCACAGCGCCAGTAATACCATGGCGACTGAATGAAGGAGATATGGGAGTGATCAGACCCTATTGGCGGGGGGTAACAAAGATGGAGGTTTATAATTTCCGCCGCGATATATTACTTAATAATGATAGCCTTTTCTGGATGAGGGTGGCTTTGGCTGATTATATTTTCGGAGTTGGAGATCGAGTTAGTAATGATTTTCTGATTACTGACAATGGTTTAATGGTCATAGATAGTGGATTTTCTTATTTACCGGGGTTGGAATTTGTCGGACAACAATCAATTGTTAGGGAAGTCCTTGGGGGGGAAAATATTCCGGAGCAATTAATGAATGAACTAAGATTGTTTTCGGAAAAGTCTTATCGTGGTGAATATCTCGGTGATGAGGAAATTTACTGGGTAGGCCAAAGAATTCAACGCATCCTAGGTTTGAAAAAGATCATCTAATTGAGAGTTGTTGGCTGGTGTTGTATATTCATTACAGGATGACAAGTGGACGTCGCCGTACAATTAGAGGTTTGATAGGCTCAACAATAGCCCGCTGGATTGCGGGCTTTTTTTATATTTAGATTATGAAAAGAACAGTTGAAAGAAGAGAGGGGTTAGAAACACTTCATTATCATATCCATGAGGAGACGGCGCCCTTGAAAAGTACTTTAGCTTGGGGGCCGACGGGAGTTGAAGCAATAATGGCAAGATATTTCCCGTTTAAAGAGAGCCTATTTGAAATGGAAATGGATGTTCCTTTAGCGAGGGTTCAGTTTCAAAAATTTGACGAGTTACTTAGAGAAAATGGGGTGGATGTTATTGAAGTTAAGGATCTAGTCGCGGAGCAAATCTCTCAATCGACAATGGAACCAACCTCTCGTGATTTGGGTGACCTAGCGGATAAAATTATTAGGCGATGTTATGAAGTTAAAGCCAAATATGGTGGGAGGGTTAAGGAAGAGGATGGTGGGAGAGACCCCGGGATGGAGTCAACCTCTTGGGTAACTCAGACCTTGAACGAAGACGCACAGAGATATGGCGACGAGAGGGTGGCCATATTGCTAAACGAAATATTGGCGAATTTTCCAGGCTTACCGCTTGCGAATATTCTTTTTGGCAGAGATCAAACAAATGTCATTGGCGATACCATGCTTTGGTCAAATATGACTAAACCTATCCGCCAGCCTGAGGTGGATATTTGGCGATGGGGATTGGGTGATTTAGTCGGTAATCTTAAAAACGTTTCCGTGGTGGATGAGGGAAGACTGGAAGGAGGCGATCCTTACGTGTCAAATGGAATTTGTTATATTGGTGTCGGTGGTAGAACCAATCGGGAGGGGATCAGACAAGTGGCAAAAGCGGTTTTGGATCAGGGGATGAGATTGATGTTTGTATACCAGCCAGATATGGATGCAGGTCTAACTGAGCATCAAATAGAGATGCATCTGGATACTTTCAGTATGCCGTTTGGCAAAAATGGTTTGGTGTTGTTCGAGGAGGGAGCCAGTAGGAGGTTTATGTATGAAGTAAGACAGTCATCTGGAGGGGTAGATTTTGTTGATATGAAACAGACATTTCTGGATCATGTTGTCGAGAGAGGGTATGACATCATTCCTTTATCCAGACCGCAACAATTAAAATATCAGGCCAATTACGTAAACTTGAGCCCGAATAAGGTTTTGTTGACAGTGGATATGGATGGGAATAAATTAAGAACCGATTTGGAAGCGCATGGAATGGAAGTAGTTTGCGCCGATATGACTGCGATAATTCAAGGATATGGAGGGGCCCACTGTTCCATCTCTCCTTTGGTCAGGGGTAGTTAAGATTTTTTGTTGGTAAGTTGATATTGTCGTGGTATAGAATCAAGTCAGTAGTTAGTATAAATACTATGCAAAATAAAACGGATCAGGAGAAAATTGAGGAAATTCTAACCCGTGGGGTGGTTAATATCATTCCCGGACGAGAAGAACTGGAGAAATTACTTAAATCGGGCAAGAAACTGAATGTTTATCTAGGGATTGATCCAACTTCGACCAGAATTCACCTTGGTCATTCAGTGGCGTTACGAAGGCTTCAACTCATGGTTGAGCTGGGACATAAGGTAACTTTCCTAATTGGAGATTTTACGGCCCTGATTGGCGACACATCGGACAAAGAGGGTGAAAGGCCGGTCTTGACCTATGAACAGATCGAAGAGAATTTCCAGACATATAAAGAACAGGCATCAAAGTTTCTTGATTTTTCAAAGGTAACTTTGGTTCACAATAGTGATTGGCTTCAAAATCTAAATTTCGCGGGGGTGGTGAAATTGATGCGTCACTTCTCGCTTAACGACTTTATTAGTCGCGAGCTAATAAAAAAGCGCTTGACTGAGGGGAAGAGCGTGAGTTTGCCGGAAGTAATCTACCCAGTGATGCAGGGATATGATTCCTGGCATCTGGATACGGACATTCAACTGGGTGGAACCGATCAAGTCTTTAATATGCAGGCGGGAAGGACGCTCCAGAAAAATCTTCGTCAAAAAGAATCTTTTATTATCGAGAATGGGATGTTGATGGGAACCGATGGCAGAAAGATGAGCAAGAGCTGGGGAAATGGAATTTGGCTGACCGATAGTCCTGAAGAAGTCTATGGCAAGGTAATGTCGATTGCTGATAGTGTGATTGAGGACTTCTTTGTCAAAGGAACTTCTCTGCCAATGAAGCAAGTTGAAGTCTTTATGAAAAGACTGACCGAGGGAGAGAACCCGGTGGTCATTAAACGGGAGTTAGCTGAAGTAATTGTGGCGGAGTTGTGTGGTGAGGAAACAGTGGCGAAGGCAGTCGAGCATTTTCAGGCGGCGGTGGTTGATAAGACTGCTCCGGAAGACTCGGTGGTTGTCAAGCTGTCTAGTCCTAAGTTGTTGATGGATGAATTAATCGGTTTCGCTATGGAAAATACCTTGGTGGAAAGTAAGTCTGATTTTCGGCGCCTGCTCGAACAAGGGGGGATCTACCTTAATGAAACTAGGGTTGAAAAAGATACCACTGAGCTGACTTTAAACCAAGGTGAGAATGTGGTTCGTTTGGGAAAACGGAAGTATTTGAAATTAGTTGTCTAATATGGCGGATCAGACGTTGTATCGAAAACTACTGGGGGAGATAATAAAACTGAAAAGTATTTCGACGGATTCGGTCTATGCGGGTGACATTGAAAAAATGGCCGAGTGGCTGGCGAAATTGTTCGGTGAAAACGGATTTAGAACTCAGATAATCACCGGGTATGATAATCCAATTGTGATCGCGGAATATGTGGTGAGTGGAAAAGCGCCAACTTGTCTAGTGTACGGTCATTACGACGTCCAGCCGGCCGAGATAAATGATGGTTGGATGAAGGAGCCGTTTGAGCTTTCTCAAATGGATGGCCGACTTTATGGCCGGGGCGTCGTTGACAATAAGGGACAGTTTCTTGTCCATGTGGCGACGGTGATTTCTCTAATTAAAGAGAAGAAACTGGGCTGCAATGTGAAGTTTATGATTGAGGGAAATGAGGAGACGGGGTCCCCCACAATCGAAGAATTTGTGAAGAAAAATAAAGAACTTTTGAAGGCGGACTTCACCCTGATCTCTGACGGAGAAATGAATCTCAAACAACCTAATATCGAGGCGGGTTTCCGGGGTGGATTTAACTCGACACTAACGATTACGTCGGGCAAGACCGACCTACATTCCGGGATTTATGGCGGGGCTGTCCCCAGCTCGGTTTTGGAAATGGTCAAATTCATCAACTCACTTTATGGCGAAAATAATTCGATAACCATCAAGGGTTTCTATGATGAGGTCGACGAGATAAAAGGAAAGATCAAGAAGAATAATGAGGAACTGCCTTTTGACGAATCAGAGTATCTGAAAGTTGCCGGGGTTAAGACTCTCGTTTGCGAAAAAGGGTTTGATGTGAACAGTCAGGTGGCGCTAAGGCCGTCAATTCAGGTAACGGGGTTCCAATCGGGATACGTCGGCGAGGGGTATCGGAATAGCATTCCGGCGAAAACGGTGGCGAAGATAAATTTCCGGCTGGTAAAGAGTCAAAACCCGAACGAAATCATAAAATTGTTTAGAAAACACCTGAAAAGGATGATTCCAGATTATGTCGAGTACGAGTTTGAGGCGACTGAGCCATATGAGGGGATAAAACTGGATTTGGATAATGAGATCGTGACAAAAACGAAAAAAATACTAGAGAAAGTATATGCTGAGAAAGTCGTTTTTAAGTTTTCTGGAGGCGGATTGCCGATCGTGACTCTTTTTGACCAGATTCTAAAGATTCCGAACGTGTTGGTGCCGTTGGGGAATGAGGACTGCGCCATGCATGCGCCAAATGAGAATTATGATTTGAAATATTTGGACAAATCACTCTCGTTCAGTCGGGAATTCTTCATCTCGAAGTGGTGAATTTGATTTTGTTGATTTATTAGTATATTCTTAGAGTTAGTTGAATTGTGCCGATGAGATGGACTCACCAACCGTCGAGGCGCAGGTAGGTAGCACCAAGCTATCAATTAAGTGACCACCAGGTAAGCAGGATGGAACCGCTCGAAAGAGTTCCTGCAAAAAGTTAAGGGTGGTTTTTTTTGGCCAAAGGCCAATCAGGCTTTGCCTGATATTACAAATTTGTAAACAAATATGTCAAAAAAACTTGACGATAAATTTAGCAAACTGGATGAATCCGCACAGAAACTACTTAAAATAAGACACACAACTGAACACGTCTTGCATACGGCAATTCAAAATCTTTATCCGGAATCGGAAAAAGCGATGGGTCCGGCCACAGATGATGGCTTCTATTTTGACTTTGACTTGGATAAAAAGGTAACCGAGATGGATTTTCCTCGGATTGAAAAGGAAATGAAGAGAATCATAAAGACTGGGGCAAAGATGGTAAGGAGTGAGATAGATGCGAAAGAGGCTAAGAAGCTTTTTTCGAGCAATCCATATAAGGTTGATTGGATAAGCGGAATTGCCGAAAGAGGCGAGTCGTACTCAACCTATCAGATGGTTGTACCAGGCGGGAAAGTAATTGACCAGGATTTGTGTTCTGGTCCCCATCTCGATTCGCTGTCAGAAATTGGAGCATTCAAGCTATTGTCCGTCGCAGGGGCGTATTGGCACGGGGATGAGAAAAATAAAATGCTAACTCGGATTTATGGGACAGCTTTTTACAATAAAAAGGAACTGGATGATTATATTTTCAAGATTGAAGAGGCCAAGAAACGGGACCATAGAAAACTGGGAAAAGATTTAGAACTATTTACATTTTCAAACGATGTTGGACAGGGCCTGACAATATGGTTGCCTAACGGATCAATAATGAGACGCGAAATTGAGAACTACATGGTAAAGGAGCAGACGAAAATGGGATATAAACATGTATATAGCCCTCATATAGGTCAAAAATCGCTTTGGGAGAAAAGCGGTCACTGGGATCTGTATCGGGAAAAGATGTATTCACCTATGGATGTTGATGGGATTGAGTACTTGGTTAAACCCATGACTTGTCCGATGCATATCCAGACCTACGAATTTAAGCCGAGGTCTTATAGGGATTTGCCATTTAGAATTGCTGAGGTAGCATCGGTTTATCGGTATGAACAATCCGGTGAACTTAGTGGGTTGTTGCGTGTTAGAGCTTTTACTCAGGATGATGCGCATATTTTTTGTACCCCTGATCAAGTAGTCGATGAGTTCTTATCGGTGTTCTCATTTATCCAAAGACTGTATAAGTCATTTGGTTTTACTAGTTATCGGGTGAGACTCGGGGTTCGATCCAAGAAGGAAAAGTACCTCGGAGATGATTCTCTTTGGAAAAAAGCGCAAGATAAAGCAATTTCGGCTCTCAAAAAGGTTGGAGCGGATTATTTTATTTCTGAGGGAGATGCGGCATTTTATGGACCAAAGGCTGATTTCTTGATTAAAGATGCCTTGGGTCGTGAATGGCAGTGCGGTACGGTGCAAATTGACTTCATGTTGCCCGAACGTTTTGGGCTGAAGTACACCGACCACGAAGGAAAAGAGAGAACTCCCATTATGGTACACAGAGCTCCACTTGGATCTTTGGAAAGGTTCTTGGCGATATTAATTGAACAGTACGCTGGCGCATTTCCACTGTGGATCTCTCCGCTTCAGGTGATGGTATTGCCTATTTCTGAAAAATATCTAGATTACGCAAAGACGGTGGTGAGTAAACTGTCTGAAAAAGATCTTCGAGTGGAACTGGATATTTCATCGGAATCTGTGGGAAAGAAGATCAGAAATGCTGAAACAAAGAAAATTCCTTACATGCTCGTTGTAGGTGAGAAAGAACAAAATACGGGGAGTGTCGCCGTTCGTACCAGAGGAGTTAAGGAACAGAAAACACTAACAGTTGAGAATTTTGTTTCAGAAGCTCTAAGCAGGATTAGTCGGAAGGAAGATTAATAATCCTACTGGCGGCTCGGTGAAGGCGGTCCATCACCGCCAGACCAAGCCGTTTGGATGAGACTCCAATGACCACAATTTTATCGATGTTGTTTTGGTCGCATTGCCGTAACATAGTGAAAACATTTTTCGCTTGTACTGTGTCTGACTCCCCCATATTTAAAAAGAGATGAGAGTTGATGCAATTGATCTCATAGGGAGATATCAGAGCCGTTCGATAACCCTCAAGGGTAAATTGCTCGATTATCTCTAGTGCCTTGCGGACAGTTTTGTCTTTATTTGAATTATTTTCGATTAAGGTTACTTCTCCTTTTGGCTTGTAGTGAGTGTATTTGGTTCCCGGGGATTTAATTTCTCCTGCCGATGTAGATATTTTTATTCCCAGTACGTTTTCAATTTTCTCTAATGAAAGACCTCCTGGTCTGAGGAGTTGGGGATGATCTTCTATCAAGCTTAAGACAGTTGATTCAACGCCAACCGATACTTCTCCAGAATCGATAATGACGTCTACCTTACCGTATAAATCGTTTATTACATGGTCAGCTGAGGTGGGACTGGGTCTTCCGGATAGGTTGGCGCTAGGCGCGGCAATTGGAACACCAGATTCCTTAATTAACATTTGAGCGACGCGGTGATCCGGCTGTCTAACGGCAACATAAGGGCTATTGGCAGTGGTGATATTTGGGACGATGTCTTTTTTTGGAAAAATGATTGTAAGAGGACCGGGCCAAAAATGTTTGATCAATATTTCGGCGAATTTGGGTATTATCGAAACGAGAGGAGACAATTCTTCATTTGAAGAAATATGAACGATTAGAGGATTATCCGTTGGACGTCCTTTGGCTATGAAAATTTTTGCGACTGCGTTTTTGTCTAATGCGTTGGCACCAAGACCGTAAACTGTCTCGGTAGGAAAGGCGACCAATCTCCCTTCCTTAATTTTGTTTGCAGCAAATTTGATTTTTTCTAAATCAGGATTCTGCGGATCTATCTTCAAGATCTGGGTTCTTAGGGACATGAAGATATTATATTCTTTAGCCCTGAAGCTCGAAGACGTTTATCCAAGGGGCGGGACTTTTGTCGGTACGGTGGTACGGCCCTCTTGAACCCAGTGCTAAATCGGAGCGCCCATTTGTCAAAGTATAAGTAACAAAAGGATCAACACCGGTGAGTATTCCGTCGTTGTCAAAGGGTGATTTTACAACACAACAGGCCTCTTGTTCTCTTAGGAGGATAGTGGGAACGAATTGAACATCGGGATTATCAATGGTGGCGCCAAAGATAAGTTTTCTTTGTTGGCTGTATTCTTCTGAGAATAAGAGAATTTGAGCGACACGGAGACTCTCCCTGAGAGTTAGTCCTACCATATCAGGACGGGATGCGACAAAGTCGTTGACGGTTTTTTGGAAGCGGGCGTCGCGGGGATCAGTGGGGAGATAGTCTAGATGTTTCATAAGGCTCCAAATTCTAGCGGCAATACCCCGGTGCGAACCATCGGTATTGTTCAGTCTCTCATCGGTAATAATTGGAGCCCAGCCCCGGACAATCAGGTTAACTACCTCATCAATCGTCCTTTTTTCATTCACAAGCTCGGTGCTTTTTAGGCCAATTACGGGGGAACGGGATGCCTCGATCCATGAGTGAGCGAAGATGCCTTGGGCGAAGACGTCTCTTTTCGAGTTATGGTAACCAAACATTAGGGACGACTCAATTTGGAACAGTAATGGTAGTAGGGCGACTGGAGTTTTTGCGGAGGCGTAGTGATCAAGAATGTTCGTGGCGGTATGAAGCACTTCATCAGGAATTGTTTCATAAACATATGGAGTCTGAACCACTTGGATCAAGCTTAGAGTTCGTTTGATAAATTCTAATTTGTGATTATTGTCAAGATTCGACCAATTTTCCAGATTGATATTGTCAGATTCGCTTGTCAATAAAGAGAATATGCCATATTTTCGTCTGGAGAGATCTTCGTGGGAAATGGGAGATGGCTTGGTTAACTGCATTTGGGTAAGAACTGGTTGGGGGACATCCCAGATCCAGTCATCTAACTTGGGAATTGGGGTAAACTCTAAATCGGGTAGCGGAGCATCATAGCAATATTCTCCTGTAGCCTCAACAAATATTATGTGAGAAGGGTCAACGACTCTTTCAGGGATGGTGAGTAGATAATCGAAAATTTCGATCGAGGAAGACCCGATATATTGCTCGGTATGAGCAGGGCCCGGGACGATTGGACCCGGGAAGGGACGGGGGAAAAGATGGTCTTGGTGGGAGTAATGACCTGAGGCGGTTAAGGCGATTACTCGACCGTGGAATAAGTTCCAGGATTCACCCATCCAGAGAACTTCTGGCAGAGGAAGCTCGATTGATTCCGGAACTTCTAAGGGGTTGGCTTCGATAAAATGAACACTCTTTTGTCGAGTATAAGCCTCCCCATCGGGCTTGGAGAAATTGACTCTGCTATTAAATCCGACTCGTTCCTTTTTGGTAGAATTCATTTTTGGGTTGAGACAGTTTATGAAAATTATTTGAGTTAGTCAATAGATAGATTTAGGTAACTTAATATTGAGGTCATGTTTGGCTTGGAGATGTAGACATGGGAGTTCTCCTCGACGTTTTTTCGTCTTATGACACCGCCGAAACCAATAAACAATTCGACTGTTTCTTGAGTATCCAGATCGGTACTACCGTCACCTACAAAACAAACTCTGCCGAATAGTGATTTCATTTTTTGAACCATGATTTTTTTTCCGCCGTTGTTCGACAGGGGATGGTTAAGATTAAAGGATTGGTAAGACCCATCTTTGTTGTGGAAGATTTCGTTAGTTATTACATGTTCTGGTTTGATGCCTAAATATTCGGCGAGAATTCCCACTCCGGGCTGAAAGTTCCCCGTTACAATCCAGACCTTTATATTATGTTTGTTGAGAGTGCTGATAGTTTCCATCACGCCGGTAACGATGTTTTTTACATAAGCATTACCCATAGAAATCAAATCGGAGATTGAAGGGGAGATTGCGGCCATTTTTTTCATCATGGCATCTTTCATGGAAATTTCGCCGTTCATGGCAAGTCTAGTAATTTGAGAAATTTCGCTAACTTTATTTTTCAGGGATGCCATGTAATCAAGTCCTTCGATTGTAACCAAAGTACTATCGACGTCAAAGGCAACCGAATCGAACTTTAAATTATTGTCTTTCATAGTCTTACCAATCTATTATGTAGTAAGAATCCGGTGCTTGATAGATGATATTTCCTAAAGAGAAATCAGAAAAATGATGTGTTTGGCGGGCGACGGGGCGCAGACTAGCAATTTCCGGATCTCCTAGTAACTCTTTCCAAACCGTTTCCCAATATATCTTTTTGGTGAAGCCATCGAATCTTTCTGGAGAATTAAGAGGCAGTTGATCAACTGGGACTCCAACAACCTCTGGTCTAATTAAGGCGATTCGTGAAGGGGTCTGATTTTCAAGAAGAAAATAGTTCATTGGAACTACAGAGTAGCCGTAATATTTTCGGAGCAACTTCGACATGGTCTGTAGTTGAGAAACCTTTTCTTTGTCAGTTCCACCAACCTCCCGGTAATGGCGAGATTGAGGTTTGTAAATAACTAAGAGTTGTGGTGGAATGGTGTCGTTGAGTCGATAGATATCTGAATTGACTGATGGATAGGCTGGTTCCATTCTTATCGATGCATATATTCTTTGGATTAGCGTTTCGTGGTTTAACATATATAAAATGCACAAATATGGGACTTGACAAAAATAGATGGGTAGTATTATAGTGCAGTCACTGAATGAAAAAAAGTACGAACAGTATTATCAGTAATATTACTACGACTACGACAAATGTCGTGCGGAACTAGACGCCTATAGGGCGTCTTTTTTTTGATCAAAATTATTAATTAAAAATTAGAAAAGTAAGATGGCTATCAAAACAAGGGGGAAAGAAAGTCTTGAGGGAATATTAAGGCAAGTTGAAGACCACGGTGAGTACCGAAGGCGCTGTCTCAACATGATCGCCTCTGAAAATAGTGCTTCCCCCGCTGCTTTGTCAGTGATGGGAACTGATTTGGCGAACCGATATACGGTGAGTGGAAGACTTGACCCAATGGAGAGATTTTTCCCCGGGCTAGATATTTATAAAGGAATAGAAGTTTCAGCGATTGAGATGGTCAGGGAGGCATTGAGGGCGGAGTATGTGACTTTACACCCCGTTAGCGGGATGATGGCAAATATGGTGGCATATTACGCTTTGATAAATCCGGGAGATAAAGTCTTCACTGTGGAAGTAAGACACGGAGGGCATTATAGTCACAAAAGGGGAACTGACGGAGAAGGTCTGGCAAAAACTATGCTGGATTTCTACGGCGCTAAGGTCAGCTATTTGCCCTTTGACGGAACAAACTATGATCTAGATTACGATGGTGTCGAAAAAATGTTGACGGAGTCGAGTGTTAAACCAAGGCTTCTGGTGGTCGGTGCATCTGAGATGCTTTTTCCGATTGACCTTCCTCGGTTGAGAGATATTTGTGACCGTTGCGGTGACGGAACGAAGATTCTTTATGATGCGGCACATGTCGCTGGTTTGATATTCGGTGGGAGATTCCAGAAACCCTTGGAAGAAGGAGCGGACATGTTTTCCACCAGTACAAACAAGTCTCTTGGAGGGGTCGATCATGGTTTGGTAGCCTGGAATGACCCTGCTTACAATGCAAGGGTCGAACACGCTTTGGTGCCTCTATTCACCTCCAACCATCACGCCCAAGAGGTGGCTAGCGTAGCAGTCACTCTAGCTGAGAATGTAGATTTCGGAGAAGAATATGCTGACCAAGTGATTAGAAATTCTAAGGCGCTGGGTTTAGCACTGGACAGTAATGGAGTCACAATGGTTGCTGACCACAGGGGATATTCAGAAAGCCATATGGTTTTGGCTAGGATCGGTGATCATGCTAAACAGGTAAAGGATGCTCTGGAAAAGGCGAATATTATTATCAGCTTGTGCAATATGCCTGATGATGAAGGGGCGATAGAAACTGGTTTGAGAATCGGGACTGGAGAAATGACTAGAATGGGTATGACAGAGGATGTAATGGTTCACGTCGGAAAATTAATGGCGAGGGTTATTAATAACTACGAAGACGAGCGGGTCGCCAAACAAGTCGGGGACGAAGTGAAAGAATTGACGGCCCTGTATCAAGAACAGAAATATTGCTACCGTCCTGTCACTGAGTAAAAAAATACTAGTTGGGGCCTGCAAGGCGAGGGGAATAAGGTAAAATTCATTCTATGGGGACGAGAATTGATGAGATTATGGCGGAGAGGAAGAAGAAGATGGAGGAGCTGACGGTTCTGGGGATCGAGCTGTTTCCGGGCAGAAGCCAAAAAGATATCGCCAATGGGCAGGTGGTCAGTAACTTCACTAAGTACGAAGGGAAAAGCCTCAATCTAACCGGAAGAATTGTGGCTTGGAGGGAACACGGCAAATTAATTTTTGGCCAGATCCTCGACCAATCGGGGAAGATCCAATTGTTTATTCGAGAAGATGGACTAGAACCAACAAGTAAAACAAAGCAGACAATCGGCTTTGGCGATCTTCATCTTCTCGACATCGGTGATTTTGTCCAGGTATTCGGCGAAATAGTCAAAACCAAGACCGGTGAAATTTCGGTGCAAGTAAAGCAAATAAAATTGCTGACAAAATCGCTGCGGCCGTTGCCGGAGAAATGGGTAGGACTAAAAGATCCGGAAACGGCGTTTCGGAAAAGATATTTGGATTTTATTGTTAACCGCGACAAAGTGGAAAGATTCATCCGAAAGTCGAAGTTCTGGGAAGCAAACCGCAAATTCATGAAGGACCATGGTTTCATTGAGGTGGAGACGCCGATTCTCGAATCAGCAACCGGTGGGGCCGATGCCCGACCGTTTGTGACGCATATGAATGCTTTGGATCAGGATTTTTTCCTGCGCATCTCGACGGAATTGTTTGAGAAGAGACTAATCGGGGCGGGCTTTGAGAAGATTTATACCTTGGGGCCGAATTTCAGAAATGAGGGAATTGACTACGAGCACCTGCCGGAGTTCTACCAACTGGAGTGGTACTGGGCTTATGCGGATTATAACGACGGAATGAAGCTGATT
>Ga0265292_1001931_pt1 | contig 16102 bp, 7 predicted proteins | sample Munlanlewell296A_FD_189080 | JGI IMG/M metagenome (GOLD analysis project Ga0265292, IMG submission 189080) | Leachate microbial communities from a municipal landfill in Southern Ontario, Canada - Leachate well 296A | ecosystem: Engineered > Solid waste > Landfill > Unclassified | place: Canada... | reverse complement strand
GGACTGAACGTCTGCGTGCTATTGGCGAGCGCCGGGTTGGTAGCCAAAGCGAGTGAGGCAAAGGAAAAATCAGATGCCGGAACGACGGTAATCGTAAAGCTGGCCAGCGACCCCTGCGTCACATTTTGCGTACCCGTTGGCGCTACGCTGACGGTGTACGGTGCCAGCGTGGTAAAGGACAAAGTGGTTTGTGCCGTGGCGTACCCGGATTCACTTGAGGTAATCATGATGGTGTAAGGCGTGCTTGAAGCCAAGCCATTCAGGGGCACAGGCAAGGTATGCGTAGTGCCATTTGTTGCAGATGCTGTACTGAAACCAATCGAGGCAAAATTACTCGAGGTTGAAACGCTTGTCTGCCAGCTCACATTCACCGAGAAGGCACCCACAAAAGTGACTCTGGCATTGGAAATCGTGATCGTGGCCAGCGTTGTAGCAAATGTCTGGTCGCTGCTCACCGCGTCGGTAAATCCTGCCGCGCGCGACTTCACCCGGTAATGGTAGGTTTGACCCGCAGTCAGACCCATGAGTGTGATCTGGTGTGCGGTATCCAATGAAGCATTGGGCACTGATCCTAAGGCGTACGCCTGATTTAATCCGTAATCCACTACAGAGTCGGCAGCTTGCGCTGTGGTCCAGTTGATCCGTACTGAGGTAGTTGAAAGCTGCGTCACCGTAGGAGGGACAGTGATCGTGACACCCGGTTCCACTGGCGCAGCACATGACGCAGGATACGCCGGCAAAGCGGTTATTTTTTCTAACGTTCCGCTCGTTGTCGTCGCCCATAATGTGCCATTTCCTATCAGAAAACGATTTACATCCGTAGCTGAAGGAGCAACGGTGACCGTCGGTGTGGGGTTGCAGTACGCCCGAAACGCCTCAAACTGTCCTATTGACCTGTTGTATGCCCAGATTGCTCCAGGAGAAACGCCGGTATCAACTGCAAGGCTTAACGAGCGGCTGCTACTGGAAGCGAAATAGCCAAATGCGGCAGGTCCAAACTGGCTGACGGCAGATTGTCCGCTACCATCACTGTTAAAGATGTACCCGGTCTGCGAGCCACCCGGCCCGGCGTAATTTACAACATCATCATTCGTGCCAAAACCGCTTGACCCCGCCGCAATCGTTTCCACAATAGCAAGCGTGTCAGCGCGGAGAACAACCAAATTTTGTGATCGAAATACAAGGATCACGGGATAACCATAGGTAGAATTATCGTGGAGTATTTTATAGGTTGACCCTTCATTTGCAGGAAAATCATGCGTGGCCATAACATTCCCCACACTGTCGACCCTCACGACAGTCGAAGGAGTCGTATTGTAACTGGACGCCCAGACCGACGATCCGTCAGATGCCAACAAAGAAAACGAATTCTGATTTGAAATCGGCAGAATAAATGTTTCGAGAACATTTGATCCGTTAATCTTCACCAGCTTGGGTGACGGAGTAAATTGATCCCCCACGGCAACCCACACATTCGGTCCTTGATACATGATGCCATAAGGAACTCCGGTGGCGCCGACGCTAAACGTTCGCTCAACAGCACCTGTTGTGGTGTTGAATTTGTATACGTTGTGGTCAGTAACGACATCGCTCAATGAGGGCGTGCCGGTAAACCAAAGAGATGTGCCATTACCGCGCCAGGTAAGTTCACCCTTGGCGTTGACGCCGGGGTAGGTTGTCGAGGCAGCCTGTGCCGACGAGACTGCGTTCGCAAATACGCCGACAAGCAGAAGTGGGAGGATAAGTGAGAGAAAACGTTTCATATTATTGGGTCATGATATTTGCTGCCGGTAATGAACTGTCGAAGAATGGCAGGCAACCCGTGGCGGCGTTGACGGTATTGTTGCAGCCCTTGGCCGACGCATCAATGGACTCGCGCAAGAAGTAGTACGGTCGGCAACCGGGGGCCGCGTTGGGGCTGCCGGGGACAGCGAGCGTGCATGTGTTGGTCAACTCGTACGGCGAGGTAATGTTGTTCACGTCGAGCGTACACGACGCATTGCAGGCCGCCGGGTCGACGGGGTCGCGGTATTCGTTGCAACCGGAGAATTGGCCGTCGCAACTGCCGGTCCACTGGGCCGTGCACGTGCCGCCGCCGGCGCAGTCGCCGTCTTGGTTACACGCCGCGCCAATATCCGTGCCGCCTTCACACACGCGGCTGGGCATGCCAAAGTCGGGAATGGTGATGCAGCGCGAGCCGCTAGCTGTGATGCACGTCGCAGTCTGAAGCGAAGTCTGGCAACTGCCACTAATTGTGCCATCGCCCTTCAAACAACGAATCTCCACGGTGCCCACCTGGCCGTTGCGGGGGAAGGCTTCAAGTGTACCCCCGACACCGAGACAAGCTGCTTGCTGCTTGCTGCTTTGCGCCAACCGGCCATGTTGCGTGGCTGAATTTGGTGCATTACACACCAGGCTTGCAGTGGCGCACGGTTCGTTCGAGCCGACAATGAACCAGCCATCAACCGCTTTGCCCGGAGGAATATTCACGGCCTTGCGGTACTCGCATGTCTTGGTGCCGGGATCTTTAAAGTACGAGGTGGTGCCGGTGTCCTGGCTGACGAACGCGTTGCAGCGGTCCTCGTTCTTGGAACAGAGAATGGTGCTGTACTTGTCCGGGTCATTCACCAAATAGACGTCTTGGAAGCGCGTGACATCGCCCTTGGCCGTCAGTTCCGGCGCGCCCAAACGCTGACAGCCTTTTTCTTCTGCCTTGCACGTTTTGCTCGCGTCATAGACCACGCTGGTCACGGCGTCTGCCGACACGTCAATGCCATTGGTGGTTTGGGCAAACGGCGAGCTTGAATTTTGCGTGTCGATCAGGGCTTCGCAACCAACAGCCTCAACTTTGCACAAACGCGAGAATGACTTGAGCGCTACTTGGGCACCGGCGCGGTTTTGGTACAAGTCACAGTTCACTTGCGTGCAGCTGCGCGCGGTATTGTCGATGAGATACACGGCGTCGCGCACTTCCTGCAGCGAGAGGTTGTCGATCATCCATGACCCGCCGCCCGGCAACGTCGGAACCAGCGTGAGGCGCTCGTCCCCGGCAACACTGTGGTCGAGCCTGACCGGACCGAGTTGGTAGTAATTCCAGTCACCCGTCATGGTCACAGGGTCAGACGCGGCAACGAGTTGAGTGGTGCCTTCGGTGTGACTCAGCGTGAAACGGGCGGTAGCGCCGCCGGCTTGTGACGGCTTGGCCCAGAAGGTCAACAAGTAGGAACCGTTTTGTTGCAATGAGATCCCAGTCTGCGTCCCGTCCGCATTGGTCGACCCAACACGGCGCGACATTTGACCCGACGCGCTCACGCTCTTGAGCGAGGTGTCCCCGGCAATGAGCGACTCAGCACTCTTGTCGCCGCCTGACCAAACACTGGTGTCGCCTTTGAAGTTGTCAGAGTATACAATTTGCACGTTGTTGCCGGTTGAGCCTTTGTACTCGCGGCAGCGGTTGGCGCTGGCCGGGCAGCTGATGCTCTCGGTCGGATTCAAATAGTAGACCAAGTCGTTGCCGCTTTCTTGGTCAATGGTGTTGCGGTAGGGCGAGCAGTCGTTTGTGGCCACCACAATGTGTGAGCGCAGGACGTAATAGACTTGAGCAGTCTGGTCGTAGAACTCTCCACAGTCCGGGTTAGTACCCACGTCATTCGGGCTGCACGTCCAGGCCGGCTTGGGGTTAGCATCGAGACACGTTGGCTGTCCGCCGACGCCCGCGACGCTGACATTGGTGCACGGCGCACCATTACCCGCCTGCAAGAATTTCTGCGCGCGGAGTTGGAACCCGGTGACGTCTGACCCGACCCACGAATAGAATGTTTGCACAGCCGACGCGTCAGGTTTCACACACTGGCGGATGTACGAGTAGTACTCGAGCACTTCCCCACCCTGCCCGGCGCGGTCGAGGTTGGTGTACTCTTCGCAACCGGCGTACGCGGCGCTGCACTGCTTGCCTGTTGACGGAATAATTGTCTCGTCTTTGGCGGCACGTTCCGGTGCGGTGAGCGTGGCGGTTTTGCTGAAGGTGCGGCAACCAACTTGATCGGCGTTGCATTGATCGGCGGCTGTAGCAATGGCGGGGATGGGCGCGTTCGTACCCTGCACCGTTGTCCAGCTGTCACAACCAACATCCTGGCTCGAGCAACTCGTGCGCGCGGCGTTCAAATACACCGTGTTCGCTGCGCCGTAATCTTTCCAGCCGCTCGCTGTTGAGCCGTTTTCCAATTGCACGTTGTCGATCGCGGTGTCACACGAGCCGGCAAAGAATTGCGGCGTGACTTTGGTGCTGGTGTAGGCTGCTTGCGGCATGATAAACGTTTGGCTGTAGCGGTTCCAAGTTGAGCTGTAGAGCTTGGATGCGTTGACCGGTACCGCCACGTTGGCCGCGAAGCCTAAATTCACTTCGCCGCTACAACTGCCACTCATGGCCTTAGCGTAGTACGACAGCGTCAACACTTGTCCGCTCAAATCGTGGCCGGTGTCAACGGTTGCCTCCATCTTGCCCCCGCTGGCCGGCATTTTCAGTGCGGCAATATTCGGCGTGGACGTGCCCAAAGCATTGTCCGAGGGAATCGCCTGTTGCGGCGTGGCACCAAACCCGGAGGCGGTCCAACCGGCAAACGTGTCGAGTGCGCCGTCGCCGATCACGCCGGTGTAAGTTTCAAAACTCGGGTTGGGGAGCACGTTGGTGCCGCTCACAGTGCGCACGAATTGCTGGCAACCGGCAGCGGCTTGCGAACACTGACCCACATTGTGATCAAAATAAATTTTGCTCCCGCCATTGGTTGGGTTGGGGTCAGCCGTACAGGTGAAGGCACCGGTCGTTGCATCAATTGACGGCGCGCGGCAGTACCACGTGCAGCCCGCGTTGTCGGCGGTGCAGCCGTTTTTGTCAGTCGTATTCGCCAAAACCGACAGGTTGGTGTTGTCCGGGCCTTGGAAGGTCTGACATGAGGCATAGTAGGCGGGACAGGAGTCGCCGTCGAACTTGAACGTCGGGCGCTCCTGGTAGCAGTAGCCGTACGAGCGGCATGAACCGTCGGGATTTTCCACGACACAGTTAAGGTCGTCGGCACACACGTCGGTGTTGCGTTCCACGAGCCAATTGCCGGTGTCACCGCCACTGACAGGGTCGTTCGAGCAGTTCACGTTGCCGTCGCCGTTCGTATCCTCGTCACACACAAACGTGCGGGAGATTGTCTCTTCACCGGAACCCTGACGCCGACAGAATGTTTGCGGCGCTTTGAGCACCCAGCCCGGGTCAACCAAACCGCAGAAGGCGGAGGATTGATTTTTTTTACATACCTGACTTAGTTCATCGCCGCCAAAAACTTTGCAGTCATCATCCTGCAAACAGCTCGTCGATTTGCTGTTGGCGCAGAACCCCGTGTCGCCGCAGAACGGCGCGAGTTTAATGAGGTCGCCCAAAGACTTGGGAGCGTCGACGGCTTTCAGGTTGTCGTGGATGAGGCGCGCAGCCAAGTCCCAGCCCACCGGCACGATACGGTTGTGCAGCAAGTAGAGAATCGCGCGGTAGCTGTAGCCGTTGGTGACTTCATTGCCCTGGTCGTCGTAGCCAAAACCTTTTTGCGTGTCGAGCAGGCCTTTGTCGATGGCCTCTTGCACGGTGAGTTGTTCGTCGATCGCTTGTTTGAAACGGGTGTCAATGAGTCCCTGCTGCACGAGTTGGTCGGTGACGGAAATGGGGTTACTCGACGCGTCGCCGGTGATGTAGTCCACCTTGCCGAGTTTGGCGAACTGCAGTTGAGCCGCGGCAATGCCACCGAGCGAATTGTCGCTGGTGAAGAGTTTACCAATGCCGGAGTTGGCAGAGGCCGGACCTTTGCACCCCTGGGGGTTCAGGCCGCACTTGCTGTTAAACACCGCCTGGATCAGTCGCTTCACGAGCGAGTTGCCAATAAAGATGGCGTCTGCTTTGAGATCGTCCGTGAACGTCCGCTCGGCTGTGGCGGCATCAGCCAACGCTTGCTTGGCGCGGTCGCCCACAATGGCGGCTGGAACTTTGACCTGGCCGGAAACCGGACTGACGCTGGGTTTGAACCCGCCACCGGTCGTGGCAGAAAGTTCGCCTTCTTTTGTTGCGGCTAACTGTTTTTGAAATACTTGGTCAGCTAGGATTAATACTTGCCCAAGGTCATTGTTCTCCGGTTTGAGGTATGCGTTAATTTGCACATTCAGTGTGGAATTATCACTCACGTTCGCCCAGGCATCAGTTGCCTGACACGGCGCTTTCTGAATATGTGCCGCACATTTGTTGATACAGATCCCCTGGGTGGTAGAAATCTCAGCCCGAATACCTGGAATCATCCCTGACAAAATATTTGCACAGTCGAGAGGAGGCAGAGGCATGAACTTCTCGGTTTGTGAATCGGGATTCTGAGGATCAGGACTCGTATAGCCGTATCCTGTTCCGTTGTAGACAAAACCGACAAGAGGAGGTTGGGCAAAAGCCACCGGACATGACATGGTCGCTGAACCATTCTTCACAAAAGAATTTGCCGTGTTCAGAAAATCCTGCATCGGTGCCACGCGTTTTTGCGTGTCCGTTGAAGCGGCGTCTGAACATGCCTTACTGCAAGAATCCGTGGGCAACACCAATCCGCTCACGGCCTTTTCTAAATTAAATTGCTGTGTGATGTTCAGCGGCTGACAGACCGAGCGGCCAATAATATCGGTTGAGAGACTATCCAAAAACTCCCCCCCGGCACTGTTGGCGACATCCGCGAGATAGGAGCCTGGATTGGTGATAAATAAGGGTTTTTGGCCCGGGCTCCCTGTCGAAATGTAATTGGCGGTGTCTTCCGTGATGCGTGAGAAAAAAACCCGAATCGAGTTTTTAAAAGCGACTTTAGCGGCGGATTTGAGTGCGGCACCAATTTTTTCTTTCACATTTTTGCGCACTTCGATCCCGATTGTTTTGGCAATCAACACCGGGTCTTGGGTGATCTGAACCGGTGCGGGGATAATGGCGTGCGTCGGTTCTGCTACGACCGCGAAAGACGCCACAAGAGCGACCGTGGAAAGTCCGAGGAGAAACTGACGAACAAGAGAATTCATAATCAGCCGTTGGTGTTGGAAGTCGAGGCGGAGTTTGTATTGCTGTTGACCTGCTGCAGTACTGCTTCTTGAAAGATGGAACGCAGCTCAGTGTCGCTCAGTGAACTGATGGTTGCTGTGTCCACGCCGTTGGAAATGAGGAGGTCGCGAATTTCTTGGATGGAGAGATTGTTGAGGACGTCGAGCGTGATAGCACCGCCGGAGAGGTCGGTGTTGGTGTTGCTGTTGAAAACGTCGGCGTTGGTGTTGCCATTCGTGGATGATCCGGAAACAACATCTTGGTAAAGCTTGAGGAGCGTCGCGTCGTCCGTGGCATCAATGACCGAGGCGGGTGCGCCGGCGTTTTTCAGGGTTTCACGCAGGGTGGCTGCGTCCATTGAGCTCGCCGTCGTCCCGTTGGTGCTGACATTTGTGTTGGCCGTTGCCACTGCGTTCGTGTCGGCATTGAGGCCAAGATTGGTGCAGGTTTGGCCGCGCGGACAGTTGGGGTCGTTACTAGTACGGATTTCCTCGGCGTCGGTGTACCCATCAGAATCAGAGTCTTTTAGGTACGGGCTGGTGTTGTAGACGTAGAGTTCGTCGTAGTCGGACAACCCATCGCCGTCCGTGTCTTTGTTCTTGAGCGCCGTGAGTTCTGCTGCGCCTGAACTATTGATTGTGAGCGCGGCGTTGCGTTGAAACGGCGCGCGCAGCGAATTTGAAAGGTTCATCACCCCAAAAACCAGTGCCAGCGAGCCAATAATGGCTAAAAATGAAAAAAGTGCCGGCGGGCTAAGGAGCGGATTGGGGTGCTCAGGGTCATCGCTGAACCACCGAGCAAAACGCTTCGAATCTGAGCGATTTTCTTTTGCCAATCAATTGGGTTTAGTGGCTCCATTATATCATATTCTGACTCCAACGTCAACGTAAACATGTGCGCCGTCTGTAGATGCGCTCCCGTGAACGTGAATTCCCGGCGACGTTTACTCTGAAAGTTGCTTGGCGAGCTCAATCCACTGCTGAATTGAGAGTTCTTGGGCGCGAGCAAGCGGTTTAAGGCCGAGTTTTGTGATCGTGGCGGTCATTTCTTCGTGGTCGAGCTTCAAACCACTCGCTAAATTGCGTGCCACATGCTTGCGACGCGCACTAAAACCGATTTTTGCCAGGCGAAAAACGTTTTTAACCTCGGCGTCCGGCATTTCACCGGCCTTCAAGCGAAAAGAAACAAGGCTAGAGGTGACTTCAGGCTCTGGCCAGAACGCTTTGGGGAGAATTTCGCGCACAATCTTCACTTCAGCAAACAATTGGGCCGCGACCGAAAGCAAACTCATCTCCCCCGGCGGCGCGGTAATGCGCTCGGCCACTTCTTTTTGCATCACCAGCGCGGCGCGGTTCGGCCGAGGCAAGAGTGTGAGAAAGTTGCGGATGACGAGCGACGTAATATTGTACGGCAAATTTGAAACCAATACGTACTCGCGATCATTGAAAATTTCATCAAGCCGCACGCGAAACACGTCGTCATTCACCACGGTTACGCGGTCGGTTGAAAAATTCGCGGCTAGGAAGGGTGCAAGGCGGCGATCAAGTTCAACGGCCGTAATCTTGGCACCAGTTTCAACCAGCGCCGACGTAACGCGGCCCAACCCGGGACCAATCTCCAACACCGGTTCATCGCGTTGCAGATGCGCAGCCGCAGCAATGTCGTGCGCCACCTCCGTGTCAATCAAAAAATGCTGCCCGCTTTGTCGGCGTGGCGCCATACCCAATGTTTTCAGGGTCTGTTGAACCTGTTCGCGACTCTGAGGAAGTTGTGCAGCCATTAGAGCGTGAGGTAGAGCAGGGACAGAAAGCCCGCCAGAATGAACGCGGTCACAAACGGGGACACGAACGGCATGAGCACCATGAGCAGGAGCGCGGTCAACGTCTTCCCAATCGCCAACACCTGCTCGAACGACACGACCATACGCAGCGCACCATCCTTTTGCGCACGCTCATAAGTCATGGCAACCAACGGCACGAACGACGCGTTCTTGAATACACGGCCGAGCGCATCGCCCAGGAACAACTGCAGTGGCGCAAACAAAAAGGCGCGCAACACCCACAACGCGGAGAGAATCACACTGGTGAGCGAAAGGATTGTCTTGGGGTGGTGTCGTGTGTCGGTCAAGCGACCGGCCACCAGAGTCGTGACCACAGCTGCGAGGCTGGCAAACGCCACGATAGACCCAACCTCCACGGTATTCTGAACAATCAGGAAAATAAAAATTGGCCAAAGGGTCATCCAAATGAGTTCTTCACCGAACCCGAGGTACGCAATGGCGCGTCGGCCGTGCACGCGGTCGGTGAGGAGGCTAAACGTGGAGCCATAGTCAAGTTTCTCGCGCTTGTTGACCTCACGCGTAAAGAACAGCGGGATATTCGAGGTCAAAATGAGCACGCTGACCACAATGAACAGTGTCTGGAAGCCAAAAAAGGCGACCATGGCACCGCCGGCAATGGGACCAATGATGGCCACGAGCTGCACCACTGACCACACCGCAGAAAATTCCCGGCCAACTTCACCGCGCTGAGCATTACGCACAAAGTCGAGATGAAACGCCGGCCAGTAGAATGATTTTTGAATCGCGAACAGTACCGCAGCGATCCACAAAAATGCCGAATTCGCTGGAATAGAGAACAGCGCCAGGTAGTAACAAATGTAGACGAGCGATGCAACGAGAATCGTGCGTTCGTAGCCGAACCGTCCAAGAAATTTTCCGCCCAGTGGCACGAGGAATACGTACGCACCGTAGACCACCGCGTAGAACCCCATAATTTTGACGAGCGAAAAACCGAGCGTGTACAGGTAGATTGGCTCGAACAGCACCACGGCCGCGAGCGCGAATTCGAGGATGCTCACTGAAGCTAAGAGTTCCTCAAACTGCGCAGTGGGGTGATGTGAGAAAAAATGCGGGAGGTGGTGGCGGGTGGGGCGTGCCATGAATTTAGTGTATCACACGCGTGAGCTGTTTCAGTGAGATGGGTCCGGGCCGCAGAATATTCACGTTGCCATTGCGGACGAGGGCGAGCGTTGATACGCGACGTTTGGGTAAACGCCCGGCGTTGAGAAAAAGATCGGGCTGATGTTTTTTTCCGCGAAACTGTTTTTGAAATTGTGCGAATGAGTAGGTTGCTGGCAACGTGGCGAAGTTGGCTGATGTGGCAGTGAGTGGAAAGTTGTAGACAGCGGCGAATGTGCGAGCAAAGGAATTTCCCGGCACGCGAATGGCTACGCCCAGGGCTGAACGGACGTTGCGGGGCAAATTTTTTTTCGGCTTGAGGATGAGGGTCAACGCTCCTGGCCAAAAATTCTGCGCGAATTTTTTTTCTACTGGCGCGAGCACTGCGACTTTTTTTACCATTGCCGTATCAGCAGCAATGAGGCTGAGCGTTTTGCTAGCCGCCCGGCCTTTGATGCGCTGAAGTTTTTTTACCGCTGCGGCGTTGCGCGGATCAACAGCCAGCCCGTAACTTGTTTCCGTGGGAAACACAACAACGCCTCCTTGCTGGAGGGTGCGAACGGCGGTCGGCAGTGATGACGCTCGGCTCGGCAGAACGATCACACAACGAAGTTGATGATTTTGTCTTGAACGAAAATCACTTTTTTGGGTTCGCCGGTGACAAATTTCTTCGTATTCTCATCAGCCAGTGCAGCCTTGGTGGCGTCTTCTTGATTTGTGCCCCGTGGCATCGTGAGTGTTGCGCGTCGTTTGCCGTTGACCTGCACGGTAATTTCAACGCTCGCTTCAACAATCAAACTTGAATCAAACTCCGGCCACGTAATTTTTTCAACCGAGAAGCCAAGTATTGTTAAGCATTCAGAGGCAAGGTGTGGAGTGAAAGGTAATAGTAGTATGAGAAAATTTTTGAATGCCTCAAGATCAACTTCATTCGATTCTAATTGATTAGCTTGGCTAATTTTTGAACTAAAATCTCTTTCATTAAAGTACTCCATCAAAGTACTAATCGCGGTATTAAAACGAAAGCCTTCAATATCTTGTGTAACTTTCTTCACTGATAGATGAATTCTGCGGGATTTACCAGGGATACTAATCAGTAACTTCTTCTTTTGAAGCTCTTCAGCTTTTTTTGCGAAAAGCCACACGCGGTCGAGGAAGCGCGTCATGCCGACGATCCCCTTTGTTGACCACGGTTTGACCATTTCGAGCGGACCCAGGAACATCTCATACAGTCGCAACGCGTCGGCGCCGTACTCAGCCACCACGTCATCAGGGTTCACCACATTGCCGCGCGACTTGGACATTTTTTCTCCATCCTCGCCCAAGATCAGCCCTTGATTGCGAAGTTTTGTAAATGGTTCGCGTCCAACACGTGCGGGTAATTCACCGGCATCGGCGAGCGCTTTGTAAATGAAACGCGAGTAGAGCAAGTGGAGCACGGCGTGCTCGGCGCCACCAACGTACACATCAGTCGGCAACCACGCGGCAACCTTGTTATGGTCAAACGCCCGCTTGGAATTTTTCGGATCACAGTAGCGCAGGTAGTACCAGGACGAATCCACGAACGTGTCCATAGTGTCGGTCTCGCGGCGTGCGGACTTTTTACAAACAGCACATTTTGCGTTCTTCATGAATTTCTCAGAACGCGCGAGCGGCGACTCACCGGTTGGTTTGAAGTCAACATCATCCGGCAATTCTACGGGCAAGTCTTTTTCCGGCACCAACTGTTCGCCGTGCTCTGCACACACGACCACGGGAATCGGTGCGCCCCAGTAACGCTGGCGCGAAATCAACCAATCGCGGAGTTTGTATTGCACGGTCTCATGAGCACTACCCTTACCAGCTAAATCATCAACAATTTCTTTCCTTACAACTTCGGACTTCTTTCCATCATAAGAACCTGAATTTACTAACACTCCTTTGCCCGTAAAGACAAAACCTTCCCCGGATTTTTCACGACGAGAAATGTTTGGGTCACTTGGTTGACGTACAAATCCTTTAATAACTTCTTTTATGGGAAGAGAATATCGATTAGCAAATACTTGGTCACGCTGATCATGCGCCGGGACTGCCATAACCGCGCCAGTGCCATAACTCGCCAGCACATAGTCCGCAACCCAAATTGGTACGCGTTCACCATTGGCTGGGTTTATGGCTAAGCTGCCCGTAAACACGCCGGTCTTTTCGCGGTCAGTTGACGTGCGCTCGATTTCTTTCAACGTTCTCGCAGTCTCAATGTACTTCTCAACATCATTCTTGTGCTCAGCTGTGGTGAGCTGCGACACCAACGCATGCTCCGGCGCCAGCACCACGTACGTCACACCGAACAACGTGTCTGGCCGTGTGGTAAACACATGAATCGAGGGCTGCAACACTTGAACTAATGCCCGCGTGTACGGCTGCAGATCGAGTAAATCTTCTTCAGGCGTATGTTCAGCAGCGTATTTATCAGTAGCAGTCGCTTTGAAAATGTTCCGTAACGGGAAATGCGGGTCAACGGTGCCCTGAAGTTTATCTGTAAAAACAAGCGGGCGTCGTGATTCTGCCACCCGCGTCGTGCCATCAGGAAAAACAAGGGTTATGATGTCCAAGAAATACCCTTTGACCTCGCCGCCATGTTCTGCAGCAATGTCTCGGTAGTATTGTTGCATGAGAGCAGCAATTTCTTCTTGCGTGAACGAATCCTCGCGTTCTCCTTTGAAGGCATTACGCCGCACCTTGGCAGGATCCATGCTTACGCCATCAAGAAAGAGTCCTGTGTCCATGCCAATAGTCGGGAGATCGGTTTTCCCAACGTAGGCCTTTGCTTTCAGCAGAGAATTTTCATGGAGGTCGCCGTGTTCTTCAACCTCAACCGGCTCAAGACCAGCATCTTCTGGCGTGACAACTTCTACGGCAACGCCTGCTTCACGGAGCAGTCGACGAGTCCGTTCCACTTTGCTCGGATTATTCGTGCACAGCAATACTTTTTGAATCGGCTCGTCATTCGCCAACGCAAAATCAATTTCCGCGCCCTCACTGCGGCCAATCCAATTCCGCTGCATGTGCTTGATCGGCTCGGGCCAGTCAAGCGTGTCGAGCGACGATAACAATTCATCGGCATACGCAGTCACCTTGAAAAACCACTGTGCCAATTCTTTCTGCACCACGGCCGTGCCGCACCGCTCACACGCGCCATCAACCACCTGCTCATTGGCGAGCACGGTTTGATCCTTGGGACACCAATTCACCGGCGCCTTTTTCTTGTACACCAACCCGCGACGGTGCAACACCTCAAACAACCACTGCGTCCATTTGTAATACGCGGGGTCAGAGGTACTCACCTCGCGCGACCAATCGTACGAAAATCCGAGCGACTGAATCTGACGCCGAAACGACGCCACGCTCGCGCCGGTCGTTTCGGCCGGGTGCTTGCCGCTCTTGATGGCAAAATTCTCCGCCGGCAATCCAAACGCGTCCCAACCCATGGGGTGCAGCACGTCATACCCAGCGAGCCGCAAGTACCGGCTCAAAATATCCGTGGCAGTCATGCCCTCGGGGTGGCCAACGTGCAACCCCGCCGAACTTGGGTATGGGAACATGTCCAACACGTACCTCTTCTTGGCAGGGTCGGGGTGTTCAGGTGTCTGGAAAGCCTTGTGTTTCAGCCACTGCTGCTGCCAACGGCGCTCCACGGCTTGGTGATCGTATTTCGACATATAACGAAAGTAGTTTACCATAATCTTGACACAGACCCCCTAGTATAGTATCCTTCGTTCTTGGTTACTCGGTAACTCTGTTTTCGCGAAATTCGGCCTATTTGGGGGATTTTTGCAGGCCATTGGCGCACTTCAGAGCATAGGAGTCCATATTCCAATTCGTATCAAAACAGCTGGAATTAAGGCCATTCGATGGCTCGTTTTGGCAATCGTTGGCCTGAAAAACATTTTTGTCTTCATTGCAGTGCGGCTCCTCGCGAAGCCGTTTTTTGCTGTGTGCCGATGGGTCAGCCGTTTTCTGATGCTGCCGATGTACAAAAAATACGTGCCGGTAAAATTTGCGATCCGCAAGAAGACAACGGCGTCGAAGTCCATCTTCTATCCTTTCATGACACGGTCGGCGCTGCATGCGGTTATTGGCATCATCACATTTGCGGTGGTGGCGCAGAGCGTGTTGGCGCGGGGCGTGGCGCAAGACCAAGTCGGGCAGAACAGCGTGCTTGGCGTATTGGCGCTCAACCAGGGAGCTGATGAAGGCTCTGACATTGTAGAAACAGCAGCCACCGGAACGGCGCCTGTCCGTACCCACTACGCTTCACGTGGCGGCGTGTTGGCTGCGAGTACTGCCACGACAACCGACACCACCGACGAAACGCTCGCCAACCCGGAAATCTCCGCTGACGGCGTGTTGAAAAACGACGGCTCAGCCGGCTCAGCCGAACGCCAAACCATTGAGAGCTACGTTGTGCAGGGCGGCGACACCATTTCAACGATTGCGGAAAAGTTCAGCGTTTCAATTCGCACAATTCTCTGGGCCAACAATCTCTCTGACACATCGGTCATCCGCCCGGGCGACACCTTGCAGATTCCGCCGGTCACCGGGGTGGTGCACCAGGTCAAGTCTGGCGACACGGTCGATAAGATCGCGGCCAAGTACAAAGCCAGCGCCGACGACATTCTCGCCTTTAATCAACTGCCCACCAAGGAAGCAATTGAAGTGGGCGATGTCTTGATTGTTCCTGGTGGCATCATTGAACAAGCACCAACGGCCAACACACCGGCAGCTGTGCCTCAACAGTACAACTTGATCGACCGCATTTTCCGCGGCCCGATTCCCCCGTCGGCCAAAGCGGCACCGGGCAAGCGCTTGCTCTGGCCAACGCCAAACCATAAGATCAACCAATACTACCGTGGTTTCTTGCACGCCGGGTTGGACATTGAGGGCACCTACTCCTCACCGATCTACGCTGCGGCTGACGGTACAGTGGAGACAGTCATCTACCAACGCTTCGGCTATGGCTACCACGTGATCATCAACCATGGTGGTGGCCGCAAGACTGTGTATGCTCACGCGTCGAAAATCTTCGTCAAACCAGGTCAACGCGTGAGTCGTGGTCAAACGATTGCCATTGTTGGTTCAACGGGCCGCTCCACCGGCACGCACTTGCACTTCGAGGTGATTGTCAACGGTCGCAAGACCAACCCGTTAGCGAGTCTTTAACTCCTGCGTAAAAATAGCGGTGACGACGTTAGCACTGCTTTTTTTGATTGTGTTACACCTCGCGGAATTGCAGCGCTTCAGCCACATGTTCTGTTGCCACAACAGACGCGGCGGCAAGGTCGGCAATAGTGAGGGCCACGCGCAGGAGCCGGTGATACGCACGAGCTGAGAGGTGGTAGTGGTCGACGGCGCTCATGAGAAAATGCTCTGCTTCAGTATTCATATTCACCGTGCGGCGGAGGTGGCGCCAGGGAATTTCTGCGTTGGCGATGATACCAAAGGACTGAAGCCGCTCGGCCGCGTGCTGACGGGCAGCAATGATGAGCTGGAGTGCGTTGGCCGTGGTGAGCGTCAGTGTTGTGTGCTGCCGATGAACATCTGACACGAGCACACGCGGCACCACCACATGCAAGTCAATGCGATCCCGCAGCGGCCCGGAAATGCGCCGCTCGTAGCGTTGGCGGTCGCTCGACAAACAGCGGCACTCTCGCACGGCATCACCCGCGTACCCGCACGGACACGGATTCTGCGCCGCCACCAGCAGGAACCGCGCCGGATACCGCGCATGCACATGAGCCCGCGCAATATGCGCCACGCCTTCTTCCAACGGTTGACGCAACGCTTCAAGCACTGAGCGAGGAAACTCGGGAAATTCATCAAGAAAGAGCACGCCGCGATGCGCCAGCGACACTTCACCGGGCCGGGCATCGCGCCCACCACCAATTATCGCAGCTGGCGAGGCAGTGTGATGTGGCGAACGAAACGGCGGACGCGTGATGAGTGGCACAGCCGGGTCGAGTAAACCGGCAATGGAATGGATGGCGGTAATTTCCAGCGCCGCCTCGCCT
>Ga0265292_1001930_pt1 | contig 16104 bp, 13 predicted proteins | sample Munlanlewell296A_FD_189080 | JGI IMG/M metagenome (GOLD analysis project Ga0265292, IMG submission 189080) | Leachate microbial communities from a municipal landfill in Southern Ontario, Canada - Leachate well 296A | ecosystem: Engineered > Solid waste > Landfill > Unclassified | place: Canada... | reverse complement strand
AGCAGCGTTATCGCGGCGTGGTCAGCCCGCGCATAAAGTTCAAGAAGCATCTCATGATCGATGTCGATCTGGGATATGAGCGCGTCCTCAATGCCGGCTATGTGCAGGGCGTTTCTCGCAACAACTGGCTGGCCGCGCTCACCCTCAAGTTCGACCTCGATCGATATTTTCGTTTTGAGGTGCGTTGATCGCTGTGGTATTCTTTTCGCGCCTTCACCGGGAGACCCACATGCCGCAGTCGCCGCGCACGGAACTGCTCGAAATCCAGAAGAAGCTCTGGCGATGGAACCAGGAGCTCATCGACCACTCCATCCTCATCAAGGAGCCTGGTTTCGACGCCTACGAGCGAGCATACCGTCGCGCGGTGCGCTCCTACGAGCGCGTTGCCGACCAGGACGAGATGATCGATGCGGTCCTCGCATCCGATATAGTCTACGTGGGCGATTATCACACCTGCAACCAGTCGCAGAGGTCGTTTCTCAGGATACTCAAGGCCGTGGTCAAGCGCGACAAAAACTTTGTCCTCTGCCTCGAGCTCTTGCACAAACACCATCAGACGACGCTCGATGATTACATGACAGGCGCGATCAGCGAGGCCAACTTCCTGAGCCGCATCCGGCTCCAGGAGCACTGGGTCTTTGACCTCTGGGCGAACTTCAAGCCGATCTTCGACTTCTGCCGCTACCACGGGATCAGGATCTTTGCGATCGACGCGGCTGCGGAAGGATCGGATGTGCGCCGCCGCGATGAGGCCGCCGCCGTAGTGGTGGCGAGGGCGGCGGCAGAATACCCGGGACGCCGCATATTCATATTCATCGGCGACCTGCATATCGCGCCGCCTCACCTCCCGAACGACGTGGAGAAGAAGCTTGCGCGCAGGGGGATCGAGAGAAAGCCGCTGATCCTCTTCCAGAACAGCGAACCTCTCTACTGGAGGCTTGCTGAAGAGGGGCTCGATGACTCCATCGAGGTCGTTAAGCTCCCTGACGGAAATTTCTGCAGGATGCATACGCCTCCCGTGATCTGCCAGCGCTCCTATCTCAACTGGCTCGAGCACGACGAGGGGGAGATCGATTATGCGGACGCGAAGGCCTCCTTCCTAGAGATCGTCGACAGGCTTTGCGATTTTCTCGGAATAAAGCTCGGCAGAAAGCGCGACGAAGTGGAGATCTTTACTTGCGGAGACTTGAGTTTTCTCAGGCACCTGCGCGAGAGGGGAGACTTTTCCAAAGAGGAGATCGATACGATCAAGCACCAGATCCTCGCCAGCGAGAGCTACTATATCGCAAAGGCTAAATTCGTGTATCTGGCGAACCTCTCGCTCAACCACGCGGCCGAGGAGGCGGCGCACTTCATCAAGAGCTCATGTGCGGGCGAGGAAGAGCCGCGCGAGATTATCGACGCATTTTATGCCAACGTCCTGCACGAGGCCCTGGGCTTCTTCGGCTCCAAGATCATCAATCAGAAGCGCAAGTGCTTCCATGAAAAGGACTTCACCGATCTGCTGGCGTACTTCCAGACGATCAGGGTGCCCAGGGAGCGGAGGCTCGAATACGAGACCGCCCACCTGGTGATGGAGTACAAGGTGTTCGAGCGAAAGGGAAAGCCCCTCGCTAAGACCGAGATCTTCCGCAGCCGCATGGACCTCTTCCTCTCGCTGACCCACGCGCTCGGCTATATGCTGGGTGATCGGCTCTACTACGGGCTGGTCGGCGGAGCGGTCACGAAGAAACAGGTGCACGACCTGTTCGCTGATCCGTGGTCGGAGGAGGGCGAGCCGGTGGAGATATATCTCGCGTTGGAGCGCAGGCTGCGCAAGGTGAGAATACCGAAGAGGATGTGACAAACAATACTATCTTTTTTAGCAACTTCTTCCCTAACAGCGCGATAATGTGACCATCCGGAGGATTTCTATGGGTGGCCCCAGCCTATGTGTGCCTATTTCCGTGCCCCTGTGCAGTTCAGGCCAGTCGAGCCTGGATTCGCCCTGCTGCGAAGCAGGGCTCGAAGTATCCGAAGGCGATGGGTCAGGGGATTCCATTCCATGCAGTTCAACTTCGTTTTCGTGCGAAGGCGTTCCATCAGATCTCCTGAAGAGGTGTATATCTGATTCGATCTCCCTTACGGGGCCTTTGCCCTTGGCCGCTAAAACTACAGCGCCTTCCGTTACCGCTAACGTCCACAATGGACGTCCAGGATTGATCCCTTGGGTATTTGGTTTATTTGGTCGCGGAAAAAATCCTGTGCCCGTTGAACAAGGACCTGTTTATGAAATAAAATTACATCTCAGAGCAGTCTCTGAATTAACACGCTCCGCGATCGGTGGTGGGCGCCGTGCACATGAAGCCGCTATAGGTAAAGCCATCGAGAACTATAGAACGGCACTGGCCCTGATGGAGCAGTACGGCATCTCCGTTGTCGAAGAAGAAGGCATAAGTAGGAATCCCGCAGATGTTTCTCTTGAAATTGCTCAGCTCCTTGAGAGTACTTTTAGAGACGATTGCGACGGAATCGCACGCGCATATGGAAAAGCCGCATCTTTGTGTGAAAAGGCCCGGTGTATCCCGGCGCAAGCCCATTGTCTTCAGAGGAGAAGCGTTGCCCTTCATAACAAGGCTCAGAGAATAGAGTGGTCTATCTTTGACAGCCGCGGTGGTCGGAATAACATGACCGAGGCTGATCGACGCAAGGTTCAAGCCGCGTACGGAGAATATGCGGATGCATCGGGGGCTTTGCTCAGGGTCCTTGCTGGAATGACCATCGAACAACAGAATGAAGCGTTCCCTTATCTTCACAATAACGTCTTAGAATGGTTCTATAAAGGCTATGCAGAGGCCCTGAGGGATGCGGGAAGATTGTATGATGCCGCACAGATTTATGGCCTTCTCGCGGCTCGCTGGTTTACGCATTCCGGACTGACGTACGAGGAATTGCAACGGCGCGTTACCGAATATCAGCCAGATCCGTTTCAGTTTTTGGGAAGCCAGAGGATTTTTGGAGAAGCCTACGAGAATATCTCAAAAAGGGTGGAGTTGTTGGGGAGGGCCGGTCGATTCAGGCAGATTGCCGAAGATATGGCGGCATTCTGCGCAATGAGCCTGGCTGCAGAGCTTGATCCCCGCAACGAGGTCGAGAAATATATTGCCGCAAACAGGGAGTACGCTGAAATCGCGCTGGTCAGCGCTGCTGCAGGGGCGAGATATTGTAAATATTATGACGTCGCTGCTGAGTTCGAAAGCCGGGCCGCGGCCTTTTATTCTGCATCACACCTCCATTCAGATGAGGCAGAGGCGCTAAGGCGTGCGGCGCTCGATCTCGCGCACGATGCGGTCTATAATTGGACGACAGGACAATTCATATTGAGGACCCAGAGCGTGATTGCCATTGCGGACACGCTTGGCCACTATAGGGATGCGTTTTTGGCTTCGGGAGGCGTTGCGGAAGACCCAAGGATCATAGGTGTGACCGCAATCGCGGATCAAATTAGAGAGTTTTTCGATCGCGGCAATACTATTGCCCTCACATGGGTTGGAAATCGTCTTGCCCTCGTCCCGCTTGTCCAGCTTGAAGATATTTTGAAGACGGGTCCCCGGCTGCCCGATTGACAGGCATCGCACCGGCGCCAGGCACGAATTTGCCTAGCGAATATCTCATGATTACCTATTGATTACCTAATGATTATTTCGTATACTTGATCCGTGGAATTCAACTACATTATCACAAAAGAGCTGATCAGGGCCTTGCTTGCCATCGCCAGCCTTGAGGAGCGGCTGAAGGGGCTCTCCCTTTCGCCCGCATTGAGGACTTCGCTTTACCAGGATGCCAAGATTCGAACCTCCCACTTCTCGAGCAAGATCGAAGGGAATTGTCTTACGCTCAAGCAGACCGAAGACGTCTTCAAGCAGAAACATATCCAGGCGCCCAAGAGAGATATCCAGGAGGTGAAGAATCTCTTCGACCTCTTCGACTTCTTGATCGCCGAGTCGATGCATCCGGAGAAGATCACTTCCAAAACGATCTGCACCCTTCATCGATACGTCGAAAAAAATATCGTAAAGGGGAGGTTGCTGGGACGCTATCGAGAGGCGCAGAATGCGATCTTCGACTCCGCGACCAGCCGCGTCATCTATATGCCGCCCGAAACAACGGACATCCCCACGCTTATGGATCAGTTTCTGAATATTCTCAGCGGCTCAGGCTGGGAGCATGAGCTGATAAGGTCGGCTGTCGCACATTTCGGCCTCGTCACTATCCACCCGTTCATGGACGGAAACGGGCGGACGGCGCGGGCTCTCTCCACGCTCCTGCTCATGCAGTCGGGCTTTCAATTTGTGCGCTATATGGCGTGGGACGAGTATTTCTATCTCCATCGGAATCAGTATTACAATCTCCTTCACGCAGCTCAGGGAGACAATTATTATGAGCGCAACGGCCGATGGGACATCCAGGCGTGGGTCGAGTTTTTCATTTTAGGAATCGAACAGACCATCGGCAATTTCCTCGAGCAGATCGGGGCGACGCAGCAGCCCGCGGTTCTCAACGTGAGACAGGAGAAAGCGCTGCGATTCATGAAGCGCAAAGGCAGAATTACGAACCGCGAGTATCGCGAACTCAACAAGGTCTCGAACTTCACGGCCCTGTCCGATCTTCAATCCATGGAAGAGCAAGGGCTTGCGGAGAGGATAGGCAAGGGCCGCGCTGTTCAATATCTGTTGAAGAAGTGAATAAAAAACCCCCTGGTCATTCCAGGGGGTTCTTGTTGTGTCGATCCATTCATCGAGCTGTCTGTTGGTCAGTGTGTAACCCTCAGCGGTGTCTTTGTCTCCAGACATTTCGATGGGCTCGACCCGTCGCAGATCTTGCAGGTCACGTCGCTAGCCCCTGTGGCCATCGCGGTTCCTGTGAGCGTGGCCTTCGATGTGTCCCCTTCGTTCACAGCAAGGATGATGCCGTTTGGAAGACTATCGAACTGCCACGTATAGGGTGCGCTGCCGCCCACTACTTGAAGCGAGAACTGATACGCCTGGCCCATCTTTGCATCAGGCAGCAGGGACGGGATCATCGTGATTGACGAATCCGCGTTCTCGCTCACGCTGCCCTCTTCGCTCGTGGAGGCGCTGCTGGAGAGGTCGGTTTCGGTCTGGCTTTCTCCGCCTCCTGTAATCTGCGTGCACCCGCTTGCAACCAGCATCAGCACTCCCAGCACAACCAAACTCGCTTTGTGGATATTCATGTTGCCTCCTATATTCCGTAGTATTCGTTGCCAAGGTGCGTGATCTGGTCTTCTCCCATGATATAGCGCAGCGTGTTCTTGAGTTTCATCTCCTGGATGAAGAGGTTGTGCTCCGGATAGAGTCCCTCTGCAGTCTGCGGGGACTTGAAGTAGAACGAGAGCCACTCCTGGATCCCGCGCATGTCGGAGCGCTTTGCGAGGTCCATGAAAAGGGCGAGGTCCAAGACGAGCGGCGCCGCAAGTATCGAGTCGCGGCAGAGGAAGTCGACCTTGATCTGCATGGGATATCCCATCCACCCGAAGATATCGATGTTGTCCCAGCCCTCCTTGGAATCCCCGCGCGGCGGGTAATAATTGATGCGCACCTTGTGGCAGATATTGCCGTAGAGATCCGGGTTGAGCTCGGGCTGAAGGATCGTGTCCAGCACGGAGAGCTTGCTCTCTTCCTTTGACTTGAACGAGCCCGGATCGTCCAGCACCTCGCCGTCGCGGTTGCCCAGGATGTTCGTGGAGAACCAGCCGGAGAGCCCTAAGAGCCTCGCGCGGAAGCCCGGCGCCAGGATCGTCTTCATGAGGGTCTGGCCCGTCTTGAAGTCCTTGCCGCAGATCGGGGTGCGCGTCTCGTTGGCGAGCTCGATGAGCGCAGGCGTGTCCACCGTGAGGCCCGGCGCGCCGTTGGCGAACGGGATGCCGAGCTTGAGGGCCGCGTATGCGTAGATCGTGGACGGCGCGATGTTCGGGTCGTTCGCCTCCAGGCCCTTCTCAAATGCCTTGAGGGAACGATGGACATCCGACATCTCCGTGAACGTCTCCGTGGATGCGCACCATACCATTACCGTGCGCGTGACGCCGCGTTCCTTCTGGAAGCGCTTGATGTCGTCCATGAGCTGCTCGGCGTATTCGCGCTTTGTCTTTGCGCTCTTCACATACGTTCCGTTGAGCCTCTTCACCCAATGCTGATCGAATACGCCGCGCATGGGGGTCATCTTTTCGAGTACGGGCCGGGCTGCCTCGAGGTCCGTGTCGGAGAGCACGCCGGCCTTCTTGGCTGCGACGTAGCCGTTGTCCTCGAAGATGTCCCAGGCGCCGATCTCGATGTCGTTTATGCTTGCGAGCGGAAGGAAGTCCTTCACGAGCGGGTGGCGGTTGTCAGTGCGCTTGCCGAGCCGGATCGTGCCCATCTGCGTGAGCGAGCCGATGGCCTTGGTGCGGCCCTTTTTGATGGCATCGAGGCCAGCGATGAAGGTCGTACTGATCGCGCCCTGGCCCACGAGCAGGATGCCAAGCTTTCCATCGACCGGCTTCACTGTGTGCGGCTTTGCAGTTGTCGTCATGTGATTCCTCCTTGTGAGATTTCGCTTGCCCTAACAGCGCCGATGCTATAAGTCAAATTAATAAAATTACTCAGTACGATAAGAAAAGTTAATCAAGCTTTTGCTCTGTGACATGACCATACCGACGCGATTTTCACTGTCTCCAAGCGTGCAAGCGCTCTCTCGGCAGGGAGGGCTTTTCGCTGCGCCAAGGGGTTCACAAGATCAGCGCCCTGGGATCGTCTATTTCGGAACCGCGCCTCCCGCGAAGCTGCTCGTCATGAAGCCACGCGGGGCCCCGACGGCATCGCCTCACGAGCCGACACCGAGTAAAGCAACCTTATAAGGCTAACGTTCTTTGTCCAGCCACCGCGGTCCCCATCGTTCGACGATACCGTCAGGACCCCGCTAGCTACATGCCCTCGCTGCTTTTCATCGCCTTGCGAGGACCCGAAATTCCCCCGCCGCTCCCGGCGATGTTCCGAAATAGACGATCCCAGAGCGCTGAACATATGATTTCAAGTGGCAGCGAAAAGAGCTCGGTCAAAATTGAGTTTGCACATGGAACGATCACGATTCTCTTCGCGTCAACCTTTGTGCAACTTTTCGGAGGGAGGGATTGCTTTGAAGCATTAAGCGCCGTTTTGACCGTAGCCGTATGAGGAGTGAAAAACGCGATTGGTTTTGCGAGTTCAGAGCTGACGGAGGAAGATCCTGAACTCGCGTTTTTAAAACCAACGCGTTTTTCGCGACGAGTAGGCGGAGGGAAGGCGCAGCGAAAAGCGATTCCTCCCTCCGAAAAGTTGCACACTTGCCGCCACGAGAAGCCCGTGCGCCAGCGACGAGGGAAGGCCTCCCGAACCTTGCCGCAACACGGAACTTCAGGCTTCGCGCTCGTGGCGATATGGCCGATAGCGTGCAGCGTGGACGGGAAGCTACAGTTGATGCAATTGAAAGGAGAGGTCGGTTATGGATCTTCAACGGTTGAAAATTTTCTGCGAAGTCTATCGCCAGCGCGGTTATTCGCAGGCAGCGCGCAGGATAAAGCTTACGCAGTCTGCAGTGAGCCAGCAGGTGAGGACTCTCGAGCGGGAACTGGGCGTGCCGCTTTTCGACAAGGCCTCGCGCACGACGCCCACGGCGGCGGGTGACTACCTATATAATGAAGGGAGCCTCATCCTCGCCTCCATAGACGATGTGGCGCGCGGCGTGCGCAACGCGGCAGGCCTGGGCCAGGGCTCCGTGCGCTTCGGCATGATCGACGTGGCTGCCATCGGGCTCATGCCGAACGTGCTCGCCGCGTTCAGGCGCGAGCACCCGCACGTGAAGGTCGAGGCCGTGGTGCGCACGAGCGGCGAACTCGTGGAGATGGTGCTTGCGCACGAGCTGGACTTCGGGATCGCGGTCATCAATCAGCTGCCGGACGGGGTCAAGGCGCGCGAGCTTTACAGGGACTCCATCGTCGCGGTGCTGCCGCGCGGCCGGCAGCGCGGCCGGCAGCTCTCTGTGAAGGATCTGAAGGGCGAACCTCTCATCGTCTATCCGCTCTCCTCTCATACACGCCGGGTCATAGATGAGGCCTTCCGCGACCACGGCATAGTGCCGACCGTGAACATGGAGATGCACTACCCGGCCGCGATCTGCTCGCTCGTGCAGCAGGGCATGGGCATCGGGCTTATATCCGCCTTCTCCGCCCGCGAACACAGGCTCCGCGGCCAGCAGGTCCTGCCGATAGCTGAGCTCAAGGGCGCCCAGCGCATAGGTATAGTGACCCACTCCCGCCGCCAGCTTCCGCCCCAGGCCGCAGCGCTGGTCTCCATGGCCCTTCGCACGGGCCTAAAAAAACACGCAACATTTTTTTCGATCCTGCGATAAGGAAGTAGGGAGAGGGGAGTAAGCGCTATGATCCTCAAATGGGTACAATCGATGACTGGTGCAGGCAGGGCAGAACCTGCGGAACAGGCAGCCGGCGAAGAGGGCAAGGCCAAGCAGAAGCGCGAGTCCAAGCTCATCGACGTGGCGCATGAGGCCCTGCGCCTCGACCGCGAGAGCCTGGACGGCCTGGTGCGCATAGGCGTGCCCAACGCCCAGCGCGAGAAGATCAAGGGCAAGGTGCGCAAGAAGATCTGGGACGCGGTGAGCGAAGGCTTCGACGCCGTGGACGGCGACATGGTTGAAGAGATCACCGAGCGCGTGGTCGATGCCGCCGAGAACGATCCCGTCTATAAGAAGATGTTTGATCTGGAAGATGTCGAACGGTAGCAAGAGACCCGCCTGACTATGACATCACCGTATGCATATACGTCTCTCCTGACCCAGCCGCTCATTGCCCCTGACATTGAGGGTTTTTCGTTCTCCACCGCCATTGCATCCGACTCGGACGCGACCTTTATTACGGACGACTCTTTGCCGGGGCTTCCTTTCTCTGGATCGTGGGCCGCTTCCGAAGAGGACGCCTTTGCGATGAACCCCGCCTCTTTGCTGCCGGCGCCTCATGCGACGGGCCGGCTGGCGAGCCCGTATGCCCTCCCCATTCCGATCGTCCGTCTGGATCGCAGCCAATACTGGGCAGATCGGCTCGCAGGGGCGACGTTGGACGAAGGCCTGCACGCTATCGCCGATGCATTTGCGCAGCGGGATGGCAGCTCGGCAAGGGCGATCCTGGGGTTCGTCGATCGTGAGATTACTCTTGAGCTTCTGCCGAAGTGCTTCCGCGAGCGAGGGCTCCCTCTTCAAGACCTGAAAAAAAGACCTCTCCCCATGGGCGACGCTTTGTACGCCGCGCGCCTGGAAGACCTGCAGGAAGGGCTGCGGACGTGTGATGAAAAGATCCTTGTACCAGCTGCAACTGACATTTGTGATCTGCAGCTTCATTATGGCATTGACTGCGGAACCGCCGTGCCCCTGCTGCTGGCCCCTTTCAAGGACGGTACCTTCGACGTCCGGCTATCTGCTGGTCTTGTGTTCGAAGAGGGTTCTCAGTATGCCATTGCGCGTGACTCATTCGTTAATGCGCTCTCCGCCATTGGAGATCGCTTGGCGTTGAGACCACTGTTGGATTTTTTTGCGAGAGGGGAAAACTGGCGGATCACAGGGACGCGCTCCGAAGTCGATGAAGGTATACTTTGGGGTTTGCGGCAACTTGGCGCGAGCGAGGGGCAACTTGCGAAGCTGAGGGCTTCTCCGAAGCCCGAACTCGAGTTTGAGAATCCGATGCACCAGGCGGCCTATGCGGTGATCGCATCAGGGAGGGGCGCAAAACAGCGCGTCTTTGAAGGGGCCCGGGTGATCAATGCCTTGCCCGATCCCCAGGCATGGATCACGATCAATGACCCAGCACTTGCCCAAGAGGCGGTCAAGGTGCTGCTGCGGAAGATCGGGGATAAGCGAAGCGCGTTTGATAATCTCCTTGCAGCGGCCATCGACGTGCGTTCCACAAAGCTCGACCAGGCCCACTTCACCTATTTTGCGGACGAGATACTGGATGCGGTTTCGGCGTTTGCGGCGCAGTCTCGATGCAAGGACGACGCGGACCTCCAGCAGGTGCTCTCCCGTATTCGCTTCGGCGGCGACATCAGGCTCCGGTTTGTGGGTCGGGAGGAGGAGGACCTCTCGCTGGGCGATCGGTGCGGCGACTGCACGGCCAAGGGGAGCATCAATTTCGAGAACTCGGTTACGTGGCTCGTGAACCCTGCCTACCAGATCCTCAAGCTCTCCAGGGGGAACCGATTCCTGGGGCGGATCAACCTGACTCTGGGGACGCTGGCGGGAAAAGAGGTAATCATCATCGATGCCCTCGAGTTCAACCCCCAGGCCCAGCAGGGCAAACCCTATTATAATGATGCGAAGCAGGCCTTGTCGGTGGCGGTGGAGTTTCTGCGCGAGCTGGCGAAACGCGAACACCGCGCACTTGCGGCCTTCACGCAATCGAACTCCGGCGAGGCGAACGAGCTGCTGAAGGAATGGGGCGAGAGCGACAAGGGGTCGGCTTCCCTCCGGCTCCTCAGCCCGGAAGAGGATGTGGCGCGGGTCCTGGCAACGGGAGGTTATCGCGGAGAGGTAAGGCTTTTCTATCAGATGATCGAGAACGTGAATGAGAACATGAATGAGAACGTGGATGAGGCGATCGGCAATCAGGCGCGGCCTTCCGGGGATCTGACCGACGCGAAACTCCCGGAGCTCGAGCGCGCGGTCGTCAATCCCGCGCAGATCGCGGATACTGCGGTGGCGACAGCCATGCGCGCCAGGGACTTCGAGCAGGCAGCGCGTCTCATCCTCATGCATCCGGAGTGGGCCGCGGAGGTGAGGCGCATCTTCGGCCTTCCGGCGAAGATCGGCCTCAGTCCCGAGTTCCTCGCGCGAAGGATGGAGAAGATGTATCCGGTCCAGTCGGTGGGGGCGGGGCGCCTCGGCAGATCGTTCGCAGTCGATCTCGAGAATTTTTCATGGCTTGCGCGGAAGTGATAAACGCCGGCTGAATGTTTATTGGGGAGGAATAGAGGAGCTATCTTCTGCTTTTTTGATCGGCGCAGTCCAGCGTTTCTCGTTCCATATATTATTCTTCCACATGAGCACATTGATCACTACGAATGCCGCGGCGTTGTATAGCGCCAGCGTCGCGCCCAAAATTGCCGATTTAATTCGTTCCATAATCATTTTTCCCATGCGATGGCCGAGATCGCGCTCACGCCTCAGAACTAATAACCAGCGTAGAGCGCTTTGTACAGGGGGCTCCGTCGAGGTGCTCTGAGGGCGTCGCTTTCTAAGCCTCTAATGATGCGGCGCCCGAAGCGCAGACGAGGAGCCGGCGTTTGAGGCGACGACGGCGTACCGAGATGGAGCCCCCTGTACAAAGCGCTCTACATTATTCCAATAGGTCCAGCAACGTCTGCGAGATGTGCTGGCCGAGCTTGCGCGCCTGGGTCGTGAGCTTTCTCAGATCGGCCTTTGTGAGCGGCTCTATCGTGCCCATCGAGGAGACGAGGTAGGCCACGCAGGCTATATGCTCGAGGTGCTCCAGCCGGTTGTACGCATCCTTGAGGTCTTTGCCGAGTACGAGCACGCCGTGTCTGGTGAGCAGGAAGGCGTTGTGCTTCTCGATATACGGCTCAAGCGCCTCGCACATCTCGTCGGTGCCGGGCGTGGCGTAGGGCACCAGCGGCACCGGCCCGATGTAGATGGCCAGCTCGGGCAGCAACATCTCGGTGAGCGAGATCTCCGCGAGGGAGCACGCGAGGCAGTAATGCGGGTGCGCGTGGATCGCCGCGTTCACATCCGGCCTTTCGCGATAGACCTGGCGGTGCATCGCGATCTCGGACGACGGCCGCGCGCCCGGATCGACAGGCGTTCCGTCGGCGCGGCACTCGACGATTTTCTCCGAGACCACCTCGTCCTTTCTGGTCGCGGCCGGGGTCACGAAGAAGCCGTCGCCGTTTCGCACTGATACATTCCCGCTCGTCGCCACGAGGTAGCTGCGCTCGTAGAGGCGGTGGCAGACGTCGGCGATCGCCTTTCTCGGGTCCGTCTCCCACGGGCGGGAATCCACACTCATGAGATCGCCTCCTCGATCATCTTCTCATCATCTTCCCAGGCCCTGCGGCGGTCGGCAGCGCCGAGGAAGAAGAGGCCCAGCGCTATCCAGAAGGCGGAACGGATGCGCTTTGCGATCTGTATCGTGATGCCGATGGCCGGGTTGAGGTGCATGAGATAGAGCACCCCGCTGTACGCACCCTCCATCACGCCGATGGCGCCGGGCACGAAAGTGAACGCGGCGTTGACCATAGGTGCCAGCGCGGCAAGCATGAGCGCCGCAAAGAGAGTGAAGTCGTCGGAGACGACGCGGCCTATCACGTAGATCTCCACCACGCCGAGCATCCTGCCCATCACGTGGCAGACGAGGGCGAGGATAAAGCCCTTGTGATTCGACTCGTAGAAGTCGACGATGTGGCCGTCCAGCTCCTGAAAACGGCGTATGGTCTTCTCCGAAAATTCGCGCTTTATTCCGAAACGCTGGCAGAGCTCGAGAAGCAGCCCGAAGAGCCCCTTACGCTGGTGGACCAGCACAAACCCCATAAAGACGAATGAGACCGCGAGCACGATCGGCACGCCGTATTTTATGTTCGCCGAGAGGTCCTTGAAAGTGAACAGCGCGACGATTATGCCGAGCAGGATGGTGACCAGTATCGCGACGCTGTGCAGCGTGCGGTCGACGACCACGGACGCGGCGCCTTCTGCAAGCGGGAAGTTTTTCTTGAGGAGGTAGATCCTCATCGGGTCGCCGCCGATGAAGTTTGCCGGCGTCATCGTGTTCACCGCTTCGCCGGCGATCTTGATCCGAAAGAGCTCGAAGAAGCCGATGCCGTCGCTGAGCCTGTGCAGGAACTGCAGCCATGCCGCGGTATAGAGCGCATAGCCTGCGGCGCTGATGCTGAGGATGGGCCCGAAGCGCCACCCCAGCTCACGGATATTCTCCATGATGGTCGCGATGCCTATCTTGCGGATCAGCATCACGAAGACGACCGCGCCTATGCCGAAGAATACATAGCGTGCCTGTTTTGCGATTTTTTTCATAGGAGGAAGCTCGGGTTTTGGCGAAGCGCAGTCTCGGCGTGCCTGAGGTCCTCTTGAGTATCGACCTCGAGCCACGGCATGCCGGATGCGTCGCAGATGTTGATGGAAGTCTTGTTGCCGGCCAGCATCGCGAGTGCTGCCTCGGCCGAAGCCGCGTCGCCGCAAGCCTCGTACGCAGTCGCGACGCCGTCGCGATACGCCGGCAGCATCGCGGAGCTGCAGACGGTCATTCCTATATAGCCGCCGTCAAAGTCGGTGAGCGTCTTCCTGATGCCCACGAGCCGCCTGGATTCGGTGAGCTTCACCTTCATGTCGTCCTGACCCAGCTCCCGGTCGAAGTCGCATACGGCCGTGATGCCGCGGGCCCTGGCAAGGATATGGTCCAGCATCCTGCGGGGATAGATGTGATCCGTGTTCATGAGCAGGAAATCGCCGTTCACATGCGGAAGGGCCGTCTTAATCGTGATGATGCTGCCGTCCTTGTAGCGCGCGTTGTGCACGGTATGCACATCTGGCCGCCGCTCGGAGAGAAACTTGGTGAGCTGAACTCCCTCGTATCCGGTCACGACTATCCTCTCCGTGATCGCCGGGTGGTCGACGAAGTCGAGCGCGCGCAGGATGAGCTCGCGGCCCCCAACGCTGACGAGCGCCTTTGGCTTTTGGCTTGTCAGGTTGCCCAGCCTGTTTCCCATCCCCGCCGCGATGATCAGTGCCAGCATCGAAACTCCGTGACTAGTGACTGGCGTGAGTGACTTGATCTACCTCCCCTAGCCCCTCCTTACAAAGGAGGGGAATCATTCCCTCCCCTTTGTAAGGGGAGGGTCAGGGTGGGGTAGATATTGCGTGCAACCGCCAGTCACCAGTTACCAGTTACAACATGGTTTTTAACTCCGCCAGATTCGAGATCACCCGCGCATTTGGAAATTCAGCCGCGAACCTCTCGCGCGTGAAGATCCCCTTCTTGGCGATGAACGTGATGCCGAAGTCTGCCGCACGCTCTCCGTCCTTGATTGAATCGCCGACGAACGTGATGGCGTTGCGGGAGATGCCCATCTCCTTCTCTATGTGGCGGAAGTGATCCGCTCCCTTGGCAAAGCCGGGCTTGAAGCCGAGCACCATATCGAACACGATGCCGGAGCGTTGCACGAACTCTTCCACCAGGTGTTGAAAATTGTTGGACGAGACGATCACCGCGATGCCGCGCTCTCTGAGTTTTGAGATCGTCTCTGCGGCGTCCTCAAAAAGCGGCTCGTCAAAATATCCGGCGACCTTCGCCTGTTCGTACTCCTCCGCGGCGACCGGATTTGCGGGATGGCCGGGGAAAAGGTCCTCGAGCTGCTGGAAAAAGGGCAGCCCCGATGTCTCGAAGTAGCCAAGGCGCGCCTTCTCGGCATCGATCGGATAGTGCTTCGGCATCACGGCCGAGGCGATATCGGCAAAGGCGTTCATAGAGTCCACTAATGTGCCGTCAAAGTCGAAGACGACCGCACGCGGCTCGGTACGGATGGTCTTTCTGGACGCAACTTCCCCTCGAAGGGTTTTGAAATGAGTTCTATTCACGCCTTGAGCTCCTCCTGACGCAGCCCTGCGCAGTTTGCACACCTGCGCGGAGCAGCCGCCCGCCATGCCTTCAGGTTGAGATAAGTGAGGATGATCGCCGCCACGCTGGTGCCGAACGCGATGATGAAGAGCCACCAGTAAAGCCCTCCCAGGACGGCAGAGACGAGGAACATGAACGAGAAGACATCCTTCTTGAACCCGTATTTGCCGTATTTGATGAAGAAGAGCAGCCAGCCCGGCTCTCCGGAGAGCCGGGAGATGTAGACCTTGTCGAATGTCGCCAGGCTGGCGGACTGCGTGTTACGGGCCAGATAGCGGATCATCCAGAAGAAGGTTATCGCGGTCGTGGCGAGCATGACCCCGCCCGAGATGAATGCGACAGGCGAATGCGTGTGCCGCCAGTAGCCCGCGATCAGCCCGGCCATGAAGCTGCCAAGCGAGAGGTTGTCCGAGAGCGTGTCTATGTACTGCCCGAACTTGCTGCAGCGGAATGTGAACTTTGCAACCTCACCGTCGCACCCGTCGATGATCGATGCGATCTGGAACAGGGCGGCGCCGAGGAGGATCACTTCGTAGCTGTGTCCGTCCGCCACGAACACGCCGGAGAAGAGGCCGATGAGTATGTTGAAGACGGTGATCGTGTTGGGGCTTACCCACAGTTTTGACAGGAAGAGGCTGATCGGAAGCGAGATGCGCTTGTTGATGTACTTTGCGATGGGACCGGGCGTCGAATGTCTTATCGCCTCCGCCAGGAATTTCTCCGCCACCGCGCGTTCGCGCTGCCTGCGCACCAGGAAGGTGTTTATTCCTGCCGGCGCCGCAGCCGTGCGGGACGGCGCAGACTCGATCAGGCGATTGATGCAGCTTTCGATGGACCGCGGCATCTCAGAGGTAAACGCCTCCAGCGACTGCCACGCCGACACGGACGCGTCGATAACCGGGAGCCTGTGTGCGCCCTCTTCGCAGAGCATGATTTCGCCTCTGTCGAGTGGGAGCGAGCGCATGGCAGAGACCAGATCCTTCTCAAAGAGGAGATTCGCGTTGATGAGCAGGATGCGTTCTCCAGCGGATTCAGCCACTCTGCGGACTATCGAAGGGCTGACCCTGTAGGGTTCGTCATAGCTCACGATGTCGATCCGGGGGAGGCGTTGCTCGCGGTACCGCTGAAGGAAGCGCTCGATCTTATCGCGCTGCGAGGCCGCGATGAGTATCGTCAGCCTTTCAAACCCGGCCTGCGAAAGGGTCATGATTCCGCGGACGACGAGCGGCACACCGGCCACCTTGCGGCTGGCCATGACCATCGCGTCGGGGGTGTCGGAGGGGACGTAAATTAGGGCTTCGCTCTTCATTATGGAGTGCGAAAACCTAGCAAAACCCGTTGAAACTTGTAAAGAAAATTCAATTATATGATACCCCGCAGCACTATAC
>Ga0265292_1001929_pt1 | contig 16125 bp, 19 predicted proteins | sample Munlanlewell296A_FD_189080 | JGI IMG/M metagenome (GOLD analysis project Ga0265292, IMG submission 189080) | Leachate microbial communities from a municipal landfill in Southern Ontario, Canada - Leachate well 296A | ecosystem: Engineered > Solid waste > Landfill > Unclassified | place: Canada... | reverse complement strand
TAGGTCAGGTCTGATCCGCGTTCGGGAGCCGAACTCCCTCCGCCGGATCCGCCGCCGAACATGTCGAATATGCTGGAGAAGCCACCTGCTCCTGCTCTTCCGGGCCCGCCGGCACCCTGGGAGCCGCGAAAGATGTCTCTGAACATGGAGGGATCGAAACCCTGGCCGGCGCCAGGTCCTCCGGCACCATAGAATGCCGGTCCCGCGTCATATTGCTTGCGTTTCTCGGGATCTGAAAGAATATCGTAAGCGGCCGAGATCTCTTTGAACTTCGACTCGGCATTCCTGTCATCCGGATTCGCGTCAGGATGGTACTTGCGCGCCAGCTTGCGGTATGCCTTCTTGATCTCCGCCTGGGACGCGCCCTTGTCAACACCGATTATTTTATAGAGATCCTCCAACGCTCATCACGTAGAATTCGATCCGCTATCCTCTTTCGGGCTGGCCGATACGATCACTTTTGCAGGTCGAACAACCTTTTCGTTGACCTGGTAACCCTTTTCAAGCACATTCGAGACGGTGCCTTCCTTATAAACGTCTGACGGCTGGCACATTACCGCCTCGTGCTGGTTGGGATCGAAGGTAGATCCTTCTGCTTCGATTTCGCAAAGGCCGCGCCTGGCAAGGATGTCGCGCAGCTGGTTGTATACCAATTCGACACCACCCTCCAGCAGCTTCTCGTCGTGTTCGGCGGCCGCTTTCATCGCACGCTCGAAGTTGTCCAGCACCGGCAGCAGGTCCTCTATGACCCTGATTGAGGTCTGCCGGGAGTGTTGTTCGCTTTCTCGCAGTACACGCTTGCGGAAATTTGCGAATTCAGCCTGCAGGCGCTGGAGCGAATCCAGATATTCATCACGTTCGCGCATGACTTCTTCATGCATTTCGGCGGTTATTTCAGTTGCTGTTTTGTCTGAAGGGATTTTTAGCGCTTTTTCAGGCGCCGTGGAACCGTGCTTCTGCTGTTCCGCGGCTTTTGCCTTTTTGTGATCTCCTGTCATGTTTTCGCGGCCTCCGAAGGCCTATTTTTTCTTCTCTTCTTCGTCGATGATCTCAAAGTCAGCGTCTTCGACGACCTCATCCTCGTCTGACTCTGCTGCGCCTGATTCACCAGCGTTGCTCGAAGACTGGGCTTGCTGATAAACAGCCTCGGCCAGTTTATGCGAAGCTGTGAGCAGCGACTCGGTCTTTGCCTTGATCTCAGCGGTGTCGTCGGTCTCCAGTGACTTTTTCAGGTCGCTGATGGCACTTTCGATGTTGCTCTTTGTGTCCGCATCTACCTTGTCGCCCATCTCCTTGATGGATTTTTCGGTTGAATAAACCAGGTGCTCAGCGTTGTTTTTCGCCTCGACCAGTTCACGCTGGCGATGGTCGTCCTCAGCGTGGGCTTCAGCATCCTTGATCATCTGATTGATATCGTCATCCTTGAGGCCCGTGGATCCGGTTATCTGGATCTTCTGCTCCTGGCCGGTCCCCAGGTCTTTGGCGGAAACATGGACAATGCCATTGGCGTCGATATCGAAAGCTACCTCGATCTGTGGGATGCCACGGACGGCGGGGGGGATTCCCAGCAGCTGGAACTTGCCCAGCGTCTTGTTATAGGAAGCCATTTCACGCTCGCCCTGAAGAACATGAATCTCCACGCTTGTCTGATTATCATCCGCGGTTGAGAATATTTCGCTCTTCTTGGTCGGGATGGTCGTGTTACGCTCGATCAGCTTTGTGAAAACGCCGCCCTTTGTCTCGATGCCGAGTGACAGCGGGGTAACATCAAGAAGCAGTACGTCCTTGACCTCGCCGGCGAGAACTCCACCCTGGATCGCTGCGCCCACCGCGACTACCTCATCGGGGTTTACGCCCTTGTGGGGCTCCTTGCCGGTTACTTTCTGAACCTGTTCCTGGACCGCTGGCATGCGCGTCATGCCACCAACAAGTATTACCTGGTCGATCTCGCTCGAGCTGATACCGGCATCCTTGATGGCCTGCTTCATCGGTCCGACGGTCTTGTCGATCAGGTCCGCCGTAAGTTCGTTGAGCTTTGCCCTGGTCATCGTCATCGTAAGATGCTTTGGACCGCTGGCGTCAGCCGTGATGAACGGGAGGTTCACGTCCGTGGTCATGGCGCTGGACAGCTCAATTTTTGCCTTTTCCGCGGCTTCCACAAGACGTTGTACGGCCATCTTGTCATCGCGCAGGTCGATTCCCTGTTCTTTCTTGTACTCGTCCGCCATCCAGTCGACCACGCGCTTGTCGAAGTCGTCGCCACCGAGGTGGTTGTTGCCGCTGGTTGCCTTGACCTCAAAGACACCCTCTCCCAGTTCCAGAACTGAAACGTCGAAGGTACCGCCGCCCAGGTCGAAGACGAGGATGGTCTGGTCATGTTCCTTATCGAGTCCATAGGCGAGAGAAGCAGCCGTGGGCTCATTGATGATCCTTTTTACATCAAGTCCGGCGATCTTGCCGGCGTCCTTCGTAGCCTGCCGCTGAGAGTCCTCGAAGTATGCAGGCACAGTTATGACCGCTTCAGTTACCTTTTCGCCGAGATAATCCTCAGCGTCACGCTTGAGCTTCTGCAGTATCATTGCCGAGATCTCCTGCGGTTTCCAGGTCTTGCCGCCGGCGTCGATGATGACGTCACCGCTTTTATCACTCTTGACCTTGTACGAGACGGTCTTCTCCTCGTCCCGCACATTGGATTCCTTGCGGCCCATGAAGCGCTTGATTGAACTGACAGTATTTTCGGGATTGGTCACGGATTGCCGCTTGGCGACGGTTCCGACCAGCCTCTCCCCATCCTTTGTGAAGGCTACTACCGACGGCGTTGTCCTTCCTCCCTCTGAATTAGGGATTACCGTCGGTTCGCCGCCCTCAAGGACGGCAACACAAGAATTTGTGGTTCCCAGATCGATTCCTATCACTTTACCCATTTGTTTCCTCCTTGAATGCTATTTAGTGCATAGACATAATAAAATCTAAGCCTCATATTGTCAAGTTTTAGACGTTATTGGTAATCAGAAGATTCGAAGCATCTGCAAATCCCGTATTTAAGGCATCTCATACGGCAATGAATGAAGCCCTTGGTTTAAACTTTATGCCCGTGACGCTTTTTTTCAAACTGAAACCGTGCTCTGGGCATGAAAGATAGTTGCAATTTGATACATAAGGGAATAAGGTCATATTTGTAACTACGTGGCGAAGGAGAGCTGATGCCAGGTAAAAAATTGCCGCTCGGCGTAGCCGCCAGGCTCTCACGTTACCTGCAGATTCTTACCCAGACCAGCAAGTCGGGGAAGGCCACGATATCCTCGAAATCCCTCAGCGAATATTCAGGCGTAAATCCAACCCAGATAAGGCGTGATCTTTCGACGTTCGGCAAGTTCGGAAAACGGGGCGTCGGCTACGATGTTGATTATCTCATCAGCCAGATCAAGGAAATACTCCATACGTCGGGCCAACACAATATCGCACTTCTCGGTAGTGGAAATCTTGGCGCGGCCATAGCAGGTTCCGGCGTCTTCGCGGACCATGGCTTCCGGATTGCCGCGGTTTTCGATGTCGATCCAGCCAGGGTCGGTAAACGGGTGGGGGACCTGCAGGTACAACATATTTCCGAGATCGGGGCAACGGTCGAGGAACGAAATATTATAGTCGGTGTGCTGGCGGTACCCGCCGGAGCCGCCCAGGATGCGGCAGATACATTGATCGATGCGGGGGTCCGGATAATTTTTAATTACAGCGAGGCCCTGGTGAGCGCGGCGCCGGGAGTTCGGATACATTCAATGAGTCCAGCCGGTGAACTGCTCTACGCGCTATACTTTTATCTGTCCTAGGGGGCGAAGGAGGGATATCCTAGAACAGCAGCTCTTCCAGAGTCTTGTTTTTCAACAGATATGAGAAGAATTCCACTATCTTATCGTCGAAAGAGGCCTGCTCTGGTGATTTATCGACATAGAGCGCGGAGAGGGGATCGGGTTTGCACTCGTGGTCTGAACAAAAACCTGAATCATGACCGTGCACTACCCACTTGCTACAACCTTGAGCTTTACACTTGTTATTATCGTTTCCCATTTGGTCCAACCTGTTACATGTCAACGGCGGGGTGTGTGTTCCGGGCCGCTTAACGGGAATTAGATGTATTATAAGGCATTTACTACTATTTGAAAAGAGGCAATTATTAATTCGTTAATCGGGAGATGTTCATGAGCCGCAGACGTACGAAAATAATTGCAACGCTGGGTCCTGCTACCGAGGGTGAACAGCAGGTAAGAGCGCTTGTGGACAGTGGTATGGATGCAGCCAGGCTTAACTTTTCACACGGTAACCATATTGAGCACGCCCGTTCAATCGCCAGTATCCGGGCCGTGGCTGCGGAGGTTGGCCGACCGATCGCCGTGATCGCTGATTTACAGGGGCCGAAGATCCGTATTGGGGAAATGCCCGAGGGCGGCTCCAGGATGGTCAGGGGTCAGGAGGTTGTACTTACGCCCAGTCGTGTCACGGGATCAACAAAGCTCATTCCGGTCAGCTACAACGATCTGGCCCGGGCGGTGAAAGTTGGCGCGAAAGTTCTGCTGGATGACGGCGGTATTGTGCTCAAGGTTCTGGAGGTGCATTCTGATGGGGATGTCCTTTGCCGGGTCACGGCCGGTGGAGTGTTGATGTCAAGGCGAGGCGTGAAGCTGCCCGGCCAGGATCTGGCCGCGCCAGGTCTTACCGGCAAGGATCAACAGGATCTGGAATTCGCCCTCCAGGCAGGAGTCGATTTTGTGGCACTGTCATTCGTGCGTACAGCGAATGATATTGAAGAGCTGCGCGCTCTGATCAGGGGACGCACTGACCGTGCAGTCAAGGTTATTGCCAAAATAGAAAAACAGGAAGCTATACGTAATATAACATCGATTATTTCCGCGGCGGACGCAGTTATGATCGCCAGGGGTGATCTTGGTGTGGAAATAGCTCCGGAACGGGTTCCGTATTGGCAAAAAGAGATCATTCACCGCGCGATTTCCCAGGCCAAGACAGTAATCACCGCGACGCAGATGCTGGAGTCCATGATCGAAAGACCCATGCCTACTAGAGCTGAAGCCAGTGATGTGGCCAATGCCGTCTATGACGGAACCGATGCTCTCATGCTTTCGGGAGAAACCGCCATCGGCAAGTATCCCGCGCGCGCCGTCAGCACCATGCATCGGATCGCCCGCACCGTCGAGTCTTCCATAAGAAGAAAGAAAGGTGACCGTCTGGCCGGCGGAAAAACAGTCACGGACGCGATCAGTGCGGCGGCATGTGAGCTGGCCGATAATATTGACGCCAAGGCTCTGGTCACTCCGACCAGCTCCGGCACGACAGCGTTGCAGGTTGCCAAGCATCGTCCACACGCGCACGTGCTTGCCGTAAGCTCGAGCGTGGACGTGGTTAACCAGCTTGCAATCGCCTGGGGCGTGCAACCGTTCCTGGTCTCTCCCGCGAGGGATACCGATGACATGTTCGCCAAGGCGAGCGAGGCCGCCAGGGAAGCCCACAGGGCTTCTTCCGGAGATGAAATCGTCATCACCGCGGGTGTCCATGTGAACGTTCCGGGAACCACCAATCTAATCAAGGTCCACCGGATGGAATAGAGGTTCATGAAAGAAGCGACGTGTGATTTGAAGGTCAGGCCGGGGGAGCCGTCGAAAATAAAAAATATCGTTGTTGGAACACCAAGGAGAGATGTTTGCAGCATAGAAATACAATGGCTTCCGGGATGGCGGGCTTCTTTCCCAGGAGACGAGGCTGGTGGAGGCTGGTGCTGCTTATCGTCATTATTGTCACAATAACCGGCTATGTTTCTCCTGTCAGGTCATATATCAGCCGCAGCGAGAAGATCAGTATCGAAAAGGCCGACACGAGCAGTCTGAGGCAGCAGCATGAGCAGCTGCAGATGGAAAAAGAGCGTTTGCAGAACCAGGCCTATGTTGAGCAGGTGGCGCGCAAGGACCTCGGTCTTGTGAAACCCGGCGAACAGTCTTATGTCTTGAAGAACCTGGACCAGGGCGACGAAGTTGCAGCCCCGACAGAATCCGCACCGGAAGATAAATCTTTCTTCAGCACCGTATTGGACGCAGCCGGATCACTGCTGCCCTGAGTTGTGGGCGGGTCCCGTTACTCTGAAGGAGAACTGGTTCAGATAGTCACCTGGCAGATTGGACGCAGGCCATCGATAGAATTCCGGATTGCCAGGGAATGCGCTTACGGATGGCCCGCTGTGATGATTAACTCCCCGTTCAACGCTACTGGAGATCCCAATCCGAACCTGTATTATCTGAGCTGTCCCTATCTGCGGGTGGAGCTGGCACAACTTGAGGATGCCGGTTCGATCGCTGGGCTTCAGCGCAATATCATTGATGATCCGGATTTGATGAAGGACCTGGAAATAGCACAGGCTGCCCATGATCATGAATGGCGTCGCGCCGCGGATGAGCGAGCAGGAAGAGTTGGAGTCGGCAGGGTGAACATCGCAGGTTCCGGAGAAACCTCACATTTGAAATGCCTGCATGCGCACTTCGCGTATTTTCTTACACATCCGGATTACACGGTTGGTTCGAGAATCGCCGAAATTATGGGGAATATCTGGTGTGACGACGAAACGTGCAGCAAATGGAAAAAGTGAGATTGATGGCGGAATTTTACTCATGAGAAGAATCGCGGTAATCGATACGGGGACCAATTCCACGCGTCTGCTGGTTGCGGATGTCGAACAGCGTAGCGTAAAAGAGCTGGATCGCAGAACCACCATTACCAGGCTGGGGGAGGGTGTGGACAGAACCGGCCGGCTCAACCGGAACGCGAAAGAAAGGGTGCGTTCCTGTATATCCCTTTATGCTTCAATTCTTGTCGAATATGAGCCGTTAACGACGGTTATTCTGGCAACCAGCTCCGTCAGGGACGCGGAAGATGGTGCGGACTTCCTCGCAGAAATCGCACAACTTTATTCGTATGATCACCGGATACTTTCAGGTGATGAAGAGGCCCGGCTGAGTTTCAGCGGAGCTACTTTTTACACCGCGCAAGAACACAGGACGCTTCTTTTTGATGTGGGAGGTGGCAGCACCGAGATGGTTGTAGGTGAGGGCCTGGATGTAGCTTTTACGCGCAGCATGCGTCTTGGCTGTGTCCGTTTAAAAGAACGCTTCCTGGTAAGCGACCCTGCTTCAAATGATGAAATACGGGTAGCCAGTGGTTTTATAGACGGTATTCTTGCAGACGCGATAGACCCTGCGCACGTGTCCGGAATCGACCATGGGGTCGGCGTTGCTGGAACGGTTACATCCCTGGCAGCGATTGATCTCGGGCTCAAGAGCTATGACCGGGACCTGGTCCACGGCCATGAGCTGACAACCGGGAAGGTGGAAGAGCTTTTTACCAGGCTGGCCGCCTTGCCTGTTGAGAAGAGAATGCAAATCCCAACGATGGAGAGAGGGAGGGCCGACGTCATCGTCGCGGGAGCGTTGATAATTTTGAGATTGCTGCGCTACACAGGTCTGCAATCTTTTCTTGTGAGCGAACGCGATATTCTTGATGGGGCCGCGCTGGCGGTGTTTGAGGGAAAGCTTTGAACAGCATGATAAATAAATTTGCAGCCGGTCCTTCGGCGGACCTATAATCACGTGATCACGAAGCGCCTGCCCGAGTGGTGGAACTGGTAGACACAAGGGACTTAAAATCCCTCGCCCTCCGGGTGTGTGGGTTCGAATCCCACCTCGGGCACCAGCATTTATTATCAGACGTGTCTAGTGATCGACAGGCTTTTCTCGAGAAGAACGGTAGTACCGGTTTTGCCGGTTTCTACCTCTACATCATCCATGAGGCTGCCCATTATGCCCAACCCAAGGCCTTCGGATGGAGGCGGAGGCAAAGGCATGCCACAACCGTGATCGATAACCTCGAGCACCATGCTGTCCGGAAGCTCGTAGCAGGTTATTTCGATGACTTCCTTTTCTCTGGCGGCATCGTGGTAAGCATGCCTTACTACATTTGTTGAGGCCTCGGACAGCGCAACCTTGATATCGGCCACGCTTTCATCGGTAAAACCAGCCTCCTTGGCGACGGCCGCGACTACCAGCCGCACCAGCGAAAGATATTCGGCCCGGGCCGGGACGACCAGGTGCAATACCTCTTCATTGTTATGTGTCATCATTTTCATGATCTATATGGTTCTTTCGAAGTCAGGTCCTGCCTGAGCAGCTTCAGTGTTCGTCGCAGCAATCTCGATACGTGCATCTGCGATATATCGAGACGGTCAGCTATTTCAGTCTGGCTGAGTCCTTCTATAAAACGCAAATAAAGCAGGTTTTGCTCGCGAGAGTCAAGGCTGCTCATTGCTCCCGCCAGACTCAGACGCTCATCCAGAAGACGCATTGTCTTGTCTTCACCACCGATTATATCCAGTAAGGACAGGTCCCCGTCATCAGTTGTAGTATCGAGTGATGCAACGTTTGTAGCTTCCGCGCCTTCAAGTCCTTCTATCACCTCTTCTTCTGTTATACCCACTGCGGCGGCAATTTCAGCAATATTCGGTGATCTGCCATGTTCCTGGGAAAAATTCTGAATCGCCATGTTCAGAGTATGGCTTCTCTCACGCAGCCCTCTCGGTAATCTGATGGTCGAGGACCGGTCGCGGAAATACCGCCTGAGCTCACCGACGATCGTGGGCACCGCATAAGTAGTAAATTGCACATTTCGGCTCGAATCAAACCTGTCTATCGCTTTCAGGAGCCCCATTGAGGCGACCTGCACAAGATCATCGAGCGGTTCTCCGCGGTTTGCGAAGCGACGGGCAAGGGAGTGAACAAGATTCATGTATGAGCCTACAAGGATCTCCTTGACCTTGGGATCCTTGTTCTCATTGTACGTTTGAAACAGGGAAAGCAGTTCTTCCCGGGCGAGTTTTTTTTGTGACCTCTTTGGCAACAGCTATTACTATCCCTGGGATATCCGCTTGATGATGTGAACATCGAGTCCGCCCGCGGGATTGGGTTTATCTGTTACGGAATCCATCATCTTTTCCAGTATAAAACGGCAGTAGCGGCCGACCTTGCTGGCCTCATCGGTAAAGCTGACGCCGATTCCCTCAGTCACAACCTCGAGACAGTCAGCGTGAATGTTATAGTGAATCCTGAAAACTGAAGACGCCGGTTTACTTTCCTGGGTGATGGAAAACCGGAACAGTTCATCGAGAGCCGTATTGAGGTCATCCGCCTGATCAAGATTCAGGCCGGTGCGGCTGGCCACAGCAGTTGTAGCGAGCCTGACTACACTCGTCATCCGTTCATCCGTGGGTACGGAAATATGTACTTCCTCATCAAGCTCTTCGACCATTTTCCAGCTTCCGTTTGAAAAGTAAGAAAAAATCCTGTGGTCGCCCGTCCAGACGCGTGCTGCCATTATACCCAAAAGTCACCATTGCAAGCGTCCGTCTCACAAGCTCTTTATCACTGGTATAATGAAAAATATTGCAGATGTGGTCTTTATGAAGGAAGACATGAAATGTTCACAGGATAAATGCAAGCTGCATGAGGCGAACGGCATCGAGGCATGGTGTACCAGAGACAGCTGCATATACTGGAGACTGCTCAAGACACAGGACCTCGATATCGGTAACGATGTCGGTTGCGGACTTCAGCATTACAAAATTATCGAGGATCTCTCTCCCGAAATGGCTGAGTGGCTTCTCTCTATGAAAAAACGCCTCGAGAACACTACACCAGAAGCGGGAAAATCGAGGATTACTTTTAGGCGCCGCGAACAATAATAAAGAAGTTTTTGTGTTTACCGGGTCTCGACTCAGGGTATTTTTTGATAGAGATGTAAAAAACTTCTCATGGACGTGAGCGTCATGAATTTAAGAGACAGGACAATTGGCATCATCGTTGGACCTGGCTTTGATGAGTCACAAGTCGTCAAAGTTGCGCAGGAACTGCGCATACGTGGAGCCAGAGTTCTTATTATCAGCGTTGCTGAAACGGAAGCCGCCGCGGTTGCCGGTCTGAATGGTTCACTCCTCAAACCTGACACTGTTATCTCCAAGACAAATGCATCCGGATTGGACGCGCTGATTATTCCGGGCGGGGATTCCACAAAGAGGCTGAAATCCGATGACAGGGTGCTGACGCTGGTGTTGGAGATGAATTCCACCGGTAAGCCGATCGGCGTCACCGGCAACAGCGCTGTGGTGCTCGGCGCGGCAGGCCTACTGGGCAATAAACGGGTGACCGGAGATCCCGGGATAAAGGATGACGTTGAGAAATCAGGAGCGCTGTACTTGAGTCAGGGTGTGGTCGTCGACCACAATCTTGTGACGTCACGCGCGGATACTGATCTTCATCATTTCGTGGATACCATCTCATTCCTGCTTGAACCGGCCACAACGATGAGTTGACCGGCAAGAAGATACTCGTTGTAGATGACGAATCCGCCGTGCGGCGTTTGGTGTCATCATATCTGGAGCGTGAAGGCTATCAGGTATTAGAAGCATCTGATGGCGTCGAGGCTCTCAGGAAAGCCCGTGTCGAACATCCCGATCTAATCGTGCTGGATTTAATGCTGCCCGAAATCGACGGCCTTGAGATCTGCCGGGTTCTTCGGGCGGAAAGTGATACCTATATTTTAATGCTTACCGCCAAGACCGAGGAAGCTGACAAACTACTCGGTCTGGGAATGGGGGCCGACGATTACCTCACAAAACCATTCAGTCCCAGAGAACTGGTCGCCAGGGTGAAAGCCATTCTCAGGCGCGGAGAACACGATACAGTCTCAGACGCTGCCGTGATCAGGTCAGGTTCGATAGAAATTGACTCGAATCGCCACATGGTAAAAATAAACGGCAAGGAGATGGAGCTGACCGCCAGGGAATTCGATATTTTAAAACAGCTCGCGGCCAGACCGGGCATGGTGTTCTCCAGGGAGCAGCTTCTGGAGATGGTCTGGGGTTATAGTTTTTACGGGGATCCTCGTGTGGTCGATGTACATGTCGCCAAGCTGCGCAAAAAAATAGAAAAGGATCCCGCCAGACCGGAGATTATCAAAACCGTGCGCGGGGTCGGATATAAACTGGAGCCGGGAAATTAAAAAAATACCAATAAAATGGAAGCTTCTTTTTACTTACCTTGTAGTCGTGGCGATTTGTCTTGGAGTTGTGATTGTTGCCACACGCCAGTTGACTATCAGTGCCTACAGCGACCACGTACGTATGATGCAGGGAGAGGGCATGATGGGCAACAGGGTGTCGGGCAACATGGCCTCCGACCTCAACGGTGCCTTTCGCGATGCTCTGAACATTTCGCTTCTCTGGGCCGGTCTCATCGCCGTGGCTGTAGCCTTCGTCATAAGTATTGTCATCTCAAGGAAGATCACACGGCCAATTCATGATATGGCACTGGTGACGGAGCGAATAGCCGATGGTGATTACGGGCAGAAAGTTGATTTCGAATCAAATGACGAGATCGGGAGCCTCGCGCACAGCCTCAACGAAATGACTGAAAGGCTTGCCGAAGCCCAGAAGCTCAAGCGTGAGCTGATGGCCAATATCGCGCATGAGCTAAGGACGCCGCTGACGAGCATATCTGGATATATGGAGGGGCTTGAGGATGGTGTTGTTCCGGCAAACAGTGAGACATATCAGCTTGTCCACAGGGAAGCCGCGAGGCTCAGCCGGCTTGTGGCCGACCTTCAGCGCCTCTCCCGTGCGGAATCCGGCCAGGAGGAGCTTGATGTCGTAGAACTGCCCTCAGAGCTGTTTATCGAGCGTGTGGCAAAAAAACTGCGGCCGATGTTCATCGAGAAGGACATATCCTTACTTCTGGAAATAGCACCGGATATGCCACCGATGCTGGTCGATGAAGACAAGACCGACCAGGTGCTGGTCAATCTTCTGGACAATGCCTTGAATTACACCTCACCTGGTGGGAAAGTGACGTTATCAGCGCGCGCATCAGGACGGATGGTTCAGATTGAAATTGCCGATACCGGCATCGGTATAAGCGCTGAGGACCTGCCATATATCTTTGAAAGGTTCTATCGTGCGGAGAAGTCGCGCTCCAGAGACAGGGGAGGCAGTGGCATCGGTTTGACCATCGCAAAAAAGTATGTTGATTCTCTAGGTGGAGATATTTCCGTCAAAAGTGCTCCCGGGCAGGGAACGATTTTCACTCTAAAATTGCCCGCGGCTGTCTGAAGCTTCACAAACTCTTCATAATCGGTTAATCCTCCCTTCATGAGTGTCGGGCATAATTCCTGATGTACAGATCATTCGACCATTTATAAAGGAGGTGTATCGATGTCAAGATTTACACTTACAGCAGTGCTCGCGATCGCATTATTTCTGATCGCAGCGACGGTGGTATTTGCCCAGGGCAACCAGTCAGGAAACATGGGTCCGCGCGGAACCATGATGCCGGCCCCAGGAACTACGACTCCGGGAACACCGGGTGGGAACGCCGATGGGACTGCCACCACACCAGGCCCCATGAACGGCGGCCAGGGTCACATGGGTAACGGAACAGGCCCCATGATGGACGACGAAGACAGGCAGGCCATGCAGGATGCCATGGCTAGCGGCGACTGGCAGGCCATCCAGAATACCTGCCAGAGAATCCACGACGAAAGAAACACACAGGATCAGTCTCAGACAGCGGCGCCGGCAACTTCTCCCACGAGCAGCGGCGCATAGAATCGATATAGACAGTATTAACCGTGATCAAGATGCCGGGTGAAGAGTGGAAATAATCCTCTTCAACCGGCATTCTTACTTAAAGACCTGAAAACGTAGAGACCGGCAAGTTTATGATATCTCGCGTCGAATTTTGTTTCTGCCCGGGATTAGGCTAAAATTTCAGATGTGCCGCCGAAACGGGCGGCTGTTGTACGTATGGAAAAAATTCACGAATTTCTCAGAAATGTGACCGCAATTGAATCTATCTGATGCTTTAAAAATAATTCGCCGCTATAAATGGCTTGTTGTAGCGGCGGCCGTGTTGTCAGGCCTGTTCGGATATTTCTTCAGTGCCCGTCAGACCAGAATCTACGAGGCGTCTATTACCGTAGTCGTGGGCCAGAACCAGGGACTTGCGGAAAATCTGAACCTGACGACGGCGCTGCAACAGGTAGCCAACAGCATGAGCAAGATGATCGCCTCCAGGACGGTTGCGGAGAAAGTGGCGGGGGACCTGAATCTAAAGGAAACTCCGGATGAGATTCTTGGGCGGATATCGGCACAGCCAGTTCAGCAGACCCAGCTTATTGAAGTCACGGTAACCGATACGGATCCCGAAAGGGCGGCGAGGATCGCCAACGGTGTCGGGAACGCATTTTCCGAACTGATTCAGCGAACCGAATCTTCTCGCAGCGGGCTGACTGCCCAGGTATGGCAGGCAGCCATGGTGCCGGCAGGCCCGGTTAAACCAACGCCTGACCGCAACGCGATACTGGCGGTGCTCTTCGGTATGGGTATAGGTGTTTGCATCGCATTTATCCTCGACCGTCTCGATACACGCTGGCGTTCAGCGGAAGAAGTCGAGGAAACCCTCGGTCTGCCGATAATAGGCGTCATTCCGCAGATGACATATGAAACCCTCGGAGAAAACGTCAGGTACTGAATTGACTGAAGAAAATAACGACAACTATCATTTGTATGTAAAACACTACCCGAACTCCGCGATTGCCGAGTCTTTCAGAACGTTGCGCACCAATCTGCTGCTTACGAACATCGATAGCGGGCTGAAGTCCATATTGGTTACCAGTGCAGACAGGGGCGAGGGCAAATCCACGATCTGCGCCAATCTGGCAGTTGTCATGGCCCAGACGGAGAAGAGAATTCTGCTGCTGGATTGTGATCTGCGATTACCAAGTCAACACAAGCTGTTCAATCTTTCACGGGATGAAGGCGTGACGAATATCGTCGGGCGCTATATCGAAGACACGGATCTTGATCTCGGCGAGGAATCCATTCCGGGTCTAACCGTGATCGGGAGTGGCCCGCCGCCGCCGAATCCTTCGGAATTCTTAAGTTCAAACAGATTCCGTAGTTTTCTTAAAAGGGTGGAAAAAGAATTTGACACGGTCATAGTCGATGCGCCACCTATTGGGTTGGTGACGGACGCCGCCATCCTCTCCGATGTTGTGGATGGAACCCTGCTTGTGCTGGACGCACAAATGGGACATCGTAATCTGGCGCTCAAGGCAAAAGCCGCGCTGGAACAGGTTAACGCCAATGTGATCGGACTTGTTCTCAACAACGTAAAACAGGAAAAAAGCGCTTACTACGCTTATTATCGCGGGGGACATCAGTCCGCGGATTAGTTTGGTACGAGCGGAATTTGCGTGTAAAAACAAAGAAGGTGCGGAGAAATCCGCACCTTCTTTGTTACTTCATGCCGGTAAACCGGCGTTATCTTCAAGCTGATTTCCTAGCGGCTCTTCCTGAGTAGCTGGGAAGCGGCTCCAATACCAACTACTCCAGAACCGACCAGCAACGCAATCGCAATACCAGTGCTGGGAAGGGCCCCTCGAGTTGGCCCTGCCGAAGCCAGGCGAGTGCTGCAACCAAGGCTGTTATAGACGGTACTATAGTCGGCCAGAACATCCGTGTAGCCTGCCAGTTCCCTTAGAACCTGACACTCTGCGGCCAGCTGGGCGTCTGTATATCCTGAAACGTCACCGGCAATAGCTGAATCATAAATTGCGATAAATGTTTCAGGGCTCAAACCAACACCAGCCACCGCTGTCTCCATGGCGGTGTTTACCGAATTATACTGACTACCCGAACTACCACTCGGCCAGGCGGCCATGGCGGTACCTGAAAATACGAGCATTGTTACCAGTACCAAAACAATAAGTGTTGCAATTCTCACTACATCACCTCCCTATCAGATTGACAATACACTTATATTTTAAAAAACCTTTTATTCAGGGCAAACCTTAATACCCTCGAGCGGGTTTTGCCCATTAGTTTCAACAATTAAACGTTGAATCCTGCCTAGCTATCGGAAAAAATATATCTGGTCTTTAGCGACTATGCAATACATAAATATAATGAACAAACTCGCATTAGGGAAAATAGATTTGAAATTACGCATGTTGGAAGCTAATGTTCAGGAAGTTGGTCAGGAACTATTTCGGGATGAACAATCAATTCTGGAGGATTTGTTGGAGCAGGAATACAAATATCGCGATTCCTTGTCCTTCAGGGTAACCAGGATCATGCTGGTGATAACGGGCATTACGGCGATTTTATTAACGCTTGTTCCATGGTATGCGGGCCATCTGGAGAACAAGGCGCTCATCGAGGCGGAGCAGGGCTATCAGGTCGAGTCATTGCATGAGGCTGAAAAGGCTGTTACGTATAACCCGTTTTCCATAAATGCGTTATTCGTGCTTGCCGGTGCGCAGCAGCGGATCGGGAGGGAAAACCAGGCGAGGCTGACTCTTTTGAAGGCCACTGAGTTACAGCCCATGAACTATATTACATGGGAACAGCTGGCTCTCTACGAGCGCGACAAGTGGGGCCAGCCGGATCTGGCCAGGGAACATTTCGAAAAGGCGGTAGCTCTGAATCCTCAGGATCGCTATCTCAAGATCAGAGCCGGTATTCCGGTTGATAAGTTGCCTTAAAAGTTAGTCCTGCGGCCTGGTTTCTTTTTCCACCACATTCCACCTGTAGATGAGGCTGTTGAAAGTCTCTGATGTTTTACCAGGGAATTAGGAGGATGTCAGCCGTGCTTCAGACGGGGTAGTCGATGTCGATGACGTGGCTTTTAGCTACAATCGAATGTTGAGATTATAAGTCCCTGTATCACATATAAAGCTTGTTATTGACCCCGCATTTGGATTACCGACTTTACTGTTTTTAGAAGTATTATCAAGTCAAGGAAAAAGCAGCGATTCTTGATGTAGAAAAAATCGTACTGAATTTTTTCCCTTGCGGCTTCAATGGAGGATGCATAAGGCGCGTTTACCTGTGCCCATCCAGTAATGCCTGGTTGCACGAGATGTCTGTATTCAAAGAATGGTATTTTCTTCTTGAAAGTATCTATGATCTCAGGCCGCTCAGGGCGGGGTCCCACCAGAGATATATCGCCTCGCAGCAGGTTGATA
>Ga0265292_1001927_pt1 | contig 16164 bp, 16 predicted proteins | sample Munlanlewell296A_FD_189080 | JGI IMG/M metagenome (GOLD analysis project Ga0265292, IMG submission 189080) | Leachate microbial communities from a municipal landfill in Southern Ontario, Canada - Leachate well 296A | ecosystem: Engineered > Solid waste > Landfill > Unclassified | place: Canada... | reverse complement strand
GTCTTATTTTACTGCAAAGCAGCAAAGGTGGCTTGGGAGGGGGAATGGGCGGCGGAGAATTGTATCGAACCAAAAGAGGGGCTGAAAAAATTGTATTTACCGCAACAATAGTTATTGCAGTGCTTTTTCTTACTACATCAATTATAAACGTCATGTTGCGTTAACGTGATTTGTCTTATGTCAGTAAAACGCTCCATACGCATCGGTTTTCTTATAGCGCGAGAACTTGGACGCAAATATACTAGATTTTTGTTTCTAGGATTTATTATTGGGTTTACTGCGTCTATTGTTTTTTATCGTGCATATCCTCTTTTTGCATCTCAATTTATGAATAAAACCGAACGTATCGGTATTATTGGAGAATATACTCCTTCGTCATTGCCGCTTTCTGTGCAGTCACTTATAAGCCATGGTTTGACAAAGGTTCTTACAGACGGCAAAGCAGTTCCGTTTCTTGCCGCGTCTTGGGAGGCGACAAATAGCGCGAAGACTTTTATTTTTACTCTTAATAAAGATGTGCAGTGGTCCAATGGCAAAGCAGTCGTTGCGTCAGACATCAATTATAATATTAAAGGAGTGACATTTGTTCCGAGTGATGATTACACGCTTATCGCGCATTTACAATATCCCTATAGTCCATTTCCAACACTTGTATCGAAACCAATTATCCTTAAAGGGCTTCGTGGATTTGGCGACTATACGGTACAGGCGATATCCCTTCAAGGAGATTCAATTCGGGGTATGAAGCTTGAGCCTAAATCAGCAAAAGGATTACGAAAGGCTATTACGTTTTATCGGACTGAAGCGCAGGCTATCTTAGCGTTTAAACTTGGTGAGATCACAACACTCGAGGACGTAAGTACTCCCTCAGCTCTCAAAGATTGGGGGAAAGTAAACGTAAATGATCATGTACGCTATGACCGTATTGTGACACTTTTTTATAATACAAAAGACCAGCTTCTATCGGAAAAATCAACTCGACAAGGCCTTTCTTATCTGATTCCTGATTTTTCCTATGAACGTGCAGGAAGTCCCATAAGTAAAACGTCCTGGGCATATACGAAAAACACAAAAAGCTATGCGTTTGATCCCAAAATAGCGAAGAAATTACTAGCAAATACTCCTCTTACTTTAGCATCCTCGCAACTTATTTTATCTACGTTTCCTGCATATCTTGATACGGCACAAACCATAGCGAACTCATGGACCGCACAAGGGATTAAAACAACAGTAAAAGTAGAAAATTCTATAACGCCCAATTTTCAGGTGTTTCTTTCCGCTCAGGATTTGCCTCCAGACCCTGATCAATACCCGTTGTGGCACTCGACGCAAACTACTACAAATATAACTGGGTACGTGAATGTGAAAATTGACAAACTTCTTGAAGATGGAAGAGAAGAATTGGATTATGAGAAGCGAATAAAAATTTATACGGATTTTCAGCGAAGATTAGTAGAGGACGCGCCTGCAGTCTTTCTCTATTATCCAACTTTATACACCGTCACACGCGCAAGATAGCGTTTTCTGTGGTTGTAAGCATACCGTTTTTTGACTACAATTGAATTCGTTTATACCGCGCCTGCCTTAGTATGTAGGATCCGTAGCTCAGTTGGTAGAGCGTTGCGTTTACATCGCAAATGTCAGAGGTTCGAGACCTCTCGGATCCACTAAAAAATATAGTGACAATCTTCTATGCTAGGTTTATGTTTAAACGATTATTTCCAATCATCGTTATTGTTCTTTGTTTACTACCAATATTAATTCCTCTTTACTCAAATTCTCTACTAGGTTCTGCTGATAACCTCGCACATTTATTTCGGGTCGTTAATTTGGACTATGCTATAAGTCAGGGGTATCTTTGGCCTCGTTGGGCAGGGCTTGAAGGGCATGGCTTTGGTGCTCCGATATTTTTGATTAATTACGTCCTTCCATACTATATCTTGGTCGGATTATGGCATTTGACCGATAGCTTACTTCACGCATCTCAAATATATATGATGCTCGTATTATTTTTGAGTGCCTGCACCATGTTTCTCTTTACCGCTGAGTTTTTTGGCGTAGCTGCATCGGTTATTGCCGCAATAGCTTACGTGTATTTTCCCTACCACTTAATGACCGTATATCTTTATGGAGGATACGGAGAAGCATTGGCATATGTACTATTGCCACTCGTGTTTGTATATTTTTATAGACTCATACGTAAACGATCTTTATTATATTTTATAGCGACATCTCTTTCTCTTGGATTACTCATTCTTTCCCATAATCTTTCAGCTCTTATGGCGGTTGTGTTGATGATGACGTTTGTCCCAGTGCTTTGGCGTCGTGACCAGCGTAAATTACCTACTATACTTCTCTCTTTGGGCACAGTACTTACCTCAACACTTATTACGGCGTGGTTTTGGCTTCCTGCTGTTTTTGAACAGCGGTACACAAAACTTGGCATATTATTTGAAAAAGAAACCGCGTTGCGCGGCTACTTTTTCCAATTGATTAGTCCTGTCTTAGAAAATAGTTTTAAACTTCTTCAATTTCAAGCTCCTGATTATTATACATACGCCATCGGTATTCCAAGTATTTTATTGTTTGCGCTGGGAATTTTTTACCTGACTTTTACGCGAATCGGAGTTATAAATAAAGTAGTTAATAAAGTTTTTCTCTCAAGACGATTAGGGTTCTATTTCATTTTTTGGTGCAGCCTTTCATTTGTTATGACAAGAAGCATATCTGAGCCTCTCTGGAATATATTTCCGTCGAAATTTAATTTTTTCTCGTATCCATATAGGTTCTTTTTTATCACTGCTTTTGCCACTTCAGGCATCACGGCATACGTTGTAGATATTCTCTGGAAGACTTTACCGAAAAAACGTGCGCTTGTTATGTCTGTAGCTATTACTACTGTATTTATATGGCAAGGCTATATGTACTCGCATCCTGCCATTGATACATTCTCATTTGAGGAATCGTATTTCAAATCCGTTCAAACTGTACGGTACGCTCCCAATACCTATAAAAACATGGGATATATCGAATTTATACCTACAACCGCTGATAGCAATTTTATTAATGCCTTAGACACCGTTGCTGAACCAAAGTCGAAAGTAGAAATTCTATCAGGACAAGCTACGGCTAATGTTTCGGTACAAAAAGCGCAAGATTTATACGTCGATATCAATGCTTCAAGCCAGAGTCTTTTGCAGGTGAATATTCTTTATTTTCCAGGTTGGGTCGGCATTATTAACGGAAAACGTGTGACTCCTTCTGTCGATAGTGTTGGGAGGATCGTGTTTCCGTTACCAAAAGGTCAGTATCAGCTCCATATAGCCTTTCAACATACTCCTATTCGATCCATGGCGACATATATTTCGCTTATATCAGTATTTTGCTTGATAACCTATTCATTAGGAAAATTATTGAGCTTGATTATAAAAAGAAAATAAGGGAAAATAGTCTTTGTCTTTGTTGAAAATATGTTGTATTGCTGAGGGCTGAGCTGAAAGCTCTCTTTCAGAGAAAGCCCCCTTTCAGGGGTAGCCAGGCCCTGAACTAAAAGCTCTTTTTCAGAGAAAGGGCCCTTTTAGGGCCCTGAAAGGACCCTCTCAGGGGTGGTCACGGACAATGAATTATTTTTATGTGCTAAAGAGTAAAAAAGACGGGAAGAACTATTACGGCGTAACTGATAATGTTGAACGGAGATTAAGAGAGCATAACGAAGGAAAGAATAAATCAACGAAACATAGGAGGCCATTTTTTGTTATGTATACGAGAGCATTTGTTGATAAATCGTCTGCATACACATACGAGTGGCAAGTGAAGCATAATGGTGATACAAATAGGCAACTAAAGAATATTCTTGCTGAGGTAGCCAAGGTGGTCAAGGCGCGTGTCTGAAAAACACGTTATACAGGTTCGACTCCTGTCCTCAGCACATATTGTTAGGAAATTGTCTTGAACCCTTCGCGCGATTGAATGAAGTGATAAGTTCGTTCCTCTTCATGTGATAATTATTTATTTTGGAACGTTTTACTTCTTTGAAGCAAGCGTTCGTGCAAGTTTTTCTTTGTGGTACCCATGTATTCCTTTAGTTTGATGCGCGCGGTCTTGACCTATATACATGGCGCTAAATGCTTCCTCACGAGTAAGATCGTTAAATACTCCATCTAAATTATGCCAATGCAGCGCAATACTTGAAATAATTCCTCTTAAGAGATCACCCTCAAGCTCCGCAGTAGTGTTGGCTTCTGCAACATAAACAATCTTGCGATATATTTCTTTTTGGGTCGCAAGTTTTGGAGTATCTTTAAAGATTGCGTCTCTTATCATATGTCTTTTGTGCCGAGGACAGGACTTGAACCTGCAAGGGTTGCCCCACACGCACCTCAAGCGTGCGCGCCTGCCTGCGCAGGCAGGTCTAACAGTTTCGTGATAATTTGCACCATTTGGTGCCGAGGACAGGACTTGAACCTGCAAGCCTTACGGCACAGCCACCTCAAGACTGCGTGTCTACCAATTTCACCACCTCGGCAATCAAATATAATAAACTTTCTTTATTACTTCGTATTTTAAGATATTTCTCTAAGTCTCTTGCAATTAATCGATCTTCGCATTCTTGAACAAATACCAATTCGAAAGGCAGATAATATTTAGTCGTTCTTTCCCGTCCATTATTATGTCTTGACAGACGTTGATCAATATTACCTGTTAGTCCTATGTAATACCATGCTTTAACAAGACTTTTAATGATATATACATAGAACATATAACTATGCGTGCGCGCCTGCCTGCGCAGGCAGGTCTACCAGTTTCGCCCGCCTACCATCGCTTGCGCTCAGGCGATTGCGGGCAGGCCCCGGCTATGAAGACATTATATCACCTTAAATGCATTTTTCGATATGGTTCATGAAGCGAATTTTTTACGATCTGTAATACAAAGTCATCAAGCGTCATTCCGTCGGCCACAATCGATGCGGTCATCGCATCCCGAGGATTTGGATCAAATCCGGCGTTTGCATTCGCTTCTAGAAAATACCACTTTTTTTGATCAGGATTGAATCGCAAATCAAATCGCACGTAATCGCGCATTCCCAGCACATAAAATGCTCGAATAGCATCTTTTTTTATACTCACATCTACATCGTTAGCAAGATTTTTAGGAGGAGAGATAAACCGACAACTTGTATAGGCAAGAGAATCCTTGGTCCATTTTTCATCAAATCCATAGATATTCCATTTGTTTTTCATTTTTCCACGAAAGATAATTTCTGCTATGGGTAACGCATATGTTTTTTCCGGTGTTTCAAGCACCGTAACGTGTAATTCTCGTCCCACTATAAACTCCTCCACAAGAAGTGTTTGCTTATGAGCTTTTCGTTGCGTTTTTACAATCGATTTAAATTGTTCATAATTGTGCGCGATGGATTTATTTGTAATGCCTATACTGCAATGCTCAAACGCCGGTTTGACGATGACTGGAAATTTTCCTGGAAGCAGTCTTCGGGAAATTCTATCGTTTCTTCGTATGATAGCGTAAAGGGGAGTAGGGAGATGATTTTTTTCAAAAAGCTTTTTCGTCTTTAGTTTATTGGTAGAAATTTCCAATGCTTTCACTGAGGAGCCTGAGTACGGAATTTTTAACCGTGCGAGTATGTTTGCAATCTGCATTTCCATTTTTTTGCTATCCACGAGATTAAAAATAAAATCTGCTTTAAGTCTTTTAAGTTCTGATAAATCATCTGGTTTGACGCGTATAACTTGAACTTTGTATCTATGCTTTAGGAACAACTTCTTCATATACGCGACAATTTCATCGGTTTGATTGTCAACCAACGCATGTTCTTTACTAAAATACTTATCGTTATGATCAGTCGGTACAAAATGGTAGAGAAGAGCTATAGTTCTTTTTTTCATTCGTTTATCATTGAAGAAATATGTGGGGCAGAATCACTATTCATTCGTATCTCTACTATTTATGAGAAATGTCTTTTCGTCAAGAGGGCAACATGGATTCAAGATATGTTGTAATCTTTTCTATGAGTTCTTTTCTTCCAATATTCTTTTTTGATGAATACGGATACACAACAGAATCTGCATATGTACCGCGAATGAAAGATAATTGTTTTTCTTTCATATGCATTGGTACGTTATCTATTTTATTGGCTACTATAATGTATTCGATCTTTTGTTCTTTGAGCGTTCGTAAAATATCTGTATCAAAGTCTGTGACGCCAACTTTCGCATCGATGACTAAAACAACCAACCGCTTGATAACCCGGGAATACTGAAGATACCATAAAATCATTTTGGCGAGCTTCTCTCTCTGCATTGGTGTTCTTCTTGCGTAGCCATATCCCGGAAAGTCTAAAAAGTAAAAAAGTTTATTAATAAGAAAAAAGTCCATACGAATGGTTTTTCCGGGAGTAGAACTTGTCCGGGAAAGTGAGGGAAGACGTGTCAATGAATTTATTAATGTTGATTTGCCAACGTTTGATCGACCGATAAAGACTATGTGAAACTTCCCGTCATAAAGGATTGGATCCGATCCCGTAATCCCTTTTACAAATTCAGCTGAAGTTATTTTCATAAAATGCTGTCTAAATAGATCGGTCAGGATTTATTATTAGATACAGTTAAGTATCCGCAACTCGCATATGCATCTGACCTAAGCACTGATGTGGCAATTTTTTTATTACAAAGCGCTAAGACTTCATCATCACTTTGTGACACAATATCTAATCCTTTCGACTCAATGAATTCTAATATTTTTTTGAATCTAATTTTTTTCTTTGTTAACATTTCCTCTATTTGATAAATTGGACACGCCTTGCCACAATGACGAAAATAATTTGCTTGATATTCTATATTACTCATTTAATAAAAATATTTAACGGCAACTGGGCTGAACGGGCCGGTCTAGAACCATTTAGTCCTATACTATTTCTCACCAGTTTTTTTTATTTCTAAACGTCTAATTAAATATAAAGAAAATTCTACAGTCATATTTCTGCATAATCTCGCATCTTCTCGTTTTGATTTTAGCCGATGCGACCCTTCGTTTGACAAAAAATGCCTAAGGCTTGAAAGCAATTTTGCTTGATCGTCCGAAATTAACCCCGATTCTGTAAATAGTTTCGCAACTTTTTCAGAATCTCTTTCGTCTCCGCCTCTCCAACCGATTATACGAGCAGTTTTAGCAATCTGTTCATATAATCTTTCTGTAAAACCTCTTAATAGATCAATACAATTCTTGTGGTCAAAGTCATCCTCAGCTATCAAAAATTTTTTATCAATTTTTTCTAAAGTCTCTTCAAGATCGTCGGTAAAACCAAATCTTTTAAACTCTTTTGTGAGTACCTCCTTATCTAGATTAATTTCTAAATCTATCCCATTTTCCAAGTGAGAATCTAAATCCTTGACCAGTAATGCGTTTGATTGCCTGAATAACTTTCCCCATATTTGTACGTGATCTTTATATAAACTTGGGTATGCTCTATTATCCTGTCCAATATTGTTTTTCGCATCCACCGCATCATTAACCCAATTGTATATATTTTCAATTTGTGGCGTAGAAAATATATTCCACTCATTCTTTAATATAGAAGTAAGGAGCTTAAGCTGCTCTAAGGCCAATTTATTTCCATAATCCTCATAATTAGCTTTTATAAGGTTGAAGGCTTCATCAAACGATCCAATATGTATTAAGGTATTAAAGATAGTTATTCCTTTAATAGAAGGAGAACTTGTTAGTTTTTCTAACAAAATTTCTCTGAAGTATGTTTTTTCGTAAAATGAAAGGTTCGCGAAAAGTTTTTTAAGAAGACTTACTTGTTTATTAACAAAATCTATATCTTCGGGGTATTGTTCAATTTCTATCTCAACATCCTGACTTCTATTGATGTATCTTTGTTTGTTTCTTGCAATAATATAATTTCCTGAATCTTCAACATAAGCATTATCTAATACAAGATTAATTTTTTGTTCAATTAATGATTTGCTCATAGAATTACCATATACACCTGAGTCCAATCTTGCTGCCGAGCTAGGATTCGAACCTAGAGTCGCGCTGATCCAAAGTCAGGCGTGTTACCGTTACACCACTCGGCAATTTGATTTAGCTCACCTTTTGTGAGCGGCGTAGCGGATTTGAACCGCTGACCTTCTCCTTGGCAAGGAGACATTCTACCGCTGAACTAACGCCGCGATTTTCTCATTATATCATTCGTCTTGTGCCGATGGGGAGACTCGGACTCCCAAACCTTGCGGCATCCCGCCTCATCGGCGGGACGTGTCTATCCCCCTAAGTGCCGCAGAGAGGACTCGAACCTCCACACCATTACTGGCACACGCTCCTGAAGCGTGCCTGTCTACCGATTCCAGCACTGCGGCATTGCATATGCGTCTACCAATTTTCTGGCGAAGCCGGATCTCGCTTCGCGAGACACCACATCGGCATTCGTCTTCTGGATATATTAAATTATACCATAGCAACGGACTCTAATAACGCGGTACAATAAACAAATACTATGATTGATAAAACCCTACTATCGCCTCTTCCGGTCGAATTTCTTCGAAGATTAAACCAGATGTATAAAAATAATACCGAAGAAATATTGAAGACGTTTAAAAATCCAAAGCCTACAACATTTCGCGTAAATACTATTAAGGCGTCCGTCAATGAAGTTATTACTGCCCTCAATACTCAAGGCTTTGAGTCTGAAGAAGTTTCTTGGTACACCAAAGCTTTTATTTTACGATCTAAAACACTTCGTGAACTTACAGACACAGAGCAATATAAAAGGGGACAGATTTATGTTCAAAACCTCTCTAGTATGATTCCTGCGTTGGTATTAGCCCCAAACCCGACTGATAAAGTTCTCGATATTTGTGCCGCTCCCGGAAGCAAAGCCACGCAGTTGGCAGTTATTATGAACAATCAAGGTAGAATCACCGCTAACGACTCAAGTAAAAACCGTATATATCGACTTGAAGCCAATAGAGAGAGGCAAGACGCCAGAAGTGTACGAATTGTTGAAAATGACGCGAGATCCATCTGGCAAAAATATCCTGAATACTTTGACTGCACGTTAGCGGATGTTCCCTGCAGTATGGAAGGCCGATTTACGTACGATGACCCAGATAGCTATAAGGATTGGTCCGTCAAAAGACTAAAAGACATGATGTCTCTGCAAAAATGGATTTTGCGATCAGCAATCAGCGCCACCAAACCGGGCGGCACCATCGTTTACTCTACCTGCACGCTTTCGCCTGAAGAAAACGAACAAGTCATCGATTGGATTCTCAAAAAAGAAAAAGGAAACGTCCAAGTACTTCCTATAGACCTTCCCAACGCACCACTCACACAAGGGTTAGTTTCATGGGCGGATAAAACATATCATAAATCCGTCGTACAAACCAAACGCGTCACACCAAGCTCTTTAATGGAAGGATTTTATATCGCAAAGCTTACGAAGCTTCGTTCATCAATTCCAAAGTTTCTTACAAACGATTAATCAGGGTATAATAGGAAATATAAGCCGAGGTGGTGGAATTGGCAGACACGCGGGCCTTAAGAGCCCGTGAAGCTAAACCTTCGTGCGGGTTCGACCCCCGCCCTCGGCACCAATCAGTATCAACATGTCATGACAATTTCTACCCATACCATAAACGAAACACCATATCATGTGCGTGGAGCGCATCCAAAACTTCTTATACTTTCCGGCACTCATGGTGATGAACCAGAAGTAGATACATGTGTCGCTCGTTATATAGACACTCATCAATCAGAGCTGTCTGATTACGTGTATATTCCCAAATTAAGCCCTTCTGCGGTTGCATTGAAGACGCGGCGCAATAAGTATGGCAATGACCTGAATCGCGAATTCATTCATAAACCTACTGATCGCGAAGTCATAGTGGCTATGAAAATCTTAGAGCCTTTCTCATTTTCTTTATGTATCGCATTTCATGAAGATCCTGACCGAAGTATATCATTTTATATGTATGACACTCATCATATGTCCAATGCTCAACTTTTAACTTATCAAGATGCTATTATAAAAACCGGTGCGAAACTATTTACTGGAATCGATGATCCTGCCGACAAAAAACTGGCTCTTCATATAGAAAAAGGATATATTCATACACCCATACTCGGAACCCATGACACCGGATTTTCTATGCGCTATCTTATAGCAGAACAAAAAGCACAGCGCGTGTTTAACCCAGAAATACCAGGTAGGGCACACATAGACCTTAAACAACGACTCGTCGACAGTATATTTGAGTACAGCAAGATATTTGTAGAATAAGATTCTATGGCAGATTCATTTTTTCAACAAGTCTTTACTGTAGTGAAGCGTATTCCGAAAGGCTACGTCACCACCTATGGTGCCATAGCCAAAGCCATGGGCACGCGCGACTCCCGACGCGTCGGACATGCACTCCACGCCAACACAGATCCTACAAACATTCCTTGCCATAGAGTAGTATTTTCTGATGGCAGATTAGCTTCAGGATACGTATTTGGAGGACCAGAGGAACAACGAAAACTACTTGAATTGGAAGGTGTTCACTTTACAGCTGCCAATACTGTAGATTTGTCGACATGTTTGTATCCTCTAAAATAAGCTGGTCGGGACGGAGAGATTCGAACTCTCGACCTCACGCTCCCAAAGCGCGCATTCTACCAACTGAACTACGTCCCGAGTAAACTACGTCCCGATTACTGCATTATTGTACCAAACCCTATACAATAACGATACCATGGCACTTGATGATCTGTTCGCCCATAAAAAAGTCCTAGACGAATATCTCACTGAATTTCTTACCGAAAAAATATCAACACTCGGTGGCATCAACTCATGGGGAACAGAGAGTGTTACTCGACTATTGCCCTTTATTACCGCTGGCAAAAGCGTGAGAGGGTGTTTGGCACTTTTCTCCTACAATATGTTTGCAAAAACTGGCCAGATAAAGATTGCTCTCCCCATAGCAGCGGGCCTCGAACTTATTCACGCTGGCGCTCTTATCCACGACGATATTATGGATCAAGACAACACGCGAAGACACATGAAAGCCATGCATAAACAATTTGATGAATTTTCAAACGATGTACACTTTGGTGAAAGTATGGCGATAAATATAGGTGATTTGTGTTTCTTTTTGGCATTTGAACAGCTTTCCAAAATAATTTCACCAAATTTGTCCGGTCTTCTTTCCCTTGCAAGTCAAGAATTTGCCTCTGTGACTGTCGCGCAGCAATTTGATGTGGCGTCATCGTATCTTTCTCATAAATCTTGTGAAGAAGAAATTATTTCGTTATATCGCAACAAAACAGCACGATACACATTTTCTTTGCCTCTTATTATGGGAGGACTTTTAGCAAACACTGCCGTTTCTACACTAAATATCTTAGAATTGCTTGGAGAGTCTATGGGCATACTCTTTCAAATTCGTGACGATGAGCTCAGCGTCATAGGGGACATGGTAAAAACCGGTAAACCGATAGGATCAGATGAAAAAAATAAAAAGCAGACCCTTATCCACCTGTATCTTCAAGAAGAAAATACAACGGACTATCCTAAAAGTACTGCATTTATTCGCATTCAAAAAATAATGAATCGTTATCAAGATCTGGCGAGACAAAGTCTCGAGAAGCTGCCAGTCGATACTATCTACAAACAAACATTACAAGAACTTATCTTATTTTGTAGTACGCGGGAGAAATAAATCATATGAAGCTTTATGTAATCATTATTATCGTAAGTATTCTTTTAATCTACGGACTCTACTATCGAAAAAATCCATTGACTTCCAAGGTGCGCATAGGTTCAAATACATTTATTGTAGATGTAGCAGTATCTCCTATAGAAAAAATGAATGGCCTAAGCGGACGCAACAGTCTTGCAGCAAATCACGGGATGCTTTTTGTGTACGATCATAAAGAGCAATATGAATTTTGGATGAAAGGTATGAAATTTCCTCTTGATTTTATCTTTATAGCTGACCGTACGGTAGTAGATATAGCTGAAAATATCCTACCGCCTACTAGTATATTTCCTGCAATTGTAAAACCCCGGATTAGTGCTGACAAAATTCTTGAAGTAACCGCAGGAACAATTCGATTAACTGGAATTAAAATAGGGGATACAGTCCAATTTATCGATCGGTAACTTTATGGAAGATAGTACAAAAATTGCAATCTTTAAAGGAAAAGAAATACGAAAAACTATTTATCATAATGAGTGGTGGTTTTCGGTAGTGGATATTGTACAAGCTCTCACTGATCAACCAGATGACTATACTGCTCGTAAATATTGGAATAAGTTGGCACAACGATTGAGGAAAGAAGGAAGTGAAGTGGTGACAAATTGTCACCGGTTGAAACTTATTGCTCATGATGGAAAACTAAGGGAAACTGATTGCGCAAATACTGAAAGTATATTTCGCATCATTCAATCCATCCCCTCACCAAAAACCGAACCTCTCAAGCGATGGCTCGCTAAGGTCGGGTATGAACGCGTAAAAGAAATAGAAGACCCCGAATTGGCCACGAAAAGAACACGGGCGCTGTACAAAGCTAAGGGATATCCAGATAGTTGGATAGAAAAACGCATGCGAGGCATCGCTATCCGCGAAGAACTTACTGATGAATGGCAAAAGCGAGGTGCTACTTTACAAAAGGATTATGAAATCCTTACGGCTGAGATTTCCAAAGCGACCTTTGGTGCTACTCCCAAACAATACAAAAAATTAAAAGGATTACAAAGACAAAATCTTCGTGATCATATGGATGACTTTGAACTTATCTTTACCATGCTAGGTGAACGAGCCACGACTGAAATTCATCGCACAGAAGACTCTCGTGGCGTGCCGAAACTTACAAAAGACGCAAGAGAAGGGGGAGATATAGCGGGTGGAGCGAGGAGAAAGTTGGAAAAACGATTAGGTCGACCAATCGTTTCTAGAAGGAATTTTCTGCATGCACTGAAAAAACCTTAACATTGTCCCAATAAACGCGGTATAATTGGTAGTGTCGCAGACGTAGCTTCTCGCGAAGCGAGATCAGGCTTCGCCTGACAATGGTAGAATTGCGGGTGTAGCTTCTCGCGAAGCGAGATCAGGCTTCGCCTGACAATGGTAGAATTGCGGGTGTAGCTCAATGGTAGAGCGCCAGTTTTCCAAACTGGTGACGAGGGTTCGATTCCCTTCATCCGCTCAAAAATAAAATGGTTATTTCCCCATTTTATTTTTGCCCGCCAATATATGAGAGCATGAGCCGTGTACGAATAGTACTAAAAAGGCGAATGCACGAATATGGTGGGCTACCTATATAAAAATATGTCAGACACACACGATCACGAAGAAAAGGCAGAGACCCACGAAATTTTATCCCCCATTGTGGTTGATGAAGGCGCGCCTATGCGTGAACTCCTCCCCCATATTCAGAAAATGCTTGATGATTACATCTCGGGGCTAAATTCAGCAAAAAAAGCGGTCACACCAATCCATATAGACGATATTGCCCTTCGTGTCGCTAAATTTTACGAAATGATACGAAAAGTTGTCGACTGGAAAGAGGATAACGCACTTCGTCGAAGTGCCACAGAGCGAGTCCTCAAGCGCACCCTATTCCCCAAACTTTCTAAACTCACCCTCACCCCAGATGTGGATACGTATCGAGTCGCGTATACCGTCACAGCTGACCTTATTCGCGGCGGGCATCTTCTAAACGATGAAATACCGGAAGAAAGTGTCATGGTAATTGAGACTGCTCTCAAGAAATATTTATACATTCTCGCGCATGCCAAATTTACAAAATTTGAACAAATCCCATTAAAACAGCAAATCAATTTTGCCATGTTTATTATCGAGCTTGCCGCGTGCGAAATTGAGGAAATCCTTACCACGCCGGTCAAAGAACGCGTACTTCTTGAAACAATGACGAAAATGATGAGTGACAGGATTCGCGTACGACCAGATGGAACTATGAATGACGATGAGAAAAAAACTCAAGTTTATATCGCAGTCTGCCGCACGCTTTTTGATTTGGATGATACATTTATCATGGCACAACTCATTAAGTTTTCCTACAGATCGTGGAGTATGCCATCAGAAGAAGATCTCGCAGTCTATGCGAAAGATATACCGGCACTTTGGGAAGGATCCAGCCATGTACTCGAACATCCTCTCGCACGACAATTTTACGCGATTTGTGAGCGTATGGACACTGTATATATGCTTATCGGTGATCTTTTGGACACCTATAAAGATAAAACAGAGGAACTGCAAAAATTATTTGGCAACAAAGAACGATACTTAGAAGAAATAACTACTGCCTATGACAAACGCTATCATTCCTTGAAGTCTCGACTTATGCGCCTTGCTATTTTCTCCACGCTTTCAGTATTTTTATCCAATTGGGCTACATTTTTTATCGTTGAGATACCATTAGCGTCCATATTTTACGAAGGCTTTAATTGGTTTACTGCAACGATTGATTTCGTCGTTCCCACTGTCGTCATGGCGCTTTTGGTTTCAATCATCAAAGCACCCGGAGCCGAGAATATAAAAAGCGTACTTACCGCAGTGACCCAAAGCACATATTCGGGAGAAAAGATGATGCTTTATGACGTCTATCTTAAAAAGCGAAGAAACAAATTCTTCAATCTTTTTGCCAGTATACTCTATACATTTATGATGTTTGGGGTATTGGGAGGTGCTGGATATATATTCTATATCGCCAAACTTCCTATCACCTCAGTCATCTTTGATACGTTTACCATCGCGTTGACGTTTTTTGCAGCAGTACTTATCCGAAACAAATCCAAAGAACTTACGGTAGATGACTCGTCTAGCATCTTTGAATTTTTCATGGACATGCTTTCTGTACCTATTGCCCGCGTAGGCTCGTTTTTAGCAGCCAAATGGAAAGAATATAATATAGTAGCAATACTCTTTACATTTTTGATTGAAACACCGATGGTGGTAATCCTTGATTTTATAGAAAGTTGGAGCAAATATCTTAAAGAACGAAGGGCTGATCTTCATTAAGTACCCGATTATACGGTATAATACATATATCGCTCTCATAGCTCAATGGATAGAGCAACTCTCTTCTAAAGAGTAGATGAAGGTCCGATTCCTTCTGGGAGCACAACGTAAGAACGTTTTCGTCAGAGACGAATTACGTTCAACGTTGTTGTAGCGTTTAAGCCAAAGGCTTATTACGCTACACAAGAACTCCACATGTCACGTATATTTTTTCTTATCGCAATCACTTATCTTTCTTGTTTTTTCCCGACACAAACTTTCGCTAAATATAATCCTCTCGAAACACCAAATAACAAATACGGCATACTTACGGTCGACCCCAATGACATTCTTGAAATTAGTCCGTTGGTAAATAGTAGTGGGGGAGATTGGGGATACGTCACACTTGTCATTCAGCAAGATGATCGTAATAAAGAAAAATGGCAAACTGTGTTTAACTCGATGAGAAGAGTTCATCTCATTCCCATCGTTCGTCTGGCAACAAAAATAAATGGCGACGCATGGGAAAAACCAACTATCGAGAGTATTTCTGACTGGATGTCATTTTTCAACGCGCTTAATTGGCCGATAGAAAATAGATACGTCATACTCTTTAACGAACCCAATCACTCAAACGAGTGGGGGAGATCACTTGATCCCAAAGGCTATGCCGAATTAGCAACTGCTTTTGCTAACGCTCTTCATGCGGCGTCAGAGGATTACTTTGTGTTGCCGGCTGGCCTTGATGTGTCTGCCGCGACCGATGGGCGATCTCTTGATGCAGCTTCGTACCTCAAACAAATGTATAACGCGAAACCAGAATTATTCGAACTTTTAGATGGATGGGTATCTCATTCATACCCGAATCCCGCCTTTTCCGGTTCAGCGTATGCGTATGGTCGCGGCACAGTGCGATCGTATGCATGGGAAAGAGAATATTTACGTTCGCTTGGCGTTAGGAAATCCTATCCGATATTTATCACAGAGACAGGATGGGTGCACTCGTTTGGCGTAACTAATAATTTCAGCTTACTTTCACCAGAAGCAGTCGGGTCAGCACTCCAACAAGCTTCTGTAGGGGCATGGACTGATGCGTCTATTGTAGCCATTACGCCTTTTATATTTAATTATCAAGGG
>Ga0265292_1001926_pt1 | contig 16166 bp, 13 predicted proteins | sample Munlanlewell296A_FD_189080 | JGI IMG/M metagenome (GOLD analysis project Ga0265292, IMG submission 189080) | Leachate microbial communities from a municipal landfill in Southern Ontario, Canada - Leachate well 296A | ecosystem: Engineered > Solid waste > Landfill > Unclassified | place: Canada... | reverse complement strand
CACCCCCAACCACAGCTCATCCCAAAGTTTTGCACAACTTACGGGTTCGGCCCTCCCTTCGACTTTCGTCGAAGTTCAGCCTGGCCATGGCTAGATCACCCGGCTTCGGGTCTTGTGCATGCGACTTGTGCATCGCTATCGCTCAGCACCTCGTGTGCCGAACAATAGTGAGGCACGACGGGCTATTCACCCTCGCTTTCACTTTGACTTCCCCCGCCCCTTCCTTTCAACTAATCTAACTATTTAACCACTAACGAAGACGAAGTCGCTTCGCTTCATTGAACCGGTTTAAATAACTAAAGTTAATTTGAAGGGGCGGGGTTAATCAAGCCACATACAGCAAACTCGTTGGCTCATTCTTCAATAGGCACACCGTCACCCTGTCATTTCCATTCACCTCCGGTGATTTATTGAAAGTTGATATGCGAAGCGGCTCCGCCTTACAAACTTCTATAAATCACCAAAAGATGCGCAGAAATGACAGGGCTCCGATTCTTTGTAAGTATATGGTTTCAGGTACTATTTCACCTCCCTCACCGGGATGCTTTTCACCTTTCCCTCACGGTACTAGTTCACTATCGATCATGAAAAGTATTCAGCCTTGGGCCATAGTCGGCCCGGATTCCTGCGGGATTTCTCGAGTCCCGCAGTACTTAAGAAATGTCACCGTAGAGTAATAACCCCATTCGCGTACAGGCCTATCACCTTCTTTGGGGGAGCTTTCCAGCTCGCTTCTGCTTGGGAAGTTATAATTATATCTCCACCTTACTCATCTAGGGAGTAAACGTAACCATCTTGCAACGCTTTCCAGACATGTGGCCCCAGAGCCTTCAGCCCCGTGCCTCGCTATCGCTCGCCACGACGCTGACTAACGCTGACTTGACGCGGACTATGCGGAATTTATCCGTATTAGTCTGTGTTTAGTCCGTATTAGTCTGTGTGTGTCGAACGCTAGTGAGACACGAGACGCGGTCTAAAAAGTTTAGGCTAATCCCCGTTCGCTCGCCACTACTAGGGGAATCGAAACGTAGTAACCGCGGCCGCGAATTGCTTCGCTGTCCACGATTACCACATTGTATATTTCTTTCTTTTCCTCCGGTTACTAAGATGTTTCAGTTCACCGGGTCTTCGTCTCACTGCCTATGTATTCAGCAGCGGACGCGCCGACTGCATCGGCGCAGGTTTCCCCATTCGGAGATCTCCGGGTCAAAGGTTGCTTGCCACCTCACCGAAGCTTATCGCAGGCTGCTACGTCCTTCATCGTCTTTTCATGTCAAGGCATTCACCATATACTCTTATTGAGATTTTCCCACACTTTTAATTTCAAAACCACCGCCTTTTGCGGGGTCCCGCCCTCCATAATTTTATTATAGGTGGCGGGAGTGTTAAAATTTAAGCTTTATTTAATCTAGCTTGTTCTTTATTTACCCCCACACCAACATTTTAGTGTTAGGGGTTCGCTATTCAATTGTTAAGGTTCTGTCATTAGCTGTCAAAGTCTGAATACTAATTTCAATCTTCGAAAGCCAAATTATTTTGTGAAAAATTCTCTACCACCGCCTTTGGCGGGGTCCCGCCCTCAAAAATATTATAGGTGGCGGGAAAAACAAAAAACCGCTACTAGCGGTTTATAAACTCCCAAAAATGAGCTAGTCTATTAACCGCTTTTAAGCTTAGTGAACAGAATTACTTTACGCATATAATTGGAGTTAATTTAAGGTAATTTATATTATACATTATCCTATAGCCTTGTCAAGGCTATAGGGATTAGCTATTTTTCGCAAAAAACGGCTGATTTAATCACAGTTTATGGTTTATGAACACTCAAACTGGCAAAATACGCAATAAATACATTATTTAGATAAATTTAAATTTCTCCAGAAGTTCCGGATTCTCCATTTGGCCTTGAGCGACTTCCTTACTGATAATTTTGTTGCTATACAGCCTTTTCAGATCTTGATCCATAGAAACCATCCCTTCCTTGGAGCTGGTTTCAATCACCGTGCGCAGTTGGGCGATTTTATTTTCACGGATCAGATTGGAAACCGCCGGCGTGTTAATCATTATTTCGCGTGCGGCGGTTCTGCCGCCACCCTCCTTGGGCAACAATCGCTGGGAAATAACGCCGGCGAGCGTCATTGATAACTGCATCCTCACCTGGCCCTGCTGATGCGGCGGAAAGGTGTCAATGATGCGGTCAATCGTCTGCGCCGCGCTATACGTGTGCAAAGTGGCGAGCACCAAATGGCCGGTTTCGGCCAAAGTAATGGTCGTGCCGATCGTTTCCAGATCGCGCATCTCGCCGACCATGATCACATTCGGATCCTGTCGTAAAGCGTGCTTCAAGCCGTTACCGAATGAAAGCATGTCACTGCCGAGCTGGCGCTGAATAACTACGCTCTTATCCGATTTAAATAAATATTCAATCGGGTCTTCCAAAGTAATAATATTGCAGCGTCGCTGGCCATTGATGTAATTAACCATCGCCGCCAGGCTGGTTGACTTGCCGCAGCCGGTGGGTCCGGTCACCATAATCAATCCCTGTTTTAAATTTATCAGATCATAAACTACCTTTGACAAATCCAAACTGTCCATCGTTGGTATAACATTTGGAATAATGCGGGCGACCAAGCCGTAATTACCGCGTTCAAAATGCAGGTTCACCCGGAAACGTGTTTCATCGTCCATTTCGAAACCCAAATCCAATTCTTTTTCCGCCAAAAACCTTTTCTTTTCTTCTTCAGAAATAAGTGAAAAAATCATCTGCTCCAGCTCTTTGTTGGCAAGCGCTTTTTTTTCCGGAATATCTATCAGTTCGCCGTCAACCCGCAACAGCGGCGGCACGCCAACCACCAAATGGATATCCGAGGCCTTGCTATCAATTCCGATTTGAAATAATTCGTTGAGAGTCATAGATTAGGTTTTAGGTTATAGATATTAGGTTATAGATTCTGGATCTAAATTGAACCCCCCCAGAACCTATAATAAGATTATACCATAAACTCTTCTAACAAAAAACAACCACAAACGGTTGTTTTAAAATTTAAACCTAAAACCTAACACCTGAATAATCACCAATTCAACTTCTTGATTCCCTTATCCGCCGCGTCAACCTGGGCTTCCTGTTTAGATTCGCCCTTGCCTTTAGCAATCAGTTTCTCTCCCAAATAAAGGCCGACCTCAAAAATTTTTGCGTGATCCGGCCCGGTTTCAGACAGGATTTTATAGTGCGGCGTGATCTTATATTCTTCCTGCGATTTTTCCTGGAATTTTGACTTCGGATCCAAATAAAGTTTGTGGGAAAGAATATGATCCAATTTAACCAACAATTTTTCTTTTATTAATTTCTTGACAGCGCGCACCCCCAGATCAAGATAAACCGCGCCGATAATCGCCTCAATCGCGTTTGCTAAGATATACTGCCGTGCTTTGGAGTTGCTGTCTTTAGACTCTCCGCGGGAAAGATAAAGATACTTCTCAATCCCGAGCTCATCAGCCAGGCTGGAGAGCATCTTGGCATTAACTAAGCTGGCTCGCCAGTTAGTCAAATCGCCTTCCGGCGTATCCGGGTATTTATAAAACAAATATTCGGTAACGATAATTTCTAACACCGCGTCGCCTAAAAATTCCAGCCGCTCGTTATGGAACAACTCAAACTCGGGATGCTCATTCAAATAAGAACGATGTACCACCGCCTGCTTTAACAGGTCTTTATTGTTAAACTCCAGCCCGAGCTCACGCTCCAGCCCGCTGATCTCCTTCATAGCTTATGAGGCAAGCAGTAGAGAGGAAATAGAAATAATTCCACTCACTCTTCACGGCTTACGTTAATAAATCAAAATGTAAAATATAAAATTCAAAATCCTAAATCCTAAACTCTAAACAATTTCAAAATTCTCCCGCACTCGGGATCCCGCCCTCAATAGATTAATTAAAGTGGCGGGAAAATGCTTTAAATTCAAAACTAAAATATTTATCTGTTTTGAATTTTTCCCGCCCACGGGATCCCGTTTGGCGGGAGTATTTCTGTCATTTTCCCGCCCACGGGATCCCGTTTGGCGGTGAGAATTTGTTTAGAATTTAGTGCTTAGAATTTAGGATTTATTATATCATTACTTACATTAAAACTGTTTTAACGAAAATTATATTTTCCTTCACTTTTACTTTTTATCTGTTTGTTTCTCCATATCCCTATAAATCGCTCCGAGCACTCCATTTACAAAACGTCCGGAAGCGTCGCCGCCATAGGCCTTGGCAATCTCAATCGCTTCATTGATTGCCACCTTGGCCGGAATCTCCGCGTCAAATAAGAGTTCATAAACGCCGATCCGCAAAATATTTCGATCAACGGTGGTAATCTGATCAAGCGGCCACTCGGTCGCGTAACGAATAATCTGTTTATCTATCTCCGATAAATTTTTAATCACACCTTTAACCAATTCGCGGCTAAAGCCATGATCATTAAAATTCGGCGCGAAATGGACAAAAATTTTTTCAATCGTTTCTTCCAGACCGGCGCTTTCCTTGCCATTAAAATCCCAAAGGAATAGCGTCTGCATGGCAATGGAACGAGCAAGGTGTCGATTAGACATGGGTTAGGTTTCAGGTTTTAGGTGTTAGGTATTAGGTTAACTATTTGAGTGCTAGAACCTATAACCTAGAACCTATTTAGCTTTTTCTTTAACTTTTTTGGTTTTCAATTTCAAAACCACCCGCCCCTTATAACTGCCGCAAAAACCGCAGGCCGTATGCGGCAGAACCGCTTTGCCGCATTTTGGGCACTTAGTCGTTTTAATTTTTTTTAAAGCTTGATGCGAACGGCCGCGACGCGCTTCGCTTGACGGACGTCTTTTGCCTGGTACTGACATAGTTTTCAGACAATTGACAATTGACTTTTGACAACTGACAATTACTTTTTATTTATTATTAATAATGAGTTTATTGTAAAGAGTCAAATGTCAAATGTCAAATGTCTTATTTGTACCTTAACGCGTCTAAAGGATTGAGTTTTGCCGCCTTGCGCGCCGGATAGACACCGGTCAGAAAACCGATCAGGCTGGAAAAAATTATGATCAAGGCGACAAACCAGGTCGGCCGATAAAATAGGCTCAAGGCCTGGCCGCCAAAATTTTTGGCCAGCAGATTGATGCCGAAATTCGCCAGCTCGCCGGCAAGATAGCCGATAGCAACGCCGCCCAGGCCGCCGAGCAAGCCCATTAAAAAGGACTCCAACAAGAACAACTTCATAATATCGCCAACCGAAGCGCCGATTGAACGCATAATTCCGATTTCATTAATCCGCTCCAAGAGCGCGATCGTCATGGTGTTAAACATGCCGATTGCCGAAACAATCAAAGCTACCAGGCCGAACAGTGCCAACACGATCTGCACAACGCGAAAAATTTTATTCGCCTGTTCAATCGTGTCGGATAGAGCGGAGACCAAAAAACCGCTTTCAATAATCTGGTTTCTGATCGTTTCCATATATTCATTTGCCGCCACCTTGACTTTGACCTGGGTAAAGCTGTTAATATTCAAATCGCTGATCGTTTCCAAGGGAATAAAAGCATAGCTGGTATTTTCATCTTCAACTACGCCGATAATCTTATACTTATCCGGACGTTTGGCCGTTTCCGTTTCTTCAAAACCTTCGATGTTTATTTTCGGTAAAAACAAAGTTAGGGCTATTGCTTTGCCGATTGCCTCTTCCGGACTGATGTTAAACAGCTTGGCGGCGGCGGTAGAAATCAAAGCTTCGTGCGCGGCGCCCGTCCTAAAAATTGTTCCCTTGTCCGGGATGATGCCGCCCAAGCGAAAAAAAGACGGTTCCACCGCGTAAATCAAGCCATCGCCGGTCAGCTGCTCAATTGACATTTGCGCCGAGACATTGGTCATCGGACTCACCTCCACGACATTCGGCGTCTGTTTGATTTTTTCCACGCTGGCCTTATCTAAATTAATAATGCCGGCGATGCCCGGACTGACATCCAGTGAGAGCAGCGAATCAGCGGTTGTAATTTTGCTCAAAACGACATTCTGCAGACCATAACCGAGCGAGACCAAAAACAAAACCGTGCCGATACCCACGCCCACACCCAAAATAGTCAGAAAGGTGCGCATCTTTCTGGTCTTAAACATTCTGGTGGAAAGTGATAATAAATCGCTCAACAACATAAATTTAGACTGTTGAATAATTTAATAATCTCATCCTAACTCTAATGGAAATCTCGTGTTTAACGTATAAGAGATCCCTCGCTAGGCTCGGGATGAGAGCGTTTCATCTCCCCAATCAAGGTTGAGGACAAGATTATTCAACGCTCTCAAATTATTTATACTTGCCCAAAATTAACAATTCTAACCGTTTAGCCACTTTCTTGGCGGTACGTTTATCCAAACCGGCGCCGCCCTCGCGCACCGGCAAATCAAATCGCCGACGAACCTCGTCGCGATCAATCACGTTGGACATGCGATCTTTAATCGCCTGATTCAATACCTCCAGGGCTAAGAAATCCTTAATTTTAATATCAAACTCTTCCAGCAAATAATGCCTAATCTCCATAATTTCGCTGCCGGTTTCGGCGCTCGCCCGCAAACGCAAACGGCCATCCTCTTCTTCCAGCAATTTAATTTCTTTGATGATATTTTTTATTTTATCGGCAATCTTCTCGGCGGTGCGCCTGTCTAAACCCAGGCCGCCCCTTTCCACCTCTTGATCTAAAAATTCTTTGGTAGATTCATTATCATACAAACCGGTTAATAACAGATTCTCCACTTTTTTATTGACTTTCTCCACTTCTTCCGTCGTCATGCCGATCAAAGCCTCGGAAACTATCTGCTTGGCCTTGAAGGGAATCAACAAATTGCCAATCTGGCTCGGGGATAAACTGGTAAAGGTCTTGATTAAGAGTTCCAGCTCTTTAGAGACATTCTGCTTAATCTCCGATTGCTGCATCTGCACCCCATGCACCTGGCGATTCACGCGCACCTCCATTATCCGGCCATCTTTCAAATAAACCACCCGATGAGCATAGCTCAAAAAAGCCGGATTATGAGTTACTAAAATAATAGTTTTTTTCTGCTTCTCATTCAGGCTCTTCAGCAAATCCATTACATCCTGCGCGGATTTGGAATCCAGGTTGCCCACCGGTTCGTCGGCCATCATAATTTTCGGATCATTGATCAATGACCGGGCGATCGCCACGCGCTGCTGCTGGCCGCCGGACAGTTCAGTTGGCAGCTTCTTGGCCTGCACTTTGACGCCGAAATATTCTAACAGTTCCAAGGCGCGTTGTTTTCTGATTCTTTTTCTGACGTTGACGAAAATTTGCGGCAGAGCGACGTTTTTCAGCACGGTCAGCGAGGAAATCAAATAAAAAGCCTGAAAAATCATACCGATGGTTCTCTGATGTAAATTCAGCAACTCCAATCTGTTAAAATGCGTTAAATTTTTTCCTTCAATAATAATATCACCCTGAATGTTAGTTTCCAGACCGGACATGGAATAAAGCAGGGTTGACTTGCCGCAGCCGGAAGGCCCGAAAAAAATTACGAACTCTTCCGGAAAAATTTCCAGATTGATATCGGACAAGGCGCGCACTTCATTCGCCTTGCCCATAAAATAAGTAACATTCAGTTTATTTATTTTTATAATCGGCTCCACCATGCCCTTTGATGATAAAAGATAAAGAGTAATAAAGACTTTATTTATTATACCATAATGCCTGGCCGATATAAAAATTATTTGCTTGTTCAATAACTTGATTTTTTAAAAAGAATTGCGATATAATGAAACCACTAAATTACCTCTATGGATCCGTTAACCGAAGAAATTTACGAACTGGTAAAAAAGAAGGTGGTTGAGCAGGCGGCCTATGAACGCGAGGCCTATAACCAGCTGGTTGATGAAACTATTGAATATTTCAAAGAGAAGGGCAAACTGACCGATGATGACAATGAAGAATTCATCAAGGACCAGTTATCCGAAATGTTTGAGGTGCTGCAGGATGAGGTGGCGGATAAATAAACACATAACACGTAGCATGGAACACATAACATAATTCTTGTTTTTATAAAATAACCCCGACGATACGTCGGGGTTATTTTATTGTTACGTGTTATGTGTTACGTGATCTATACCTTAATCACCACCGGTAGAACCATCGGGCGGCGTTTGGTCTGGGCAAAGAGGAATTGGCCGACATCGTTTCTGATTTTATTCTTGATATAATCATCATCAGCCGGCGTGCGCGGGTCATGGTCTTTGACTAATTTTTTAACCTTCATTCTGGTCTTTTCAATCAGCTCACGATTCTCTTTCATGTAGACAAAGCCGCGGGAAATAATATCCGGATTACCGATCGGCTCGCCGGTAGCGGAGTCAATGGTGGCGATAATGACAATCATGCCGTCTTCGGCCATCACTTTGCGATCGCGCAAAACGATGTGTGAGACATCGCCTACGCCGAGGCCGTCAACCATGATGTATTCGGCCGGCAGGCGCTCGTCAGTCAATCGTCCCGCCGTTCGGCCGGCGGCATCGCGGCTAAACTCTATGACTTGTCCATTGTCCGCAACAAAAATTTTATTCTTCGGGATGCCTACCTGCTCGGCCAGTTCCGCGTGGGCGCGCAACATATAATGACTGCCCTCAATCGGCATAAAATATTCCGGTTTGATCAGACGCATCATCAACTTCAGGTCTTCCTGCTTGGCGTGGCCGCCGGCATGCACGTCCATCATCCGATAATTAATCACCTTGGCTCCCTGACGCACCACCATGTCCATTAAATTCTGGATTGTCCGCTCGTTGCCGGGAATAACCGAGGAGGAAAAAATTACCGTATCACCCTGTTTCAATTCTACTACCCGGTGCTCCTTGTTGACTACCCGATGCAAAAAGGCGGACGATTCGCCCTGCGCGCCGGTGCCGAGAATTATCAGCTTGTTATCCGGATAACGCTTCAGTTCATTGTCTTCAATCAAGGTGCCTGAATGAAATTTCAGATAACCGATTTGATGAGCAATCTCCACATTGTCCTGCATGGTGCGACCCTGAAGATTGATTTTTCGTCCGTGTTTCTCCGCCAACTCAAAAATCTTTTGCACGCGGGATAACTGCGAAGCAAAGGTCGCGATAATAACCCGGCCGCTGATTTTCTCTATCAGCTTGCTCATCTCATCGCCGATGGAGGACTCGGAAATCTGATAGCCGGAATGAGTTGAGTCTGTTGAATCTGCCATCAGCATCAGAATGCCCGAACCGCCCAACTGGGCGATACGATTCAAATCAGCCGGCTTGTCGTTAACCGGCGTATAATCAATTTTAAAATCGCCCGTATGGATCACGGTGCCAAGCGGAGTATTAATAATAACCGAAAAGGCGTCGGGAATTGAATGATTGACGCGCAAAAACTCCACCTTGAAATTTTTACCGAGCTGCAATTTTGATGCTTCATTCACCTCGGCGATATCAAAACGAGGATTGTTGGGATGCCGTTCAGAAAGTTTTTTTATCAATCCGGCCGTCAGCTTGCCGGTAAAGACCGGCGGGCTGCCAAGTTTCGGCACCAGATGAGGAATCGCGCCGATGTGGTCCATGTGGCCATGAGTGATAATCACGCCCTTAATCCAAGACTCACGACCTTCAAGATAATTTACGTTCGGGATGATGTAATCAATGCCCGGCATATCTTCTTCCGGAAACTGCAGGCCCATGTCAATGATAATTATCTCCTGATTATATTCAAGCATGGTCATATTGCGTCCGACCTCTTCCAGGCCGCCCATCACCATCACCCGCAATTTATCTTTTACGTTGCCGCGAGCTTCGCGGCTGACTCGCGCCTGACCGACCTTCTCGATGGAAGAGGCGGGGCTAAAGCGCTTGTGTTGTTTTGTTTTGTGTCCGCCCGAAATTTTTCCGGGCGATTTGTACTTTGTGATCATTTTTTTAAATGAGTAGACTAGCAAGACGAAATAAATTTCGTCTTAAGAGTTCTAATTAGTAAACTAATTATAAATTAGTTTTTTAAGTTTAAGTTAAAATTGTGGGCGAAAGAGGACTCGAACCTCCATGCCGTGAGGCACACGCTCCTGAAGCGTGCGTGTCTACCAATTTCACCATTCGCCCAAGGATCTTAGATTATAAGTGCGGGGTGAACATGCAAGTCTTCCCGCCCGCCACGATTGTCATCGGACATATCGGGCAGGGCTTGCAAGGCGTTGCGGGCGGGCCAATTTCACCCGCCTGCCTTGACTTGCCATTGTTAACATTGTTTCGTTTATTCCAAATTTCTCCAATAAACCAAACTACAGAAAGCAAATCGGTCAAGGCATGTCGGGCAGGCCACTTCGCCCTTACCAGACCAAGCGTTTTTCGGTCTTGATGAACCACAAATTAATGCTTGAAAACCGATCGCTCGGCTCAATAATCATTTTTAAGCTAGGACCATTAAGTTTTTTGGCTTGCGCGTAGACATAATAAGGCGAATAAAGAAAAATTGCCGGCAAGTCCTCGGCAATCGTCTGCTGAAAAATCTGATATTGCTTGATTCTTTCCTCCCGCTTGCTCGTAAGACGGCCTTCTTCCAGCGCTTTATTGACCGTGTTGCTTGAATAATTGGCGAGATTCAAACCTCCCTCGCCAACCTTGCTCGCGTGCCAATAACCATAAACATCCGGATCGGCAGTCAGCACTTCGCCATAGAGCAATGCTTCGTACCCACGCGCCTTGATCTTGGCTTGGATATCAATGACCGGAATCAGCTCTACCGTCGTCTTGATATTTAGGCCGCTCTCCCAAAAAGTTTTGATGGCGCCTGCTACTTTTGGATAATCACCGGCATCAACGGTCGTCAGTTTAACGGTCAGATATTTTCCGTCTTTCGCGCGGTAACGCCCTTCACCCAAAGCAAGCAACTTTTCCGCCAGCTGTTTCGTTTTGGCCTCCTTGCTATCTTTGTCAACACTAGCCTTGGCAAGTTCTTCTTTGGTTATTTCAACAATTTTCCAACCGGCCGCTTCCAGCAATCCGGCCGCTTCCGCCTGGTTGAAACCGTATTTTTTAAAATCCGGGTAATAAGCAAAATTCGACGGCAGAATCGGCCCGTCAATTGCCATCGCCCGGCCACCGAGCGTGCCGCTGACCAGTTCTTCTTTATTTACGGACTTTGCCAGAGCTTGGCGGACATTTATATCCGTCAGCAACGGATTGGCTTTCTGATTGAAAAAAACTGCGGTAATTTGCGGAATTGAAACTTTAGTAAAATTAAAATAACTCTTGCCGGGAATCCGGCTTTCAGCCTCGCGGTTAAGATTACCATAGCCGTCAATCTGATTGTCGGCCAATGCGACCACCGCCTCTTCGCTGTTTGGGAAAAATCTGATTTGCAGTTTGCTGATTTTCGCCTGCTCGCCAAAATAGTCTTCCCAAGGTTCAAAATTATAATATTTTAAATTGCCTTTATCGTCTTTAACCAGAGATTTGAATTTATATGGCCCGCTGCCAATCGGTTTCAAATTAAGTTCCGCCAAGCTGGCGGCCCCGGCCGGAACACTCTGCCAGCCTGTCGCCGGCAGAATGCCGAATGTTAAGAGCTCCGGAAAGGCGGCATAGGCTTCCCGCAAATTAAACTTCAAAGTATAGTCGTCGAGCTGTTCGATTTCATCGCCGGTAAAAGCCGGCCGCAAGGGTGAACGATAGTTTGAATCCTTAATCGCATTAAAAGTAAAAACCACGTCTTGCGCGGTTAGCTCGCCGCCATTATGCCATCGCACTTTCTGTTTCAATTTAAAAACATAGCTCTTGCCGTCCTCGCTCACCTCAAAACTTTCCGCCAGGTCATTCACCAGCTCGCCATTCGCGCCTCGTTTCAAAAGTGAAGAAAAAACCAATCGGCTTAAATCGGCATCGACATCATTCAAGCTGGAATAAAGAGGATTGATATATTTCGCCGTACCGACCACGCCCTCGCTGTATTCGCCGCCAACCGCTGGTGTCAATACTCGATGAGTCAAATAAAGTCGGCCGGTCAAAAAAATCAGAGAGATGAATAAAACCGCAAAACTGATTCTAATCACAATCAGCTCGCGCGAATTTAAAAAATTTTTTAGATATTTCAATTGCCGCCAGTTCGGAATGCGCGATTTAGAGAGTGAATAAACCAGCTTTTTATCAAATTCATTTTGACGGCCGGCAAGGGAAAGATTTTTAAGCTTGCCTGAAAAAACTTTTTTGAAAAAAAGCCAAAAACCGCTAACTGATCGTTTTATCAACGTAGTCGCGTTAGCCAGCCAAATCCTAGGTTTGAGTGAGCTCTGCTTCACAAAAAACTAAATTTAGACGGCCGAAGCCGGGAGTTCACCCCTTCACCCATGCGGTCACAATAAATCTGATACACATTTCACGCGATAATCTACCATTCATCCATAAACCAACACCAATGGCCTTCTGGGTGTGGGGGTAAAAAGCTATCTTAAAAGAGGGTATTTATTTCACCAACAAACTGGCCAGAGCAGTCAATAAAAAGAGAGCAGCTAAAACAATGGTGGCGATAAACAAGGATCTCTCCAGTCCGCGCTTGGTGCGGTAAACGCCGCCAAGGCCGCCGAACACCCCCGAGAGACCGGTGCCGCTATTTTGCATTAAAATTGAAACGATGAGTAGGATAGCGATAATCAGCTGTCCGATTTGAATCCATTTCGCCATAACAATAATATAATTATATCAGAAAAATAATCTTTAGTCAACCCTGTTAAATTGCTTCGCACCCCGCATTAACGGGGATTTAACAGGGTCAAATCCTATTTCTTTATGTTAGCGATAATCTGCTTCAAAACCTCCGGCTGATTAACCGCCAAATCCGCTAAAATCTTGCGATCAAGTTCAATTTTATTGGTCTTCAGCACGGCAATAAATCGAGAATAAGACAAACCTTCTTCGCGCACAAAAGCGCTGATCTTGATTTGCCATAGTGCTCGAACGGTACGTTTCTTTTTTCGGCGGTCAACATAAGCATGCGCGCCGGCTTTAACCACAGCGGTCTTGGCCAGTTTGATCAATTTTTTGCGGCCCCACTTAAAACCCTTGGCTTTAGCGAGCAGATTTTTGCGTCTCTTAACATGAGAAACTCCGCGTTTTACTCTTGGCATAATTGTAGAAAGTTATTTTTCAACCTGCCTGCCGGCAGGCAGGTTTTCAATTTTTCCCGCCACAGCGGGATCCCGCCGGGGCGGTGGCAATTTTCAAACTTTTGAAAACAAAAACTAAAAACGAAAGCAATAATTACAAATTATAATTGAATTAAAGTTTTAACTGTTTTTTCGTAAACACTATGAACGGTCATATCTCGCCGTTTCTTGCGTAAAGCATTGCCGGTGTCCCGGGAATTAAAATGAGCCTGACCCGGTTTGCGGTGCTTGATTTTCTTATTTTTGCTGACCGTAAATCTTTTTACGGTTGCTTTATGTGTTTTTTGTTTGGCCATACCAGGTAGTAGAAATTTGATAATTAATTATTTTATCCGGTTAACTTTATATTTTTTGCTTATGACTTTTTTACTTCTAAAATATGCCTCGCCAGAGTAAAATCAAATTTTCACTACCTGGCATATATTTCGTTCAAAAAAATAAAACCTCGCGGCAGAGCCTGGGGTTTTATCATTCCTAGGCAGTTTTGTTAAGTAGAATTATATTAAAACCTCCGTCCTTTCTTGTCAAGTCCTGCTCTTTGGTTAAGGTCAGCTCCGGATCTTGATACAACAATGCAACAAAGCGCTTAATATTCTCCACGGCTTTATCCGGATGCTGGCGTTCGCGGCCGCGCAATACAATATCAATCTTCACTTTGTTGCCTTTTTTTAAAAAACCTTTTGCCTGTTCCAACTTATAATTAAAATCATTAGCGCCAATTTTGACCGTCAAACGGACATTTTTTATGTCTATCTTTTTCTGCAGCTGCTTCTGTTTATGCGCCAATTTTTCCTGTTCATATTTGAACTGTCCATAATCAAGCAATTTACAGACCGGCGGATCGGCGGTCGGATTAACCTCAATCAAATCCATGCCCGACTCTTCAGCCAAAGCCAGCGCTTTTTGAATCTCCATCTTACCGACCGGTGTGCCGTTTTCATCAATCAAAAAAATCTCGGGTACGCGAATCTGCTGATTCGAGCGAAACCGTTTCTCCGGTTCTTTTTTTTGCGGCCTGCGCCAGGTTCTTTTCATAGTTATTTCGCTTCGCGAAAGCCCCGCTATCACCGCCTTTGGCGGGATCCCGCCCTCTATATTAAATATAAGTGGCGGGACAAATAGGGCACATGCGAATAAAATGAGGCGGGTAACCCTCCGTCGCTAAAACTATGGAGGACGAACGTTCATATGCAATATATCTTCCAATCTTCAGGGCTTGCCCTCCGAAGCCTTGGCGTAGGAGGGAGCGGGTAACGGGAATCGAACCCGTATCTCTACCTTGGCAAGGTAATATAATAACCATTATACGATACCCGCCTACGTTCCGCCCATGGCGGAACTTCGGCGGGCAAGCCCGCTTTATTATTCCGCTAAGACGTGTAGACTATAATCAAAAAAGCTAAGAATTGGTACGTTCTTAACTATGGCTAGTATAAACAATTATTATGTTTTTGGCAAGCCCCGTTGCTTCCTTCATCTGCAGCGCTTTAAGTAATCTTAGTAAGGCGAAGCCGCTCTGCTTAATGAGGTGGATTCTTCTCTTTACCCGGACAGAAGCTACGGGGCAAGAGTTGGCGATAAACTTGAAAATTAGCTAAAATTGTATTATAGTATAAAATTCAGATGAAAATATTAGCCTACAACAAACGAGCGAATTTTGATTATGATATTTCCGACACCTTCGAGGCCGGAGTGATGTTGCTTGGCCATGAGGTAAAATCGGTCAAAACCGGCCATGTGAGTTTGAAAGGTTCTTTCGTCACCAGCAAAAAAACTCACAAACTCTTGCCTGAATTCTATCTGACCAATGCCCATATTCCATTATACAAGCACGCCGGCAGCCAGCCGAGTTACGAACCGACGCGGCCAAGAAAGCTCTTACTGCATAAAAACGAAATCGCGCGTTTGATCGGAAAAAAACAGGAACAGGGCTTGACGCTGGTGCCAATCAAAATATATACTAAGCGTAGTTTAATCAAGCTAGAGTTCGGCATCGGCAAGGGAAGAAAGAAGTTTGATAAGCGAGAAGTTATAAAGAAGCGCGAAACGGACCGGCAGCTGCGAACTTTGACAAAACGACATTCATTGAAAATTAAAAACCTGCCTCGCCGGCAGGCGGGTTGAAAATTTAAAATTCCGCCGATAGGCGGTCTGGGGATGCTAGGCATCGATAATAAAATTTTTTTCTTACACTCAGAAAGTGCTGAACACCACTTAAAACTATTCAAAACTATAAGTGCCAAAAACACTTTGAGCAAAGTCGCGCGTGCTTTCAGCATGCCTGTCTTCGCTCCCGTCGCCGCTTAATAGCCGCGACCATCGGCCCGACTACGTCCGTGTGTCGGATCACCGGTGTTATTATACGGGCTCGAATCTGAAGTCGTTCTCGCTTTAGATTTTAAATAAATGAAAACTAGTTTGGATGGATTTCGTTCGACTTCTACCATCCAGGCGAAACTTCAAGCCGAACTAATTCTGTAGTAGTGTAATTGAAAATTTATTAGACATGGGTTCAATTCCCATCATCTCCACAAGAAATCACATAACACATAGCACATAACATGAAACATAAATGCATGCTAATTGTTATGTGTTATATTCTATAAGGACCAGTGGTGGAATTGGTATACACGCAACACTTAAAATGTTGTGCTCAAAAGGCGTGTGGGTTCGACTCCCACCTGGTCCACAATAATAGGGGGAGGAGAAGTTTATCCTCCGAAGCTCCGCCGGTAGGCGGAGCGCAGGAGGAACTCCCACCTGGTCCACAATAATAGGGGGAGGAGAAGTTTATCCTCCGAAGCTCCGCCGGTAGGCGGAGCGCAGGAGGAACTCCCACCTGGTCCACAAAAAAATATGCACTCAAATAGAGTGTTTGTTTTTTACCTAATATTAAATAAATAAATCTATTAAATCTTAAAACCATTGACAATATTTAATTCTTATGCTATGATACAAAATCGAGAAAACCGCTGTTT
>Ga0265292_1001925_pt1 | contig 16170 bp, 20 predicted proteins | sample Munlanlewell296A_FD_189080 | JGI IMG/M metagenome (GOLD analysis project Ga0265292, IMG submission 189080) | Leachate microbial communities from a municipal landfill in Southern Ontario, Canada - Leachate well 296A | ecosystem: Engineered > Solid waste > Landfill > Unclassified | place: Canada... | reverse complement strand
GAGGGCGACGTGTTGCCGAGGATACGGACGAACAAGGAGGTGTACACGCAGGGGGAGGGCGGGAACGCCACCCTCGAGTACTACAACCCGAAGACGTACCCTGTGACGTTCTACCCCCCGGGCGTCTTCAGTGTAAAGCGCATCTTCCCGGAGGGGGAGGAGGAGAGGGTGGCGTCCGCTTATGTGGAGTGGGTTCAGGCGAGCTACACGCTGGCGCCCGGGGAGGCGTTCAGGGTGGATCGCTTCACCTTCACGACGCGGCGGGTTGGGAGCTCCGTCTTCGAGGGGATGGGGGCGAGGGCGGCGGTGCGCGTGCTCCCCGCCCCGCCGTAGGCGACGCCGCGAACTTCCGCTACCATAGATAAGAGAAAAAATATTTTTTCTCTGCCTTGGTGTGTGTTCTACTCTCTGGTTTGATAAGGGCGGGTTGTCAGATTGTTCTGCATGTCGAGATCGTCCTCCCTGACTGCCATCCTCGCCTTCGCAGTTGCCCTAACTAGTTTCTCCGGGCTCACCTTCTCAGCTCCGATAGGATACCCCGAGGACTCACTGTGGGAGCACGGCCTCGTCAGGGAGGTCTTGTTCGACCCCGAGGACTACAGGAGCCCGTGCTTCGTTAGGGGGAGGCTCGTCCTCCTGAACCCGACGGATGTGGACGTGGTCTTCGATCTCGCTTATCCACTTCACTGCGAGGTGTATTTCGAGGCGGCGTATCAGTCGTCGACGTGGAGGGGCGGGGAGGGGTCGCTGAGGGTGACGGTGCCTGCGCATGGGGAGTACACGGTGATATCATTCACCTTCCAGACTTATGCTCCGGGCTTCTACGAGGTCGACTGGGGCGGGCTGCGGAGGAGCGTAGACGTCAGTGTGGGCGACCTCATTCCCAGGGTCGTGACGGATAAACAGGCGTATCGCCAGTTCGAGGGCGGATACGCTACATTCGAGTATTACAACCCGAAGTCGTACCCGGTCTCGTTTGGGCCGCCGTCGAGTGTAGAGCTGGGGTTCGAGTACGACGGCGTGAAGGAGGATTACGGCACGGGGGTCAACATCTCCTGGGTCTCCGCAAACTTCACTGTGCCCCCCGGGGGAACTTTCAAGATATACACGTTCGTCTTCACGACGTCGAAGGTGGGGCATCTGACCCTGACCGGGATGTGGCTGAGGAAGACGGTGAATGTTCTGCCCCTTGAGCCATGATCCGGGCATGGAGCTTGCGTCGTCGGGTTAGCGCCTGTGCGGGGGCGGGTACTTGGGGTAGGCGACTCTGCTGTGTGTTAGGTGGAGGTGTGCCATGGCCTCGGCGAGTGTGAGGCTCGCCTCGGCGGGGTCGACGACGGGTAGGCGGGTGGAGTCGCGTAGGGGGCGGCCCATGCCGAACATTCCGAGGCAGTCGAGGTAGAAGGCGTCGTGCCCCCGCTCTTCGAGCTTGTGTATGGTCTGCTCCGTCAGGCGGAGGGTCTTCTTCACGTCGCGGCGGAGGTCGAGGACGGGCAGCGGCGCCGGGACCGCCACTGGATTGTGGCCCAATGGCTGGACGAGGAGCCTCATCGCCTCACCGGGGCCGACGACGGGCACGTCCACCAGCGTCCGCGCCGCCTCGACGCCCGGGTCCCCCGCGCACCAGACTATGATGGCGTCCGCCCCCGCCTCCTCCGCGGGTCCGACGAGCTTGAGCACCTCCGCGGCGGCCTGGGCGTGGTCGACGGGGCTCTCTATGGCGGGCGGCCCCTCGCGGATGCGCGAGTAGGTGATCTCCGTGCCGGGCCTGGCGATGGTCTCCAGGAAGGCGGTGCGGAGGCTTATGGCGGCGTCGTCGAGGCCCGTGATGGGGACGGCGAGGTGAATCTTCAAAGTGGAACGTGTGAGTTGTTAACGAAGAGGTATTTCGAGCTTACGCTACAAACTATATAAAAAGTGTAAATTTATATTGAAATAAAGATCATAATAACTCCAACTAATAATGAATTATAGAGAATAAATGTAATAGCATAATATTCTTGTGGCAAAGATTCATCAACGGCGTATGAAATTAAACCGACTATACCCAAAACTAATCCTAAAATAACGTAAACTCCAATTACGAGACTTCCTAATTCATATTTTGTAACATAAATAATAAGAGCTATACAATTTGAGAACATTGAAATACGAGAAACATAATGTGTTTCAACTAATACACCTATTAATAATAAAACCATAACGTCTAGATTTTGTCCGATCCAATAAACAATATCAATTGACTGGGGAATTCTATTCTCTATAAGAAAAACCCAATATTCACCATTCACATTCCATAAAGAAATAAATTGATTATAATTCATATATCTATCTGGTCCCTTCAAAGGATCATGAAAAAAAATACCAGTTTGATTATATCCAGTTACAACACGGGCATGAGTTACCAAGTTTTTTTCTTTTACAGATTCATTATACCAAGTCTTTACAATAATTCCATGATTTTGGACTATATGCTGTTTTAAATAATAAATCGCGTAATCGGGATTTTCAGACAGTGTACCATTAAATATATTTTTAAAATCTCTTTTTTCAAATGGGATTATTAAGTAATTCCAAACGACGGTATGATTTATATCTGAATTCATTTCAACTGCCAACTCTTGTTGACTTGGAGCGGAATTCGTATGATAGCTGTTCAGTAACATCAAAGCAGAAGCAGGAATGCAACTAACATTAGATACCTGAAAATAAAAATCATAATTTGTATCTTTATCCCAATAGGAAGTTATGTAATATTGCGCAGGAGGATCATCTATAATAGAAGCATAAACAATGGGGTTAGAAATCAATAAAATCGTAACTAATAATATTATCTTTAAAATAGAAGAGGGGTTCGGAATATTTTTCAAAAAAAGAGTCATACAAAATTACCATTTATTTAGATCGTGACGCGGTAGCGGTCCATGAGCTCCTGGCGCTTGCCCTCGTTCCACCCCGTCACGTCCGTGTAGTACCCCGTTATCCTGCTCCACCAACGCACGTTCTCCGAACCACACGACGGGCACGTCTTCAGCATCCCCGCCGACGTGTGCTGGCACTTGCTGCAAACCGTCAGGTCCTTCGTGTAGCTGAAGTAACCGATCTGGCTGTTCCTGCAGATGCGCTGCGTCAGCTTGTAGAGCGCCTCCGGGTCGCTGCATGCTTCCCCGAGCCAGGCGTGGAATATGTTGCCGCCGCTCAGTATGGGGAAGAACTTGTGCTCAATGTCTATCTTCTTCCCGAGCGGGATGTGCGCCCCCACGTACGTGTGGGTGCCGTTGCTGTAGTAGACGGGGAGGTCCCTCTTCCCCTTCAGGAGCGCCGCCGCCCCCTCCATGTCGCCCTTCACCGTGTTGACGGCGTGCTTCTTGTACGTCGGCGAGACGAGGTCCGAGACGGCGAACGTCTGCGCCGTGGACTCGGCCGGCGTACGCGCCAGCATCATCTTGAACCCGCTCCTCATCTCGAGCCCCTTCCTGTACTTCTCCATGTCGAGCAGGAGCCTGATGGCGAGGCGCACCGAGTCCGGGTCCTCGTGAAGCTGCTTGCCCGTGAAGTGCTGGACCATCTCGTTGACGCCCACGACCCCTATCACGTTCACCAGCTCCGAGAAGTCGACGGCGGGCGGCCCCTGCTGCCCCGTGTGCGGGTCACGTGGAGTCTGCGTCGCGAAGGGCACCATCTTGTTCGCCAGCGCCTTCTTCATCCAGAACTGCTTCGCCTTGAAGACCTCGACGGCGCTCCGCATGTTCTCCTGCGCCGCCTCGAGCAGCTTGTCGTAGTCACCGTTGGCGCGGTAGGCCATCCTCGGCATGTTGAGGCTGACGACCTGCCAGCCCCCCATGCTGAAGTGCTGCCCCCCCTCGAAGTACAGCTTCTCGTGGAAGTGAGGGTCAGTCTCAGGCGTGTTCGCGAACTGGTAGGCGCAGCACTGGTAGCAGCTTATGCCGTTGCCGTAGCCGCGGTACGTCGGCAACATGTTGTCGAAGTACGGCGCCCCGAACTTGCCCACGCTCTCGTGGACGAGCATCCAGAGGTCGTCGTACTCCGGCTTGAAGAACTCCGGCGAGACGTAGTTCTCGTTCTTGGGGAAGTTGAACGGCTTGCCCCAGTAGTCCCCCTCGAGCGCCACCTCGGTGATGGCGCGGAAGAACGTCTGCACCTCGTCCTCGTAGCTACCGTAGGTGTCCGGCCCGACCCTGCCCTTCATCACGATGGGCACGTCGCGCCAGATCTTCGGCACACCCATCGGCAGCTGGATGTTACTGAAAACCAGCTGCCCACCACGCGTCACGTAGGTCTGCGTCAACTCGTAGAACATCATCTGGGCGAGTTGCTTCACCTTCTCGTAGGGGAGCCCCCTGAGGAAGGGCGCGAGGAACATCGTGTAGAACATGAAGCCCTGGCCGCCGCTGAAGTTCGTCTGCCCAGCCGCCAGAACCTTCACACTGTGAAGGATGGCCACCTCCGGTTGCTTCGCCGGACCAGCGACGCTGCTCCTGAAGCCCGAACCATCGGGGATCAGGCCGTAGTAGAGGAAGTACCTGAGATCCCAGTCCTGGCAGAACGGACGGGAGCCGAAGTACTCCAGGGTATGGATGTGGATGTCACCCTGGTGGTGCGCCGTCGCCAGCGTCGGGTCCATCAAGAGGAGGTACTGCTCCTTAGAGAGCCTGTCCGCCTTCTTCTTGTGCACCGTCTCCGGGTTAGGCTGAAGGTTCGCGTTCTCCTTCGCCTCGAAGCCGCTGCCCGTGTCGATCTCGTAAGCATCCACAACCGGGACACCGACACGCGTCAGGATGTTCCTGTAGATCTGGAGCTCCGGCATATTCTCAGACTCGCTCCACTCGAGGAGGACGTTGTTAGTGATCTCACGGACCATCGGGCCGGAGACGACCTTTGGCTTGATGAGTTTGATGCGCTTCTCGACCTCCTGGCTGAGCTTCTCCGCCCTCATCGTGCTCATGGGCTTTATCCCGAACATGGTCTCCGCCAGCTCCGTCTCCCTGACGAGCTGCTCCACTATGCGCGCCTTGTTCCACTCGACGAGGTAGCCGTCGGTGGTGCGCACCATCGGCATACCCCGGTATAGACGCTCTGCCTTGTAGAACTGGTCTATGAACGTCTGCCCCTCGGGAAGATCCCTACCCCTCTTTAACATTCAGCACATCCCTCACTACGCCCTCGCTCAGCACCCCCCCGGGGAACATCTCCTCCGCCGACGCGCAGCGCCCCCCCACCTCGAGTATCGGTGGGTTCCCAAACATGTTCCTCATGACGAACTCGGTCTGCGCCTCCGTGTCGAACCACTTCGCCTCGAAGGATACGTGGCGCTCCTTCATCCATTCCTTCAGCTGCTCACACTTCTTGCAATCGGGGAGGGAGTAGACCCTCGCGACGGAGTTCGATGCACTCATACCAAACATCACCGATGGAGATCGCTAAGTTAGATGTAGAAACCTCGACCCGCGGGCTATAAGAACGTAATCGTCTCGTTCATAATACTCCGAATAACGAATTTATTGGACAATCCACTTTTCACCCATATCATATATGATTGTCTCATAAAAATAGAATTATACTAAGATTGTTCCAAATATCTACAATAGTTTATATATTCAGACATACCAAGTTACATTCCGTAAAAGACTCGTAGAAAGCGGGGTTCAACATGACAATCATAGTCTGCCTCGTCGGCACACACTTCCGCCGCCCCTTCGACGGCATCCGCTACTGGAGCAAACACCACGGCATAACCAAGCTCTACCTCCTCTACAGCAACGCCAAGGCCACCGACGAGACCGCCGTCTTCAGCTACATGAGCCAGAAGAACGCCGAGGAGCTACGCAGCAAGCTGGAGATACTCGACCCCGAGATGCTCGGCTTCGACCCCATGGACCACAGGAGCGCGTTCAAGGCGATCTACGGCGTCGTGAGCAACGCGCGCGCCTCCGGGGAGGAGGTCCTCATCGACGTGACCAGCACGACCGACATCGCGCAGGGCGTCGCCCTCACCGTCGCCCTCATGTTCAGAAACGCCCGAGTCTACAGCGTCCCGCCCGAGAGATCGGCCTGGTACGTCTCCGGGAAGGTCGGCGACCCCCAGTTCGAGACCTGGTTCGAGAACGCCCGCAACCAGGCGAGCAAGGAGCCGAAGGAGATACAGCTCCCAGGCTACCGCCTCGAGCCCAACACGAAGCACGAGGAGAAGGAGTGGGACAGGGAGAAGAAGCTCCTCATCCTCCTGCGCGAGAACGGCGGCGAGGCCGAGTCGATAAGCGACATAATCCGCTGGTTCGGCCACAAGGCAGCGTCGAGCACCCTCCGAAACAAGTTCAGCCGCATAGTCACGAAGCTGGAGATGAAGGGGCTCATCGACGCCGAGAAGGGGAGCAAGATGAAGGTCATAAGCCTCACCGAGTTCGGCGAAATATTCGCCGAGGCCCTCGCGGAGCAGAGCGCAGTATAACGGTAGACCGCCGCGCGCTGCAACACTTTACAGGACGGAGTGAAAAACCGCCCCCACCACACGCCCCGTTTTCCGTTTCCCTCAACTATCGCCGGAAACGGGGGCGGTCGCCGCCGTAATATGTGATATTATTATTCGGATTACGTATTAGAGATCGAGTCGCTGGCGGAGTCGAGGCTAATTCTCGAGCGGCCCCGGGGCCTTTCAGCTAAGTTTTTAAACCAACCGACCCGAGGCTACCATAAGAACCGGAAGGATAGCACTTGTTAGCCGAGGTAGTTCTCACCCCCGCCGAGGGGAAGAGGCTCATCGCCAAGGCGATAGCCCACATGCCGATCGTCCAGATGGCGAAGGAGCGCGGCACCATCATAGTCTGCACGAGCACGACCGACGCCTACGTCCTCGAGGAGCTCACTGGCAAGGAGATCAAGGACAAGGGGATGTTCACCGCCGGCGTCGTCACCAAGGAGGGCCTCCAGGTGACCGAGGCGAAGGGCAGGCACGACCCCTGGGTCATCGAGAAGGGCAAGGCGCGCACGACGAAGCTCACCGAGTTCGGCGAGCTCCTCCAGGCGATGGGGCCGGGCGACGTCTTCATCAAGGGCGCCAACGCCATCGACCCCTTCGGCCAAGCGGGCATCCTACTGGGCGGAGTCGGCGGAGGCACCATAGGCGCATCCTGGGGCTACCTCACCAGCAACGGCGTAACAACCATCATCGCGGCGGGCCTCGAGAAGCTCGTGCCCATCAACCTCAGCGACACCGTCATGCGCATGGGCATAAACAAGGTCGACATCGCCCTAGACGTGAAGTGCGGCATGATGGTGGTGCAGGGCTTCATAATCACCGAGATGGAGGCCTTCAAGGAGCTCTTCGGCGTCGACGTAGTCCCGATCGGAGGCGGGGGCATCGACGGTGCCGAGGGCTCCAAGATATTCCTCCTGGACGGCGAGGACGAGCCGGTCAAGGAGGCCGTCGCGCTGGTCAAGTCCATACGCGGCGAGCCCAAGCTCACGACCCGCATCATCAAACAGAAGTAGGCGCGCCGTTCAGGCGCCACTCAATTTTTTCGGCGCCGTTGAAGCGGGCGAAGTCGTCGAGAGTCTTCCCGAACTCGTCCTGGTACTCCTCGTCGGGCTTGAACCCCTCCTCGTACCAGAGGCCACGGATGATCAGCGTCTTCTCCTTCCGATCCAGCTTGGGGTCGAGGCGCCCCACGAGCCTGTCGCCGTAGAGGATGGGGACGGTGAAGTAGCCATACTTCCTCTGCTCGGGCTTCAGGTAGACCTCGAGGGCGCGCTCGAAGCCGAAGAGGGCGTCGAGCCTGTCGGCGTGCCAGAGTAGGCTGTCGAAGTAGTTGGCGAAGCGGACGCCCGTGTAGCCCCAGTCCTTCCCCAGATCCTCCAGCCGCGGCGCGTCCTCGGCGAGGCAGTAGTACGGGGCCATGTGCCCCTCGACGCTGAGCCTCGCGGCCTCCCCCTCCTCCACCAGACCGTCGAGGAGCGCCTGTATCTCCTTCGTCGACATGCCGAGCTTGACGCACCAGGTGTGGTAGTAGGTCTTCACGTCGGCGGGCTTCGTCGCGCCGAGGTAGCCGAGGGTCCGTGTGGCGAAGAAGTGCCGCCTCTCCTCCTCGGTGGGCTCCGACGCGTCGGCCCACGGGGGGAGGACCCTCTCCGCGAGGTCGTATATCCTCTGGAAGCCGTCGCGGCGAGTCACCATGAGGTCGCCGGAGCTGAATAGGGCCTCGAGGGCGCGCTTGGCGGGCTTCCACCCCCACCAGCCCCCGCTCGGCTTCTTACCCTCGAAGTCGCCGCTCCCGAGGGGGCCCTCCCTCCTGACCCGCTCGAGGGTGGAGTCGACGACGCCGGGGTCCACCCTGCTGAACCAGCCAGTGTGTATGACCTTGCTCTTGGCCCTCTCCCTGTTGGCGGCTATGAGGTAGCGCCAGTCCCCCATGGGCATGAAGCACATGGCGTGCCCCCAGCCCTCGAAGACTCGCCTGTCCTCGTAGGCGAGGGAGTGGAGGTCCTCCTTCCGGTACTTGCCGAGCCGGGTCCAGAGGGTGAAGTAGTGGGCGCGCTCCACGACGTTTATGGTGTCTATCTGGAGGCAGCCGAGGCGCCCGATGGTCTCCTCCACCCGCCTCTTAGTCGCCCTCCTCGGCGGGTCGCCTATGCCCTGCTTCTCGAGCTGTAGCCGACGAACGGCGTCCACCGACACCTTGAGGGATGAGAACATTCACACACCACCGAGCGGCTTGAACATTCCATCTTTAACGTAGACTTAAACCATCCCCCGAGAAACTGTGGCAAGGTGGGTGAAAGTGGTCTCGGGGTTTTCTTTGGAGAGCACAAGCAGGGCTATTGGTGATGAGTGGAATTGGGAAAGAGATAAATCGATGAACGTAGATAAAGTTACATGAGGATAGATGGACCTATTTGGGATGTTTGAGTTCGCGGCCCTCCTGGGGATGGTGATCATCCTCCCCCTCGCCTATGTCCTCCTCAAGGGGAACAGGCCCGAGAGGCGGGAGAGGCCCAAGCCTCAGCCACCGCCCGAGCCGACGTACTGGAAGGAGATGGCGCTCTACAAGTACGGCGAGGAACTCCTCGAGGTATACAGGTCTAGGAAAAAGGAAGACGAGAAGTGACGCGTCTGCGCCATGCTTATAGACCGGGGCATAGATTCACGTGGGGATAAGCCATGCCGGAGCAGCCCGCCTGGGAGATAAAACGCACCATCTACACACGCGCCGAGGAGCAGCACAACACCAGCCTCGGCCTCCCACCCGAGGCGCGGAACCTCCAGCAGATGCTCAAGCGCGGCGTCGTCGTCGTCGACAAGGTCCCCGGCCCGACGAGCCACGAGGTCGTCGCATGGGTCAGGAAGCTCATGGAGCTCGACCACATCGGCCACGGAGGCACACTCGACCCCAAGGTCACAGGCGTCCTCCCAGTCACCCTCGAGGACTCCACCAAATGCGTCCAGGCCCTCCTCGACTCCGGCAAGGAGTACGTCACCGTTATGCGCACACACGAGGACGTCGAGGAGAAGCACCTCGTCGAGGTGCTGAAGCAGTTCGAGGGGGAGATCTACCAGAGGCCCCCGCTCCGCTCAGCGGTTAGCAGGCGCCTCCGCACGCGTGTAATCTACAGGATAGAGTACCTGGAGGGCGGCGGCAGGAACTGGCTCTTCAAGGTCGCCTGCCAGAGCGGGACCTACATCAGGAAGCTCTGCAGCGACGTCGGTGAGGTCCTCGGATGCGGCGCCGACATGCACGAGCTGCGCAGGACGCGTAGCGGCCCCTTCACGGAGGCCCAGGCGGTCACGCTCTACGACATCGCGGACGTGATGGACCTGTACAAGGAGGGGGACGAGGCGCCGCTGAAGAAGATCATCCACCCCGTCGAGGAGGCGCTGGCCCTCCTCCCACACGTCTGGGTCAGGGACTCCGCGGTGGAGGCCATCTGCACGGGCGCCCAGCTCGCGGTCCCCGGCATACTCAGGCTGGAGTCGGGCATCGAGCCCAAGGGACTCATCGCCGTTATGACGCAGCGAAACGAGGCCGTCGCCCTCATGAAGGCCGAGATGAACACCGACACCATCGTAAAGGAGGAGCATGGCATCGCAGCCATCCCCGAGCGCGTCATAATGATCAGGGGCACCTACCCGAAGTCGTGGTAGGTTGTCCGAGCACTACTTCTCGGAGAACCCCACGTCCCCCGAGGAGAGGGGCCTCATCAAGACGAGGCTCAGGGGGATCGACTTCACCTTCGAGACGAGCTCCGGTGTATTCAGCCACAGGAGGGTCGACAACGGAACACGCCTCCTCGTCGAGTCGATGGGGCTCCCGGGTGAGGGTCGGCTCCTCGACCTCGGCTGCGGGTACGGCGTGATTGGTATAGTTGCGGCGAAGCTGAACCCTCGCCTCGACGTCTGGATGACGGACGTCAACACACGGGCAGTCGCCCTCGCCGAGGGAAACACTGCTAGGAACGGCGTCCGCGCGACAATTAAGCACGGCAGCCTCTACGAGCCGGTGGAGTCCGAGGCGTTCGACGTCATCTTGACCAACCCGCCCATCTCCGCGGGGATGGCCGCCATCGTAGAGCCCATGATCGCTGGCGCACCCGCGCACCTCAACCCCGGTGGCTCGTTGCAGCTCGTGGTCCAGTCCAACAAAGGGGGGAGGACCGTCGCCGGCTTTATCGAGGCGGCGTTCGGCGAGGCCGTCGTCGTGGCGAGGGGGAGCGGGTACAGGGTCCTCAAGGGCGTGAAACGCTAGCCAGTGCGGGTTTCTCAGACTATGAAGTAGCGGGGGCAGATCTCGCCGCTGCCCGCCCAGAGGGCCGTCTGGATGCTCTTTATCCCGGGTATCTCAGCGATCTCCTTCCCGAGCCTCATGAGGTGGTCGAAGTCGTGGATGACGCCTATGACGAGGAGGTCGTGTTCGCCCACGGTCTTCGTGGCCACAATGATGTTGGGCATCCTGATGAGCGTCTTGAGGATGCTGGTGGAGTCGGTCTTGCCGCCGCCGCTGGTGGAGACGTCGATGTGGAAGGCCGCCATTCCCTCGTAGCCTATCATTCTCGGCTCCACGACGACGGTCGAGCCCCTGATGTCCCCCGCCTCCCTGAGGCGCTGGTACCTGTTGATGACGGTGTCGGGGGACCTGTCGAGCTCCTTGGCGATCTTCCTGAAGCTCGTCCTCGCGTCTCCGCTGAGGATCTCTATGATCTTCGCGTCGATCTCGTCCATCACGGTTCCTCCTTGAGCCCGTCCAGCTCGAAGTTCTCTGGGCAGAGGAGGACGTCCCCGACCCAGATGCTCGTCTTTACGTCCCTGACGTTGGGGAGGCCCTTGATGGTCTCGCGGAGGCTGTTTAGCTCCTTCATGTCCCTTAGGACGGTCACGGCGAAGACGCTCTGCATCCCCATGCTGGGGGTGCTGAATACGACGCCGGGCTGCTCCCTGACCTCTTCGACGACCTCCGGGATGTGGACGGGTTCGACGTCCAGCTCGAGGCTGGCGAGGCAGTCGAATCCCAGGTGGCGGGGGTCGAGGAGGATCGTAGTCCCCCTGACGACGCCGTTCCTGCGCAGCCTCTGGAACCTCTTTATGATGGTGTCGACGCTTACTCCGCACTGCTTCGCTATGTCGGCGAAGTTGGTGCGGGCATCCCTCTGTAGGTTGCGGATTACCCTGACGTCTGTCTCGTCGAACTTCATCTGGGGGCCCAATTCAAGGGTGTGTCGCACCCGGATTAAAGGTGCTCGATCAGCTCGACACTTCGGGGTTATCCCGGTATAAAATGGCGACGTTGCCGATGACGTCGACGAGGGCGGAGCCCGTGGCCCCCGCTATCTCCTCGGACAGCTCCCTGCGGGTCTCCTTGAAGCCCATGAACTTGACCTTGATGAGCTGGTGGTCTGTGAGTGCCTTGTCTATGTTGGCGAGGGACTCGGGGGTTACGCCGAACTTGCCGATGTGGGCGACTGGGTCGAGCTCGTGCGCCTTCGCCTTGAGCTCGGCGCGCCTCTTGGAGGTGAGTTCCATGTTTGCACCTCCTCTACCCTCGGCGGCGGGGTATTTGGGTTTAGCCCTCGGCTAAGGCTTTATAGATTCGTCGGCGTGGTATTGGGTGCTGGAGCCCGGTCGTCTAGTGGACAAGGATGGAGGGCTTTGGACCCCCAGACCTGAGTTCGAATCTCAGCCGGGCTACCACTAATCACATCGGGATGTTGTGAAAAACAGGGTACAATTGATAGAAAAAGGGGTCGAGAATTTACTTTATCTCGACCTTCACGGGTCGACCAAGCTTCTCCGAGAGGGGGGCCGTGACCCTCAGGATGCCGTTCTTGAACGTGGCCGTCGTGCTCTTCGGCTCGATCTTCAGGGGCAGGTGCAGATAGCCCCTGTAGGCATAGCTATCGCCGTCGGACGTGACCTGGATGAGCGCATCGTACACGTCCAGCTTGACGTCCTTCTTCTCCACGCCGGGCATCTTGGTCTCTATGAGGTAGTTCTTCTCACCCTCGTCGACCCAAGCGTACATCTCTGGGCGCACTTTTTCTGGCATATTTTTTACCCAATTAACCCAAGGGGGAAGTTTGTTTATTAACACATCAAGCCCGCGTTAGATCGATGCCTGCGTCAGTAATTTCTGCCCGTAGGCGCGCTTCAGCGTCTCTATGTCGATCTTTTGCATCTTGAGCATCGCCTCCATGACCCTCCTCGCCTTCTCGGGGTCCTTGTCCCGCAGCATCTCGTTCAGGATGGTGGGGACGATCTGCCAGGATACGCCGTACCTGTCCTTGAGCCAGCCGCACACGCTCTTCTCTCCCCCCTCTGAGAGCCTGGTGCAACTGCTTGAGGAAAAAGGGGTACTAACGCAAGTCGAATGGGAAAGAACAATTAAAAAAAATGTAGCCTTATAGGGTTCTGGTAACTTAACGGACCTAAGTAATTTGAAAAACGAGTGGTAACTGGCGGGACTTTATCAAAGTTTCTTTTGAACTACTTCTTTTTCGGTTCTGGTAACTTGTCGGGACTTAACCCATAAGAATGAGGCGTGGTAACTCGCGGGACATCATCAAAGTTTCTTTTGAACTATTTCTTTCTGCCTTTTTGACTCAGGTGCTTCTCTAAACATATTTGAAGCTAAAGGAACATTCAGTTTTTCACCATTAAGAAGTTGTTCAATAGTTATAATTTGTATTTTAGGATATTTTGTTCCCCATGTTGGAGATATATAATATTCAGCTTCAAGAGCCGCTTCTTTCATTGGATTAGTAGGTTCAGTTAATGTAATGAGAATACCCATTTCCGCTTTTTGAGCTTGAACGGTTCCATTTAAATCACGGACATCTTTAGCACCAACATTTGCACCACCTTTTACTTGAACAACAATACGCTTCAAATTCAGGTTAGCACTTTCTCTAAAAGCTAACCAGCCATCGACTCCCTTATCAGAGCCTTTCTTACCTGCTCCGCTACTCGTTTGTCCAGCGGGTCTTGCATTAATAAGAGATAATGCCCACCATTGAAATTGATACGGGTTGGTTTCTGCTAATTCAACTGCGCTAGCTAGATCAACTGGTTCGCCAACAACCACATAATCCTTTCCAGCTACTACGTGGTTATCAAAAAGTCGGGATTTAATCAAGGAAATAGATAAATGGGTAATGTCTATTCCAATCCATTTCCTTTTCAATGTATGTGAAGCAATGGTGGCTGTGCCACACCCACAAAATGGATCAAGAACTATATCGTTTTCATTGCTCGAAGAGGAAATGATTCGTTCTAACAGGGCTTCTGGTTTTTGAGTTGGATAGCCTAAATCCTTGCCCCCACTTTCAGGTTGAATGTCGTCCCAAATGTCCTGCAATGAAACACCAGGCATTTCATCTAAATATCGTTTGTATTGTGGCATGCCAGATTTTGAATATATTAACCTTCCATCTTTGTCGAATTGTTCCATATTGGCTCTAGAATAAGCCCAGTATCGTCCTTTGTAGGGCTTCACTCCTTTCCATTCGTAAGAGGTATCTCCACCGGGCTTTGCTGCGGTCAAATCACCAATTCTATATCTCCTCATTGATCCCGGCTCAATGTGTTTATAGAAATTGTTAATATACTCTTCAGAATATTTTGTGTATGTCGGATTCCAAACATAATTTTCTGTTTTCGTATAAAGGAGAAGAATATCATGAATACGACCACACCGTTTCATGCCCTGTTTAGTATCGCTATGGGCACTCGACCTTTTCCAGACAATTTCATTTAGAAACTGTTTGGGGCCAAAGATTCTGTCTAAGATGAGTTTCAGATAATGACTAGCGGTAGGATCACAGTGAAGATAAAGAGAACCTGTTGGTTTTAAGACTCGGTGAAGTTCTCTAAGTCTTATTGTCATCATAACAAGATAAGCCAGCATATCGTTCCTGCCAAGATAAGCGTGAAGGAACTGAATCATTTCAGTTAATTTTGGGTCCTCTTGAAGTTCCAAGTATGTTGATTCTGTGACTTTATCCCAATGCCAGAAATCTGTGAAAGCCTGAATCTGGGCTGATGATTCCTCTCCCGTAACTTCTTTGAATAGAATATTATAATCCGCTTTACTGTTGAATGGAGGGTCTAAGTAAATCAGGTCAATGGATTCGTCTCTGATGAATTTCCTCATGACCGCTAGATTATCGCCGTAATAGAGGGTATTCACGAAATCTGGATTAGACATCAAGGAAACAATGTCTTTCAGCCTTAAAAGAAATCGGTTACTCTTCAGCTAATCCATGACAAATAAGTTAACAGTACCCCCGAGAAGTGGCCCTCAGCGAGGGTCGTTGTTGTGGGTGACCCAGTAGAAGTAGTTCATGTAGGTGTCACAGCTCTGCTCGGGGCAGAGCCTGCCGCAGACGTACTCGGGGTAAGCGGCGAGCCCCTCGTCGACCTCCTCCACCTCGAACTCCCTGCCGCAGATCGCCTTGAGCACCACCAAGGGGGGTCAAGACGGGGGACGCGGCCCCCCTTTAAGACGTTTCGACTCCGGTAGCCTACTTCAGCTTGTCCCTCGGTATCTTCACGGCGAATCGGCACCTCTCGCCCCCGGCGAGGACGCTCTCCAGCACCTCGACCTCGAGGGGGACACCGAGTATGACCTCCAGCGGGAGCTTCTCGTACCCGGCGCTGCAGTAGCAGAACTCTGCGAGGGGCTCGGCCTCGCCTCTGAGGATGCCCGCCCGGGAGCCGCTGAAGCGCTGGATAGCTGAGAGGCTACTACGCTGAGCAGCCGATTCCGATAAGCCTCGATTAGAATCAGGTCGAGAAGAGGGCGGAGCCGTATGGGGTGAGCGGCTCCTTCTCGCTGATCCCGCAGGGGTGGTGGAGGAGGTCGCCGCGGCTCGGGTGGCTGCCTATCCTCGGAAATATGCCCTTCATGCCGATCCGACCACCTCAACCGGGGAGATAAAACGGCGCCCTTCCCCGGCTAACCTTTATCAGCCGAGGTGCGAAGGAAACACCAGTGATTCTTGGAAATGACCGAGACATTTGACAAGCTCATGGCGGCGTTCGCCGGCGAGTCGCAGGCGAACCGCAGGTACCTGGCGTTCGCGAAGAAGGCTGAGGAGGAGGGCATCCCCCAGATAGCGAAGCTCTTCAGGGCGGCCGCGGAGGCGGAGACCGTCCACGCCCTCAACCACCTCCGCATCGCGGGGAAGGTCGGGATGACGGTCAGCAACCTCGACGAGGCCATCAGCGGCGAGACCTACGAGTTCCGCCAGATGTACCCCGAGTTCATCGCCGTCGCCCAGGGCGAGAAGAACAAGCAGGCGGAGTGGAGCTTCACCATCGCCAACAAGGTCGAGGAGGTCCACGCGGGGCTCTACAAGAAGGCGCTCGACGCCCTGAACTCGAAGAAGCCCCTCCACTCGGTGGACTACTACGTGTGCAAGGTCTGCGGGAACACCATCGAGAGGCAGGCACCCGAGAAGTGCACCGTCTGCGGGGCCCCACAGGCACAGTTCCTCCGTGTAGGGTAGCCCCGTATCTAAAACACCAGTACCCGCGCCCTCCCCCTCCGGGTGAATAACGCTCTATAGCCCTGAATCCGAGGAAATCAGGGCGACGCCATGGGCTGCATCTTCTACGACGGCGAGATATGCCTCGCCCAGCACCGGACAATAAAGAAGATCCAGCTA
>Ga0265292_1001924_pt1 | contig 16176 bp, 11 predicted proteins | sample Munlanlewell296A_FD_189080 | JGI IMG/M metagenome (GOLD analysis project Ga0265292, IMG submission 189080) | Leachate microbial communities from a municipal landfill in Southern Ontario, Canada - Leachate well 296A | ecosystem: Engineered > Solid waste > Landfill > Unclassified | place: Canada... | reverse complement strand
GGTAAGATATCTGAAATTTCTGCCATTTTTATATGTTGTAGAATATCTAACAAAGTAAACAAATTCCGGTATAACCTGAAGATTGTATGAGAAGGATTTATATATTTTATGCTCGCTAATTCCACCGCAAGCTGCGGGAAACCGAGTTTACGAGCCCGGCGAAGCCAATGCGCTCTCGGGGATTCAATTAAAACTTGTTAAAGTTAATGGTTTATATGATTTTGTGATAGTATTAGGTTGTTAAAAATGTTGGCTTGGTTTAGCGGGTATCAAATATTGATTGATTAAGAATTATATCCGGTCCAATAAATAACTTTGTTACAATAAGTTTATATAATTTTGATTTTAAAATTGGAATACCCAACTTTTATATTGCATAAAATATATCCCGGATAATGTCGATATCCACAAGTAAGATAGAAGAACTCATCGGGCGACTGAAAAATAATGATAAATCAGCCCTTGATGAAATATTCACCTTCTATTATCCCCGCCTATACAATTTTTCAAAAAAAATTCTGAAAATTGAAGATGAGATTGACGATATTCTTCAGGATGTATTTTTAAAAATCTGGTTACACCGAAGCAAAATCAATAATCCTGAAACTTTTAATCCATTTATTTTTACAATTACTAAGAACGCACTGCTTAATTTGATCCGGTCGAATGCTAAGAATCAGGCATTTAAAGAAGAATTTTCAAAAAGAGCAATAGCGTCAGAGTATGTAACCCAGAATCCTTTTGAGTTTGAAGAAATCAAAACAGAAATTGACAAAATAGTTGCCAAACTTCCAGAAAAAAGACAAAAAGTATTTCTTTTGAGCAGAAACGAAGGATTATCAAATAAAGAGATTGCAAAAAAATTAAATATTTCCGAAAAGACTGTTGAGGATCATATTACTCACGCAATCAGATTTTTGAAGAAGTCCTTGAGTGAAATTGGTATCCTTTCGCTGCTCTACTTTTATCTTTTTCTATAATTTCTCTTTTCTCCGGCAGGGGATAACCCTTCTTCATGTGTATTAATAATATATTTCAAGATGGAAAAACTATTTAGAAAATACCTTAATGGCACTTGTAATCCTGATGAATTTAATGAGGTCTTAAATTTATTATGTACAAAGGAAAATGATGATAAACTATCTTCATTATTAGATAAGTCCTGGAGCGATGTTTTATTGGAAAATACTGATGGCAGGCAGAACAATCAGTTGCTTGACAAGATCCATCATCGCATTGCCCTTGAAGAATCAAATATTTCTATCAAACGGTTTACCATAGCCAGAAATCTGTTAAAAATTGCAGCTATACTTATTGTCGGATTGATAATTTCCACTGTTTTTATTTACAATCGCTCAAAGACCCGGATCTATTCAGATGTAGTAGAAAACATTAAAACTCCCTATGGGGCCAAAACCAGTTTTAAACTACCCGACGGGTCCGATGTGTGGTTAAATTCCGCATCTGCTCTTTCATATCAAAAACAATTCGGTAAAATACGTGAAGTCGAACTTTCCGGTCAGGCATATTTTGATGTTATTAAAGACGGTAAACCATTTGTCGTAAAAACCAGATATGGCAATATCGAAGTTTCAGGCACCTCATTTGATGTAAAAGCATTTGATGATGACGATTTTGAAACGACCCTAGTTGAAGGAATTGTAAAAATCAGAAATATCAAAAACCAGGTTATTACATTAAAGCCCGGTCAGCAATCAATTATCAATCCTGATAATGAGTTTGAAATAAAGAATGTAAAAACTGATCTTTTTACATCATGGAAAGATGGAAAATTGATATTCATAAATGAACCTTTTCAGAAAGTTGCCAGACAGTTGGAGAAATGGTATAATGTAAAAATTGAAATACAAGGTGAAAAACTGAAAAATCTTGGTTATACCGGCAAAATTGAGATGGAGACATTTAGTGAAGTCCTCGACTTAATTAATGTGACAACCTCTATTAAATACAAATTCGATAAGAACACCAGGATTTTAAAAATTTATGGTCAGTAGAATTCTATCTGATATAACCAATTTGATTATTAACCTAAACCATTAAGCCTATGAAAATGAAGAAGATGCCTCACAAAAAAAAGTAACGGTGAAAATAGCCGTTTCCACCGTTACAAATGATCTGATTTAAAAAATTAATTAATTTAAACCAATTACAAATTTATGAAAAATTTAGTAGTTAGTCATGGTAATATTAAGTTATCTTATCAATTTCTAAGAAAAATGAAACTTACAATTTTCCTGTTATTAACTTCAGTACTAAGTTGCATTTCAGCTGAAACATATTCCCAGATAACTAAACTTAATGTGGTTGAAAATAATTCAACTCTTTTAAGTGTTCTCCGGACTATTGAAAACCAAAGTGAATTTAACTTTTTCTATAATGAAAAAGTTGACATTGACAGATCGGTCTCTGTAGATATGACAGATAAAACCGTTTATGAAATTCTTGATAAGGTTCTGGCAAATTCAACTGTTAAATACAAAGTAATAGGCAGACAAATTGCTTTGTACGACAAGAATGAGATGGAACCTTTCCTGCCTGAGGTCGATCAGGAACGCAATATCTCAGGCAAAGTAACCGATAAATCCGGAGCTCCGCTTCCGGGAGTATCCATTTTTGTTAAAGGAACAACAACAGGTACAACTACCGATATTAATGGTAATTTCTCGTTGGTACTTCCATCCGATGCTAAGATTCTTACATTCTCTTTTGTCGGTATGGAACCCCAGGAAATCAGTATCGGGACATTAACCCAAATCAACGTAACTATGGCTGAGTCGGCAATTGGTCTGGAAGAGGTTGTTGTTGTAGGTTATGGTACTCAGAAAAAAACATCAGTTACAGGTGCACTTACTACTATGAAATCTGAAGATGTTAAAAACATAGTTGTACCAAACCTTTCTAATGCTCTGGCCGGTCGAATGAGTGGTGTATTTGTGAACCAGAGTTCAGGTGCCCCAGGATATGCCGCCACAATTCGTGTGCGCGCTATTAACACATGGAAAAGTACTGGTCTTGACCCATTATATGTCATTGATGGTATAATCTCCGATAAGCGCATGTTTGATGCTCTGGATTATTCCATGGTGGATAATATTACCGTCCTGAAAGATGCCGCTTCAGGAGCTATTTATGGTGCCCGTGCTGCCAATGGTGTTATACTTGTAACAACCAAAACAGGGGCAGAAGGCAAATTTCAACTAAATTATAACTATTCATACAGTTTTGACAAACCTACTAAGCTACCTGCATTTGTGGGTATGAAAGATGAGGTGAGGCTAAACAATTATGTACGGGAAAGCAGAGGTATGACACCACTGTATGATGCTGAGGAAGTAGCTTATTTTAACGATCATGACCCCGGCTTAGCTTGGTACACTTTAGGTTATAGCGACCCTGTATTACAAAAACATTCGCTCACGGCCACAGGCGGTACTGAAAAAGTAAAATATTTTCTGGGTGGTTCTTATTTCGACCAAACAGCTTTTATAAAAAATGCAGATTACAATAAATACAATTTTCGGTCAAATCTCGCTGTAAATTTTACAAAGAATCTTACCGGTATTTTCAATGTTTCATATAGCCAGGGAACAAAAAAAAGATTTGTTATGGCGGAAGATCTTATTGGTTTTGATGTTAACCCTGATTTTGGTAATCTTTGGGCGCGTTTACTTTCTTACCTGCCTTATATACCACCCAAAACATCTGATGGAAAATTCATCAATCCGGGCTGGATAGGAAATCCATTGGCATGGATTGAAGAAGGTGGTACTAATACTCGAACTGAACGTAATATTGACTTGTTAATGGGGTTAACGTACAAAGTATCACTTGTGGATGGGTTATCTGTTTCAGGAAAATTTAGCCCAAATTATGAAGGTACAACTATGAAACAGTATGAGCTCAAAACTACCTTATACAATGTAGTAAAAAAAGGTTCAAATAGTAGAATATTTACAGACTCGGTTATAGGCACAATTAAATCACCATATCCAACTCAAGAGCGATTAGCGAAAATCCAGGAAGCAACCAGTAGTTACCAGCTGAACTTCTCTGCAAGTTATGTTAAGAAATTTGGGAAACACAATGTTGATGCAATTTTGGTTTATGAGCAAAGTGAAGGCAACTACGATTATTTCTATGGCGTAAGAGAGGGTTTCCCTTTGTTACAAAATAACCAGTTTTGGGCAACAAGTAGTTCCAGGACTAATTCATATGTTGATGGGACTGAAAGAGAATATGGGCGTGCATCATATATAGGTAGAATGTCGTATAATTATGATGAAAAATATTTTGTTAATGTTACTACTCGCCGTGACGGCTCAATGCTATTTGCTCCTGGTCTTCGGTGGGGAACATTTCCTTCTTTTTCAGCAGGTTGGGTAGCGTCAAAAGAGGATTTCTTCAATGTAAAATTTATTGATTTCTTAAAACTACGTGGTTCTTGGGGATTAGCCGGGAATGATGCTGTTGGTGGTTGGAAATGGAGTGAATCCTTTTCTGTAGTAAATGGCGATTATTTATTTGGCACAACTGCACAACCTCGTGTAATGTACGATGGGATTGTAAACAAAGAATTAACATGGGAAAAAACCAGTGAATTGAATATTGGTTTAGACTCACGTTTATTTAAGGGTTTTTTGTTTAATGCGGAATATTACTATAGACACAATTATGATATTCTTGATACCAGGATCGCATCTTCACCTGTCTCTTTTGGCGGGAGCTTGCCACCGGTAAACTATGGAATAGTTGACGCACATGGATATGAACTCGAATTAGGTTACATTAGTAATCTTGGGGAAGTAGCATACGGAGTGAAGGGGAACTTCGCATATGCAACAAATAAGGTGGTTTTACAGGATGTCGCCCAAAACGCCCAGAGTGTAGATAATCCAAACGGCCGTTCTACTGATTATGTCAGAATGTTGGTTAGTACTGGTATAATCCGCACGCAAGCAGAGCTGGATGCAATTCCTGCAAGTTATACTATTTATGGACTTAAACCTCTACTGGGGAGTCTTAATTATGAAGATGTTAGTGGCGTAGCAGGTGTTCCTGACGGGAAGATTGACGATTATGACAGGCAAATTTTGAAGGGGAAACACTTCGTAAATCCATATACTTTTGGATTAAATCTAAATGCAAACTGGAAAGGTTTTGGAGTAGATGTTTTTCTGCAAGGGGTAACTGGCATTTCAAAATTAAACAATAGTCTTGCGCAAGACATGAGGGAGTCTGCCGAAGGCCAAGCAAGGTTTGCTGCTTTTTGGCTTGATTCCTGGTCCCCGGATAATATTCATGCCGCATACCCAAAACCAGTTCTCTGGGGTGAAACTATAGACTATATTCCTTCAACTTTCTGGTTAAAGAATGGCAGTTTTTTGCGGTTAGGATATGTAAACCTTACATACACGCTCCCTAAAAGTATTTGTGAAAAAATTAGAATTTCTGATGTAACCTTTATTCTTTTGGGAACTAATTTATTTACACTTACAGGATATGATTATAATGACCCTAATGTTGGTGGAATGCACTCATATCCTACTATGAAATCCTTTACAATGGGTGCAAATGTTACATTCTGATCAGTTTGTTATTATTTTATAAAGAACAAAATTATGAAAACAATAAAGAGATTAATGGGTAGTATTTTTATACTACTATTTATTATAGGATGCGATCCTATTAGTAAAAAGAATTTGGAGGAAATTAATAGTAGCGATATTTGGGGGAATCCTGCAGTAGCGGAAGCCTATGTAAATGATATTTATGCAAATTTCATGCCCGAACTGAATCCTTTTCCTCGATATACAGATGAGACAATGGTTGTCAATGAGGAGTATTCGGCGGGGTTAAGTGAGTACCTTAGAGGTACCTTAACCTCTGATACTTATAATGATTTTCCCTATGATAATATTAGAAAGATTAACATATTTCTTGAGGGCATAGACAAAGCAACATTTGCTGAGAATATTAAAAACTCATTGAAAGGTCAGTCACTATTCTGGCGTGCATGGGTCTACTTTAGGATGGTTAAAGCCTATGGCGGTGTCGAGTTGATTTTAGCACCTGCATCACCTGCCAATATAGAAGCTACTTTTGTTCCCCGGAGTAAAACATCCGAATGTTTTACCCAAATTTTAAAGGATCTTGATGAAGCCATTTCGTTAGTAGAAGACATAAGTACTATCGGGCGTATTGATAAGTGCGTTGCCATGTCATTCAAAGGCAGGGTTCTATTGTATTTGGCTAGCCCTCAGTTTAACCGTAATAACGATGTTTCGCATTGGACTGATGCATATAATGCTAACAAATCAGCCCTGACATTTTTAAATTCGCAGGGTAAAGGATTATACATTAATTACAAAGAATTGTGGTATGACGAAATGAACAAAGAGGTCATAATGGTAAGAAGGTACCAATATCCTGGATTCGCCAATGGATTATCTCAAGCAGCCATGCGCCCACAGCTTTATGCAAGAGGTTCTGTGGGGGGGAATATGCCTTCACTAGAGTTAGTAAATGCATATCCAATGAAAGATGGTTCCAAATATGATCCAGCGACAATGGATTATAGGACATTATTTCAAAACCGGGATAAACGTTTTTATGCTTCGATTGCATATAATGGGGCTGCTCCTTACTTAGCTGAAATGTTTGGGAAAGAAAATATGTGGACTTATTATTATGATGCTGATAATAATCCTTCAACAGGTATTAACGGAAAAGAGGCACGTGCCGATAACAGAGAAGGTGATAATATGTTTTCGTATGGAGGATTTTACTCTGTTAAAATGCTGGACCGGACAATAACAAGAGAAACCGGAGAAAATGGACAAGTTGATTGGATTGAAATTCGGTATGCTGAAGTACTTATGAATATGGCAGAAGCTGCTAATGAAACTGGCAACACCGCTGAAGCCCTGGCTGTCCTTTATCAAATCCGCGAAAGGGCAGGTATTGACGCAGGTCTTGATGGGAAATACGGAATTACTGCCACAACGGTTCCTGAGATTAGAAAAGTTATAATGGACGAACGGCTTGTTGAGTTCGCTTTTGAAGGGCAACGCTTTTGGGATTTGCGTAGATGGCGTATATACTCTACAACTTTCAACAATTTTAAGGACAAATACTTTCATGGATTAAGATTTGAATACAATGGAACAGCAGCAACCCGGCCAATTGGCCTGGAAGATATTAATACAATATGGGATCAGTTCACCGTAACGGTTAATCAAGATTATCGACCAACAAACGTGCTGGACGAAGACAAGTATTCTTTCTTTGGTATACCTAAATCGATTTTAGATCGTAACAATAAAATTGAGCAAAATAATACCTGGGGAGGTACATTTGATCCATTGAAATAACCATTAGTGGACATCAAATTGAATTGAAAATGTATGAACACCATTTTTACAAAGATGCTTGGGAAGAGATTGACAGGCTCATCGAAGCGGCATAAAAACAAAGAAAGGAGGAAAACATGAGTACCAACACGGGAGTGTTGTATGGGGAAATATGCCCCCTTAGCTCAAAAAGCAGCCAATAGAGGGGCAAATACCCCAAAGAGCAATGGCATACAGAAATTTAAATCGCGGATTTAAACTAATTTGGCCGTAATTGAGTAGCTTTTGCTCATATCCCGGATTAATTCCGGTTCAAAGAATTCAAATTAGATATTTAAGTTATAAATTATTTACGGATGAAAACATTAATAAAAGTATTCTTGTTGCTTTTGTTCTCAATCGCAACTCTAATTGCATTTCCCGGAATCCAATTGGGAATGTATGCTCAAAAAGCAGATACCGTTCGTGTATCAGATTTTGGTGTTAAGGCCAACAGTTTCGAAGATGCAGTGCCCGCGTTAAAAATGGCTATCGAAGCCTGCAAAAACAAATCAGATGTGATACTTGTATTCCCTGAAGGCCGTTATGATTTTTGGCCGGAATATGCCGAAACACAAAATTATTATATCTCGAATACTTCTACGAAAACACAATGCCCGTTGAAGTTACAAACAATCGGGCTTCTCTTCAAAGGAATGAAAAATCTTACGATCGAAGGCAACGGATCATTGTTCGTGTTTCATGGCAAAATGACCAATTTGGTACTCGATCATTGCGAAAATATCCGACTGCAGAATGTTAAAATGGATTTTGAACGGCCAACCATGTCGGAAATGACTTTCCGCGAGGTCTCGGACAGTGTAATTATTGCCGGTATTCATCCCGATTCGAAGTACTCAATTGTTAATGGCCGGTTGAAATGGTATGGCGAAGGCTGGGGCATAGAATCTTTCTTTACACTATTGGTAAACCCTGATGAAGGAACGGAATTGTACAGTTCATGGACGCCATTTCAAAAAGCAACGGCAGTCGCAATAGCCCCTGAACAAGTGTGTTTTACGGGCGATTTCAAAAAATATAATTTTCATCCCGGACAGGTACTTACTATCCGCGACGGCGTGCGCGACCAGGTTGGTGTATTTATCAACCGGTCGAAAAACATCAATATTAAAAATGTTTCGATGTATTATATGCACGGTATGGGTATCGTCAGTCAATTTTCCGAAAATCTGCATTACGACAGTGTGTTTATTATGCCGCGTCCTGAAAGCGGACGGATGATTGCTTCTTTTGCCGATTGTATGCACTTTTCGGGCTGCAAAGGGCAGATTACCATCGAAAATTGCCATTTCAAGGGAGCGCACGATGACCCGATCAATGTGCACGGCACTTACCTTAAAGTCACGGAGATCGTATCGCGTACTACCCTTAAAATACGGTTTATGCAGCCGCAAACGTACGGTTTTGAGGCTTTTTTTGCTGGAGATACTGTTGAATTTGTACATTCATCAAAACTTCAAGTTTTCGGTTCAGGAATATTAACTTCGGCAAAACTCATCTCGGAAATGGAGATGGAGGTAAAATTTGCAAACCCGGTTCCCCGGGATATGATTGTTGGCGATTGCCTGGAAAATATTACATGGACACCCTCTGTCATAATACGCAATTGCCGTTTTGAAAGAACCAACGTCCGTGGTCTGCTTATAACGACCCGGCGAAAAGTTTTGATTGAGAACAATACATTTTACAGAACAGGCATGCACGCTATTTTAATTGGCAGTAATGCCTCATTCTGGTACGAATCCGGTCCGGTACAGGATGTTACTATCCGAAATAACACATTTGAAGAATGTGGGTATAACCAAGCTCCCGAAAACTATGTGATCGCCATTACACCTGAATTCTACGAATTGGTTTCCGGCTATATGATACACAGAAATATCCGCATCGAAAACAATGTTTTTAAGGTCTATGATATTCCTATTCTGACCGCATGCAGTACCGAAGCCCTTATTTTTAAAAACAATAAAATTATCCATACAGATTTTATGGAACCACAAAGAGAAAACTATCATCCTCGGTTTAAAGACTATCGTCCTCAGTTTAAACTGAATAACTGCCGGAAGGTGGAAATCAGGAATAATCCGGTTGAGGGATTTGCTGATGTATCCGTTCAACTTGAAAATATGGGCAAAAAGGAAGTTACAACGGATATTAAGGATGTAAAAATGATCATACCAATAAAAAACACAGATAAATGAGAACAATTAATGAAAGGAACAGGATATGAAAGCAGCAATACTTCGTGATTTTAACAATCTATGTATAGAAGAAGTACCACAACCAAAAGCAAGTGAGCCTGGCACAGTTGTTGTGCAGATTAAATCTTGCGGCATTTGTGCAACTGATTATAAAGCTATTAAGGGAATTCGCAAAAATGTTACATTTCCTTTTATTCCTGGCCATGAAACCAGTGGAATAATTGTTGAAATAGGTCCTAATGTTATACATTTTAAAGTTGGGGACGAAGTTATATGTCAACCAACTGGTTACTGTGGTTTTTGTAAATATTGCAGGAGCGGTAATCCTCATTATTGTGAAAATGCTTTTACTACTGGCGGCGATGGTCCAAAAGATGTGTGGCCAGGTGCTTTTGCTGAGTATATGCTCACTAAAGAGCAATGTTTATTTAAAAAGCCTAAAAATATTTCATTTAATGCTGCTGCGCTTACTGAGCCTTTATCCGGTGCATGGAAAGGAGTTATTCAGTATAGCGAAATGAAAATTGGTGATGATGTGGTAATAATTGGTGTAGGTGGTATTGGACTTTTATGTTTGATGGTAGCCAAAGCTGCTGGTGCTGGAAGATTGATTGCTGTTGATATCAGTAATTTTGGGCGCAAAAATGCTATTAAACTTGGTGCTACACATGCGATTGATCCTTCTGATGGAAAAGCAAAAAGACAGATTTATGAAATTATTCCTGATGGACCTGATATAGTTGTTGAGGCTGCAGGTTCAATAGACGCTGTGAAACAAATGATAAGTATATTACGTCGTGGGACACATTGGAATCTTTTCGGAATAACTACACATGAGACATTTGAATTGGATGGTGGAATGACACATTTTCTTGAAGCTCGTATGGATGCAAGTTTTGGAACTACTCCTTTAGCCATGGAGCATGCGATTAAATTAATGGAAACAGGGTTGATTAATACGGAACATATTATTTCGCATTGTTTCACTTTGGATAAAATACATGAGGCAATTGAAGTAATGGAAAATCAAGGCCATAATAAAATAATAATAAACCCATGAATGACAGTAATTATTTATTATCAAATGAGTTTAATGATAAAGTAGCAATTGTAACTGGTGGTACATCTGGATTAGGTCGTCATTTAGTAGAGACATTAGTTTCTTTAGGTAGCGATGTTTTTTTCTGTGGGAGAGATAAAGAAAAGGGGGAAATATTTGCAAAAAGCATAGGAGATAAGGGACACTTTATCCAGTGTGACCTTCAAAATGTTGATGAAATACTTTCTTTTGTTAAGAAAACAGGAACATTCAAAAACAGGATTGATTATCTTGTTAACAATGCTGCTATTGACCCACGTATTAAATTTGAGGAGGCAACTGTAAACGACTTTGATCGACTTATTGCAATTAATCTACGGTCCTATTTTGTTGTAGCACAGTCAGCACTTCCATATATTAAAGATGGAGAAGGGAAAGCCATTGTCAATATTTCTACATGCAATTTTATGGCGGGATGTTCTCCTTTTACTATATATAACGCTTCAAAATCAGGTATTATTGGATTTACGCGGTCACTGGCGCGGGAATTAGGTCCATTAAATATTCGTGTTAATACATTATCACCTGGATGGATTATGACAGAGAGACAATTGAACGAATATGTGACAGAAAAAGACAAAAAAGAATTATTAGAAGCACAGTGCCTGAAATTTTTCTTAACTGAAAAGCATGTTACCCCAGTGACACTTTTTCTACTTTCTAATTTGTCACTCGCTATTACAGGACAGAATTTAGTAGTTGATAGTGGAAAGATAATGCAATAGACTAAAGCTAATTTTTAAATACATTAAATTAGTAAAATTTATTAACAAAAGTTGTTAAAACATTGTGTATAAGTATTGTACACAATGTTTGACAACTAAATAATTTCACCTATTATAGTACTATAATTCAAACTAAATATCTAATAAAATGAAAAATTATTCCAGGCGAAACTTTTTGGGTAAGCTTATTGCTATCCCTGCCGGCCTTTGGCTGAGCAATTATTATACAATTTCTGCATCGCTCAAGAATCAAGTCAGAATTACAGCCATAAAAGCAATGCAACTGGATGTTGGTGATATCTGTCTTATTAAGATAGAAACCGATGCAGGCCTTACAGGTTACGGTGAAGCAGGTGTCTTTAGTAAAATAGCCAGAGCCCACATAGAATACATGTCTGGGAAACTTATTGGCGAAGATCCCCTGTCAATAGAGCGTCTTTTCTTTAACATGACATCAATGCAACATCCAATAATGGGTCCTATGGGTACAATTTCAGGCATTGATATTGCACTATGGGACCTCGCGGGGAAAATTCTTGACCAGCCGGTATATAAACTCTTAGGTGGTCCATTCCGTGAGGGGTGTCCTATGTATACACATGGAAATGCACTCGAAAATATTCATGATCCTGCTTCCTGCCGCAAATGGGTAGAGTATATAAAGCAACAACCGGAGGGATTTACCACTTTCAAGATTGATGTTAGTTATTGTTTCCCGACTGAACTTCCCTTCAATCCCACTGTAACATCGGCAGAACTTAAGAAACTTTATCAGGGTTTTGCCAATATTCGTGAGGCCATCGGAGATGATAACATTGATATTGCTCTTCATTCTCATGGGGAATTCAACACTCCCAGTGCTATTGCAATAGCAAATACCGTACAGCCTTTAAATGTTATTTTTTATGAAGATCCCTTAAATGTACCTTACTCTGAAGGTTGGGCGGCATTAAAACGGGGTACAAGAGTACCTATACTAACAGGGGAAAAACTCGCGACACTCCGGGAGTTCAAACCATTTCTTGATGCCCAGGCAGTAGATTATGTTCATCCTGATATTTCATTCGCCGGAGGATTTACAGGATGTATGAAGATTGCTGATTATGCTGCAATAACACGCACCCCTGTTGCCCTTCATAATGTAGGGACGCTGGTCAAGACAATTGCTTCAGCCCATCTTTCCATGGCTATTCAAAACTTTTACAAATCTGAGAGCAGGTTAGGTTTTAAAGGCCGCGTGATTGAACAAATGTCTACAGTGGAACCGCCTATTGTCAGGAATGGTATCCTGAATGTACCGGATAAACCAGGCCTCGGTCTCTCATTAGATGAATCTTTTCTTAAACGCCATCTGGCTAAGGATGAACCCTGGTGGGGATGATCTGTTAAAAATAAAGAAAAAAACCTGGAACCTGCTTTTCATTAGAAAGGATGAAATTATATGTAGCGCCATAATGGGAGTTCAATTTATTGTTTCAATTATACTTATGGGCAGAGGAATGGTTTTACTGGGAATTCTTGGCGCATCTGTAGGTTATGGCATTCAACAGTCAATGCAGGTTATTGGTACCCAAATTGTAGGATTTGTTGGCGGAGAGTGGAAAGGTGTGAAAGGCAATCCAAGAAAAACAATGTACCTAGCATTAGGTATCATATTTATAGCTGTAATTATCTTTGCATATAGTATACAGTTGTTTAAAAGATTTTAAAGTAAATAAGCAATCAAAAAAACAATGCAATGCAATTCAATTCAATGTTTATCAGGGTTGTTTAATAAGATAGTTGAAAAATAAGGAAATGATTGAAATTATATTAAATATTTAAGGTTATGAAGAAGAAACAATTTTTATTAGTAATAATGATGGCACTTTGTGGAATGCTGGCGGTGGGTTTGGGCGTGGTGCAAGATAATGGCAACAAATCGGTCCATGCGGTCAAGGTCGCCGACGTGTTGACGTCAGTGGACCTGCGTCAGGTGGATGTAACATCGACGTCCTCAACCACACCAGAAATCAAGAAAGCCACCATGTCCTCATTGCCGTTCGCTTGGGAAGTGACCAAACGGCAGCATGCCTGGCCGGAAAACGCTGACTATCCGATGCGTCAGGTGGTCATCGATGGCGAAGTCTGGTTAATCCACGTCCCCAACGAGGATTTCTACAAAGGAAAATGTCGGGTATGCCGCTACAAGGGACCGGACCTGGAGCATCTGGTGCGTCAACCCGATGGGTTTGCCGACTTTTCGGGCGCCTCCTCCTGTCTGGGATGCGGTATGTGGTGGGACGAGCAGACCAGGATGTTGTATGGCCTGATCCATAGCGAATTGGAGTCGATCGGCAATCAAGGTTGGTGCGGCAAGAAGACCCGGCTGGCCACCAGCAAGGATCTGGGCCTGACCTGGACCCTTGTCGGAGACATTCTGACACGCGCACTTCCGAACAAGCAGGATTATTCGGGATCCTGCTTTGAAGCCGGTCCCGCTGATTTCGACTTCTACGCCGACGTCAAGGGCGGTTACTTCTACGTCACCTGCTGGAACGCCTTCGTCCCCAAGGAGGGTAAAATTAACTGGTTCACGCTATACAGCGAAGTCGCCCGCTGCGCCATCGCCGATAAGATGGCGCCGGGCAAGTGGTTCAAATTCCGCGACGGCGCCTGGACCGAACCAGGCCTGGGCGGCAAGGCGTCCCGGGTGGGGTTCGACCGACGAGGCATCTACGGGAATACCATCTACAGCACGTATCTGAAGAAGTACCTGCGCATCGGGATCCATGCCGGCGTCAAGGATAGTCGGTTCCCTGGCATCGGGTTTGAAGATTGCTCGATCTGCGTCTCGACATGCACCGATCTGGCCAAACAGGATTGGTCGCCCATGGCGAAACTGCTCGATGAGCCCGCCAACAGGATTTTCGGCGTCGTCTTGAGCGATGCCAGGGGGGGCGACCCAGTCACCTGCGGCCAGACGTTGCGCGCCTACAACTACTGGCAGAACGTAGGAATCGGTAGAGTTCTGGACATCACTCTGAAAGAAGGGAATAAGCCATCCAGATATTTCCCGCCGCACGATTCGTACACCTACGAGTCGCACCCCGAATCCGGTGACCGCATTGAAAGCCGTAAGACCCGGATCGTTGGATCGGCCGATACGGATATACGGTACGATGGCGACGGATGGACCGTTGAAAAGAACGAGCATTACTACCAGGGGCAGGCGAACACCGCTGCCAAGGCGGGACAAAGCGTCCAATTCGCGTTCCAGGGCAGCGACATCTACTGGCGGGCCGTCGCCAGTGGCGATGCGGGCAAGGCGGACGTGTATATCGACGGCGTGTTGCAGAAGACAGTGGATTGCTTCTTCCCGGAGTGCGCATTGCCCTACCAGTTCGCCTTCATCAAGACCGGTCTTGACTCCAAGCGGCCCCACACCATTAAGATCGTGGTCCGTAGCGACAAGAATCCCGGATCTTCTGGGACGATGATTCGGCATATCGCGTTCGAATATGATGCAGATGGGACCTCTAAATTTGTTGTTGGATATTAAAAATACTAAACATACAATAAGGAAGGTAAATATGATGAACATAGATATGATTAAAAACCCATTCGATCTTTCCGGTAAGGTAGCAATTATTATGGGAACGGGAGGTTTGGGACATGCAATAGCTCCGGCAATAGCATACAGGAAAGCGGACGTATTTTGTTTTGATATAGATGAGGATGAGGCAAAAAAAACTTCTGAGTTATGTATTGAAGCAGGGGTAAAATCCTTCTATAAGAAAGTTGATGTAACATCAGAAAAGAGTATTGACAATACTACGAATTTTGGTGGAATGGCCTTTTCTCTACGATTAGATTGCCAAATTAATAACCTGTGATAAGTCAGAATTATGCATTTTAACACGAGAAATATGTATTGTAATACCAGAATTATGCATTGATAGACTGAAATCATGCATTGAGAAGGTGAAATCGTTCATTGCGAAGGTGAATTATTCAATTGTAAACCGGGAAAACCGTATTGCAGCTCCAGAATATAGATTTGCGGAAGTCTAAAGATTCTTTTAGTATAATTTCTTATAATTTTCACGAGACTTCAGGATTATTCCAGACCAAAATTATTTTATAGAATAACATCACGCAATAGCCCAAAAGGACTATATAAAATATGCATGATTTTTGGATTTCATCCGGCCTCAGATAATTTTGGGAAAAAGCGCCTGTTTTGAAGCTTGCTGCGAGGGCCTACAATAAGCAATACTGTTTGAGGAGGACGAAGGACGACGAGTTGTATTGCGTGGGCAAGCTGAAAAACAGAAGCCCTAAAATTATCTGCAGCCTTGAATTTTCTTTGGTTACTTTCTTTGTTTCAAGACAAAGAAAGTGACCGGGGTTCGGGGCAGCGCCCCGTATAAAACAAAAGAAACCCACCCCTGAGCCCTATGCTCTGTGCCATTACGCCTATATGCCATTACATCGTTAAATCGAGAACCAGTAAGAAACCTTCACAAGACAAACATTATGAGGCTCTGGATGAAACAGATCCTTAATATCGTTCCCATATGAGAATAAGCCGTTCGAAGCGAAATTAGTCCTTTCCTGCGATCCGGTAAGATATCTGAAATTTCTGCCATTTTTATATGTTGTAGAATATCTAACAAAGTAAACAAATTCCGGTATAACCTGAAGATTGTATGAGAAGGATTTTCTTATCTTAGCATGAA
>Ga0265292_1001923_pt1 | contig 16182 bp, 17 predicted proteins | sample Munlanlewell296A_FD_189080 | JGI IMG/M metagenome (GOLD analysis project Ga0265292, IMG submission 189080) | Leachate microbial communities from a municipal landfill in Southern Ontario, Canada - Leachate well 296A | ecosystem: Engineered > Solid waste > Landfill > Unclassified | place: Canada... | reverse complement strand
AGCGCACAGTTATTTTCTCCCCTGCGTCAGGCTGTTGATCTTTTACTTTTCTACATCCTTTTGCGATAAAAACATAATTAACCCAATCAAGTTTCTCAACTGGGGTAACTGTGTAAAAAGATTCCCATGTGTTCGCTTCATAGCCTGTTTCTTCCAAGAGCTCCCGCTTCGCTCCTTCTTCGGGAGTCTCGCCTGACTCTATTCGCCCACTCACTGAAGTCAAAACAGTTTCTCTATGGGGTTGTGAATCTTCGATTATAAGAATGTGCCCAGTCTCAGTAATTGGAAACACGATAGCAGTGTCGGGACGTGAACCTTTCTCAAACGTTGCCTTCGTGCCATCGTACAATTCCTGCTCCCACTGATACATATCAAACATCTCGCCTTCAAAAACACGCTCCGCATTTTCAGGTAAAAGAGGTTCCCGGTATTTTCTATCTTTCATTTTTTTATTATATATCAACCATGAAAGCAGGCTTCTAATAAATATCTTTGAGCTCTTTTTTCTTTTTTAACGTAATAACCAGTAAAAATACAGCGTACTGTAATAGTGCATAGAAAACGAAAATAACGCTGTATAGTATAATTTCACGATCGTGAAATTATACTATATAGGCAATTAGTTAATACTACTTAGCAGTCACATCGACCAAGAGTCAAAAACTATTTGAAAAATCCCAATGATATACTAAATAGTAACCATGTCAGAAAAAGACCAGCGAAAACCCGAGCATCTCTTTCTTAAAAAAGGAGACAGAGTGAAAATACGAAATCTTTCGGCGCAAGTTTTCATTACCCTTGCCCCTCATTTCCTCCCTAACACTACCTACCGAGTATTTTATATTCAAAGACATGCGGATGAGGGTGGAGACGCTGCGTGGCTTGGACCAGGCACTGCATCAGATGCAACCATTGAAGCATTTACACCTTCCAAATTTAGTCCAGCAGAACTAAAACGTGTGTACCCTGATGTCTTGCCTCTTAGTGTAAAATTTTTAAAAAAAGCCAAGTAAATCAAATTAACCAGAATTAATTCTAAAATAAAGATAGTCTCAGCCAGTATAGTATAATCTAACGGTCGTTAGATTATACTATACTGGCTTTTTATAAATAAAGTCGAATGAAGTGCTTGCCCTTCAACGAGGTTCAGGGTAAACACTGAGCGAACAAAGTGAGTCGAAGTGTGCACATCGTCGTCTCACTCCTCGTGAACGCGCCAAGCAACTCCTCGACATTGTAATCTCCGTTGACGCGGAGGAACGAAAGACCTCCTCACCGCAGAAGGCTCCTAACAAACTCGCTGAATGAAGCCCTCGCGTCGGATTATGGGCATCGTGTGGAGTCGCTTGTCGTTTGCATCTGCCGGCTCTGTCTCATGGTGGCTCTTCGAACCTCTGGCAGACGGTGTCGTTGACCGCATGTTGGATGCGTTAACCTTCCAAATGTGTCTCTGACACTGATCGAGTCGGTCACCTCCCGAACCAACCACGAGCGACTGACCACCGGGTCATTTGTCAACCTTGGGTGTATGAGGCAACTATCCTATAATGGAAGCGGGATGCCCACACGAAATAGGCTCAAATGACAAACACTCGCAAAGCATGCGTGGCTGATTGGGACGGGACCTTCAGGCAGGGTTACACCCTCATCGCCTGGCTCGAATTTCTTGAGCGCGGCCACATTGTCTATGCCACAGGGTCGATCGACTTCAAGTTTCATCTCCAGCGCTACCGCGAAGGTGAGCTGTCGTATCAAGGTTTACTCGACGAATCGTACCGCATCTACGCGAAGGCGCTGTCTGGATATTCGGCTATTGAAATGAAAGAGCTCGCACGCGCGTTCGTTCGTGAGGACCTCTCAAGCCTTTTTGATGAGACTTTGGATGTTTTCAACACGCTCCACGAGAGCGACATCGCAGTGTTCGTTGTGAGCGGCGGTCCACAGCTTCCCCTCGAAGCGTACCAAGAGATCATTCCCATAACGGGGCTGTATGCACTCGACCTCCGCGTGGACGACGACGGGCGATACACTGGAGAGATTGCGACCGTGTTTGGCGGTGATCGCGAGAAATCCGCGCTCATGGAAGAGATTGGACGCGAGTACGATATCGTATTTGGATTTGGGGATACGCCTGCCGACTACGCGCTCTTACGCGTTGCGAAATACCCGTTCTTTCGAGGTGGCGACGGTTGGGCGTCCAAACTGACGCCCGACCTCCAAGGCCGAGTGCAACCACTTCAAGGACTCAGTCGGTCATCCGTGCAAAGCTTGCTTCATGGGTCCGCATCCATCGGCCCGAAACCGTGTTGAGGGGATCGCTTCTGTAGCAACCCTAAACTTGGCTCTCACAACTGCCGACGATGGGAACGTATTGACGGCAACTATTGACAGGAAATTATAATGTGATAGAGTAAAGAAATGTCAGAATCACTACACACCTTAAGACAGATTGTCGAGATCACTCAATCTGAGGAATTTGATAGAATTGCTGTTGCTTATCTTGCGTTTGGAGTCTTTTTTGCTAGTCTCATGGCAAATGCGGTGGTAAATATTGGTGAAAGTAGGGAGCGCCGAAGGAAGCGGGAAAAAGATAAATATGGATTTAACTAGCCAATATTTACTATAACCGATAAATACAAAACCCCTACTTAGCGGCAACACTTGATAAAATACATTACACCACTGATTGTTATCAGTATTTCAATAATTTTTCTTTATATATGTCAGAATCTTTAGATATTGAGCGCAAAGCGCCAAAAGGAAAAGCCACTGCGGCGTCGGAACTTCTCACTGGCAAGTACAAACGCGCGCTGATTGCGGCCGGGATCGGTAACAACGTACTATTCTTCGGCGGCATCACCGCTCTCATGTTCGGCCTTTCCCACGGGAACGTACCACTTGCATGGGCCGGGGGAGCAGCTGCCCTCACCGCACTCACAGTTTCAGCGACAGTTACAGGTCCAAGAGTCTTGAGCGCCGCATTTAAAGAGGAAGACTAGGCCCTCTTCTGTTCACATCTCTACAGGCGGTGCTTCGGTATGAACTTCAATTATCTTTGGAAGAAACAATGATAGTAATTTGACACCAAAGGGCAGAATAAAAGAGTTCCGTTAGAGAATTTAACGTGGTGGAGTAGAAATACGTCACTACAATCCAAATAGAACTCCGAGAAATCGCTTCGCCGAAAGATATAGATTTGGAGATTCACTCTCTCGTGGCCCAGCTATGTTCAAGACACCAGTGCCAAGATTTTCTTCCAGCCATCGCCTGGTATCAACGTCCACGCCCTCGACACTCATATCCACCACTTTAGACGGTTTAGACAATTTGTCCGCCGTCTGCTTTGTCAAAACAGTTCCATCAGATCGTTCAAGCTCACTGTAATTGAGCAGTATGAGCGTCAATGAGCTATCGCGTACATTCCATTGAGTTCGTTGTGCGGGGTCAGCACGAGGCGTCTCTCGGAGATTTGGATACTTTGAAATAATACCGGGAGACTGTGGAAAATCCTCTGCCCAGCCCCCCTTCGGACACCACCCTCCGTACTGAATACTATTTGCAATAGCAAAGTCGAGCGCAGCCCGATCCGCCCCAGTCTGACCGCCTGAAACAATCTTAGTTATTTGGTTTAGCAATTTAGTGTTCATCTTTTCTCTGTTTTAATTCGAACAACCGCATAAACCGCGATTGCATCACAGTGCCGCTCTGACACGCAAGGCGTCCTCTAGTATGGTGTTGTGATCAAATGCTAGTTTCTCAGACCGCCAATCTGATATAAATTCGGCTGTTGCCGCATCGTCACCAGCAACAGCAACGGCCGAGGTTAGCAGAGCTAGGTAGGAAACGCTGATCACATGGCGGCGCGGGTCGCGTTTCGGATCTGAATAGACGCCGATCAGGTGAAGGTCGGCCGCTTCAACGCTCGTTTCTTCTTGCAACTCACGGCGAGCGGCTTGTTCAACCGTCTCACCGATTTCGACGAATCCTCCCGGCAGGGCGTATTGACCCTGAAACGGTTCGTTCTTGCGTCTTATGAGAAGCAGCTGATCCGCCTCGTTGAACACCACGCAATCGACTGCGAGGGCTGGCTGTTTGAGGTCCATTGTTGAGTGTCCGAATGGCATGGTGATGTACGAAAGGACTACCCGTAGCAGCAATCATATCACGCTGCGGGTTTGCCTCACCCCCCACATCCTCTCCGACTTCCACATAGACACCGCCCACTAATTCCTATACCGTTTGTCATATTACGCCAGGTTAGCGCAATTGCATTTCAAAGAGGAATTTTCAATTGAAATATTTGCCCTTCAGCTTTGTTCAAGGTAAACATTGAGCGAGTTTGCGAGTCGAAGTGCTTGCTCTGAGTGAGTCATCGAGTTGAAGGGTGCTCTTGGCAGGAATCGGCGTCAGCTCACTAAGCTCGAGGACTTGCTAAGTGGCTCCTGCCCGACCTCGTCTGCCTAACGGCATGACTCCGGTTTTCGATTTCCGAAGCAAAGCAAGCAGTTGCTTTGCTTCAGGATCACAAAACTCCTTGTGTCCGTTTTGTGCTCCTGGCAGGAATCGCCTCTCGCGTTTAACCCTCAAAGGGAGACGAGGCGTCTTACGCTCGAAATCTACGCCCTCTCCTCGAGGGCTGCAACCCGCGGTTCGATTCCTGACGCAAGGCAAGCAGTTGCCTTGCTCCATGAGTACATACTCACTGCGTTTCGTATGTGCTCCTGGCAGGAATCGAACCTGCATCGCCTCCTTCGGAGGGAGGCATCCTATCCATTGAACGACAGGAGCGAACGAGAAGGAACATCACAATGCTAGCATTTTGATGTTGTTCGAGTGAGCTCATGAAAGCCCTGCTTGCATGAGGCGAGTGAGGAAGAGAATGATACCTCGGGTAATCATTCTTTTCGAAAGAGCTCCTGCGAGCTCTGCTCCCTGGAGCAATGTGGGCGGTACAGGATTCGAACCTGTGACCTCTCCCGTGTGAAGGGAACGCTCTACCAACTGAGCTAACCGCCCGATACTGTAGGGACAATAATAACTCAGAACAAGTGGCTACGGAACAGGAATTATTTCTTCTTATTTTTCTTTGGAGTCTCTTCTCTCACAAACAGTAGTTCATCGGGGAGGCGAAACAAACCTTCATCGTTCTTCTTTTGTTCCATGAAATGTGCTATGAAACCAACTGAGCGAGGAATGACAAAAAATGCATTGAAAAATTCAGCGTCTGCCAACTCTTGCAATTCGCGCTCGCTCATTCCTTCGCATTCACTCAAAATATCCAGAAGTAATGCTGCAATAGCGCCATCAATATTTAAAATTAATTTTCCATTTTTTGAAGTTGTTGCTTTCTCTACGCTCCGTGCAAAATCATAATGCGGATGTACTTTAAGAAGCGTTGCAAATTCAGCAAGAGCTTTCACTCGAGGATCCGCCAGCCCAACGCGGTATTTTTTGTGTCCAATGCCTAAAATCAACTCCCCTGCTTTTGCTTTTTCTGCAACAAACTCCAAACCTGTTTTTTGCGACACCACACCTGAAATCCACAAAATAGCAGCTTCATTTATTGCCCCACCAAAACGCGGACCTACTGTAAGAAGACCTGAAGCGAGCGAGGAAACTAGATCTTTTCCTGCGCGGGCAGTGATCATGGTATTTAGTGCTCCTGAAACATTTCCTCCATGATCTATAAGCATTTCAAACACAGCTTCGGTAAAGGCTCGTGTTATTGGTGAGCGCACGGGTTTTCCAAGAAGAGCAACTAATGTAGCCTCTACAAATGCATTTTCTTTACCTTTCAAAAGTTTTTTTCCTTTTACAAAAACACGACCCTCATCTATATCTAAAACCTTTCTAGTTGAAAGAATGCTTTTCTGACGCCCTTGGAGTGGTTGAATGTCCATTACATCCTCAGTATACGTTCCCCCTGGAAGTTTTTGAAGTGCATCAAGAAACTGAGGAAATGTGTCGGGAGCAATAACGCCCACAGCCCTAAGTGCTTCTCGTTTTGCGCGAGCACTTTCATCCATTGTCTGCACCAATGCTTTTGCGTGCCCAAATTGCACATGCTCATCAAACGCCTCATCTATGATTCCTGCGATGTACGCAACGAGGGGTTTTGTGAATTTTTTTGCCTTAATGAGCTCAATAATTTCATACTCGTCCACACCACCGAGTTCCCCAAAATATACAAATCCTTTCGTTTGAGGGTCTGCCTCCGCAAGTGCAAATATTTGCGTCAAAGAAACCACAGGAAATCTGTCTCCGCCAATAGCTATGGCAAACGAGATTCTTTTTCCAGCTCGAGCAACTGCATGAATCAACTCATTGGTCATACCTCCCGAAGTTGAACCAACTGCAATATTTCCAGCACTCGTCAATGCACCAGATTTAATTTGTACAGCATCAACACCTCCAATAGCACCAAGCTTTAAAGCATTCGGAATCAAGAGTCCAACGCCTGAAGGCCCCACAATAAAATATTTTTTACCGAAGCGCTTAATAAGTTCTGTTGCGTGACTTTCTGGGATGTTCTCTGCAAATATATGTACGCCAAGGCTTTTCGGAAAAAAATCAAAAAATGAAACGGTCGATTCAAACGCACGACGCCCTGACTGAAGATTTAACATCCAGTCGACCTTTCCGCCTATCACTTCAGAAGCGATTTGAATATTTTTATAGCATGGCAATAAAATTTCTTTGGTGCCAAAAAAATATTTTTCCGCTTTGCGATTCCCTGCAACTATCCCCAGCACAGAAGGAATGTCTTTACCTGAAAGAAAATCAAAATCAAGCATCGACTGAATAATGCCTGAATGATTCCCTATGACGAGAACCCTTACTCTTCCTCTCCGTGTTAATTCAAGTATGTTCATTTTTTTATAAATTCTATGGCATCGTCCACTGCACTCGTAATCACTGCCTCAGAGCCACATACTGAACCAAATAATTTTTCCTTTTTTAAATACTCCTCCATATACAAAAGTCCCTCCTTTTCATGTGGCCCACCACGACGCACAAATACCTTTACACCTTTTCTCCGGAGAGTGCCCGCGTACTCTGACAAGGCATCAACAATACCTCTAAAAGTTGATTTAATATCGGTAAAATTTGCAATACCCCCAGCAATCACGAGCGCTTTCTTCTTTGCAGGTGAATTAAGTAATAGCTGGATCACCTCTCGTGCGTAGAGATGTGTTTCTTCCCGAGTTGGACCACCGCTATATTCTCCATAATTGCCAATGGAGCGACCCACACCATTAAGTTCTGCCTCATCCGCAATAACAATGCTTCCACCACCACCTGAAAGCAGAAAAAACAAACCTCCGTCAGGGTGCAAAATGGTGAGTTTCAGAGAGGCAGGGGTAGTTTTTTGAAGTGCCTGTACTTTTTCTTCAGCAATATGTCGTGCCTTTCCCTCAACAATATCGTCTTCACTCCATCCATTTTTGACGAAAAATATTCCCGCGCTGTCGACGAGCACCGCTGCATCGAGGATATATACTTCGTCTCCCCGAACAACGAGTGGATTAATTTCAAGAAACGAGAAAAAGTTCTTCTCAAACACCTCCACAAGATGTTTCAAGAATTTTTCTGGGATGCCCGGCACTATCGTATATGGTAGTGCCGAGTTAATGAGATATGTTTTTACAAGCTCAGGATGCGCTTCAATATCAATACCGCCAGCAGATGCATGCAATATGCGTATTCCCGTGCGCACCCGCTCTAAAGAAAGGTACTGCTCTTCAGACTCCTCATGCGGTACATACGGCTCAACAAGAAAATGAGAGAAACCTTTTTTCCTCCACAAAGAGACACTTTTAGAAATTGCCGTGGATGGCACATCCACAGCAACAAGCCCCTGCTTAAAACGCTTCTTAATACCTTGATCAACCTTTGCAACAAATCGGCTTGCCCTGAGCCTGCTTGTGGTGAGCTTGTCGAATCCGTCGAATGGGCCACTTTTCGGAAGTGCAATTTTCCCATTGTGAATAGAAACTCCCATATATGAATCTCCGAGAATGAGTTTCTTAGCTCGATATTCCGTAATTTTTACCCGTGACATTAGAGCTAGCTATTAGAGGGTAATTCTAAAAACATTTGTGTCATATTTTTTAAAACCAAGTTTTTCATACAAAGTATGCGCTGCAATTCTTTCTGGTCGTGAGGTAAGTGAAATTGATACCACTCCCCGCTCGCGTGCCCCATCAATGAGAGCTTGTACTATTTTTTTACCTAATCCTTGCCCACGGTACGCACTATCAACAATGACATCTTCTATATATGACCCTATTTTACCAACTTTCTGATGTATATAGAGCGCACCCATTCCTATAATGCGTTCAGAGTCTTTTGCAACAACAAAAATAATAGAAGGGTTGCCGAGTATGCGGGCAATTTCGTCTGCCGATGATTTTCGTTCATCGCCATGCAACATACCCGAGAGAAGCTCTAGTTCCTGTATGTTTTGATCTGAAACCTCAGTGAGTTGGTTTACGATAATCATGAGTGTATTAAAGCAGTATAAGACACGGGACACCTTTACGCATGCATCCTAGTACTGAATACATAAACCCACGCAAGGAGGAAAATGTTACACATTAGACACAGTTCTTGATATACTCCCCACTAATGGACTACGCACTATTCAGCCTCGGCTCGAACGACCCTCTTGCTGAAAAAATTGCATCAAAGCTCGGCACCTCCTTGGGGAAAATAAAACTAAAAACATTCTCTGACGGCGAACAACATGTTCAGTTTATGGAGAATCTTCGTGGAAAGAGTGTATTCCTTGTTCAATCCACTAACCCACCTGCTGAAAACTGGATGCGCTTATTCCTCGCTGTTGAAGCTGCGCGCGGTGCGTCTGCGCGAGAAATCACAGTCGTACTCCCCTACATGGGATACGCACGGCAGGAGAGGAAAGCAAAACCCCGTGAACCAATTTCCGCCCGAGTAGTTGCAGTACTCCTTGAAACACTTGGCACCGATAAAATTTTAGCAATGGATTTACACACAGATGCTATTGGTGGATTCTTCAGAGACACAAATGTTGATTACTTATACGCCCGACCTGTATTTATATCCTTCTTCCAGTCCTTCTTTGCTGACGCATTAGCAAAAGAAGAGCTCGTGGTTGTTTCTCCAGATGTCGGTGGCGTAAGTCGTGCACAATCATATGCAAAACGATTAACAAAAAATGTAGATCTTGCAATTATTCACAAACAACGAGAAATTCCCAATCAGGTAACGGCAATGAAACTTGTCGGCGATGTAAAAGGCAAAATCGCACTCATTATTGATGATATGTTTGATACCTGCGGAACTCTTGAAAAAGCCTCTGCTCTACTTATGGAGAACGGCGCAAAAGAAGTCTACGCTGCAGCTACGCACGGAATACTTTCAGGAAGTGCCATGGCCGCCATTGATCGCTCACCCGTTAAAAAAATATTCATAACTGACAGCGTTCTTCAAACGCAAACACTGTCTCAGAAAATAGAAGTTATTTCTGTAGGTGAAATTTTTGGAAATGCTATTAATCGCCTAAATAATGGTGAATCATTGAGTGAGCTTTTTGAAACTGATTAGAAGTCATTCCTAGCGTTATACTGTATCGTATGGCAAGTTCTTCAGCCTCAAAACCTTTGACACGAAACATCAGGGCTAAGAAAAAAATGCCAAGTAAAAAACCACTCCTGTTGTGGGGTGCAGTAATTGCTGTAGTTATAGGTATCGCGGTTCTTTCATTCCCTTATTTTTTCTCCTTTCAAATACAGCAAGAACAAGAAATCGTAACTCCTACAGTTAAACCTTTCCCTGTCAGCGTTAACCCACAAGGAAGATCCATCAACGAAAGCGTGGAAGTTGACGCCTTCTTCACTAAAGAAAATCCTTCAATATCAGCAGCTTCTATTAAAGCAAAGGGGATATTAGGCACTATCGCCAGCATCATCACTTCCGTGCCTGGCTATGCACTTGTTGGGGCAGCAGGAATGCAATTTGTCACCATTTACCCAGGATACAGACAAGAAGAGGTTGCGCGAGCTTTTGGAAAAACACTAGGTTGGAGCCGAGAAGAGCGTGTAGAGTTTCTTGCGCACACAAATACGGAAGCCCCAACTCTAGGTGAGGGTAAATTTGCCCCAGGGACATATGAAGTCAATGCCGGTGATGATCTTGATGCTATCAAGCGAACCTTGGATGAGCGTTTTCATAACACAATACTTTCTCGCTATGCGACCTCGACTGCTGAAGTGGTTCCATTGGAGACAGCACTAACCATTGCATCCCTCTTGGAGCGCGAGACAAGCGACCCCGATGAAATGCGAATAATCTCAGGCATAATCTGGAATCGCATTTGGAATGACATGAATCTCCAAATTGACGCGACACTTCAATACGCAAAAAGCTCTGCAAACAAAGGCAAAAACGATATATGGTGGCCTAAAGTTGCACCAAAAGATAAATATATTAAATCAAGCTACAACACCTATCTAAATTCTGGTTTACCGCCAACTCCTATCGCAAGCCCTTCTGTTGCCGCTGTCGTTGCAGCGCTTAATCCTAAAAAAACAGATTGCATCTTCTACTTCCATGACAAAAAAGGAGGCTTCCACTGCACCGTAACCTACAAGGAGCATGTTGCTCTTCTCAAGCAATATTACGGTCAGGGAAAGTAGGTTCTAACCGAAGGGGTTTTCATGTGTCCGCAATCTGTATTCTTTTCTGGTCATACCTAATATTGTAGATGGAGGCTTAGTAAAACCCGCTATACGTGCTTGGGCGTTCGCTAAAAATATTTTTGGATCCCCATGTTCAGTATAAAGCTCCACAGGTCCCATGTGAGCCCATCTACCTCCGCAGAGCACATGAGACTCTCCTTGATCAAAGGCTCCTCTTAAGAAACTTCTTGTTTTTTTGCCTACAGGTGAATACCAGTTCCCTTCAATAAAACTATCCCCACATTCCGTATAGGTGCGTGCACAAAATCCTGTGAGTTTCCCCAAAAACTTAAGAACAAGGGAATGATTAACAACAAGTGTGCCGGCATCTTCTAGTGACTCCTGCAATTTTCCTTCTGCACTACTACAAAGACTCCACCCGTAGGGTCTCTCATTTTCTACACGAACTGAACCAAAACGCATACTTTCCATATAGAGAAAAGGCTATCACCTTGGTCGTTTTGCCACAAGAAAATTTTATGTTCTGATATTAATCAGGCAACATGCAATAGAGCTTGCTGTAAAAAATGGCCATGGAATGCAGTGGAGGTATATTCCGGGTGAAAACACGTGGCTAGGTAATACTTATCGCCCTTTCGCTCCTCGCAGGCAATGATTTCTCCATCATTCACAGCAAGTACTTTAACCTCTCTACCTATCCTAGTAATCTTCGGTGCACGAATAAAAACGGCATTAAGTGAGCCAAATTCTGTTTCAATCACTTTTTCAAAAGATTCATTTTGTCTCCCATAAGCGTTTCTATCTACCTCCATGTCCATGAGCTCTAATGTCTTTTGATCTTCAGCCTTATGCAAAACTTCTTTTGCTAAAAGAATGGAACCTGCACAGGTACCAAAAATATTTTTCACTTTTTTCATCGCCTCAAACATCCCTTCTCTCTCGCACAGTTTTTGCAATGTTGTACTTTCACCTCCAGGAATAATAAGAGCATCCAGAGTCTCCAAATCACTCGCTGTACGGACAGATACAAGAATGACTGGGATTTTTAGAATAACTCCAGCCCTCTTTGTGGCCTCTATATGCTCACTCACATCGCCATGAAGAGCGAGAACACCTACCGTGAGAGATTGCATGGACAAACTAAATGCCACGACTTGCTAAACGAGTCTGGAGAGCAGAAATTTCTTGACCTTTCATAGCTTCACCAACATTCTCGCTCGCTAGGGCAATTTTCTTTGCATCATTGAAATGTGCAACGGAGTCAACAATAGCTCGCGCTGTCTTTTTTGGATTTGAACTCTTGAATATCCCAGAACCTACAAACACACCGTCAACACCCAGTTGCATACAGAGTGCAGCGTCTGCTGGTGTTGCAATACCTCCCGCTGCAAAATTAACCACTGGCAATCGCCCAAGCTTTGCTACTTGCAAAACCAATTCGTATGAAACCCTATATTCATGTGCGAGTGCTTGTAGTTTTTTGGTGTTCTTTTTCTTGAGAATCTCTACAAGCTCGGTAATACCACTTTGCATTGCACGAATGTGCCGTACTGCCTCGACAATATTTCCACTTCCCGCCTCGCCTTTAGTTCGTATCATTGCAGCACCTTCAGAGATTCGTCTGAGAGCCTCACCTAAATCACGGGCGCCACACACAAAGGGAGTGGTGAAATTTTCTTTTGAAATATGAAATTGCTCATCCGCAGGAGTAAGTACTTCGCTTTCATCAATAAAATCAACACTGAGGGCTTCGAGTACCTGCGCTTCTACAAAATGCCCTATCCTGCACTTTGCCATGACAGGAATAGTGACGGCAGACTGTATTCCCTTAATCATTTTTGGGTCAGACATACGAGCCACACCACCCATAGCGCGAATATCAGACGGCACTCGCTCGAGTGCCATCACAGCAACCGCCCCTGCATCTTCGGCAATTTTTGCATGCTCTGCATTAACCACGTCCATAATGACGCCCCCTTTCAGCATGTCAGCTAAACCCGACTTAAGCTTGAAGGTTCCTTTCACAGCGATAGGTGCAGGTGTTTTTTTCATTTAAATATACGTATATAGCTAGTATAACAACCGAGACCCGTATGTCGAAATACCATCTTTAACCTACATATCCAACCTATCTAAGAGGTGCATAGATTCAACACTCATGGTATTCTCTTCTTCATTGAGGGGCTACAAAGCTCCTCTCTTAGAAAAGAGGGCAAGCACTCTTTTCCTCATAGAGGGCCGTAAGATTTATTGTCTTTCTTCCATCGCTAGTTCGGAAATAAAAAAAACTCTTTTTATTTCCCTCACGGCGCTCGGAAGTAAGCAAAGCTTTCGGCCTATCTCCTCGAAAAGAATACATGCGGGCATGATATTCTCTTTCTCGTCGAGGGCCTGTAAATAAAGTTTTCGGCCGCCCTCTTCGAAAAAAGTACATACAAAGAGTTGTATGATACTCTCTTTCTCAGCGAGGGCCGTTAGCTCAATTGGTAGAGCGCCGCATTTGCAATGCGGAGGCAGCCGGTTCGAAACCGGCACGGTCCACAACACTAAAAGCAGGAATACTAAGACAAGAGCTATGAGCGGGACTGAACAAATGAAGATAGATTGGTTGTTTGGTATGCCAGGCTCTGGGAAGACATACATTGCGAAACGAATCTCAGAGATGACTGGCATTCCAAGTTATGAGGGAGATGATTTCCATACCGAAGATGATCGTAAGGCAATAGCAGAAAGTAGATTTACTCTTGGACGTCGACATCAGCAACTACAGCGGATCATTGCCACACTCCAAACAAGCGGGGTTTCTCATGCTCTTGTTACTCATCCGTTACCCGACAGAAAATCGCGTGCATTGGTACGTAGTTTTGGCAGTGCAGTGCGACTGATTCATGTCAAAGCTCCACTAGAAGTCATCAAAGACCGTCTTAGTGCTCGCACGAATCATCATTTTGATATAGGTTTGCTAGCTACGTGGATACCTCGGCATTGGGAGGAACCCGAAGGCGAAGAATGTTTAGTGATAAAGAACGACTTAGATAACACTCTACTTGACGCTGAACTTAGGAAAGTATGGCCATCAGTCACCTAAAACATTTAAAGTAAATCAATTTTTGCAGCTACAATAAAATCGTTTTCAGAAAGACCTCCTATCGCGTGTGTCCAAAGGCTTATCGATACGTTTTTATATTCGAAAAGTTTGATGTCGGGATGATGTCCTTCTTCTTCAGCTATAGCACCAACCTTATTCACAAAAGCGAGAGCTTCCTTAAAATCCTTAAATACAAACTCTCGCAAAATTGATTTTGTATCAGATGAGACTCTCCAAGCAGGCACCTGAGGTTTGAAGGTTGAAATTTCCGCTTCTGTAAGTGGTGGAATACCTCCTTCGCAAGCCACACATTTTTTATCAGTAAGGTGAATATTCACAGATTACTTCTTTAGTGTTTCTTGAATAACATGATCCAAAAATTCATCCATTGATACGCCCACTGCGGTAAGTGCTTTTGGTAAGAGTGATTGTTCTGTTAAACCAACACCTGCAGCGCTGTTTACTTCAAGGAAATATATACCTCGAGGAGACACAATGAAGTCGGAGCGCGAATAGTGACGGAGGCCTATCTTCTCATGCGCCAGCGCGGCAAGTCGTTGAAGCTCCTGTGTCTCTTCGCGAGTGAAATTACCAGGAACTCTCTCTGTTGTTTGACCGTTGTATTTAAATTCATAGTCAAAGAAATCCGCATTTGGTGGTGGCACAATCTCAACAGGAAGAAGGTCATAATGTTTCTTATTACGAAGCCCCTCTACAATACCCACGGTCGCCTCCTTACCTTGTATAAACTCCTCCACTAATACTTGTGTGGAATGCGCAAAAGCCTTTTTTATACCTTCCTTAAAATCCTCGAAATTCCGCGCAATGGTCACCCCTACCGACGAGCCAGATGCATTCGGTTTTATAACTGAAGGCTGAGGAAATCTTCGGAACAGTTCAAGTATGTCTTTATCCAAAGTAGGTGACACATTTAAAGTCGCGTGATGTGCCATTTTTATACCAGAAGAGGCAAGCATGTCTTTGGTTAGGACTTTATTCATAGACAGTGCTGCCGACAAGGCGTTAGCACCTGTATACGGAATCCCGATTCTGTCTAATATCCGCTGTAAGGTGCCGTCCTCTCCGTAATGTCCGTGAATGACATTAAATGCCATATCTACGGAGCTGAGAGCCCTCTCAGGGTCGATAGGAACGCCACGGACATGCCATACGCCTTTCTTATCTATAAATACATCTATCGCGCGGTACGGCTCTCTCTGCAGGTGACTCAAAACATTCGCTCCTGATTTTAAGGAAACATCGTGTTCATTACTTGGGCCTCCACGAAGTACAGCAACGGTTACCATGTTGATTATTGTACCGCACCTTCAGAAAATAGGTTTCAAAGTTACTGCATATGAGACTTCCGTAATGCCCTTCTATGGCGAGAAATAGCGAAACGATGCGCTTCGCTGTTAGCAAGTAAAATACTCGACTCATGAGTAACCCCGAGAGCTGTACCGCCTAAAATTTCCCGTGGACGATGCCGTTCGTCTTTTACTACAGAAACAACATCAGCGTCCATTCCAACATTTCGAAGTACCTTCTTAGCAATATTCAAGTGTGTTTTTCCCCCATCAATAACAATTAATTTTGGGAAAGACCACTCTGGATGATTAGCTCTTCGGGTAATTATTTCTGTAAGGGCTGCGTAATCATCACCTGCCTTTGCATCGCGAATTGTAAATGTACGATATTCCTGAGGGACAGCTTCCCCATCCACTATGACCGACATAACCCCACGCGGAGCACTGCCACGAATGTGGGCTGTGTCATACGCTTCAATACGGAACTCCGAGCTCTCAGGGGCACGGAGCTCTTCTTTTACTAGACTAATGTCCTGAATGTGCCGGAGCGCAAACACTTGCCGTTTTAATTTTTCTGCTTCTTCAAAATCCTCAGCTTTTGCAGACTTCATCATTTCTCGCTCCAATGTTTTCAAAAGAGTGGATTTCTTTGCTTCAAAGAGAAGAACGATATTTCGAACAGTTTTTTTATATTCAGTTTCATTGAGCTCGCGCGGATATAAACCAATAGATTGATTAAAGTGGAGCGTCTTTTCATTTGCAGGACTAAGATCACTATCTAGAGAAAATTTTGTATCAAAAAAAGGAAAGATTCTGCGAATGATTTTTAAGGCACTTTTTAGCATTACACCGCTCGGGAAAGGCCCAAAGAGATGCTTAATGAGAGATGGGGAAAATTTAGAAGTAAGCTCTCTTTCACGTACAACAAGAAAACGAGGGAATGTTTCATTCGTAACCACTAAATAATTCCAGCTCTTATTATCTTTTGCGTCTGTATTTCCTACTGGCTGATGTTCTTTTATTCGCTTCGACTCCAGAAGAAATGCTTCTAACACGGAGTCGGTTTCCTCCCAAGTAACCGCTCCCGCATCCGCAACAATCTTGGCAA
>Ga0265292_1001922_pt1 | contig 16184 bp, 13 predicted proteins | sample Munlanlewell296A_FD_189080 | JGI IMG/M metagenome (GOLD analysis project Ga0265292, IMG submission 189080) | Leachate microbial communities from a municipal landfill in Southern Ontario, Canada - Leachate well 296A | ecosystem: Engineered > Solid waste > Landfill > Unclassified | place: Canada... | reverse complement strand
AGCACTCGTCTGGACGACTTCCTACAATGGTAGCAATGCTGATGTCCGAAGACAGATTGAGGCGACCGCTGACAAGATTACTGGTACGGGTAAATATTGGACTTATGGAAGAATCAACGCTCTCAACGCAGTTACTACTTCAGGGACATACAATAATAGTAAGTATTAGTCTTTACTCGCATGGTATATTGAAGAAAATCTCCTGTCCTAACAGTCCGAAAGACATATTTTGTAGGTTATAAGCGGTTGACAAGATTTTATAGTATTTTATGATTGAATAATTATTAATTATTTGTTTAAATTATAAAACTATGATCACTGATGCGGATGTGAAAAAAATTGAGAAAAAATTTGAGAAAAGATTTGCAACCTTTGCAACTAAAGACGATATTATAAATTTTAAGGATAGTATTCTCAGTGAAATAATTAAACTTCGTGAAGATATGACTGTCGTTATTGGTTATAGCGACCGGATTGAAGACCACGATCAACGAATCGAAAAACTCGAAACCACTATTTATCATTCTTAACAAACCTAATATTTCAAGTCAAGGTTAATTTTGTTTGTCTTATACCAATATAGAAACGTCCGCTTTTTGGATGAAATTGATTCGGAGTTCATCTAACGTGTCATTCCCGTGAAGACGGGAATCTAGACTATAATCGACTGGATCCCCTTCTTCAAGGGGATGACGCAGAACTAATAAGAAAAATTTTTAGTAAACTGCACTAATTGGGAAACTCAGGACAAATAATTTCAGTTTTTTTCATAATAATTTTGTTATTAGGTATTTCGATGAAAATCTCCTGTTTTAACGGTCTAAACGACATGTTTTGTAGGTTATAAGCGATTGACAAATGAAAACAATAAATCCAGAATAATCGAATGGACAAAATAGATTTTATTAAGAATTTAGAAAAAACAGTGATTGTCATTTCAACTAGAGGTCATATTTCGAAAGAGCTTATTCAGACCTCTAATCTTTATCTATCATTTGATAAGTTAGAAGAATATATTAAGAGAGTTCCTTAAAAAAAAATCACCCCGCTTTGGCGGGGGATGTGTATTGCTTTAATTATCACATTATGATTTATTATTGTCAAGATCAAATTTTTGTTTTATCATTGGTCAACAGAATTGGTATATAGAAACGGGATAAAAAACACGAATGATATCCAGTTGAAATATCGAAAATTATTATCTAAAATGCAGATATGGTTTCACAAAAAAAAGAAAAAAATGAACGAATTATTGATATAAACTGCTCTATTGCTTGTATATTATATTTTACAAATAAAAAGACCAAAAAAGATTTTTGTAAAAATGAAATATTAAAAAAGGTAATTATACGTTGGTTCGAAAAAATCAGTGAGGCGGCTAAATATGTACCGGTAATTATCAAACAAGAATATTCCAATATTCCCTGGAAAGAAATGGAGGCAATCCGAGAAGTTTTTAAAAATAATCATGACGATATTAACCCAGAGGTGATCTGGAACACTATAAAAATAGACTTGCCTCCACTTCATGAACAAATAAAAAAAATTACTTCTTGCAATTGACAGCCTTTCAGATAGAGTCGAAAGTCTTTCAAAAGGCTTACAAAATACTACGGAAGAACTTGTAGAGCTTATTACTAGTGGCTTTAATCTAAACGAAGAACGATTTGGGCGTTTAGAATCAGAAGTATTTAAATCTAATTAGGAATTTCGTTTTTTATAAAAGTAGAAGCTCAGAGCACCTAATAAAATTATTAAAATAATTGGCAAAATATATTTGAAAGATTTATTTTTTGCAATTGACTGTATCCCTTTGACCAAGCCGGCATTTGTTACTGTCGTTGTTGGAGTTGGTTCTCCTTTCAGTTCTTCCGTCAATTCTGCTGATTTAGTCGCCTCACCAAGTACTCCTGCTTCAAATCCTGGAGCTACTCCCGCCACAAATCCTCCGCTTGGTGTAGCCGAGGCTTCATTAGAAAATTCTCCGGGCGCACAACCATTGCCGGCTCTGACTTTAAAGTAATATGTTGCGCTACCTGATAAGTTGGTTATTGTATAAGACGTGGTTGAGGAATCACCAACATTCGGATTACCATACGTTTGACTGCCAGATGAAGTTCCGTAAGTAACTAAATAATAAGAAACCGGGTCACTGGCTTTATTCCAGGTCAATGTCACTGAATTTACTCCGGCAACAGCAGTTAGTCCAAATGGGGCACTGCCTGGTTTTGTGTCATTACAAACCGGAGCAGTAGCTGCGCCCAAGACGGCTCCACCGCCTCCGCCAACTGAGGTATCGGTTTTAAAGCTATTTTCAGCGCCGACTGTTTCCGGTGAACCATGGGAAATAGTTCGATAATAATAGGTTGTTCCTGCGGTAAGACCGGTCACACCAACCGAATGTGAGGTGACTTTAGTTGAATCTTCAACGGTAGAATTGGCATAGTCATAATTTGGGGCCGCTCCCAAAACCGGGTGGGAAACCGTGTCATAAATTACTCTTGAAGTAGAGAGATCATCGGTTGTCCAAGTAATGGTCGTTGACGTTGTCCCGACCAAAGTAGATGTTTCTGAAGAAATCACCGGAGCAATTCCGTATTCCGCAGTTAAGATGCTACTTGAGTTTCCGGCGTTATCATAGGCAATCGCTTTAATCGTCATATCTTGATTTACGTCTATCGGTTCTGAGTCATCTAATGGGTATGAAACTCTCGTTTCCGAAATTGCTGGGTCAGATTCGTCAGTTGTGTAATAAATAGTAGCTAAACCGCTTGTTTCATCAGAGCTTGATAATGAAACAGACTGATCTGAAGTATAATCGTCAGCTATCGGATCTGCTACTGGAGTATTAGGTCCTGTTACGTCGTTAGTGAAGTAAAAATGAACCTCGTTGGTCGCCTCAAGGTTTCCGGCATTATCCAAGGCGTGGGAGCGAACAGTGTAGCCCTCTTTGCCGTCTGGTTCAATAAAGTCGAAAAGATAAAACCAGGTTCCCAGTTCCTCGTCAAAGTCCGCTTGGTTGCAAATTTCGTCGGAATCCTCAAAGCAAAGAGGTGAATCTTCCCCCTCCCACCAAGCCCCATCAAAATCGCGCTGGATGGAAATCCAAACCGAAGCTACCCCTGAAGAAGGGCTATCGGCCGTCCCTTGAATCTCCCCAACTTCATTCCAGCTATCCTCAGTATAAGTTACTTCATCCTCGGGAAAAGTAATATCGCTAACGGGCCCTAAATCAAATACCGTGAAATGTTCAGCTGTAAAGGAAAGCACCCCGGTGTCTGGATCATAATTAATACCGCTGACGTCGGCCGGGTCATTCGTTCCTAATATATTCCCATCATCGTCTTTAACAATAATGTCCGGTGTGGAAGTATAGCCAAGATCATCGAGACCATACATGTAAATAATTGCTCCCGTATCTGTCATAGCTTGAGCAGTATCAGAGTTAAATTCGATGTGACCATCAGACATATCCATCGCCGTACCCAAGTCCTGCAAGATACCTACCGTATCTTGGTTACTTAGGTTTAAACTGGCGGTAAACACTATTTTACCAACAGCTGTGTCCGGATCGTCGATGTCAGTTCTTTTTTCAAAGTACAACGCATCGGACTCCTCGGTTGGCGTAGCAGACGGATTATCCAATTCACCAATATTGGAATCTATACCGCCGTCAGCCGAAAGAGCATCATCGATATCGCTCAAAAGAGGCGCTTTTTCCGGCTCCCCGGCATCATTAAACCAACCTTTGGTGGAAGTACCTGTTTCCCAAGAAGTACCACCATCGTCAGTTCGGGAAACGGATTGACCGGCATCAATAGTGGCTATTTCAGAAGTATCGTTAATGACTGTACCGTCAGCTTGTTGTTGATAGGTAACTTTATCAACTATGGTGTCGTTATCCTTTAGATAAATCACATCTCCTTCACCATCATTAATAGTATCGTTTAAAAAATCTTCACCAGTGTTTTCATATACAAAAATTCCATTAGCCGGCAAATTTCCGGAAAGACTTCTGCTGTCTCCACCATCGTCTGTAATAGTCCAATTACTAAGATCTATATCAGAAGCGGTTTTATTAAATAATTCAATCCATTCATTGCCGGTTGAGGGATCGAAAAGAAATTCATTGATAATTACCGATGATAAAGTTTCATCAAAAGGTTCTCCAACATAAGTATCGGGCGCGGGATCAGTGATAGTACCGGCAATAACAAAGATCGTAAAATGGTTTAGACCAATAATTGTCAGGGTATCATTTTGAGCAGTAACTCCTCCTAAAGTGTTAAAGTTTTGCCCGTCTTCGGAGAATTTGACTTCGATATTTTGCTGCGGATTAGGATTAGGAAGAGTGAGGCTGTATTCAAAAGAGCCGTCCTCCATAGTTGAGGTGATGTCGTAGGCTGTATCGGAAAACGCGCCAATTTCTTCCATCTGTTCGGCGCTTAATTTAACTTCTTTTATGGTTAGCTTTCCGGGATTATCAGGAAGTTTGGTGAAAGTAACCGTGACTTTGTCATTCTGCGGAGCTATGTAAGTTTGATTTAAAGAAACAACTGCGGTTGTTATCTCGGATCCATCAGAATTAGTCTGCCAGAGAGGAATCGCCAGCTTGGCGCTTCCTTCACTCTCGATTATCGGATCTTCTTCAACCGGAGGCGAAGGAACTGAAGGCGCTTCAGTTGGTGCTAATGTTGGTATTTCTGTTGGTGTAACTGTCTCAACCGGCGTCTCTTCGATCGTTGGTGTGACTTCAACGGTTGGGACTGGGGTAACGGTTTCGGTTGGTGCTAGTGTTGGTTCCACAGTCGAAGTTGGACTAATAACATCTGTTGGGGTTGGTTCTTGTGTTTGAGTAACTGTTGGATCTTCAGCTTTTACTTGATTAATAAAACTTGGAGCGATTAATAAATAAGGAGTAAAAGAATTTATCAGAAGAAGTACACTGGCAAAAACAGAAATCATTTTCCGGAGAACTCTTTTTTTAATTCTCATTGTATTAGTAGGTTATAACCTACATTCGTATGTAGTATATATCTAGTGGTTTAGAAAGTCAAATCAAACTGAAAATTGAAAGATGAGTCTACTTTTTCGCAGATTTTTTGGCAGAGTCTTCTTTAAAATCACGAATAAACAAAGTAAAGGTAAATATGATCAACACCCAAACAATTATTAGTAAATAAATATTAAATTTGCTCATCGATTATAATCTAATAAAATAACGAACTGCTAGCACCAATAGTAGACAAAACAAACCCCCTAATAACAACGATGTAACCAACGTATCCATATTTTTATTTTAATACGTAAATTGATAAAATTATCATCGCTAACGATATTATTAGTATACTAAAAATTGAAATCAATACTATAAAATCATAAGATATTTTTGAAAATACAGGTGTAATAATAGTTATAGATATTAAGGCCGCTGACAAATTGACAAATAAATCGGATACTGCCTTTCTTTGATTAGTATTAAATTTTCTCATTTTTTCAATATTTTTTTCCTAAATAAATATCCAATTCCTCCCAGTATTAACGAAGTTATCGATGGCCAAATGTAATCCCAAATATTTGATGATTTTTTAATTTCGTTTTTTGCCTTTGTTTGCTTAGTTATTTCTAAAGTCGGCGTAATAAATTCTTCTTGACGAGATGATATTCCTAAAACTGCAGGTGAAGATTCCTTTGATATAGGAATTTCATTACTTGACGAAGCAATCGTTGATAACGTTGAAGTTGAGCTTGTAGGTTGTGGTGTTGAGGTCGGAACAGGTGTTTCTGTAGGGGTCGGGTTTTCCGACCCTATTATTATAGTGGGCACGATCGTAGGCGTCGGAAACATCGAAAAGGCAGTTTGATTGTTATATAGTATATTGTAGTCATCTATTTGAGATGAAGCTGGGGATTGGGTGATCTCTCCGTAAATATTTTCCCAAAGATCGTTATTTTCGGAAATCTGACCAACAACTATTTCGTATTTACCTTGGTCGGTTCCTTGGATTTTTAAGTCATAATTACCAGATTGAGCATTAGGAATAAAGATAATTCCTTCATCTTCTGTATAGATATCATTCCCAAATTTAACTGACATCGTCGCTGGCGATTTAATTAAGAAAATTATGGATGACGAAATTTTAGTTATCTGTCCTTCCGCGATTTGATCATCAGTAAAGTTGATATTCAATAAATCTAATATTTTTTTTATTGCTTCTTTTTTAGTGATAATTTCTCCATGATCAAAATAGAATTTTTCCGAATCCGCATCTTGGGAAGCGCTTTTGCTTAAAATTGTATAGTCACCGAAATCAAAATAGGATTCCTTAGGTTTTCCATCTGAGTAATTTCCTAATAATTGATCAACAATATTTTGAGGTTCAACCACATAACCGGCCGGAGTGTTATTATCTTTCTCTCCGTAAATTGCCGTGAACAATGGAAAAATATCAGAAAAATTTTGGTTATAGACCGGCAAAAAACTATTTTTAACTGTCAAACTATCAATTGATATTTCATTCCCTGATGAATCCTTCAAAAAATTAAAGGTTGGAAATAGGTCTTTAGCAACAGGAAATTTATTGGTAATAGTTACACGATCGCTTTCCAGAGTTGATTTATTCAAGACTAAAACAATTTTTTCCGCCAGCCATAAAAAAGTATTGGCCCGGTCAATCTCTCCGGCTTCAAGTGGTTTATATACTTGAACTACGCCTTGATGAGGTGATCCAACTGTTATGATCTGATTAATTTTTTCTTTATAATTTTGAGTAAATATTCTGGCGATTAATCCACCTAATGAATGACCAATAATATTTATTTTTTGACTAGGGTTATTGCCCCATATTTTTTCCTGAAGATAACTCTTTAAGTCATTGGTAGTTTTTTCTATAGATTGACGCCAGTCATAAGGAAACAAAAATAAATTAACGTTTTCCTGATAGCCGATATTTTTAAAAGTATTTGTTAAACCTTCATATTCTTTAACAAAATTTTGTAACTTCCAAGCAGAATAATCAACCGTTTGATTGTGCAAAATTGCATCCCGGTTCCAAGAAGCCATAAAGCCGGGAATAATAATTATTGGAGTTTTTTCCGAAATAAGAGTCGGCGTTGGTATTGGAGTGGAAGTTGGAATTTCAGTCGGAGTTAATGTTGGCATCGGGGTTGGTGTTGATGTTGGAATCGGCGTTGAGGTGGGGGTTGCTGTAGGGGTTAATGTTGGCATTGGTGTTTCTGTAGGGGTTAAACATGCCTGTCCCGTACATGCCAAACTTAGTCGCCAATTATTATCACTCCCTCGTCCCGAGTAATATAACTTTAAACCACCATTATCATTCAAAATTGACGGAAAAATCAAATGTTTTTGATCATAAGGCTTGTCTTTAGTTAATAGGGACCCCTGATCCACAAATATTGAATCACAGCTTAATGGCAGAGTTGTTTTAGCTAATTTAATTCCATCACTATTTGATTGATGAAAAAATAAATATAGATCGCCGTTTTCTTGATAAGGAAAAGGGCCGTCACCTCCATATAAGAACCCATTTGAACAGCGCTGCCAATTTATCAAATCATCAGAATAAGCTAATTTTATTTTAAATCCATCTTCTCCCCAAGCTCCAAAAAAAAGATAAGTCCGACTATCCTGTGTAAATGGATGACCGGCAAAAACACCATTTTTTTCAGAATTGTTACTAGTATCTGCAACTATTACTGGAGAAAAATTTGATGAACAGTTGAAATCAAAGTCACAAATACTTGAGTAAATTCTATAAATCGTATTATTATCATATCGAGTAAGAAATAATATATATCCAGTTTGGGTCTTTACAACACTTGGATTTGATAAGTCATCCCCCGTATTTAATATTTCTTTTTTCATTATCCAGTCAATCCCGTTTGTAGATTCAAAATAACCCAAGGCATGGTATAGTTCCGGGGGTCTATGGATTGTAATAATTCCTTTATAAACATTTCCTTCCTTAAAAATACTCGCTTGCTGTTGATAAACATAATTATTAATGTAAGAAACCGGAAGGGGATTATTAACTACTTTTTCAAACTGAAAAGCATAAGTTTTATTTGTTAAAAACAAACAAACAAAAAAGATTACAAAAATAGAGATTAATTTTTTCATATTTTTTTCCGTACGGAACAAAAATTTTTGTTCCCTACAATAAGAAATTTATAAACTTTATAAACTCATCCGTCTACCGCTTATAACCTACAAAAGTATATTTTTGGAGCGTTAAATCAAGATATTTTTCTCGATAGATACCCGATTTTTATGAAGCTAAGCCAAAGTACAAAACTGATAATATTTTGTGAAATCACCAGCCAATAGGGTATAGCTTTGCAGTTTAAACAAAATAACCAAATAGAATAAAATGAAAATAAGTAGACACTAATTAAAATAATTATATTTAAATAGTTCTTTGGTTTAATGAGAATTAGAAATGGGATAAGCCAAGCAAAATATTGAATCGAAAAGTTTGTAGTAAAAACAAAAAAGAAAAATAATAGACTAAGAATATTTTTTATTATGTTTCTTTCTTTATTAAACCAGGAGTAACTGAAAAAACAAGTCAGGAATATTAAAGTTGATAACTTTTGCCAAAATATTTCTAATCGTCCTTGGCTCCCCAATAGCCCTGATAACCCCCATATTCCCCATAACCCCTGATAATAAATAATTGTCTTAACGATGTTAAAAACTGATATCTTAAACAATAAAGAATAAATTATCATTGATATTAAGGGGAAAACTAAACTTAAAACGATAAATTTTTTATCTTTTAACCGTTTATATAAAATAACAACAAATAACAAAGGCCATGTTTTAATCATAATTGCAAAGGAAAAACTTAAGACCGCTCCAAATTCTTTCTTTTTTTTAAGTAAATAAATTGCCAAAAGGATAAAAAACACCGGTATAACGTCAAACTGACCGTGCAATGTTGTAATCAAAATCGTTACAGGATTAATAGCATATAAAAAGGCTGTTCTTTGATTTTTTTTTGAAAGCCTGTAGACTAGGTTGAGAATTCCTAAGTCAAATATAATATTTATAACTTTTATAATCGTTATAACGATTATTTTCGTTTGACCTAGATAAAAAGCAAAGGCTTCGATATAAAGAAAAAACGGTAAGTACGGATGATGAAGATTAGCTATATTAGGATAAATATTTATTCCCTTTAAAGTTAATTCCCCAACTTCGACATAAGACTGAAGATCGTAATTAGAAACATTTCTAAATAAATAAAGGCCAATTAATCGTATAAATATAGCAATAAAAAATATCCTTTTCATTTTTGTTCTTACTTGATGAACTTTATAACTTTATAAACTTGATAAACTTATTTCAGTTGGTTATAACCTACAAAACTACAAGTTTGTATTGTTATAAAGGGATAATATTCTCGATATGCCACTTTAAGACAGTGTTATAATATAGCCATGAGCGCAAAACTATCGGTTTTGATGATCACTAAAAATGCCGCTGAAACCTTGGAAAAATCTCTCGCTTCAATAAAAAAGATTGCTGATGAAATAATTATCGTTGATAGTAACTCAACCGACCGGACTGTTGAGATAGCCAAAAATTATCTTGCCAAGGTTTATGTTAAGGAATTTTCAGATATTGGAAAACAAAGAATATTTGGTTTATCAAAAGCAACAGGTAAGTGGGTTTTGATTTTAGACTGCGATGAAATAGTATCCGAAAAATTAATGAAAGAAATCAAATTGAAAATTGAAAATTGTAAATTGAAAATTAATGCTTATTATATTTCTTATCAAAATTTCTTTTTAAATAAACCCCTTCAATATGGAGGAGAGGACTATAAAATGCTTCGTCTTTTTAGACGTGTAAAATTATATATAGAACCTTCATTAGTTCATAACAAAATTGAAGTTAGAGATGAAAGAATAGGTTATCTAAAAGGAAAAATATTTCATCATTCATATAGATCAATCCCTCAAACATTTGTTAAATTTACCGATTATGGAGTCCGAATGGCTAAAGAAAAATATTTAGCCGGCGAGAAATCTTCACTTAAAAAAATATTTATTTATCCTGTTCATATGTTTTGGGCAAGGTTTATTACAGATAAAGGCTATGAAGACGGATTATTTCGTATTCCATTAGACTTGGGTTTTGCATATATGGAGTTCATAACTTATTTTATATTGCTAACATTGTCATTCCCGCGAAGGCGGGAATCCAGACTATAATTACATTATTATATGAAAACGGGTTTTATTTTTGTACTTTATAAAACTTCTGATCAAGAGGTAGAAAGATTAAAAAAAGAAATACATAATATTGTAGGGGCGAATTTCAATTCGCGCAAAACCTATCAGATATATTTCATTGACAACTCTGAAAATGGTCAAGGCTACGCGTTCGGTGTTAATCAGGGAATAAAAAAAGCTTTAAAAGATAGTTGTGAATTATTTGTTGTTGCCAATCCTGATATTTCGTTAGCTTCTCTAACTTCCCAAAATTTTTTGGATGGCGCTGCCCACTTTGACATCTGGGGACTGGCGATGAAACAACAAGAAAAAATTTATTATGGCGGAGAGATTGACAGATGGCGGATGAGCGGGGGACTAATTGAAAAGAAACCGTCTAAACGTTTTTCAGAGACAGATTTTGTTTCCGGTTCTCTAATGTTTATAAAAAAAAGCGTCATAGATAAAATCGGTTTATTTGATGAAAAATATTTTATGTATTATGAGGAAGTTGATTATTGTTATCGAGCTAAAAAGGCTGGATTTAAAATTGGAGTTGATTCAAAATTATCTTACAAACATTTTGAAATTTCTCTGGATAACCCAACCAAAGAATTTTACCTGTTTAAAAATCATCTAAAGTTTTTATTTAAATTTGGAACAGTGAAACAAAAAATTTATGAGTTTATTAGAACTCCAAAGACAATTTATGAAGAAGTAAAAAAAAGGCCTTTTTACTTAAATTTTTTTAGTTTAAATATCTCTTCAATTGTTAATAAAATCCTTCACTTTGCCCTGTTTCTAGTTTTGATCAATTATTTTAGGCCTGAAGAATATGCCGTCTATACTCTGGCCTGGACACAAATTGGACTGCTTCTGCCATTGCTGGATTTTGGCACCACTTCTTACGGTCTAGTTCACATTAATGATTCTATCGATAGAAAAATTCGAGAGCTTTTCTCATTGAGATTCTATTTATCATTAATAACTTTCGCTTTAACAATTATTCTGGCTATCTTATTTAAATATCCAAGCAGCATTCTTGTTCCGATTATTTTAACTTCATTTGTCATCTTTGCCAATATGTTTTCCGGTACTTACCTAATTCTTACTTCAATTAAACAGAAATCTTATCTTTCCTCAATTGTTTCCATGATCTTTCAAATATGTTTGGTAATTTTATTAATCGTTGGGGTTTTAATTACTAAGAAATTAATGACTGTTTTTGTTATCACTTTTGTTTTATATAATCTCTATTCATTAATAAACTTTTTTCTTGTCAAAGGCGAAGTTGGCAGTTTGTCTTTAAAAATTAATTTGAAACAGTGGGTTATTATTATAAAAAAATCTTTTGTTTTTCTTTTAATTAGCTTACTGGCCGGATTTTATTCTAAAGTAGATGTCCTTATTTTGAATTTTATAAAAGGTAAACAGGCCGTCGGGATTTATTCAGCCGGCTACCGGTTTTTAGACGCCTTAATGTTTGTTGTCACCGCCTATAACGTTTCCTCGATGCCCCTATTTTCTAAATTAGCTAAAGAAAAAAAGAAGAATATATTTATTAATAAAATTAAAAAGGACGTTACCTTAGTTTTTGCGATTGGTATGTTTGTTGCTTTGGGTTTTTATTTTCTTGGACCGATTGTTTTACCGGTCGTCTATAAAAGCACATATTTTGAATCAATTCAGGTGTTAAGAATAATTATTTTTGCTTTACCATTAATTCTTTTGACCTCGGTTTTTTTAAACTCATTATATGCTTTAGGAAAAGCAAAAACTGTCATCTATATTTTCTTATTTCAACTAATTTTTAACATCGGCCTAAATTTATTCTTTATTCCAAGGTTTAGTTTTTTCGCCTCAGCGTATATTACGTTATTTGGCGAAGCTATAAACACTCTGTTAACATTTGTTGTATTAAGGTCCGTCCTTAAATAAGGACGGACCTTATATAAAGAGAGTCCTTATGAAAATTTCCGTTGATGGAGGAGCATTAAACCCAAAAAATAGTCAGCGATTTGGGACAGCCGTTTTTTCTGAAAATTTAGTCAAAGCGTTACAACTTTATGATAAAAAAAATCAGTATTATATTTATACGTTTGAAAATCTAAAACCTAAACTATTTTGGATGAAAGGAAGGGTCAGTGTAGAAGAATTTAAACAAAAGAAAGGAGTTTTTTTAGCTTTAAATCAAGCTTTGCCCCTTTATACTTCAGGTAAAATTATCAGCTTTTGTCACGGTCTTTCGTATCACTTTTATCCTAAATTTTACTCTGCAAAAGATGTTGCGCGCTTAAATAACCAGCTGAAGGAAATGATTAAACGATCGGACAAGATTATTGTTTCCTCGAAAAAAGTAAAAAAAGAACTTGTACTTGCTGGGTCAATTAAATCAAAAATAGTCGTCCTACCATTTGGAATACCGTTTGACATGAAGAAGGGGGGAATCAAAAAGAAGAAAAAGTATTTTATTTTTGTAGGTATGGATCATCCGATAAAAAATATTAATTTTATTAAAAAAGCATTTTATCAATTCAAAAAAGATAAAAAATATAATGATTATAAACTTTATATTTTGACAAAAAATGTCACACGTCAAAAACTGAGAAAACTTTATCAACACGCTACAGCCTTGTTAACAGCCTCGCATTACGAAAGTTTTAACTTTCCTGTTCTTGAAGCATTATCTCAAGGCTGTCCGGTAATAGGATTAAAATCAGCTATTATTTCGGAATTGAAATCCTACGTCAATTTAGCAGATAACTCAGAAGAATTTGTTAAAAATATGAAAAAAATCAGCATAAAACCTGATGTACAGTTAATTAATCAACTGTACATTAAATTTAATTGGAAAAATTATATTAAGAATCTAGTAAGATTATATTAATAACCATGAAATTAACTGCTGTTGTTCTAACAAAAAACGAAGAGAAAAATATTGAGAGATGTCTTGAATCATTAGATTTTTGTGATGAAATTATTGTTGTAGATGATTATTCGGATGATAAAACAGTTGAAATAGTTCATAAAGTTCTTAAAGTCCATAAAGTTTATAAAGTAATTCAAAGAAAATTAAATAATGATTTTGCCTCTCAGAGAAATTTTGGATTGAGTAAGGCTAGTAATGAGTGGGTTTTGTTTGTTGATGCAGATGAGGTAGTGAGCGAAGAGTTAAAAAAGGAAATTAATAGCCTGGATTCCCTCCTTCGAGGGAATGACAAAAATATCTATAACTCTTTCTATATTAAACGTCGCGATTATTTTTGGAATCAGGAACTAAAGTTCGGCGAGGTCAAGAAAGTACGAGATCAAGGAATTGTCAGGCTAGTCAAAAAAAATTCCGGGACTTGGATGGGAAATGTTCACGAAGAATTTAGAATTAAGAATTCAAAATTAAAAATCGCAAAATTAAATAATTATATAAATCATTATCCCCACCAAACGTTAAAAGAATTTATTAGCGACGTTAACAATTATTCTAGCATTCGAGCCGAAGAACTATTTAATCGGGGAACAAAAACCAATATCTTTGAAATTATTTTTTTTCCAATGATTAAATTTATTTATAATTATTTTTTTAATTTAGGATTTTTAGATGGACCAGCTGGTTTTACTTATGCTTTTATGATGAGTTTTCATTCTTTTTTGGTCAGAGCAAAGCTTTATCAGTTCTGTCATTCCCGCGCAGGCGGGAATCCAGACGTTCCTGGATCCCCGTCTTCACGGGGATGACACATTAAACCATGAATATATTATTTTATTTGACCGCTTTACTGTTCTCCCTCGGCCAATTAGGAAGAGTCTCTTTTTTTAATCAGCAAGTAAATTTTTATTTATATGAAGTTGCCTTAACATTCAGTCTTTTTATTCTTTTTTGGAAATATCGTTTTCAACCAATCAAAGAAGCCTGGAAGAAATTTAAACCATTATTTTTCTTTCTAATAATCCTATTAATTTCCCTATTAATTGATTGGACAAAATATAGTTTATTTGAAAATACTGTTGCCTCCCTATACTTTTTCCGTCTCGTCTTATATTTTTCCACATATTTTTTTTACCTTAGATATCACGTCAAAATAGATAAAAAATTTTCGAAAGTGATTAAAAATGGGGTTTTTATTATTGCTGTTCTAACGATTATTTCAACAGTTATTCAATATTTTCTCTATCCTGATCTTCGGAATTTATTCTACCAAGGATGGGATCCGCATCTATACCGGACTTTTGGAGTTTTTTTTGATACCTCAGTCGCGGCTGCAATTTTTGTAATTTTTTTTCTGACTATTAATCAACCTATTGTCAAAATAATTTATTTAATATTGATTGCTCTAAGTTTTTCCCGTTCCATTTATCTTGGTTTTTCAATAACGCTAATCTACTTATTCATCCGTCAAAAACAACTTAAAAAAATAGTTTTATTTTTATTATTTTTTATTACTTTGATTTTTGTTATACCTAAACCGGCAGGCGAAGGAGTTAATTTAAAAAGACTTTACTCAATTAATTCAAGAGCTGAGGACTATCGAGAGGGAATTAGTCTTTGGAAAAATAAACCCATGATCGGATATGGTTATAACAGAATTCGCTATATAAAAAATAGTGACTCGATTCATTCTGGAGCAACTTTTAGCTCCAGTTTTCTGACAATTTTAGTTTCCTCTGGAATTATAGGGTTATTAAGTTTTATTTGGGTTTTATGGAGTTTAAGAAGATTAAATAAAATAGCACCAATTTTATTGATATTTTTATCTATTATTTCTTTATTTGATAACGTACTTCTACACCCTTTTATTTTGTTCCTATTGTTTATTAATCTTTCTGATAAGTAATTTTTTGAGTTTTTGTTTCTATATTACCGGCAATATCTTGAGCTGTTGCCACAATCTGATTTTCTCCATCCTTTAAGCGAACCGTTGTCTCAAAATTTCCATTGGCATCAACCACGACTGGCAGATCATTAACGCGAACATAGGTCTCCTTATCCGTACTACCTTTAACTTTTATTTCCTGATTGTTTGTTGTGAAGTTGTCCAAAGGTTCGGTAATTTCTAATTTTGGCTTTTCATCTTTATAAAAAACTTTATAGGTGATGGTATTTTTTTCTATTTTATTATCTTTTGATTTTGCTCTAATATAGATATTGTTATCACCTTTTTCTAAATCCCCGATTTCTTCGCTGAATGTATCAGAAGAAAATTCAATTTCCTTAACTTTTTTTGCGTTTATATAAAATTCCAAAACATCAAAATTTAATGCTGAACCGGAAATAATAATTCTTGCGCTGTTTGTAGCCTGAGGAATTGAGGAAATATCTATCGAACTAAAATTGTCCTCGATTTTTGATAATGGCTTCGCGGAAGGTTGGGGAAACAGACCGGAAATAAAGCTTGATGTGTTTAATAAAAGTCTAATTCCGAAAGTAAAAATAAAATATATTACAAGAAAAAAGACAGCAAAATATAAAATAATTTTATTTTTTAATTTTTTTTCCTGAACCTTTTCTAGTCTTCCCATAGGGGTATATAATTTTATCAAAAATTAGTAAAATTATCAGGATGAATTGATATTCTATCATTTTTTTTATCCTTTTAAATTGTTATAATCTACTTCATACATATGGATATTGTTCTTATACTTATTCTTATTCTCTTTAACGGCTTTTTTGCCATGGCTGAATTCGCCATTATCTCTTCAAGAAAAAGCAAACTAAAAAATATGGCAATAGTCGGAAATCAAAAAGGAAAAATTGCTCTTCAACTTGCTGAAAGACCCAACATATTTCTTTCAAGTATTCAAATTGGAATTACCTTAGTGACTGTGCTTGCCGGTGCTGTGGGTGAAGATAAATTTGTGTCAAAAATTGCAGTATTGATAAAACCCATACCTGTTATTGGTTCATTCAATGAAGAAATTGCCTTTATATTTATTATTTCCAGTATTACATA
>Ga0265292_1001921_pt1 | contig 16199 bp, 12 predicted proteins | sample Munlanlewell296A_FD_189080 | JGI IMG/M metagenome (GOLD analysis project Ga0265292, IMG submission 189080) | Leachate microbial communities from a municipal landfill in Southern Ontario, Canada - Leachate well 296A | ecosystem: Engineered > Solid waste > Landfill > Unclassified | place: Canada... | reverse complement strand
AAAACATTTCCATCATGGCAATACATATCTTTTTATCCGTTTCCATGTTATAATTTTTAAAATACTGTTTTGCTGCATAGGTAAGACTTTGGGTAAGCTTATTAATTGCTTCATCATCAACAGCAAGTTTTAATTGTTTATATAATTCTTCGTAAGTATTAGCAAAGCCAAACATCTCAATTCCCCTTTCATTTCCCCTGATTATTGCTTCTCTGTAATAAATGTATGGAATGGTATATTTCCCTATATTTATGTATGCTTTTTCAATTTCATTAAGAACATTACCATATTTTTCTTTTAACTCGGGATTACTGCTATACCATGTTGTAAAGGCTTTTTCAATTACCACTTTTTTATCATATATTTTCAGCTTCTTCAATTGTTCAATTTGCCCTATATAATATTTGTAATAATTAGAAATAATGGCATATTTAGAAGCATATTGAATCTTTACTTCCTCGCTTGCTTTCATATCTTCATTCCATAGAGACAGCTTCTTTTCCCTGATCTTTACAATAGAAGGGTTGTATTTCTCCAATGCCACATTTACACCATAAGAAGTCATAAAGCGGTCAGATGTTCCAGGATATCCAAGTATCATAGCAAAGTCATCTTTCTTAACTCCTTTAATTGAAATGGGTAAATATTTTTTAGGTTTATACGGCACATTCTTTTTGGAATATTCTGCCGGTTCACCATCAGGAGACATGTAGACACGGAAAAATGAAAAATCTCCTGTTTCCCGTGGCCACATCCAGTTATCAGTATCAGCACCAAAGTTGCCAATAGATTTAGGTGGAGCACCTACCAGTCGAACATCCTTGTATGTTTCGGTAACAAAAATATAATATTCATTCCCTTCAAAAAAAGGCAATATTTTGGCTGTATATATCGTACCTTTTACGGCTTCTTTTTCAAGAACAGAGGATATGGAGTCAACAACCGCTGAACGATCAGTTTCCGACATTTTATCGTTTATATACGGCAAAATCTTTCCTGATACATCTTCAATCTTAATAAGAAAACTTACCGATATCTTGTCATTTCTTAACTCTTCATTTTTATTCAAAGCCCAAAAGCCGGTTTTCATATAATCTTGTTCCACGGTACTACGGTTCTGTATATAATCATAGGCACAATGGTGATTGGTTAGCAAAAGCCCTTCAGCAGAGACCATTTCACCTGTGCACATTCCATTGTTAATAGCAACAATCGCATCTTTAATGCTGGAATTATTTACACTGTAAATTTCATCTGCCGTGAGATGGCATCCCATTTTCTGCATATCAATATAATTAAGGCGGTCGATAAGCAAAGGGAGCCACATACCTTCGTCTGCCTTAACATTCAGATTAAAGCAGCACATAGAAATAATAAGTATCAGAAATGTTCTTTTAGCCATGTGTGTAAATTTTATTGGTTTTTAAAATAAATTATCAGCCACAAACCTACATAAATTTTCAATAATACACAAATACTTGATGAAAATTTATGTACGGTTCCCTCTGACCATTAAAAACCTGTAGTGAGCCTGTCGAACTAACAAAACAATTTACAGAGGAAATATAAGATTTTTTTGTTACAACCAATTGCGGTAAATTATTTTTGGTAAATATTATTTTGATTCCGCCAAGTCGGGACAAGTTGTGCCGGGTGTAAAAACAATTCGCCGAGGCAGGATAGGCAGATACGCATTGCAGGCGCACAATTGGCAATAGTGGATTTATTCTATTAAGTCTATTATTTTCGCTTTCAAGTCAGGCAAATCATTTTTAATAATTTCCCAAACTAAAATAGTATCAATTCCAAAGTATTCATGTACAAATACATTTCTCATACCTATTATTTGCCCCCATTCAATAGACGAAAACTTTTCTTTTGTCTCATCTGCTAAATGATTGCTTGCCTCTCCAATTATTTCCATTTGTTTTATACATGCAAATCTCATCATAGAGTTTTGCATAAAATTTGAAAAATCTGCATTAATCAGATAGCTTTCAATTTCAAGAATTGCATCCAGAATATGCTGAAGTCTAACTGTGTCGCCTAATTTATTTCGCATATATTAACTGCTTTTCTCTATCAATTAACGGCTTTATATATTTTGATACGCCATTTGATGAAACTAAGTCAACTTTAGCACTAAGCAATTTTTCTAAATCAATCTGCATTTGAATAAACTGCAAGCCTATTTTTTTAGAATAATCAAGGTCAACCAAAATATCAATATCGCTTTTATTATCATCTTCACCACGAACATATGAACCAAACAAATATGCTCTCAAAACCGGCCGGGTTCTGAAATAAACCTTAATTGTATCTATTTTTCTTTTATCTAAATTCATAATGCAAATCTACATAAATTTTCAAAAATACACAAATACTTGATGAAAATTTATGTACGGTCCTCCCGAATCAAATTCGGGACAGGCTCTCTAACCATTAAAAAACAAAACAATTTACAGAGGAAATATAAGATTTTTTTGTTACAACCAATTGCGGTAAATTATTTTGGATAAATATTATTTTGATGTGCTGGAAATATTTTATCATTATCAAGAGTTCCATATAAACCAATTAGTCAGGCAGAGCCGTCTCGCCTCTCGTCGTGTTCAAAACGAAACAGGCATTATTTTTTTTCACGCAAATAGCCACGAATTTCACGAATTAATCAAAATATAACAATTTATAAAAAAACCGCCGAAACTTTTCAGCTCCGGCGGTTTCTCATTCTTTATCAATTAACCATTAACCTTACTTTTTAATAAAAAGCAGTCTTTCAGTTTGTGTAAATTCTCCGCTTACAATCTTACAGTAATAGACACCGCTCGTTACTTCACTTCCGTTACCATCTTTACCGTTCCACTGCACTGTGTGTGTACCTGCTTTGGTTTCATCACTGATTAGTGTATTTACCAATTGCCCTGTAATATTGTAAACTTCAAGGCTTACATTCCCTGTTTCGGGTAAGGTATACTCAATGGTAACAGCAGAATTGAATGGGTTAGGGTAACTTTTTAAGCTAAAATAGTTATCCTGTACATTCAGCTCAGCAATATCTATTATACTTCTTGCTGGTCCATTCCCGCCATCAAAGTTGTATGTTGATGATAAAATGGCATCTGCCTTGGTACGGGTAAAAGCGCTGGTGCTTGCCCACACACGATAAAGTCCTTGGATGTCTTTACCCAATAGCAGTGCCACCGCATTGTACACTTCCTTGTAGGTGATGGTGCCGAATAATGAAGCATCAAAAGTTCCTGTTTCATATTGGTTTTTATCAACGACGATGACACCCGTTCCGCCTGAAGGTATTGGTGCGACCCAAGCTCCACCACTTGCTATCCCAGATATAAACCAATCATGTGCAATCATATTTATTAATTCCACCCGAGTGGACCTTTGACCACTACCACCCCACGTAAAACTGTGATCGGTAGGCGAGGGATATAAGATACAATATATGCCTACCCAACCTGATCCAGATGGCCATGCACCGTATATTTGAACATCAGTCCACCAATCCCCCAAAGGACCTCTGTACACATAAAACGGTATTGTCGGGTCATAGGTTACTGTAATGCTTTTGGTGGAAGTAGTGCTAAACTTGTCGGTTAAGGCTACGTTCATGGTCTTAGCACCACTGGGAGCAGCCATTATCCATGTGAAGTTATCGGTACTGGATGCTGTGCCGTTAAATGTCAATGTCTTGAAATAACTTGCACTCACAAACGGGCTGACATCGACTGTTTGCCATGGTATATCCTTGCCGGAATAGCTTGTGGAAACCTGCACTTCAGCACAATTCATTGATTCGCCGGCATTAGGCCTAAGTATAGTTACAGATGGATACACATAAGGTGCTATCATAATTTCATTAAGGTAGTAGCCACTTATTAATGTTGGCAATATGAACAACCGGTTTATTCCATCAACTATTTTTGGTATACCCAGTTGAACTATCATGGGACTTCCAGCAATCTCAATCCATGCACTATTATAAATTTTCATACTAATCTGCCGAGGAGTAGACCATGTATCTATTTGACTCAATTCAAAGTTGTAACTAACACCTGTTGCAGGATCCTTAATGGCACGTATTTCACCAATCTGCCATCTGCCGTACCACGAATCGGTGCCATCGAGTTTTGTAAGAGCATAAACTGCTGTTGTAGTACCAATACTATTGGTTACCTCTAACTTAAGTTTAGAAGTAGTGCTTTTTGCTGATGCAAGAGTATAGGGTAATACCGAATTTGATGCCGGATTATTAATTGTGGTTGTTAAAACACCGTCTACATATAATTTTAACTGAGTTATTGTACTACCGGCACCTGAAATTACGGCGTTTAAATAATTTGTAACACCTTGCACTACTGGGGTGAAATTATAATCACATGACACATTACTTTTTATTGCCGCATAAAGACCTGTTGCTAATGACGGAGCATTAACAGTATATGCCGTTGGCGATGTTACATTTATTACTCTGTATGCACCGTTAAGTCCTTCTGCTCCCTGTATGTAGTTAACACCTGTACCAGCACTTTGTGTCCATGCTGTATTACTATAACTTCTTTTTGTACCACTTGCATCTAATACAACATTTTGATGCAAATGCCCTTGCAAAACCATGGCTACATTATAGAATGCACATTCTTCAGTAAACGTTTTACCATCGCTTCCTTTAAAAGTTGTGTTAATAGCACCATCTTTAATAGTTTCGAACGTACCAACAAAAGTTTTATTTTCAAAATCGGTACCTACATTGGCATTTCCATTAGGGTTTACTGCCGGATGATGAATAGCTACTATTTTTATCTTGCCGGCATTAGCTACACAGGCTGCTTTTACAAAGTCTATTTGTGCAGTTGTTAATCCTGCTCCTTCCGGATTACAAACATTAGCATCCAAAGTAGCATCAAGTCCTGAATACAAACTGATAAACACCATATTGGCATTAGTGAACCAATAATCGCGAGCAGTTTCGCCCGACCCCTTATTAATTCCAGCAGTAAAGCTTCCTGTCGGTGGTACCGTTGTGGGCATTCCAATATAGGCATCATAACCTAACAAACTTTGGAATGTTGGGACTTGCAATCTTTGTCGGCTATCGTGGTTGCCCGGTACAAAATAAATAGGAATAGTTTTAGCTGAATTCATGTAATACTGTATATTGGGACTGGTTCCTGTTGACCACAATTTGCCTGTAAGTGCAGTCCAATTAGCTGCATCGGCTACTGCTGCACTAGCAAGTCCTGAATTTACTATATCGCCTGTTGCAATCACGAAAGCAGGGGCTTGAGCAACAATTGCATTACGCAATATGGCAAAGTTTCTGCCGTCCTGGTCAAACTCACCTATGGCATCTGTAAGCGTGCTAACGTGCAAATCGGTGATATGAACGAACTTCTGGGCATTCGTCTGTTGCCCCATACTGCACACCACAGCAATTACTATTGCCAGGCGTGTAATTAACGTAGTAAATGTTTTCATGTTTTTTAAGTTTAAGTTAATAATAGTTGAATTACAGTAGCAAAAATACCTTGTGATTTATCGGAATGCAAATATTTTACCCCTACATTTACCACGACAATTTAAGAATTTACCACTACATTTACCACGACAAAATAAAGGAAGTATAAGGTAAAAGGTAAAAGGGAATCTTAAATCTTAAATTGGTAAAGGGTATAAAGTGGAAGGCATAAGTTAATCCGTTAAAAATTTGAGTTTTCCAAAAAAACTCCCCCAGTTTTTGTTATAGGTTATGTAATATTTTTAAAAAAATCTGTAAGATTTATTTCCGCATCAAGATTTAGTTTTCTTCGTAATCTATAACGGTTCTGTTCAACACTTTTAGTAGAAATATTCAATATTGTGGATATATCGTTTGAAGAAATCTCCATGAGAAGTAATGCTGCTAATTTTTTTTCGTTTTTGGTTAATTCCGGGTATTTTTCGGAAAGAGTATGAAAAAAGTCTTTATGAAGTTCTCCGACCTGTATATAAAAGTCTTCTCTTGATTTATTCAGATTAATAATCTTTACTGAACTTCTCAACGCTTTTAGTGCCGATGAATAATTATCTTCCTGCTGTACTTTACTAATTTTATCTATAATTTCTTTTATCAAATTGTTTTTTTCAATTATATTGATTGCAAGATTCGCTACTTCTTTTTTTCTGAACAGCAACTCATTATTTATTTTCTCATTTTCAAGCTCGGTATTTATTATTTTTAAATCAGTTACTGTTTGCCGAGCCAAAGAAATTTGTTTTTCCTGCCTGTTTTTCAATCTTTTTCTGTTAATAAACACTCCTGCGGATACAATGAGTAATAGTAAAAAAACTATAATACTTATAAGTAAATACCTGTTTTTTAAATTGATTTGCTGAGTCATCTCGTGTTTTTGAGTTATCGTCTGTATTTCCAAATCTTTTTTATCCAGCTCATAGCTGTTTTTAATATTTTCTATTTCTTTTGTTTTTTCAATGCTAAAAAGGCTGTCGGAAGATATTTGGTATAAATTCAGATACAAGTAAGCTTCCTGAAAATTATTTTCTTTCTCAGCAATTTGAGAAAGTAATTTATAAGCTGTGTTCATTTGAGATAAACACTTGATATCTGCTGCTATTTTCAGGCCTTTTTCGGCATAGAATTTAGCTTGTTTGGTATCAGACAGGTTTAGGTGTAATTGCGACAGGTTGTTAAAAATCAAAGAAATTCCTTCTGAATCGGATATTTCATTTCTTATTGTTAATGCTTCTTCATAAAATCGTTTTGCCGCGTTATAATCTTTCAGGTTTACGTAAGCTTCTCCTATATTGCTGGTTGCTGCCCCAATTCCATATTTATACCCGAGATTTCTATAAATTTGTAACGCCAAATTAAAATACTTAATTGCTTCATAGTTTTTATTTTTATTTACATATACTCCTCCAACATTGTTATAGCAGGTTGCCAAGTCTTTATTATTATCGTTTTTTTTGTACAACTCAATGGCAATAGTATAATATTTTATCGCGTTATCTAAATCATTTTGGTTTCTGTAAATTATAGCTATATTGTTATAACAACATGCAATTTTTTTATATTCATTTAAAGATTCAAGAATTGCGAGGGACAAAAAAAAGTATTTTAATGCCTTTGGGTAATTACCTAATTTAGTATAGGCGACACCGAGCGAAGTATATGCACATGCAATTACTTTTTTGTCGGTTACCGTGTCAGCAATTTCTAACGTTAAATTATTTAGTTCAATACATTTCAAATAATCAGATAAATACCAATACGCAATTGCAATATCAGTATAACAAACAGCTGTGTTTTTCCGGTCGTTCGTTTCCTTGAAAATTGCCAGGGCTTGTTGATAATATTTCAACGCTTCGTTATATTTACCTAATAAAGAAACCAAACGCCCTAAATTCGATAAAGATAATGCAACTCCTTTTTTAAAATTTAACCTATATGCTAAATTTAATGCTGTTTGGTTGTAATATGATGATTTAGCAGTATCAATGTATAAATATTCAAAGCATAAATTGTTTAAGATATTAACTTTATTTGTATCTTCTTTTTGTTTGAGGAGCAAATTTTCGAGGCTATCAATTTTGCTAAAGCTTTGAGCGTGTGTTTTTTCGCTACAAAAACAAATGATTACAAACAACAATAAAGCACAAAATTTATATTTTATTTGCATAGCAGTTTTATTTAATTTGGTTCTGTTAAACAACTCCTTTTCTACTAAGGTTTTTTGAAATGATAAGGTTTTTAAAATTGATTCCCACATGGATGGATACCACAAAACTAATACATTTTTCCAGCACCTCAAAAAAAGAATTAGCCGTAAATTTTATTTTTACTTCCTTTGCGATAAATTATTTTACGAACAAACAACAATCTCCATAACTTAAAAACCGGAAATCGTTTTCGAGCGCATACTCATAAGTTTCTTTCCATTTTTCGCCAATCATGGCTGCTACAAGCAAAAGCAAGGTGCTGTGAGGTTGATGAAAATTAGTAATAATTCCATTTGCAATTTTAAAATCATAGCCTGGAATAATGATCATTTTGGTGCTGGCGTTCAACTGCGAAACAGCTAAATCGTCCATCTTACGAAGCAAAACGGATAATGCGTCTTCAACAGTAATTTTGCCTGCCTTGCCGGTAGGCAGGCCTGCCTGTCCGCCTGCCCCGATGTTATCGGGGGTAGGCAGGTTTTCAGCTAATTCATACGATTCCCACTGATCTAAAAAAAGCATGTTTTCCTTTTTTAATATTTGCTTTACGCCAAGCCAATAAAGACTTTCAATTGTTCGTAACGAAGTTGTTCCTACCGGAAATATCGGGTTTTTCCCTTGTTTTATAATTGATTGAAGTAACTGTCTGCTCACGCTAAAATGCTCTTCGTGCATTTCGTGATCTGAAATATTTTGATCAGTTACCGGTTTAAACGTACCTGTACCAACATGCAAAGTGAGAAATTGGGTTTTTATTCCGCTTTCAGCAAGCTCATGAAAAACTTTTTCTGTAAAATGAAGCCCCGCCGTGGGTGCAGCCACCGATCCATCACACTTTGCAAATATGGTCTGGTAGCGATCTTCATCGTTTTTTTCCGCATCCCTGCAGATATACGGAGGCAGAGGCACTTTGCCGAAAACTTCAAGTATCTCTGAAAAGCTTAAATATTTGGGTTTCCATGAAAATCGTATAATAAAATTCCCGTTATCCTGCCCGATCTTTTCCGCATATAAGGTTGCTTTTTCCATGCCTACCCCCGATAACATCGGGGCAGGCGTCAGGCAGGCATTTTCTATTTTCAATAGACCTGATTTCCATTTTTTATTATTTCCGACAAGGCATTTCCATTCGCAGTTTTCCTGTTGCTGAAATGCTATTTGCAGCTCTTTGTTAAAAGGTTCAAGGCAAAATAGTTCTATCGGAGTACCTGTTTCTTTTTTAAAAATAATACGTGCATGAATAACTTTTGTATCATTAAATACAAGCAGGCTTTCTGAGGGCAAATGATCATTGATATTGTAAAAGGCATCCTGAGAAATATCGGAATTCTTATATATCAATAGTTTGGAATGGTCTCTCTTTTCCAAAGGGTATTGCGCTATTTTTCCGGGAGGGAGGTCGTAATTAAAATCGTCAATATTTATGTTTTCTAAACCAGTCATCAATGGCAAAATTATAGAATATCGACTAAAAAGATTTATTTTGTTTCATGTTTTTTTAATACTTTTGAACATCGTTAAAATAATGAAAAAGCATATTCCAAATATTATCACTTTGCTTAACCTTTTATCAGGTTGTATCGGTATTGGGTTACTTTTCAGGGGAGATCTTCCCGATGCGGCATGGTTTGTGGGCATTGCAGCGATATTTGATTTTTTCGACGGTATGACAGCGCGTTTGCTGAATATAAAATCGAAATTTGGGAAAGAATTAGATTCTTTGGCGGATGTTGTAAGTTTTGGGGTACTTCCCGGACTTATTCTATATTGCCTGCTAAACATTGCATTTGAAGAAACAGAAGGTTTCGGGGTATATATTCCTTTTATTGCATTTTTAATTCCTGTATTTTCCGCATTACGTCTTGCGAAATTTAATACAGACACCCGGCAAACCGATAGTTTTATAGGATTACCAACACCTGTCAATGCAATTTTTATTGCATCCATTCCTTTAATACTTTTTTACCAGCCGGATCAAATTCCTGTTATCAGCAATGTGCTGGGAAACCCCGGATTTCTGATTGGTCTTGTATTCCTTCTTTCATTCCTGCTTATAGCTCCGATACCTTTATTTTCTTTAAAGTTCAAAGACCTTTCCTGGTCAAAAAATTCTGTTCAATATATTTTTCTTGTCCTTTCGCTGATCCTTATAATCTTTTTATCTTTTGTTGCAATTCCTATTATTTTACCATTATATATTCTTTTATCAATCATCATAAATCCGAATAAAAAATGAAATTCCGTGCAGAAATCAACATCATGCCTCTGAAGGTATTATTAGATCCTCAAGGGAAAGCAGTTACTTCGAGCATGAAGAACATTGGTTTGCCTGAAATCACTAACGTAAGAATTGGCAAGCATCTCAGCCTTGAAGTTGAAGCTGCTGATAAAAAAACTGCACACGAAAAAGTGGATACAGCATGCAAAAAATTCCTTGCTAACCTGATTATGGAAACTTATGAGTTTGAGATTTTTGAATGCAGAGTGCAGAACGACAAGTAATACCTTTTTATTTACTTTCCATATTAATAAAGTCAATCGGATTAATATCTGCTTGTTTCAATATTGCCCGTAAAGTTCCTTCCGGCATATCTCCTGAATGATTTGGTATAGTCGTGTATTTTCTGGTTTTTTCATTATACCAAATCTCATGGCTTCCCGCAGCTTGTCTATAAAATAAAAAACCAAATTTCTTCAGTCGTTTTACTATTTCTCTGTATTTATAACCTGAAAGGCTTCCCATATTATAATCCAACAACTAATGGATAATTAAAACTGTCTTTGAAGGACAAAAGTTTATTTTCAATCTTATCCATGTTTTGAGCTTCTAAAAGTTTTTTTGCTACATCTCTTGCTATTTCTAATGTTTCCGTTATTGTCCGTCCTTGTGCAACTAATCCTTGTAAATTAGTTGAAGTGGCTAAATAGTACCCTTCAGGTAACTTTTCAATGTGTATAATAATCCTTTTTTCCATGATTTAATAATTTTATACAAAATTACTACTATTTTATAAAACAACAAAAAGCCGCAACACTCATGCTACCATTATCTTCTTAGTTCAAAATTTTTTCCCAGATAAACTTTGCGTACCTGCTCATCATTTGCAAGTTCTTCAGCTGTGCCGGTTTTCAGAATTTCACCTTCGAACAACAAGTAGGCTCTATCAGTAATATTTAATGTTTCATGGACATTGTGGTCAGTAACGAGAATGCCAATATTTTTTTCTTTCAGCTTTGCAACAATATTTTGAATCTCTTCTACAGCAATAGGGTCTATACCGGCAAAAGGTTCATCAAGCAAAATAAATTTAGGATCAACAGCAAGAGTACGGGCTATTTCAGTTCTTCTTCTTTCGCCGCCAGATAATGTATTTCCAGTATTTTTGCGAATATGCTGCAAACCAAACTCGTCAAGTAACGCCTCCTTTCTGTCGTGCTGTTCTTTTTTTGAAAAACCTGTGAATTCAAGAACGGCTTTAAGATTATCTTCCACACTCAGGGTGCGGAATACAGAAGCTTCCTGGGCAAGATAACCAATGCCTCTTTTCGCTCTTTTATACATTGGTTCTTCAGTAATTTCAACATCATCTAAAAATATTCTCCCCATATTCGGCTTGATCAAACCAACGATCATATAAAAAGATGTTGTTTTGCCTGCGCCATTCGGGCCAAGCAAACCCACAATCTCTCCCTGTTCCAGTTCTAAGGAGACATCATTCACCACCATTCGCTGTTTGTATTTTTTAAATATTTTTTCTGCCCGTAAAATCATAACAAAGTTTTTAAATCGTTCAAGTTTCGAGTTTCAAGTTTCAAGTTTGATGTTTCAAGTTCCTGAAACCCGAAACCTGAATAAATCAGAAATATATCTGCATAGTTCCGAGAATGCCGAATTTGGAAATATTCGGATGGTCGAGATACGACAACCTCCATACAGCATTTATCCTGAATACTTTTAAAATATTTTCTACTCCCACGCCTGCTTCAAAATAAGGCTTGCTCAATTCGTTAATGGATTCGGGAGGTTGAAGATATTGTTGATTATATTGTTTATTTTTTTCATCGAGAGTACCCACTAAACCACGCACAGATGCCACTTCTCTCCATTTCAACTTGCGCATCAGGGGGATTTTGTTCAGGAATAATCCTTCAAAATGGTGGGCATAATAGAAACTTAAATATTTGTCGCTCACAAATTCATAATAATTCATCATGTTGAAAGCATAATCGTCAAAAACCCATGTTTCGTTGCCTTCGTGAAGTTTCAGCAAGGGATAAGGTAATTTACCCCATATCCTGCCGGCTTCCAATAAGTATTTTGACCAGCCGAACGAACCTATATTAAACCAATGCTCCAGCCTGACCTGCAAACGATGATACTCATAATCGCCTCCAATAAAATCTTTGATTCCATATCCATACTTTATTTCAAGCACGGGATATTCGGTACCCATGCTGGTGCGTTCAAATTCTCCCAAAATGAATTTCTCGTTGTATGCAAAACGCGTATTCAAGCCGACTTCGGTAGTGGCAATAGATGGCATGGATTGCTTCGTTTCTGTTTGTCCGCCATTGTAAAACTCAAATTTTGTATTGCCCAATGGAAAAATATCCCTGTGAATAAAGTCAAAGGTATTTGAAAAGCCGGTGAACCATTCATTATCATAAGATACTTTAAATTCTTTGACCATAGAAAGTTTGTCGTTTGGACTTCTTCGCAGTACGGAAGCAAGGATATTATCGGTGATAAAAGAATTCTGGCTTTCTCCCAGTTGTTCAATATCGTACTTATAAGATGCCCCGATTGATTTGCGTGGGTTTTTATCAAGCATATAAAGAAAACCTCCGCCATATTTGAATGTTTCGTCTTTTGTGCCATAAGCTACATGCCCTTCGATCATCAGTTTTGTGCTGAACTTGTTGCTTGTCCTGCCTCCAAACCGAAACCTGCCGCCTTCAAGATTATTGAAACTTATCATGTTAAAATAAGGCCCCAGTTCAAAATTTCCCCACACATAATAACCCAGTACGATGGTTTTAATAATATCCACATAAGTCCTGAAAACTCTGATGGTTTGGATAGTGTCCACCATCTTGTAAACAGCTTTCTCATCTTTTGAAAGACTGTCATGGCGGTTAGCTTTCCAAAATACTTCGTCCTTGCCGGTTGAGCCATCCGCTACCGTAATGTTCATGGGCGTATTGTAAAACTTATCGTCTTTCGGCCGGTTGAAAATATAGTTTTTATAAGCAGTTGTTTTTGTACCGTAAAATCCCAGATTATTCTTAGTGTTGTTCACTAAGTTAAAGTCGGTTACTAACTTATCTTTGGTGAGCATCCAGTGGTTGTCGTCAATTTTATCATATTCCTGAACAGAGACCAGATCGTTGATGAAGTTTATGTTTGCATCATCAGCAATACGCATTTCAACTTTTTTAATGGCGAAAGATGTATCGTTTACCCAAAAATTACCTGTAAATGTAAGTTCCTGCTTTCTGCGTGGTTTGAACATAATTTTGTAACACCACTTATTGCCTATGTATGCACTGTCGGTAAGGTAATATTTGTAATAACCCAGTCCGAAATTAGCGATAGGGCTTACAAAGTTTTTGTCAAAAAGTGTAATGTAATTATCATATACTTTCACGTTCTGATACATATCGCCCATGAACTGCGCAATGCTTTCGTTATCAACACCGGAGATCTTAGATGCTTTAATAAATTCTTTATTGGATTTGGGCGACTTCTTGTAAAACACATCTGACAAGGATTCAGTAAGAAAGATTGGCAGATAAGATTTACCATTCACAGTAGATGTATCAATATTTTCGAAGATGAACTGGAAAGGTTTCAGCATCCGTTTATCTTTCAAATCTTCGGAAATGTTATTGGCATCAAATTCTATTTTGCTGTAAGCCTCATATTGGTATGCATCCAAACCTTCGCCACTGTTGGTCTTTTTATTTTCAATTATTTTTTTCAACAGTATCTCGGCAGGGTTGATGGTAGGTCTTATTACCACTTCGTTCAAATTATATTTATCAGGAAACATCTGAAAGTCGATCGTCTGGAATTTATGCAGTTCAATAGGCCGAACCACCGTAACATAACCCATAAAAGAAGCAATGAGAGAGTCGGCATTAACGGTAAACTCGAGTGCATATTCCCCGTTAAAATCGGTACGTACTCCGGTGGTAGTGCCGCGTATGTACACATTCACGAAAGGCATGGGTTCATGGGTAGCCACATCTATAACCTTTCCCATGATCTTGGTTTTCTGTGCATGAATATTAAAAGGAAAAACAACAAAGCTGAAAAACAGCGATGCTATAAGTAAAAATCTATGAAGTAAAAATTCCATCTGCCTGATTTGTGGATAGCAAATATAGATAATTTATTTTATCTGGCTTTTCGCCCAGTTCAGATTGTTTTTGGCTAATTGGAAATCGGGTTGTATTGCTATCGCTTTTTCGCAGGCTTTGATGCCTTCCTCGTATTTTCCTAATGCATTATAAGCGGAACAGATGTTATTGTATGCGGCTGCATAATCAGGTCTTAACTTAATCGCTTCGCGGCAGGCATCTATGCACTTTTCATATAAACCTTTTTGATAATACAGTAAACTAAGGTTAAGATAATTTTCAGGTGTAGGATTATTTTTAGTTTGTTCTTCGTTAATCTGAACCTGAGTTTTTTTACCTTTTGCTATATCTATATACGAAAGAGTTTCAGTATCGCCGGGTACAATCTGTAACGTTTCTGTTGCCAGCGATTGCAGTTGATCCCAATATTCCAATTCTGTATAAATGCTCATAAGCAAATAGCATGACTCCATATCCCCCGGTGAAACCTTGATGGCATGCTGTAAATAAGGTATTGCTTCTTTACTTCGTTTTTGAGCAGACAGAAACTTAGAATAATAATAATATGCAAGAGGGCTACTGCTGACTCTGATGGCGCTCAGATAATATTGTTCGGCTTCGGCAATTTGATTGGTGGCTCCTTTTAAAATACCCATATTAATATGTAAATACGGCCAGTTGGGCCATAATGCAAGCGCTTTGCGATAATAAAATTCCGCTTCGGAATATTGACCTTTTGCCATTAACGTTAATCCATAATTCATCATTGCGCGCGGGTTTTCGGGACTTTTCTGAATAATATCATACCACAGGGTTTCCTCATTTTTCCACACTTCGTTTCTTTGATAGGTGCCATAAGCATATCCACATAAAATCAATAAAGCTCCGGCAATTATGCTTTTATTAAATTTGGTTTTCTCAAAAACCGGTCTTATTTTCACCATGAATAGAAATATTACCCAGCTTACAGAAATACTTAATCCTACATACGGAAAAAACAAGCGATGGCTGTTTGCAGCCTGAGATGAAACATTCAAGGACGTAGGAATTGAAGCAATAAAAAACCACAATATTCCAAAAGCTATCGGGCGGTATTTTTCGTTTTTTGAAGTAACAAAAGCAAGAACAAACATTAAAATTACAAACGCAAAACCGAAATACATCCGGATATCCGAAAAATTGCTGAATACGGCAAACTCAGGGTCTGAATTTAAGGAAACCGGCAAAAAGAAATTGTAGAAATACATAAACAAAACATACGGCTGCGTTAAGATATATTTTAAATAATGCCCTTCCGGATTCTCACCAGTACTAAAGGATTGTTTATAGACTATGTACATAACTATAAACAAACCAGCAAGCGTAAATAATATGGCAGGGATTGTTTTTATTATAGCATTGAAAAATTGTTTTCGTTGCCTGGTAAACATCTTTGTTAACGACACTTTATTTTCGAAAAACAAAATATAGAAAAATAACAATCCCGAAAACATTGCTCCCGGCTCTTTGCTCAAAATACCAAGTGCTGCAGGAATAAGGTATAAGAAATATTTTCTGCAAAACTTCGAGTACATATAACATACAAATGCCAGGATGGCAAAAAAAGTCGAAAAAGAATCGGAGCGGGAAATAATATAATTTATTGTTTCGGCATTTCCCGGATGAAGCATATACCAGCCAACGCAAAAAAGAGCCAGATACTTTGTCCATTCGTGCTTATAGGAAATATTAAAAATTTTCAGAAATATAAAAAACATGCACACACCCTGCAATAAAAAAACAATAAACATAGACAAATGAAAATAAAATGGAAAATATCCGCCACCCAGCCAATAATCTATTGCAGTGCTTGCCGTAACAACAGGACGATAACCCTGATTACCAGGCATGTTGCCAAAGTATTCGATACCGGTAAAAATTTTTGGAATATTTCCAATATCCCGAATATAAACATTATTGACTATGGTATGACAATCATCAAAATGAAATGAATTTTGAAAATGATTGCTGTAAGTAATGCTTACTGCAATCATTAATAATAATCCAAGGTACTTTACATTTTTATTCATGAAAATTTTGATTTTTTTTCAAAAGTAATA
>Ga0265292_1001920_pt1 | contig 16206 bp, 15 predicted proteins | sample Munlanlewell296A_FD_189080 | JGI IMG/M metagenome (GOLD analysis project Ga0265292, IMG submission 189080) | Leachate microbial communities from a municipal landfill in Southern Ontario, Canada - Leachate well 296A | ecosystem: Engineered > Solid waste > Landfill > Unclassified | place: Canada... | reverse complement strand
CCAATGGAGGATTCAGAACTGGGGGATTAACTGTCGCCGGTTGATTTTGAACTTGTTCAGTGTTAGCTGGTTTTATATTATCACTTGATTTAGTAGCTAGGTATACGAATAGTAAAGTCATACCCAACAATATTGCAGCAGCTAACACTATTAATAAGTTACGAACTAGTCTCTGTGGATTGCATGCACTAATCCACAAGTTAATAGGAATATCTTGTGTATCTACGTGAACAGAGGCCTTTAATGGTATTGGCCCGTCGCATAAGCTTTGAACAGGTTGGTTATTACTGCCGGTTGGTTGTTGATTATTGTTGCCATTATTTTGAGTTTGTACATTACTTCTGCGCGAGAAGGCGTAGATTAAAAGCACAATAAATGCTAAACCAAATATAATAGCGAGTATTAGATATAATGGATTCACGGTTTCACCTTTTTGATTTGTTTATAATTATTGTTTAATTTTTGTTACGATGATTACAAGTTGTTACATTTTGAATCGCAATGATAGTCGTCCAGTAAGAGCAAAAGCTGAACCATCAGTTCTAAACCAATAATTTGATGGTAAACTTACTAGAGTGGTGAAAGCAGGCGCTAAAACAGCTTCAGCAGTAACAAATGAATTAATGTCGTAGACAAAGCTGCCGCCACAGTAGATTGTTACCATTTTTTCCGGTAGTCTAGCAGCGCCATATAGATTTTCGGCACTATAGATAAAACCAGAGGTTATACGGTAGCGAGGATTGTCATTAGCTTCGTTTATTAGTTTTGAGTATTCTAGGCCAAGTCCGCGTTCTTCATAAGTTTCCCACGCAAGACTTTTTGCAAAGAACAATAAACGAAATTTTCCTAATTCTCCCGGCAAAGAAACAACTAAACCGGGGCCATTATGCGCTCTTACACCGGCTACGAATACATAACTCGGGTAGAAGCGGATTGCTTTATCTGTTTTGGTTTCTTGGCCAAAGACAGACATTGTCATCAAAAAGATGACTGCAAGCGTTAATGATAATTTTTTCAATTTGTACTCCTATTTTCCCAACCGGCAGAAGGTCGGGTTTTGAATTTCATCGCTCCGGCTGCCGGGCATTTGTAAGAAGCTGTTTTCGCGTAAACAGCTAGAATATGCCCCCGGAGCGATTAGCTACAATAAAATAATGTAGCTAGTTTGTTTACTTTACTATTTAGTTATTGTCATCCTGAGCGGAGCGAAGGATCGAGGGAACCCAAGTAAGAGATTCTTCACTTTGTTCAGAATGACAAATACTGTGGTTTTTAAGGTTCGCGAGTAAAAAACTATAACGTATCATCATAGCAAAACTGCAGGATTTGTCAAGCCCATAGCGTTCAATTAGCTTAGCTGGGAGTAGATTAGCTTAGTCGAGAGCAGAGGAGTATAATAAGCTAGCCCTAGTTTAGGCCTTATTTAAGCCATATTCCTCTCCAACCCCTTGACAAAATCAAATTTAAGGAGTATATTAAATAGTTAAAAAAATTAAAAAATATTCAAAAACAAACAGAGAGTAGCAAAATGAAAAAGCTAATTAAAAAATTGCTTTGTATGCCTATTTTCCTAGTTGTGATGTTTTTCACATTGGACCTATTGATTATCATCCGGAACAATGTGAGTGATTCTCCAGCAAATCAGGTGGTTGTTCCTTGGCCATCTCTGTTGGGCCTAATTGGTCTTCCCACTATTTTTGATTGGTTTATTCTTGTAGTTGCTATTGCTTGTTTGTATCCTGCAACTCGTGAGTGGATTTTGGAAGGATTGTCCAGTTGGGCGTGGGTACTGTCTCGGTTGTTTGATTTATTGATGTATGTTTTTGGTGGATTAGTTATAATTTTCTATTCGTTTGCTTGGCTAAGTAAGCGGATAAAGAATCTTTTAACCAAGACAAAAGAAACAGCCAAGGAAGCTCAAAAAGACAAAAACAATTATTTAGTCACTCTAAAAACAGTTTTTCAAAATTTATAGTTTAAGTTGTTCACAAAAATTTGAAGCCGCACCGTTTGTTAATTACTCTGGTCGCGGCTTCTTTTATTTGTCTTAAATTTACCAGTGGAGTTGTAGGTTTTTATAATCTATTTACACTACAGGGATTTTTGTACAGCTGGACAAAAATCCCCGTAGGTGACGAGCGTTAGTTAAATGTTTTTTCTCTGGGTAATAAAATTCCCTCCAACCATAAGGGCCAGAGGGTAGCAAATTTGTCGGAATTATTTTGTGTTTTCAAATTTTACGTCCGGTTTTTATTTATCCAAACCAGCTATTTCTGCCGGTAATTATGGTAAGAGCAACCAATCCGGTAAATAGTGTCAACGCGCCGATTATGAGTAAAACAATTTTTACAGTTCGGTTTTGAAGTAATGCCCGAAGTATATCTTTAATGCTGATTTTTGAGACAGTTTTTCTACCCGCCAAATCGTCCAGGTAATCTTGCTCTTCAAGTATGATGTTTAATCGCCTGTTTTTGTCTTCTTCGTTAACCTTAGGAGTATCCATAATATATAATTCGTCTAATTCTTCTTCATCAGATGTGGGAGGAGGGGAGCTAGATAAATCTTCCGCCGCTGCCAGAGTTGTGGAATTTACGGCTGTGTTTTTGTCAGTTGTTGACTCTTCATCCTCTTCATTTTGAAGATTGTAGCTACAATATGGTTGGAATTTGATTCGGTGTCTTTTATTCCACCATATTAGTAGGAACATAGCCAGACCGTAGGCCAGTAATGTTGCAGGTATGAATGATAATTCCATGGTTATCTCACTTGTTATTTTTGTTTTTTAAAATTTCGTCCGGGTTGCCGTCAAAAGGTTCATCACCTTTTTGGGCGAACAATTTGTTTATTAAACTAAATTTGTTTTTAGGCTTGGGGCGGGGCTGACGGCACGCCTTGATACATATTATTAGTACAGCTGCCGAGCTTATTATAATAGCCGTCGTAACCAACAGGCCAATATAAAGCAAATATTTCATTGTTAAATTTCCTTTTTCTTTTGCTACTATCTTGGTTAATAAACAGTTTTTTGTCAATATTAATAGTAGTTATCCTTTTATCCTATTTCTATTTATCAACTGCTTCGCTGCTCGCGAGCAGCGAAGCAGTTGAATATTAAGGGCGGGCGGGGTATAATAGAAGGGCTAGTTAATAGTATTAATCAGTGAATTTATGGCTAGAACATTCAAATATAAAAATTTAGGTAAAAATGAAGAGGAAGCTTTATTGTTAGGTTTTTTCCGTTCACTGGGAACTATGCGCGGGTTTAGCGAGTCGGCTGAAGTTTTTCGCGATCTTTTAACCCGCGCTGAATTGACCATGTTGGCCAAGCGGCTAAAAGTCGCCAAACTATTATTAGCCGGAGTGGGTTATCGTGAGATAATGAAGCAGGTTAAAGTAAGTAGCAGCACAATAGCTAAAATTAATCTGTGGTTAGAGGAGGCGGGCAGTGGATTTAGACTTATGTTTGAGCGGGGCCGCAATACTCCTGTGTCAGATAAAGTTAACACTTATGGTTTAATGTCCAGTTTGAAACGTCGCGCGCCGATGAATTTTTGGCCTGAAATATTACTTGATGATATTATTAAAATGCTTGATAGCAAAAAGCGTAAACAACTGTATAGTGTTTTAAAAACTATGCAACGTAAAGGCAAGTTGGATAAAGATTTAAGTCGTTTAATTTTAAATTAATAAATTAGCATTTCATCTGCTTCGCTGCTCGCGAGCAGCGAAGCAGATGAAAGTAGGAATTATTTATGGGTAGGTTGGCAGATAACAAGCGTGTCCTGCACGATTACGCTATCCTGGAGAAATTCGAGGCGGGTTTAGTGCTGACCGGGGCGGAGGTTAAGTCGGCCAAGGGCGGGCGAATCAATCTGCACGGCTCGTTTGTTATACCTAAAATGGGCGAGCTGTGGCTGACTGGCGTTAATATTGCGCCTTATTTACCAGCCAAAACAACCCAGCCCAGTTATGACCCGGCTCGCGACCGCAAGCTGTTGCTTAAGTTTGGTGAGTTGTCTCATTTATTCGGCAAAATTAAGGAAAAAGGCTTGACACTAGTACCACTTTCTGTTTATACTAGGCACAGGTTAATTAAGGTTGAAATCGGTCTGGCGCGCGGTAAAACCAAACATGACAAGCGCGAGACTTTAAAAAAACGCGAACTTAATCGCGAGATTAGAAGTTCTTTAAGAATCAAAGGGTAAACACTCACCATTGTTATGACCATTAGCTATAAGCTAATGGCTAACGATGGGGGGTGTTTATAATTCGATAGTTCTTTAACTTAAGTTTAGCAGGTCGAAGCCGCAGTCTTCGTAAAAAAGCTGCACCTACACAAATGCTAATACATTTGTTAGCAAGGTTCGTTCCGCCTTGGCGGGATTGAGCTTTGCCCCAGCCTTGGCCTAATATTGGTCAGAGCCGTTCCCTTAAGTGACACTCGATAACTTATACGGAACGTCATTTATCGAGTCTCGCGCTGTTAAGCTGTCCTATTTATAGCGACGAGTAATTATAGGACAACCCGCACGCCAACTTTTGTGCCGCTTGATTGGCGCGTCGGTAATTAGCGGGCACTGAGCCTGGAGCCAAATTTAGGTTTAATTAACTAGACACGGGTGTAACCCCCGTCACCTCCACCATGTAAAGCTCATCCGCCGCGGCGGATTCGCATAACTTTGTGAAAAATTATTATAGCCTGTCATCCTGAAGCCGATGGACATCGGCTTCAGGATGACACATTCTATTTACTAATCATTAGTTACAATCATTTGCGTTACGATAATAGAAACCGACCACGCTATCGCGTGAATCAATATATTCGTTTACCCGAAGTTCAGGTCATAGATGATACTGGAAAAATACTCGGCGTTATGCCGACCTCACAAGCTTTGTTGCTCGCCCACGAAAAGGGCTTGGATTTAGTAGAGGTTAATCCCACTCAACGTCCGTCCATAACCAAAATTATGGATTTTGGGCAATTTAAATATAAGCAGCAAAAAATTGCGCAAGCCCAAAAGGTAAAGGCCAAAAAAATTGAAGTTAAGGGCGTGCGGATTTCTTTTAAAATTGGCGAGCATGATCGCAATGTCAGGCTTAAACAGGCGCAAAAGTTTTTGAGCGAAGGCCATAAGGTGCGTCTGGAAATGGTTTTGCGCGGCCGCGAGCGAGCTCACGCCGATATCGCGGTTGAGGGATTTAACAAATTTATTAATGATTTGGGCGAGGGTGTTTTTGTGGAAGTGCCAATTGGTCGTCAGGGTGGTCGAATGAGTATGCAAATTGGCAAAAAGAAAATTGAGCCGAGTAAGGCTAAGGTTCAGCCAGTAGTGTAATTAAATTTAGGACTTACGCGATTCAGGCTTTTTGTGTCATTCTGATCCCGCCAGCGGCGGGAGAAGAATCTCATTCGAAAATCGCTTAGATATAAGCCGAGATCCTTCAGCCGATGGACATCAGCTTCAGGATGACGGCAAACGCGTAAGTCCTAAAATTATAAATTTATTGATTATTTATTGTTATGAAAGTTAAGACTCACAAAGCTACCGCCAAACGGTTTCGCATAACTGCCAAAGGTAAGTTAATGAAGCGCACCGCCGGCCAAGACCATTTTAACTCCCGCGAGGCTTCAGTAGTCACGCGGCGCAAGCGGCGTGATGTGGAAATCGCCAAGGTTAATGCGCCAGCGATTCGTAAATTATTGCCGAACCGGTAATTTTATCCGCCTTCGTTCACCGATGTTGAGGACTTCGTCCCGCCGGCGGCAGGACTACGACGGATGAAACGCATTCTTATAAATAACCTCCCGATTCCGCCAGTCGGCGGACATCAGGAGAGAGAGCTTCATTATTAATGTTATTAGGTAAATAATATGGCCAGAGTTAAACGAGGCGTAATGCATTTAAAGCGCCGCAAGAATTTGTTAAAGAGAACCAAGGGTTATCGCTGGGGTCGTAAGAGCAAAATAACGCTCGCTAAACCAGCGGCGCGTAAGGCCGGAGTGTATGCCTTTGCTCATCGGCGCGACAAAAAAGGCGCTTTCCGCCGAATGTGGCAGATTCAGTTGAATGCCGCGACGCGCGAATATGGTTTAAGCTACAGTCGGTTTATTGATTTGTTAAAAAAGGCCAAGATTGAGCTGGACCGTAAGGTGTTGTCGCAGTTGGCGCGGGAGTACCCGGCCGTGTTCCAAAAGTTGGTAGAGGCAATAAAGCCCAAAGTATAAATATACTGTAACATTGAGTTATTAAAACACTTAAAAACATCCTCCCCAGAGGGTGTTTTTGGTACTGCATTGTTCTTTTAGGTATAATGGACATTTTTAGTTGCTACTTACGCGGTCTTAGTCGATTTTTTGAGCTTGTTTTAGCGGTTCTATAGGTAATTTATTAAGCAAAATTCGTTGGGTCGTAATACAGATGTAAGTCTATAGCTAGTATTAGCCCTAAAAGGTAATTTTCAGCAACTAATTTTGTCCATTAAGCCAGTTTTTCTGTTGCACTGTATTTGTCGCGGCCGCTACAACTACTGTACGGCGGGATAAGCGCGAAGGGGTAAATAAGCGAGTTGGTTTGGTCGGTGGTTTGTCTATCACTGATTTTTTCTTGACATTGGTATTGTCTGGGTGTAAGTTGAAGCCGGCTAAAATAGCCAAAAATAAATAAAGCCGGCCCCAGAGCGGGTGGGCGAAATACGTAAAATAAATAAAGGAGTTTAACAATCATGGTACACTTAAATTTAGTTAAACCGGAATTGGATAAGGATATTCAAACCATTACCAGCCAGCTTGAGAGCTTGTCAGGTACAGAATCAGTATCTCAGGTAAACATTGTTGTAAGGTCTGGTTATCCGTTAAGTTTGCTTTGGGAACTTAAGAAAGCTGTTCATGAAGCAAAATGGCATTCAATTGACGCCAAACTCATTCAGCGTATTATTGAGTTGCTAGTTTCGTGGGGTGGAGTTGATGACAATGACCAACAAGCAGTAGGTATTGATCCAAGGCAAATAAAAATCTCACGTGCGGCCCGGTCTACACTATGTAGTTTAGTGGATTCGGAGGATAGTATTTTTACCAGGGCAAATGGTTCGGTTGTTGATGCTGTTGGTCTGGCATTAGGATTCTTTACACACCTACGGAATATACCAGAAAAAGATCCAGACTTGCGTAACGCCATAAATTTTGCCTTGAGTTTATATGGTGCCTTTTGGCTTAATCTTGAAGATGGGGGCTATGTTAGGCAGAATATGGTGTTAATTACAAATAATCCTAAAAGTATAAAAGTGGCAACATTGAAAGATCTCTCGGTAAAAGCTCTTGTGCATCTAGGGAATAGTGATGTATTTATGCCTTCATTGCTTGGATATATAGAGATACTTGGTATACTCCTGCCTTATGCTTTAGGGAAAGTTAAGATTCGTCATACTGAAGATAAGGTAGAATGTCAGGATTTAATTACAGCCCTTAAGCGGTGTGAGCTTTATACACAGCAGCACAAATTAGCTTACACTTGTTTAATTCTTGAAGCTTCTGGCCGAAAGCTATCTAAATAAAATATCAAATACATTAATTAATAAACAGATTTTGTAAAACTAGCCGGTTCTTTTTTAAGAACCGGCTTTTTAATTACAAAATTTTCCTGTATACTGAAATACATGCTTAGTTTAAAGATTCAGGCCGAATTGGCGCGAGCCGCGGCCAAACATTATAGTTTAAAACCGGACGAGGTTGAGGTGTTATTAACGCGCGATTTGGCGCACGGTGATTACAGCAGTAATGTTGCGTTGCGGGTAGCCAGCCAGTGGGGGGTTACGCCGTCAGCGGCGGCCGCCACCATAGTTGATGAATTAAACGAATCCCAGGCGTTAAAAAATTTGGTGGCGCGAGTGGAGGTGGCGGGGCCTGGTTTTATAAATTTTTGGTTGACCACGGAGGCGGTTTTTAAGACCGTGGGCTTAGGCCTGAAAATTAAGAACTGGGATATTTGGCGCCACCAAAAAGTAATTGTTGAATATTCGTCACCCAATATTGCCAAACCAATGCACATTGGCCATATTCGTTCCACTATTATCGGTCAAGCTTTGTCCAATATATATGAGGCGTTGGGGGCCAAGGTTATAAGAATGAATCATTTGGGCGATTGGGGAACCCAATTTGGCAAACTTATCGCGGCCTATAAATTGTGGGGCAATAAAGCGGCCATACGCAAAAGTCCGATTGAGGAAATGCTCAAATTATACGTGCGGTTTCACGAGGTGATGACAGAGCAACCGGACTTGGAAAAAATGGGACAGGCTGAATTTTTAAAACTGGAGAAAGGCGACAAGGAAAATCGCCGTTTGTGGAATTGGTTTAAAACCGAGTCTTGGCGGGAGTTTGCCGGGCTGTACCAGCGTCTTAAAGTTAAGTTTAACCGCATAATCGGGGAAAGTTTTTATGAGCCAAGGCTGTCGTCGGTCGTGGCTGATTTATTAAAACGGAAACTGGCAATTAAAAATGATGATGGTTCAATTGTGGTTCATTTAGCAGCGGCCAATTTACCGCCCTGCTTAATTCAAAAATCGGACGGTGGTTCGCTTTATGCCACGCGCGACTTGGCCGCTATTCAATACCGGGCCAAGCATTTTAAACCTAATTTGATAATGTACCTGGTTGGTAATGAACAAGCACTGCACTTTGAACAGGTATTCGCGATCGCTGGTTTAGCCGGCTATAGCAAAGGAATTAAACTTGAACATATTAAATTTGGAACAATTTTAGGCGAGGACGGTCATAGAATGGCCACGCGCCAAGGCCGGATTATTCGTTTGGAGGAAGTTTTGGATAAGGCTAATAATTTAGCGCTGGAGATAGTTAATAAGAAAAATTCCAAATTCAGCTTAAAACAAAAAAGTGGCGTGGCCGAGACGGTGGGCGTGGGCGCGGTTAAATATAATGATTTAGCGCAAAATCGTTTGACTGATATTACGTTTAACTGGAATAAAATGTTGAGCGTGGAGGGCAACAGCGGACCTTATTTGCAATATACTTACGCGCGACTCAAGAGTATTTTGCGCAAGTTTAAGAGCGAGCTTAAGGTTAAGGGCCCGACCGTAAAATTAACCGCCGAGTTGCTGGGCGCGGCCAGTAAAGAAGATTTGAAACTGTGGCGTATGATTGTAAGGTATCCGGAGAGTGTGTGGCGCGCCGGCCAGGAGAATGGTCCGCATTTGTTGGCTTTATATTTATACGAATTGTCATTAATGGTGAATTCGTTTTACCAAAGTATGCCAGTGCTAAAAGCCGGCGCGGCCGAAAAAGTGTTGCGTTTAAAAATAGTTGAGCAAGCGGCGCAAGTTTTAAAACATGGTTTGGGAATTTTAGGGATTGAAGTGCTGGAAGAAATGTGAGCGTTCTATAAATTAAAATTATCTTTTTGGCTGTTGTTATTAGAGCGCGAGACCCCGCACTTAAAGCGACCAGCAATAAATTTGGATTATGGTAGAAATTGGTAGCTTTATAGTGCGTGGGTAGGTAGAATTTTTAATTTCTAATATCTAATATCTAATTTCTAATAAATAAATAACTGCCGCGAGAGTTGGAGCTCTTGGCAGCAGTTTTGATCTAAAAAATTTAGTCCGGAGTTATTTAAATTTCTCTGCCTTAAGACACAGAGTTTGTTTTTTAATGAATAAAACATTCTTGTTTTTGACCAGTAAGTGAACTTTTTTGTTCACTTGGTCAACACAGCATATTTTGTCAGCTTCCATTTTAATGAAGATACACATATCGTTCATTAATAAGCTTTCTTTTTCGCCCAGGTTAATCATTTCAGAATAACCATGCAGAAAGCGTTTTTGTTTTGCTGGTGTTTGGGTTGGCGTTGCCATTGTTACCTCGTTGTTAGTTTTTTATAGTGGAATGGTTAATTTAAGCTCTGTTTTCTCGTTTAAATGCGTAAAACCTAAATTACCAGTAGATTCTTTTAATTTAGGTCCTAGTTCAGCCAGCAAGGCAGTAATTGTTTGAATAATATTACGATTAGAATTTTCAAATTCCAAACCTAAGGTAGCTTGGTGTTCATTTTGTGTAATTGTCATTTTGGTTTTGATGTCAAAATTTCCTGCTTGATTAAAGCGTTGCAACAAATAGATTCCCGTTGGGCCAATTGCGAGTACATTATTGTCAATCTGAATCAAAATTTCCATGCTTGATAAAATGTTTTTTGCCTCCTCTGTTAGAGGGATTGAGTCTAATGAATCTAATATTTTAATGATGCGATTTTGATTTTTGGTCATTTTTTGCCTTTTAGATTTGTTTGTAATTTTGTTATACCTTAGTTCATTAGGTTACTAAAGTCAACTTGCGGGTATAGAGAAAAATCATTATAATAATGGCATTATACCCGGTACCACCAATTCACCCCGCCTAGGCGGGGCAAGCCAAACAAACTGAAGCTGGGATATAGAAAATCAGGATGTTATAATTAGGACTTACTGGTTTGGTGCGATTTCGGCCAGCGGGTTGAATTAAAGCTTAAATATTAGGAAATTTCTGGATTCCCGCTTCCGCGGGAATGACGCAAAAGGTTAAAAATTATTTCAAACGCGTAAGCCTTAATTATGATAAAGTTTTCCGAACTAGAGAATAGTATTCTGTCGTATTGGAAAGAACATAAAATTTTTGCCAAGACCCTGGCCAAGCCGGCCCCACAGGGCAAGTTTGTTTTTTTTGAAGGGCCGCCGACAGCCAATGGCAAGCCGGGCTTGCATCACGTGCTAGCGCGGGCGTTTAAGGATTTAATTCCGCGTTACAAAACCATGCAAGGCTTTAAGGTTGACCGTAAAGCCGGTTGGGATACCCAAGGGTTACCCGTGGAACTGCAGGTTGAGAAAGAGTTGAAGTTTAAAGGCAAGTCAGACATAGAACAGTACGGGGTGGAGGAGTTTAATAGTAAATGCAAGGCCGCCGTCTGGAAATATCAAAATGAGTGGGAAAAATTAACCGAACGCATTGGCTATTGGCTGGATTTGGAAAAGCCCTATATTACTTATCAGCCTTATTACATTGAAAGTTTGTGGTGGATTTTTAAGCAAATCTGGCGCACGTGGGTTAGCCAGTCAGACAGTCAGCCAGTCATGGAATCGGAGAATGAATTTAGAGTCAGTGATGAATGTCCGGGTGAGGGCTGGCAAAGAATGTTGTACCAAGATTATAAAGTGGTGCCGCATTGTCCGCGTTGCGGTACGGCCCTATCCAGCCACGAAGTGGCCCAAGGGTATAAAGAAATTACTGAACCGTCAGTTTATATTAAGTTCAAAGTCAAAAGTCAAAAGTCTCCGCCCAAGGCGGATCCGCCTCCCTCGGCCCGCCACCTGGCGGAGCCTCGCCTTTGGCGGGGCGTGCTGGCGGAAAAAGTCAAAATTGAAAATAATACATATATTTTGTCTTGGACGACTACACCTTGGACTTTACCGGGGAATGTAGCGCTCGCAATTGGTGCTGATATTGATTACCTAATGTTAGAGGTTGAAACGTCAGATGTTTCTGATATACAAAAAGGTGAAGTATTTATATTGGCCCGTTCCGCATTTACGAATGTTTTTGAGAGTACTTTAGGTTATAGTCCTCACCCACACGAAGATGATTTGACATGGGGTAGTACTAATTTTAAGGGGAAAGGTAATGTTTTATTTAAAAACATACGGCTATTGAGAGGTAGTGAGTTAGTTGGTTTAGAATATGAACCGTTATTCGACATCAAACCGCTCCAGAACGAAAAATCACACCGCGTGTATGCCGCGGATTTTGTGAACACGACCGATGGCACCGGCGTGGTACACACGGCCGTGATGTACGGCGAGGACGATTTTAATTTAGGCGGTCAAGTCGGATTGCCCAAGTTTCATACGGTTGACGAGAATGGTTGTTTTACCAAAGATGTTGACAAATGGGCTGGTAAGTTTGTTAAGGATAAAGAAGTGGAGCAAGGAATCGTGGAGGATTTAAAAGAGCGCGGTTTGTTGTTTAAGCAAGAAATGTACACTCATGATTATCCTTATTGTTGGCGCTGCGATACGCCGCTTCTGTATTATGCCAAACCATCGTGGTTTATAAAAATGTCAGCTTTGCGGGAGGATTTAAAAGCGGCTAACGAGATAATCAATTGGTATCCCGAGCATATTAAGCAAGGTCGGTTTGGCGAATGGCTGGACGGGGTAAAAGATTGGGCCATTTCGCGCGAGCGTTATTGGGGTACGCCCTTGCCCATATGGATGTGTGGAGACTGTAGCAATCAGATATGCGTTGGCAGTTTTCAGGAGTTGTCTGATTTAGCCAACGAAAGTCAAAAATCAAAAATCAAAAGTCAAAATTTTGACCCGCATCGGCCGTATGTCGATGATATTGGGTGGTTTTGTAAATGCGGCGGTAAAATGCGGCGCGTGCCGGAGGTGGCTGATTGTTGGTTTGATTCCGGCAGTATGCCGTTTGCCCAGTGGGGTTATCCGGCGACTAGGGGTAGCGCCCAGCAATTGCCAGACCATTATCCGGCTGAATTTATTGCTGAAGCCATAGATCAAACCCGCGGTTGGTTTTACACTCTGCTGGCGGTGGCGACTTTGCTTAAAAAAGCCGGCGCCATCAGCGAGATTCCGCCTTACCGGAATGTTATTTGTTTGGGGCATATAAACGACAAATATGGCCAAAAAATGTCTAAATCCAAGGGCAATATTATTGACCCCTGGGAAATTATTAATCAATACGGGGCTGATGCTTTGCGGTTTTATTTTTATACGGCTAGCCAGCCGGGCGAACCTAAGAATTTTGACCCCAAAGATGTTGAGGCCGTGGTAAAAAAAACATTTTTGATTTTAATGAATGTGGTGATGTTTTATGAATTGTACCGTGTACCAGTCGCTCGCCCAAAGGCGAGCGACGGTACACGGCAAGTGCCGCAAGTTACTCATGTATTAGATAGGTGGATATTGGCAATGTGGTATAAATTATTGGACGAAGTAACAGAATATCTAGAAAACTATAAGGTGACAGAAGCGGGACGGAAGATAGAGGAGTTTATTACTGATTTATCGGTTTGGTATGTGCGCCGCAGCCGCGATAGATTTAAACAAGAGAATAGAAAAATGGAAGCCCTAAATACCTTACGACATGTTTTACTTAATTTATCAAAAATAATGTCTCCTTTTGTACCTTTTTTGTCAGAGCATATTTATCGTCGGGTTGGAGGAGAATTAGAGTCGGTGCATTTAGCAGAATGGCCATCTTTGTATGCTGATAATGACGATCCAGAACTTTTGATTAAGATGTCAAAACTAAGACAAGTAGTAGAAACGGTTTTAGCTCAGCGGGCGGCAGCTAAAATAAAAGTTCGTCAGGCTTTGCGGGTGGTTACCGTGAAGGGTTTGATTTTGGCCGATGAAATGAAGGCAATTTTGGCTGATGAAATAAATGTATTAGAAGTAGTTTGCGAGGAAGCAGGGGAATTGTCTGTAGTTTTAAATACAGAAATTGATGATGAGCTAAAAGCGCTCGGTTTAATACGCGAATTTTCGCGGCAGGTAAATGCCTTGCGCAAGCAGCGGGGGTTAACGATTAACGATCGGATTATGTTGAAAGTTGGAGCTACTGAAAAAATAGCCGTCATACTTTCTAATCACCGTGATAATTTACTCAAATCCACTTTGTCTAAGGAAATTAATATCAGCCAAGAGGAGTATGATAACAAGCTGGAAATAGAAGGCGAGGCAGTGACTGTGGAAATATCCTAGTCTTGAAGTTCGTTTTAGGCTGTCATTCTGAAGGAACCCCGCCGCCAGGCGGGGTGACTGAAGAATCTGGATTCTTCAGCCGATGTCCATCGGCTTCAGAATGACGAGGAGGCTTCAGACTGACTGATGAACATTTCATTTTTCAAATATGACAGAAGCTAAAAAATATTACGACGTTATAGTAATCGGCGCCGGACCGGCGGGCGGACAGTGCGCGCGTGAGCTGGCCAAAGCGGGTAGAAAGGTTATTTTGTTGGAGCACGCGCCGGAAATCGGCCAGCCGAATTATTCCACTGCCGGTACCCCCCAAGAGACAGTTGAAGAGTTTGAGTTGCCGGTCAAAGTTTTATCGGCCACCTGGAACCGAATATTTTTTGCCTCTACGCATAGAACTGCCGAATGGGTTTATCCGGATACGCGCGGCTACGTGTTTGATTTTGCGGCGTTAAAGAAATTTTTAGCCGAGGATGCGGCCCGTCACGGGGCCGATACGATGGTGGGGGCGGCGGCGACTGAATTTATTAAAGACGGCAATAAAATAGTTGGCCTTAAATATAAAGGTATCTTGGGTGAAGGTGAACTGCGAGCTAAATATATTGTAGATGCCACCGGGCACTGGGGATTTGCCAATTCCCATTTGCATATTAATGAAGTTAGGCAGCAAGATTTGGCCAGTGGCCTGGAGGTTCAGATGGTAGGTATGCCGGCGGGTTTTGCCAAGACTTTAGCTTTTTTTGTTGGTGAAGTGGCTCCTGGTGGTTATGCTTGGTTGTTTCCAATGGAGGATAGTCAAGCCGTCAAAATAGGTATAGGCACTATTGGTGGAAAATTGCCGCCGGGTACAGATTTAAAAAAACTCTTAAAAAATTTTATCGGGCGCCTGTCCGGCGCTAGTCAGCTTAAGCCAACCGAAATTCATGGCGGCGGCGGTTATATTTCTAAAGGCGTTAAAAATCAGGTGTATGCCAATATTATATTAATTGGTGATGCCGCCTGTCAGGTTAACGCTTTAGCTTATGAGGGCATAAGACACGCTTTGTATGGTGGCCGCTTGGCCGCCCTCCAGATAAATCAAGCTTTAATCGAAGATTGGAGTTTAGCCAATTTAAAAAACCAATATGAGTCAGCTTGGCGTCGTCATTTTAGTTGGCGTTGGCGCGCTTCTTATAATTTTGCCGATATGGCTTATCGGCAATTTAACGACGCCGATTGGGATAATTTGGTTAAGGGTTTAAATACTTTATCGCCGAGCGCGGCGTTTCAGTTATTTTTTAAATATCGGTACGAGTTAATGTTGCTGCACCCGAGGCTGGTTTTTGGTTTTGGTAAAAAGATTTTACAGAATTTGCGCGGTTAAAGTATGTCCACTTATTTAACCCATGGTTTTGTTTTGCGCGTTAGTTCTTATCGTGATAATGACCGATTGTACACGGTGTATTCGCGCGAGTACGGCAAGTTTAAGGCGGTGGCGGCCGGCAGCCAAAAAATCGGTTCTAAATTGGCGCCGCATTTGTTACCATTTGCGACCATAGATATTATGGCGGCCCGCGGCCGTACGATTGATCGTTTGGCCTCGGCCAATGTCAGAAAAGTGTATTTAAAACCGCCTTATCATTTACCAACCATTATATTGGCCGGTAGTTTTTTGGAAATAGTTGACACTTTAACTCGCGACGGCCAGACCGATTATAGGTTATTTGATTTGTTGGACAGTTATCTAAGTGAGTTGGCCACGTTGTTGTCAATCAATGATAAATTCTGGCGCGAGCAAGCGCGTACTAAATTGATGCAATTTATAATTGAGGTTTTACATTTGACCGGCTTGATGGTTTACCTAAATAAATGCGATATTTGCGGACAAGTTTTAAACGGTGAAATTAATTTTAGTTGGACGCGACACGGTTTTTTACATAAAGAATGCACCCTCGCCGCCGATTCAACCGTGGTATTGCCTAATGAAGTCAGGGAGTGGCTGAGCCAGCTTTATCCGCCGGCGCAAAAGACTGTCCGCCCAAGGCGGATGGATGATGCGCCAAGTGGCTACGCCGGCCGGATAAACCCGTGGAGGCTTTATTATCAACCGGCCAACTTGGCGCCATTTATCCCCAATGTCGGATTAGTCTTTTTAACTGATTATTTGCGCGGCCAGACCGGTCAGGAGCTAAGGGCTCTCAAAGTCCTTAAGAGTGTACTATAATGTAATTGGTATGCCCAGTAATACAACTTGGCTAACACTCGCCCTAACCACCAGCTATTATAACTTTATGTCTTATCTAAAATTATTTAATCATTTATTCTTGTCTAGTCACGCTCGTGCTGAGGTGGTTAAGCCAAGTTGACCCCGTAGAGTTACGGCGGACAATCAATATTTATGAAAATCGCAAATTACTTACAATTAATCCGGACATTACGGTTGATCGATGTATCCGCCGTGATTCTACG
>Ga0265292_1001919_pt1 | contig 16222 bp, 13 predicted proteins | sample Munlanlewell296A_FD_189080 | JGI IMG/M metagenome (GOLD analysis project Ga0265292, IMG submission 189080) | Leachate microbial communities from a municipal landfill in Southern Ontario, Canada - Leachate well 296A | ecosystem: Engineered > Solid waste > Landfill > Unclassified | place: Canada... | reverse complement strand
TGGCCGTGTTGCTCGTCGCTTGCGTACTGTCCAGTACGCGGCGCTCCTCGCGGCCTTGCCCTCGGGGCGCGGTGACGTTCTCGGTGGTGGCCGTACTTGCGGGGGCGAGCACTTGGATCGATAGCACCCGGTGAGGGGATGCCGGAAACCCGAGGGCGACCGGCCGGCGCGGCGCGGCGAGTGGAGGTGGGAGCACGCAACGGCGCAGCGAAGCGGACGGGGCGGGCCGCACTGAGCGGCGAGGCGGGCGAAACGGGACCGGCTCTTCCCTGATGCGCTTGAACCTGCTGCGCCTGTAGCATGACCTTCCATCGACCGACGGATGTCGAAATGAGGGTGTCCAATCATGGCGGAGACGAACTGCGAAGGCGTCCTTGCCGGTGCCCGCCTGTGCGCGCTTTCATGTCGTCTATCAAGTGTGCCCCTGGGAGCCTGGCAGGTATTGCGCCGCAAGACGGAAGCGTCCCTGCCGATGGAGATGCCCGTGGCCGAGCAAGAGGGCCCGGGCGTGGTCCGGCTTCGGCTTCGCTCTCCGGCGGTCAACTTCAACCACCTGGAGCTGACCCTGACGGCACGACCGGGTGAGCGCTTCGTGGGCTTTGGTGAGCGCTTCAACGCCGTCGACCAGCGCGGCAACACCCTCGACGTCTGGACCAGGGAAGGCCCGATCTCGTTCGGTGAGAAGGCCTCGAGCTTCCTGGCCAAGTTCGGTGCGAAGCTGCCGTTCCCCTCGCCCACCGCCACCTACAAGCCCTTGCCCTGGTACATCTCCTCCCGGAACTACGGCCTGCTGATCGACACCAGCGCTCCGGTCTTCTACGACGTGTGCGCCTCCGACGCCCGACGCATCGTCTGCCAAGTGGCCGCGCCCAAGGTCGACGTGCTCGTCATCACCGGCGATGGCCCCGCGCAGATCCTCGAGCGCATGACCGCCATCGTGGGGCGCACTCCGGGACTGCCCGACTGGGGTTTGGGGCCCTGGAACGACGCCGTGGGCGGGGAGGGCGAGGTGCGCCGGGTAGCGCGCACCATGCGGGAGCAGGGCATCCCGTCATCGGCCATCTGGTATGAGGATTGGGGTGGCGGACGGTGGGTCGGTTCGGCTCTCGGCCGCAAGGCGCCCTATGTCATCTTCCCGGTGCCTCGGGTGGTCGACCGCAAGCTGTATCCGAATGTCGAATCGCTCAACGATGAGCTCCATGAGATGGGCATCAAGGCGCTTGCCTACTTCATGCCCTACATCCCGCGGAAGGGGCCGGACTTCGATGAGGCCCTGGCCAAGGGCTACCTCGTCACGAAACCCGACGGCAAACCCCACCTCCTTCACATCTACCACGATGCGGAGGGCCACCTGGACTTGACCAACCCGGGGGCGCGAGCCTGGTATCGGGCCTACATGGACAGGGCAATCGACCTTGGATTCGACGGGTGGATGCACGACTTCGGCGAGTACCTGCCGTTGAACTGCAAGGGCTTCAACGGCGAAACCGGTCGCACGCTGCACAACCGTTTCCCGCTGCTTTGGGCTGAGCTTGCCCGGGAGACCCTCGAGGCCCGCAAGCCCGATGGCGACTTCGTCTTCTTCTCCCGCTCCTGCGGCTTGCGCCAGCAGTCGGTCTCCCCGGTGTTCTGGTGCGGGGATTCCGACACCGACATGGGCGCCTGGGACGGATTGCCGACCAACACCCGGGCACTGATCAGCGCGGGGTTGTCGGGCATCTCGGTCTGGGCCACCGACGTGGGCGGCTACATGTCGTTCTTCACCGACCGCGACCACGAGACGTTTGCGCGCTGGGCGGAGTTCGCGGCTCTGACCCCGGTCATGCGCACCCACCACGGCACGCACCCGCGCCGCGCGGTGCAGCCAACCTCGGACTCGGAAGCTCTGGCCCAGTACGCGAGGTGTGCCAAGCTGCATACGGCGTTGTTTCCAACCTTCCGCGCGTTGGTCGAGGAGGCCAAGGCGAGCGGTCTTCCCGTCTGCCGGGGTCTCATGCTGCACCATCCCGACGACGAGGAGGCCTGGGACGTCGAGGATGAGTTCCTCGTGGGTCGCGATCTCCTCGTGGCGCCGGTGCTGGAGCGTGGTGCGAGAAGCCGGCAGGTCTACCTGCCCTCCGGCGCGGATTGGGTGGATCTGTGGAGTGGCAAACGCCACCCGGGTGGCTACCGGGTGACGGTCAAGGCCCCCATCGGCGTGATCCCGCTGTTCCTGAGAGCCGACGGCTCACTGGTCACCTTCGACACCCGCGTCGACACCCTTGTGCGCCGCAATGACAAGACGGCCGAGGGATTGAAGACCCTCGACGACGCCGAGCGCAGTCTGGCGATCACGCTCGGCCCCGACTTCGCCGGCTCGCTTCGTCTCTACGACGGCACGGTGGTCAAGGTGGGCAAGAAGGGCGAAGCGTCCGGAAAGCGGGTCAAGCCCGCCGATCACGAGCTACTGCCGTCCGAGCTGGTGGCAAGCTGGCGGGTGTTGGGCGCGGCCCAGGGCAAGAAGGTCGCCGTTTCGGCCGAGGGTGCCGCGGTCGAGATCTCAGGTGCGATCGCCAGACGGGTGACCGTCTACCGCGTGGGCTAGGCAATTGGAGCTTCTGCGCATTCGCGACTTTCGCCTGATACTGGCGGCCTTCGCGCTGTCTTCGGTGGGCGATCTGCTGGCCATGATGGCGCTGACGCTGCGAGTGCACGACACGACGCACTCGGGGATGGCCGTGGCGGCACTCATGGTGGCCGGAATGGTGCCCCTGGTGCTGCTTGCCCCGCTCGCGGGGCTCGTGGTGGACCGCTTCGAGACGGTGAAGGTCCTCGTGGGCGCCGCGGCGTTCCAGGCCGCGGTGGCCGTTGGGTTGGCTTTCGCCAACGGCTTGCCGGCGATAGTCGTCCTGGTTTTCGCCCTGGGGGCCGGATGGGCCCTCGAGGGCCCGGCCATTTTCGCGCTGCTGCCGAGAGTCACCGGCGAGGGGCGCATGACCGAGGGCAATGCCTACCTGGAGACGGCCCGCTCGGCAGGGGCGGCGCTGGGCCCTCTGCTGGGCGGCGGCCTGGTCGCCGGGTTGGGCACGAAGATCGCACTGCTGGGTGATGCGGGGACCTTCGTGGTTCTCGCCGCGGCCGCGCTGGCGCTCAAGGTGCGCCGGCCACCCGAATCTGGGGGATCTCACCGGGTGGGCGAGCCGGCCCGTGAGCAGGCGCGTGAAGGGATGCGCTTCATCTTGCGCCACCGGCTTCTTCTGCTCGTGGCGGTCGTGGTCTCGGCGATGGTGCTATTTGCCGCGATCCAGAATGTGGCCGAGGTCTTCTTCGTCAAGGACGTCATGCACGGAGGAGACGCCGGGTACGGCGGGCTGATGGGGACCTGGATGGTGGGCATGCTGATCGGCAACACGCTGATCGCCGGTCGCATCACGACCTCGAAGCTTGCCCGAGCGGTTCTTGTCGCCCCGGTCATCGGGGGACTGGTGATCGTGGTGCTCGCCTGGCTGCCCAGCATGCCGCTCGCGGTGGTGATCTTCATCATTGGGGGAGCCGCCAACGGTGTGGAGAATGTCGCCGGACGCAGCATGATCCACCACACCACCCCTGATCGTCTGCGCGGCCGGGTGTTCTCGGCCACCTTCGGGCTGATCAACGCGGCTTCGCTTGCGGCGATGGGCCTGGGCGGGGTGCTCGTCGCCCTGGTTGGGCCCAGATCATCGATGCTGCTCTCGGGAGTGGGCGCCACCGCTGTCGCGATAGCCGGGTTGGGGCTCTACTTCCGCATCCCAGCGCGAGAGCGTGCGGTTGGTGAGTTGCCGGGGGACTAGGGCTGGTGCAGTGCGACCGAATGTGGGGGGACTTCGGACGCACTGCACTGGGCTCGGCTTGCCCGATCGGTCCGTGTCGCCTGATCACCGAGGGCGCGGTCATCCCGGGTCCGGTGATCGCCGTCAGAGGCCGGTCTGCTACTCCTTGCCCCCGTGTGAAGGGGAACCGGCACCGGCCAGCATCGCGATGCCGAAGGCGATCAGCAGCAGCGGCCACAGGTAGCGGGCGCGAAGCGAGAGAACCGACAGTTCATCCAGCAGGAACATCGTCCCGGCCAGCACGAAGAAGATCCCGGCCGCCAGCGATCCGCGATCCAGCCCGCCCTCTCTCATCGGCGCACCTCCACGGATCCCATCCCGACCGAGACCTCGAGCCGGAGCCGAGACTCGGCGCCGGTGTAGTAGTCGGCGGCGGTGAAGCGATCCTCCGCGCCTATCCCGGATCGCTTGCGCCCCAACAGCTCCACGTTTCCGATGCCGGCATGTCCCTCAACTCTCACGGCCGCGCCCATGGGCAGGTAGACCACGAGCGTGCCCATGCCGACGCTGGCCTTCAGACTCGTGGTGCCGGGAGGAAGCGAAAGCTCGCGAAGGTCCACCGTGAGCGTGCCGAATGCCAGCCGGTAGGAGGGCTGTAACTCCTCGAGAGTGGCGGGCCGGTCGGTGCGCTCTCCGGAGCCGCCTTCCATCGAGACGTGCCCACCCGCGGTGATGGCGAGAACGATCGTGATGATGACGCCGATCACGACGAGCCCGCCGTGATGGCGACGGCGCGAGCTTGCGATCAGCGCCGCGCCGATGGCGATCAGCGCCGCGGGTAGCACGGCGTGCCAGGGCACTTCCACCCCGAGCGAAGAGAACAGCCAGAGCAGGCCCGCCAGGAGCAGGAGCACTCCGAAGCCGATGCCACCGCGAGCTTTGGGATGAGGTGGCCAAGGCGGCCCCGGAGCGGGCGGTCCTTGGGGGCCCTGGACGTGGGGAGGGAGGTCGCTTTCCGGGGTGACGCTCATCCGCGCACCGCCCGCAAGACGATCATCGCCCCAATGATCACGAGGACCAGCGGCCAGAGCACTCGACCGATCCACGGGACCGCAAGATGCACCAACAGGCTTACGCCGACCAGGATGAGCACCGTGCCGGCGATCAGACGAGCCGCGTTGGCGGGATCACGCTGAGTTGGAGCCGCATATTCCTCGGCGTGCTCCTCAGGGATGACGATCCAGCCGATCAGGTAGAGGAGTATCCCGGAACCACCGGCCAGAGTCAGGGCGACGAACGCGACACGCAGCAGGACGGGATCCACCCCAAGGTAATGTCCAAAGCCGCCGCATATCCCCGCGACCATCCGGTTGTCATGGCTTCTCCGCAGCGGGCGGGGGCCGGGCGGCGGAGCCTGCCACCCGGGTTCGGGCGGCGGGGTGGGCGGGAAGTTGCTCGTTTGGTCCATGCCACGAGGATACGCGCCGCTCTTGTCTTGGCGCCAGGGTTAGCCTCGCAGCAGGCCGGTCGCGAGAGCCAAGACGATCACACGGAGTCGGGCTTCCCGGCGACCTGGGCGGCGGGCGGGGATGCGGCCGGTCCATCTGCCACTTGGGTCAGTGCATCCCCGGGACGCACCGCCCGGTCCTCCTCCGCCTCGACTGTATCCTCCCAGTCGGCCTCGGCATCGAACTCGACGGCCGCAGCTCCGGGGGCCGCCTCGGCCTCATGGTGGGTCTTGCGGAGCGGGATCTCCTTGAGGAACAGCGTGACCAGCAGAGCCAGGATGATCGCGAACATGCCGATCAGCGACAGGTGGGCGATCGCGCCGGCGAGGGCGTGACGAAGGGCGTGCATGAACCCGGCGAACTCCTGCTCCCCGAAGGAGCCGAACGCGGCGAAGCCGGCCTTCAGCTTCGCGGTGGCCTGTTTCTGCATCAGCACCTGGGGGTTTTCGGTGATCTGGGCCAGTTGCTGGGCCGGGAAGAACCTCTTCACCATGGGTGAGAGCCCGGCTTCGAGCCCGCTCTTGAACCGGCTCGTCATGACCGAGCCGAGGACGGCTGCGCCAATGGTCCCGCCGATGGAGCGCATGAACGTCAGGCCCGCCGATACTTCCCCGATGCGCCGCAGGGGGAAGGCATTCTGCACGGCGATGGCAAACAGGCTCATGAGCACGCCCATGCCCAGTCCGACCACGATCATGCTGCGGATCACCAGGGTGTTGGTGGCCGTCTCATCCAGCGTTGAGAGCATGTGCATGCCGAAGGCGGCAATCACGAGCGCGACCAAAGCGAGGATCTTGTAGCGGCCCGTGCGTGACATGATTTGCCCGCCCACAATGCTCGAGAACATGAAGCCCAGCATCATCGGCATGAGGATGATGCCGGAGTTCGTGGCGCTGGTGCCGATGACGGCCTGCACGAACAGAGGTAGGAACAGCACTGCGCCCATCATGCCGGCGCTGAGCATGAAGGCCGCCGCAGCCGACACCGAGAAGATGCGGTTGCCGAACAGCCGTGGGTTGATGATCGGCTCCGGGGCCTTCCGCAATTCGTATGCCACGAAAGCCACCAGCACGAAAGCCGACGCCACGAGCAGTGCCACGACCTGGGTGGATCTCCATGCGTACTGATTGCCGGCCCAGGAGAAGGCCAGCAGCATGGGCACCGTTCCGCCCACGAGCAATGCCGCTCCCGTGTAGTCGACCTTGTGCTCGACGCGATGCGTGCGCTTGGGGAATGCCACTGCCGAGGTGATGATGGCCAGCGCGCCGACCGGCATGTTGACGTAGAAGACCCAGCGCCAGCCCCAGTTGTCGGTCAGCCATCCGCCGAGCAGCGGGCCGATGATGGTGGCCAGGCCGAACACCGACGTCATCAGACCCTGCCACTTGCCCCGTTCGGCCGGCGGGAAGATGTCGCCGATGATGGCAACGGCGATCGGAACCAGCGCACCGGCGCCCAGACCCTGCAGCGCGCGGAAGACGATGAGTTGGGTCATGCTGCCGGACAGACCCGACAGTGCCGAGCCAACGAGGAACACGATCATGCCGAAGAGGAAGAACGGGCGCCGTCCATAGAGGTCGGACAGCTTGCCGTAGATCGGGATGGTGACGGTCGAGGCCAGCATGTAGGCGGTGAACACCCATGAGTAGTGGGCCATGCCGTTCAGATCCGAGATGATGCGCGGCATCGCCGTGCCGACGATCGTCTGGTCGAGGGCCCCAAGCATCATCCCGAGCAGCGCTCCCACGAGCACCGCGATGATCCGCCGCCGGCTCAACCCCGTGCGTATGGACACCGGCACATGGGGCGCCTGGAGCGTTTCGGTCTTGGTCATCTGACTATCTCCCAGTTGCACGTCGTCGGTGGTTGGTCTCGGGTTCTCGTGGTTTCTTGTCCGCCCCGCTGGTCACCACGGGCAAAGCCGTTTTGTGCCGGGCCGCCTCGCGGGCCGGCGAAGACGAAGCCGACGTGTGCCGGGCCGTGCCGGTGGCCGAGGGCGTCCGCAAGACGCCGGCGAAGGCTTTCAGTCCCCGGAGCAGAGCGTCGAGGTCGAGGGGGTCGAGTCGCGACAACCACGGGCGCAGATGCTCTCGGCCCTGTTCCCGGAGCCCCGCGACCAAACTTCCGCCTTCTGCCGACAACTTCACGATCGCGCGCCGGCGGTCCGAGGGGTCCTCAGTGCGCTCGATCAGTCCGGCCTGCACCAAGCGGTCCACGAGATGACTTGCCGTCGGCATGCCGACTTGGAGGTGCTCGGCTACTCGCCCGATCGGCGCCGGGCCGTGATGGGCTATGACGATCAGGGCCTTGAGCTGGGCCATCGTCAGGTCGAGCCCCAGCAGCATCGGAGGCCCGGCGAACTGGAGACCGTGCCCGACGTCACGCCAGGCGAGGATGACCTCGTCGACGAGGTTACGGGTGGAGGCTGCACGCGAAATGGGTGGGTTCACTCGCATGAGTGTGAGCATTTACTTCGATCGCGTCAATTGATTGCGCGACATGCAACTTACTTGCGACCCGGTGCCGGAGCGCGTCGGACGCCTTCATCTTGGGGCCGGACTTGCCGGGCGCAGCGGGGTCCAGGCTGGTCCCCGGTCTCTGGGTGGCGCCCTGGTAGCGGATGCGCCTCGAGGTGGCCCGGCACGCGCACCAGCCACGGTCGGGGGTTCCGACCCGCCGACCCATGTCGGTGTCCGGTCTGCCTACTTGCGGCCGTCTGTCTGCACGAACCCGAGGGCCCTGGCCAGCGCGGGTACGTCGGGCACTGAAACGGCGAACTTGCGGACGCGCAACGGAAAGACCGCACGCACCCTGACCGGTTCGGACAGGTGCAGCATCGCGACGTTGCGCAGTGAGCCCACGAAAGCCGCTCCGCCCGGGAAGATGCGAATCCCAAGGCCTGCCAGAAGCGTCCAGCGCGCGCGGGAAACGCGCACGACGCTCTTGCGGGGGATCTCCGCCTTGCCCAAGGGCCCCATCCGCACGGTGACGGTGTCCGAGCCGACCTCGATGTATGAACGTCCGGGTGTCATGCCCAGCAGCGCGAAGAGCGGGAGCAGGCCGAACCAGATGCGGATCGGGAAGCGCTTGGCGAAAGGATCGAACTTCATCTCGAGCCTCCGGGTTTGCGGGACGCCTGCCACATGCGGACGGCCGTGGTCCACTGGGTTCCCCGCGATCTTAGCAACCGCCCGCGACGAAAGCGCCCATGCCCGGCCCGTGCGGAAGACGAGCCTCCGGTTCGCCTCTCGACGGAGGTCCTCCAGGAATAGCGCTCGCGCGGAGGGCGTTGGGCAGGGCGAGGAGAGCACGAATCGGCGTTCTCAGACGGTGAATGAGGTGGGGAATATGGCAAAGGTGAAGACGGAGACGTTGCCGCTGCTGCCTTTGACTTCGGGAGTGGTCCTTCCGGGCATGGTGGCAACGATGGCTCTGGAAACCAGGGAGGCTCGCGCCGCCGTCGATGCGGCGAGCGAGACCGGGCAACGGCTCGTGCTGGTTCCGCGGATCGATGGCCGCTACTCCAGCGTCGGAGTCGTCTCGGAGGTCGAACACGCAGGCGAGATGCCCGGAGGCACACGCGCCGTGGTGATCCGGGCGCTCTACCGCGCCGGCGTCGGCGCCGGTTCCGGGCAGCGGGACGGTGCGTTGCTGGTGGAGATCGAGCGCGTGGTCGAAGGCGAGCCGTCGGCCAAGGCCGTGGAACTCGCGCGCGAATACCGGGCGGTCGTGGAGAGCATCCTTGAGTACAGGGGAGCGCAGGGCGCCGTCGAAATGCTGCGGGGGATCACGGACCCGGGGGCTGTGGCCGACATTGCCGGCTACTCGCCCGACCTGAGCCTGGAGCAGAAGATCGAGCTGCTGGAGACCGTCGACGTGGAGGCGCGGCTGGAGCGAGTTCTGGCCTGGGCGCGGGAGACGTTGGCCGATCTGGCCCTGAAGGACCGCATCCACCACGACGTGGCGGAGGGGTTGGAGAAGACGCAGCGGGAGTTCCTACTGCGTCAACAACTGGCCGCTATCCGCAAGGAGCTTGGCGAAGGGGAGTCCGGCGAGGATGTCGTCGAGGGTTATCGCCGCAAGGTCGGCAGCATGCCGTTGCCGAAGGAGGTCGAGAAGTCCGTCGAGCGGGAGATCGGCAGGCTCGCCCGCATGGGCGAGCAGAACCCGGAGTCCGGATGGATCCGCACGTGGCTGGATACCGTTCTGGAGATCCCGTGGGGCGTGCGAACCGACGACTGCCTGGAGATCTCGGAGGCGAAGAAGATCCTGGACGCCGACCACTCGGGCCTGGAGGACGTCAAGGAGCGCATCCTCGAGTACCTGGCGGTGCGCAAGCTGCGTGCCGAACGGGGCCTGGCGCCCGCCGCCGGTCGCGGCTCCGGCGCCATTCTGGCTCTGGTGGGCCCTCCCGGTGTGGGCAAGACCTCGCTGGGCGAGTCGGTCGCGCGCGCTCTGGGACGCAAGTTCGTTCGGGTGTCTCTGGGCGGGATTCACGATGAGGCGGAGATTCGCGGGCACCGGCGCACCTACGTGGGCGCCATGCCGGGCCGTATTGCCCGGGCTTTGAAGGAAGCCGGCTCTATGAACCCGGTGTTCATGCTGGACGAGGTGGACAAGGTGGGTGCCGACTGGCGGGGCGACCCGTCATCGGCGCTGCTCGAGGTGCTGGACCCGGCGCAGAACCACACTTTCCGCGATCACTACCTCGAGGTGGACCTGGACCTTTCCGAAGTCCTGTTCATCACCACTGCCAACGTCTCAGAGACCATTCCCTCTCCTCTGCTCGACCGCATGGAGGTCATTCGCCTCGACGGCTACACCGAGCAGGAGAAGGTCGCCATCGCCCGCGAGCACCTGATTGGCCGTCAGCTCGAGCGAAACGGGTTGCGTGCCGAAGAGGTCTCCATCACCGACGCGGCCCTGGCCGGGATATCCGGGGACTACACGCGAGAGGCGGGTGTCAGGAACCTCGAGCGAGAGATTGGGCGGCTGTTGCGGAAAGTGGCCGCTCGGTTGGCTGCGGGTGAGCTCGAGCCCCCGCTGGTCATTGACGTCCATGATGTACGCGGCTATTTGGGCCGTGCCCGGTTCTTCTTCGAGGCTGCCGAGCGTACGGCCGTGCCTGGGGTCGCGACGGGCCTTGCCGTCACCGGCGCGGGGGGCGATGTGCTCTTCGTCGAAGCTGCCTGGATGGACGGCGAACCCGGTCTGACCCTGACCGGTCAACTGGGCGACGTGATGAAGGAGTCGGCCGAGATCGCGCTCTCCTTTGCCAGGTCGCATGCCTCCGAGATCGGCGTCGACCCCATACGCTTCGAGCGGCGGCGCTTCCACTTGCACGTGCCGGCCGGAGCGGTTCCCAAGGACGGGCCGTCGGCCGGCATCACGATGGTGTCGGCGCTGGCGAGCCTGCTCACCGATCGGCCGGTCCGCTCCACGGTGGGCATGACCGGTGAGGTCACCCTGCAAGGGCGGGTGCTGCCCATCGGGGGCGTGAAACAGAAGGTGCTGGCGGCTCATCGGGCGGGGCTTCGCGAGGTGATCTTGCCGGCGCGAAACGGAGCCGACCTGGACGACGTGCCCGAGGCGATCCGTTCCGAGATGACATTCCATCTGGTCGAGGACGTCTCGGAGGTCCTGGGAATCGCGCTGTCTCCCGAACCGGCACGGCAGGGCCGGGCGGCCTGAGCCACTGCCCGGCAAGTCCAAGATGAGAAGCGGAGGTCAAACCCCGGCCGGTATCCGGCCGGGGTCCTCATCTCCCCTCGTGTCCGGGCCCGCAGGAAGGCGGGCGTGGGCGGTGTGACGAGCGGCACGGCCCGCCGAGATAGGTCTCCCTGGCGCTTGGGCATGACTGCTACAGTGAACGGGCGGTTCCAGAAAGCCGAGATCGGACAAAGAAGTCCGGTCCTGATGCTGGCGGTGACGGGCGCATGGAGATCTTCTTCGAGCCGAACGTGGTGGCGCTGATCGGGGCAACCGAGAAAGAGGGTTCGGTCGGGGCTTCCCTGATGAAGAACCTTCTGCTCGGCAAGGACAACCGCAAGATCTATCCGGTCAATCCGAGCCGTGAAGAGATCATGGGGGTGAAGGCCTACCCGAAGGTGGCCGATATCCCCGACCAGGTCGACCTCGCGGTCATTGCCACACCCGCCGCCACAGTCCCCGGTGTCATGGAGGAGTGCGGCCGGGCCGGCGTCAAGCGAGCGATCATCATCTCCGCCGGCTTCCGCGAGGTTGGAGAGGAAGGCAGCAAGCTCGAAGCCGAGCTGAACAAGATTCGCGCCAAGTACGGCATGCGGGTGCTGGGCCCCAACTGCGTCGGCCTCGTGCGCCCCTCGGTGAACTTGGACGCGACGTTCCTGAGAAATACCCCGGAGCCCGGCTCGATCGCCTTCATTTCGCAGAGTGGCGCCCTCGGATCGGCCATCTTCGACTGGGCCGTCAGCGCCGGCATCGGGTTCAGCGTCTTCGCCTCGATGGGCTCCATGATCGACATGGACTTCGGCGACATGATCGACTTCATGGGCTCCGACGCTCAGACGCGCAGCATCATCATCTACATGGAGGGCATCGGGGACGGCCGCGCCGCCCGCAAGTTCATGAGCGCGGCGCGCGGGTTCGCGCGCACCAAGCCCATCATCATCATGAAACCCGGCAAGACCGCCGAAGGCGCTCGCGCCGCCCGCTCGCACACGGGTGCATTGGCCGGCAGCTACGAGGTCTACGAGGCGGCCTTCCGTCGCGCCGGCGTAATCCCCGTCGAGCAGATCCAGGACCTGTTCAACTGTGCGAGTGTCCTGGATGCCCGCCATCTTCCGGCCGGTCCACGCATCGGTCTGGTCACGAATGCCGGGGGCCCGGGCGTCATCGCGGCCGACGCTATCAAGGGTTGTGGTCTGGAGCTTGCCGAGCTCTCGCCTCACACGATGGACGAACTCAACGCGGTCCTGCCGCCCCAATGGAGCCGGGGGAACCCCATCGACGTGTTGGGGGACGCCGACAATGCCCGCTACGTCGCCGGAGTGAAGGCCTGCATCGCCGACCCGGGCGTGGACGGCGTGGTGGTCATCTACACCCCGCAGGGCGGATCGGATCCTTCAGCGGTAGCCGACGCGGTGGGCGAGATCGTGCGCAGCCAAGCCAAGCCGGTGCTGGCGGCCTGGATGGGCGGCCAGAACGTGATCGACGCCCGCGGTGTGTTCGCGCGCCACAACGTGCCCAGCTACGCCACACCCGAAGGGGCCATCAAGACCTACATGTACATGTACCGCTACAAGCGGAACCTGGAGCTCCTCTACGAAACGCCGGAAGAGATGCCCGTCGACATGGAGCCCCCGCGCAACCACCTGAAGGTCTTGGCGCACAACGTTCTTCAGGAGGGTCGCACGCTGCTGACCGAGGCGGAAGCCGGCAAGTTCCTGGATGCCTACGGCATCCCGCGGGCCCGCGGCGTCGTCTGCTCGAACCTTCGGGAGTGCGCTCGGGCGGCCGGAATGTTCGGCTACCCGTTGGTGATGAAGATCGTCTCGCCGGACATCAGCCACAAGACCGACGTGGGTGGGGTCGTCACGGGGATCACCAACGAAGCCGAGCTGTCCGAGGCGTTCAGTCAGATCATGGCCAGCGTAGAGGAGCACGCCCCCGCCGCTCAGATCGTCGGGGTCTACGTGCAGCAGATGATCACGAAAGTGGACTACGAGCTGATCCTCGGAGCCCACAAGGATCCGGACTTCGGGGCGGTGGTGCTCTTCGGCGCCGGCGGCGTGCTCGTCGAGCTTGCCAAGGACGCCGCCATCGGCCTGCCTCCTCTCAACCAGACACTGGCTCGCCGGCTGATGGAGGAGACGAGGATCCACCGGGTCTTGAGGGACGGATTCCGCAACAAGCCGCCGGCCGACCTGCGCGCGATCGAGGCTACCCTGGCCAGGTTCTCCAACATGATCGTGGACTTCCCGGAGATCGCCGAGGTGGACATCAACCCGCTTGCGGTGGGTGCCGACGGCCTGACGGCCCTGGATGCGCGCATCATCCTGGACAAGGAACCGGCGGATGCCAAGGATCCACACCGGCACCTGGTCGTGCGCCCCTACCCGTCGCGCTACGTCACACCATGGAAGATCAAGGACGGCCGGCCGGTCATCCTGCGGCCGATCCGTCCCGAGGACGAGCCGCTCGAGGAGGCGCTGATCAGCGGGCTGTCGCCGGAATCCAGCCGCTTCCGGTTCTTCGAGCTGATCCGCGACATCACTCACGAGATGCTCGTGCGCTACTGCAACATCGACTATGAGCGAGAGATGGCGATCATCGCCGAGTACACCGCCCCCGACGGTACGAGACGGAACGTGGGCGTAGGCCGCCTGGTCACCGACCCGAGCGAGGAGGAGGGCGAGTTCGCGGTCGTCATCGCCGATGACTTCGCGAGTCAGGGCCTAGGTACCAAGCTGGTCGACATGCTGATCGGCGTCTCCGAGGACAAGGGCCTGAAGGGCATCTACGGGGTGGTGCTGCCCGACAACACTCGCATGATCGACCTGTGCCGCAAGCTGGGAATGAGTGTGCGGTACGAGGGCGACGAAGTGCGCGTGGAGCTCAAGCACTAGGGCCGCTTCGCCTGCGGGGCATTCGGCCGGTGACTCCCCAAGGAGCTGCGTGAGCAGCTCATTCGAGAGCCGGACCGGGCCCCGGCAGGGCGCCGGGTCACTACGAAGGGCGCAGCGTTCCGGCGAAGACCTGCCAGGCCAGGGCCGACTTGGCGAACAGGCTGAGCAGCACGTAGACGCGCTCCCCGTAGAGATAGTCGCGCCAGCGGCCGACCTTTCTGTACTGCAGAGCCATGTTCACGGCGAAGGCGTTGAAGAACAGGAAGATCGAGAAGTAGATCCAGTACACGAAGGTGGGAACTCGACCCGTCGAACCGCCGGCGCCGAAGAGGTAGATCGCGATCGGGATCCAGACCCACACGGCCGCCTTGACTCCGAAGAGGAAGGCGAGCCAGTTCGTTCGCTCGGTGGTCTGGTTGTGGAGTTCCATCATCAGCCCAAAGGCCATGACGGCGGCGTTCAGCACGAAGAGCGCGATGAGGGCGGCGATGTCGTAGATGCCCACCAGCGTCGCGATCACGACGATCATCACCGAGGCGCTCAGCGAGTACTCGAGCCAGCGTGCGTAGTTGATGCCCTTCTCGAGGTTGCGCTCGTACCAGCGGTGGATCCCCGGAGCCGCGACGACGAAGTGCGCCGCGGCCGAGAGGAAGAGGAACGCGGCCACAACCGGACCGATGCGAAGGCGGAAAAGGGTGTCGGGAGAGCCGGTGAGCTTGCCCGATGATGGATCCATCTTGAGGAACGAGGTCGTGACCGGCAGAGCGAACTGGCTGCTCAGAACGAGCATTGCGATCCCTTGCGCCAGGTGCGCGAACCCCATCGCGGCATTGAATCGCCTGAGCTTTGCGAGACGGACGTCGACACTCATGTCGTGTCCTCCTCGGTGTGCAGGTCCTCTGGATAGGGTCGATCTGAAGGACCGGCGCCGGCAGAAGGCGCGCAGTGCGCACCCGCGAGGCTAGGCTACATCGGCGGGTGTGCCACGACCAGGTTCCAGCGCCATCGCTTCTTTCCGCTGGGTGGTTGCCCACCTCCAAATCGAGGCGGAGTATTCGAGAGAGCGCCGACCCGAATGGCGGGCTCAGTGGGCTTATCAAGCAAGGAGTCGGTCGGACATGACTGAACCGCACAGGGTGCTCGAGTGCCGGGGTTTGCGGAAGACCTATGGTGAGGTGGTGGCCGTAGCCGACGTCTCCCTGCACATAGACGAAGGCGAGACCTACGGGCTGTTGGGCCCCAACGGCGCCGGCAAGACCACCACCATCTCGATCGTCGCCGGTCTTCTCGAGCGCGACGCGGGAGAGGTCCTCGTCGACGGCAAGCTGATGACCACCTCGAGCATCCAGGCTAAGGCCGCTCTCGGTTACGTGCCGCAGGACCTTGCGCTGTATCCGGACCTGACCGGCCGAGAGAACCTGCGCTTCTTCGCCCGGCTCTACGGCATGGATCGCGGTGCCGCGAAGCGTCGCGTGGACGAGGTCCTGGAGACGATCGGACTGTCGGACCGCGCCGGAGACCAGGTGAAGGAGTACTCGGGGGGAATGAAGCGGCGGCTGAACATCGGGGTGGGACTGCTGCACCGCCCGAGCCTGCTGGTCCTCGACGAGCCCACCGTGGGAGTGGACCCGCAAAGCCGAAATGCGATCCTCGAGAGCGTGTCCGAGCTCTCCTCCGCCGGCATGGCGGTGCTCTACACCACGCACTACATGGAGGAAGCGGAGAAGCTCTGCGACCGGGTGGGCATCATCGATTTGGGCGAGCTGAAGACCGAGGGAACTCGCCGGGAGCTTGTCGCCCTGGTTGGAGAGCGCGATCGCGTGAGGCTTTCGGCATCGGGCAACACGCAGGCCGCGGTGCGTGCGTGTTCGTCCCTCGAGGCGGTGCGGGACGCGAGCTGGCGCGACGGCGGCATCGACCTCATCGTGGATCAGGCCCGCACGCTGCTGCCGCAGATCCTTCAGGTCGTTGGCGAAGCCGGCGCCGTGGTGAGCGCGGTCGAGGTAACCGAGCCCAACCTCGAAGCGGTGTTCCTGCACCTGACCGGTAAGGCGCTGAGGGACTGATCGTGAGGTCACTCTCAATCGACTCGGAGATCCTCGTTCCCGCCTGGACGGTTTCCGCGTGGAGTGCCGACGGATCGGCCGTGCGTCCGTTTGCGATGGACCGCGATCACGCGACCGGGGGACGGCGATGAGGGCAGCTTTGCTCATCGCGGCCAAGGACCTGCGCCAGCGACTGCGTGACCGGTCGGCGATCATGATCGCCTTCGTGGTGCCGTTCGGATTGGGGTTCGTGCTGAACTTGACGCTGGCGGGGG